>Ga0182792_1000973_pt1 | contig 24853 bp, 23 predicted proteins | sample Passage237B_FD_130497 | JGI IMG/M metagenome (GOLD analysis project Ga0182792, IMG submission 130497) | Cellulose adapted compost microbial communities from Newby Island Compost Facility, Milpitas, CA, USA - Passage2 37B (version 2) (version 2) ...
GGGGCCCCGCCGATCCGTTGCGCCCGATCATCCGAAGTCCATCGGGCGGCGACCGATCCGGCCTGTCCGAGCGGCCAGGCGGGCGCGGCCTGGGTGGCCACGGGCCCCTGTCCGAGCGGCGGTGAGGTCAGCCGGGGTTGGCGGGGGCGAGGGCGAGGTCGCGGAAGGCCCGGGCCGCGGCGGAGAGGCCGCCGGCGCGGCGCACGAGTACGACCGGCCGCTCGATGCCGGGGTTGATCGGCGCGACGACCGCGCCGAGCCCGGCGGCGTCGCGGGCCAGCGGTTCGGGGAGGAGCGCGGCGCCGGCGCCGACCATCACGAGCGGCACGATGGCCTCGCGGTGCTCGGTGACGACGCCGAGGCGGGGGTCGACGTCGGGGTCGTGCTGGCGCAGCGCCTGGGTGAGCAGGCGCCGGGTGGAGGTGCCCCGCGGCCCGGTGACGATCGGGAAGGCCGCGAGCCGGGCGACGGGGAGGTCGTGGTCGCTGGTGAGCGGCGTGCCGGGCGGGAGGACGGCGAGCAGGCGCTGCTCCCCGAGCCGGTCGGCGTCGAGGTGGGGGTCGCTCGGGATCGCGTCGCCGAGGCCCAGCTCGCAGGTGCCGTCGCGGACCCGGTCGAGCACCGCGTCGGCGCCCTCGGGCTCGACGATGCGCACGAGGACGCCCGGGTGCGCCCGGCGGAAGCGGCCCACCAGGCCGACGAGCGGCTCGGCCACGAGGGTGGGGATGGCGACGATGTCGAGGCGGCCGCCGGTCAGCTCCGCCGCGCTCGTGACCGCGGCCCGGGCGGCGGCGGCCTCGCGCAGCATCCGGCGGGCGGGTGCCACGAACGCCTCGCCGGCGGGGGTGAGCACGACCCGGCGGCCGATCCGGTGGAAGAGGGGCGCGCCCAGCTCCCGCTCCAGCGCGGCGACGGCCTGGGACAGCGCGGGCTGGCTCACCGGGATCGACGCGGCCGCGGCGGTGAAGGAGCCCTCGTCGACCACCGCGACCACGTACTGCGCCTGGCGAAGATCCATAAGCAGAGATTATCGAAGCGATGCGAAGTTGGTCTTGGACCATCGGTCAGGTCTCGTGGTCCACTGCTCGGGTGACCAGCACCCTCCTCGTCGTCCTGCTCATCGGCGCCGGCATCGGCTTCCTCGGCGGCCTGCTGGGCAAGGGCGGCTCGGCCATCGCCACCCCGATGCTCCTGGCGGCGGGCGTGCCCCCGGCGGTGGCGCTGGCGGCGCCGCTGCCCGCCACGGTCCCCGGCGCGCTCGTGGCCGCCGACCGCTACCGCCGCGAGGGCCAGATCGACCGCACCGTGCTGCGCTGGTCGCTCTACACCGGGGTCCCGGCCACCGTCGTCGGCGCGGTCGCCACCCGCTGGATCGACGCCGGCTTCCTCGTGACGGTCACCGAGGTGGTCATCGTCGCCCTCGGCATCCGCCTGCTCCTGGCCGAGGAACCGGTCGAGGGCGTGGAGCGGGGCGCGGTGCCCCGGGCCAAGGTCGTCGCGGTCGCGGTCGTCACCGGCCTCGCCGCGGGCCTGCTGGCCAACAGCGGCGGCTTCCTCCTGGCCCCGCTCTTCATCGGCGTGCTCGGCCTGTCCATCAAGCCGGCGCTCGGCACGTCGCTCGCCACCGCGTCGATCCTCGCGGTGCCGGGCTCGCTCGTGCACCTGGCGCTCGGCCACCTCGACCTCGCGGTGGTGGTGGCCTTCGCGATCGGCTCCATCCCGCTGTCGTCGCTCGGCGCGAAGGTGGCGCTGCGCACCGACGCCGGCCGGCTGGAGAAGGGCTACGGGGCGGTGCTGGTGCTCCTGGGCGCGGTGTTCCTGGCCGGCGAGCTGCTCTGAGGCGGGCCGCGACCGCGGTCGCGGCCGCCGGGCGCGGATTCCTCGGCGGGGTACTTGCTCCGAACGCCTGTTCGAAATACCATGCCTGTCGTTCGCCGGGGTGTCCCCGGAGCGCACGGGTCGGTCGGCCATCGTCAGGTTGTCGGCCCCCCTCTGCAAGATGTCCCCATCGACGCAGCGGCACCCCGCCGCCGCACCGCACCCCTCCCACCCGGGCAGGAAAGGAACGCAGCTATGGAACGTGACAAGGCGCTCGACCTGGCCCTCGCCGGCATCGAGAAGCAGTTCGGCAAGGGCTCGGTCATGAAGATGGGGGAGAAGACCTTCACGGGGGTCGACACCATCCCCACCGGTGCCCTGGCGCTCGACCTCGCCCTCGGCGTGGGCGGCCTGCCCCGGGGCCGGGTCGTGGAGATCTACGGCCCGGAGTCCTCCGGCAAGTCGACCCTCGCCATGCACGTGGTGGCCGAGGCGCAGCGCAACGGCGGCATCTGCGCCTACGTCGACGCCGAGCACGCGATGGACCCGGTCTACGCCCGGGCCATCGGGGTCGACATCGACGAGCTGCTCATCTCCCAGCCCGACACCGGTGAGCAGGCGCTGGAGATCACCGACATGCTGGTGCGCTCCGGGGCGCTCGACGTGGTGGTGATCGACTCGGTGGCGGCCCTCACCCCCCGGGCCGAGATCGAGGGCGACATGGGCGACAGCCACGTGGGCCTCCAGGCCCGCCTCATGTCGCAGGCGCTGCGCAAGCTCACCGCCAACCTGAACAAGACCGGCACCATCTGCGTCTTCATCAACCAGCTGCGGGAGAAGATCGGCGTGATGTTCGGCTCGCCGGAGACCACCCCGGGCGGTCGGGCGCTGAAGTTCTACTCCTCGGTCCGCCTCGACATCCGCCGCATCGAGTCCATCAAGGACGGCGTCGAGGTCGTCGGCAACCGCACCCGGGTCAAGGTCGTCAAGAACAAGGTGGCCCCGCCCTTCAAGCAGGCCGAGTTCGACATCATGTACGGCAAGGGCATCTCGCGGGAGGGCTCGCTGCTCGACATCGGCGTCGACCTGGGCTTCGTGAAGAAGTCGGGCGCTTGGTACACCTACGAGGGCGAGCAGCTCGGCCAGGGTCGGGAGAACGCCAAGGGCTTCCTGGCGAAGAACCCCGAGATCATGGTGGAGATCTCCGAGCGGATCCTCCAGAAGGTCGGCATCAGCCCCGGTGGCGAGGCCGGCGACGACGGCGAGTTCGACGAGGCCGACGACCTGCCGATCACCCTCGACTGACCTCTGGCACGGGCACGCGCCACGTGCTAGTTATAGGTAGCGAGGCAGGATCCCAGCGGCGCGGTGTCGAAGCTCGTGCCCATCCCGCCCCGTCGAGCAGTCTGGAGTGGCGTTGGAGACCCTGAAGGTTTCGACGAGGTCGAACCCGAACTCTGTGGCCGGTGCCCTGGCCGGGGTGATGCGTGACGACGGCGTCGTGCACATCCAGGTCGTGGGCGCTGGTGCCCTGAACCAAGCGATCAAGGCGATCGCGATCGCCCGCACCTTCCTGGACGAGGCGGGCTACGACCTGGTCTGCCTGCCCTCGTTCGCCCAGGTCGACATCGACGGCGACGTGCGGACCGCTATCCGCCTGGAGGTCCGCCCCGACCGCAGCGGCAGCCTGCACCCCACGTCCCCGCTCTCGGGCTGAACGACCCCCGCCGCGGCATCGGCGCGGCCGTAGACTCGACGCGCCATGGCTGATCTCGCGGAACCCACCACCGAACCGACCGAGCCGTCGCCGGACCCCTCCGTCGGCGCGGCCCGTCGCTACGTGGTCCGCACGTTCGGCTGCCAGATGAACGAGCACGACTCCGAGCGCATCGCCGGCCAGTTCGAGGCCGACGGCATGACCGCCACCGACGACGTCGAGCAGGCCGACGTGGTGGTGCTCAACACCTGCTGCATCCGCGAGAACGCCGACAACAAGCTCTACGGCACCCTCGGCCACCTCAAGTCGCTCAAGGACCGCCGCCCGGGCCTGGAGATCGTGGTGTCGGGCTGCCTGGCCCAGAAGGACCGCGAGTCCATCCGGGAGCGGGCCCCGCACGTCGACGTCGTCTTCGGCACCCACAACGTGCACCGGGCCACCGAGCTGCTCCACCGCAGCCGGGAGGAGGGCCCGCTCACCGAGATCCTGGACGCCACCGTCGCCGACGACCACGAGCTGTTCCCCTCCGCCGTGCCCGCCCGGCGCGACGAGGGCCACGCCGCCTGGGTCACCATCCAGATCGGCTGCGACAACAGCTGCGCGTTCTGCATCGTGCCCGCCGTCCGCGGCCCCGAGATCAGCCGCCCCTACGACCGGCTGCTCGACGAGGTCGCCGCGCTCGCCGCCCGGGGCGTCACCGAGGTCACCCTCCTCGGCCAGAACGTCAACTCCTACGGCCGCGACCTGCCCCTCGCCGCCCGCCGGCGCGGCGAGGACGTGCGGGTCCGCCCCCTCTTCGCCGACCTGCTCCGCGACGTCGGGGCCGTCGAGGGCATCCGCCGGGTCCGCTACACCAGCCCGCACCCGAAGGACCTCCGCCCCGAGACGATCGCCGCCATGGCCGAGACGCCCGCGGTCTGCAACCACCTCCACCTGCCGGTGCAGTCCGGCAGCGACCGGGTCCTGGCCCTCATGCACCGCGGCTACACCGCCGACCGCTACCTGGAGAAGCTGGCCGCCGCCCGCACCGCCATCGAGGACCTCGCCGTCACCACCGACCTCATCGTCGGCTTCCCCGGCGAGACGGACGACGACTTCGAGGCCACGATGGAGCTGGTGGCCGCGGCCGGCTACGACTCGGCGTACCAGTTCATCTACTCGCCCCGCCCCGGCACCGAGGCCGCCGAGCTGGTGGACCGCTTCGTGGACCCCGCGGTGGTGGCCGAGCGCTTCGACCGCCTCAAGGTGGTCCTCGACCGGGCCGCGCTCGCCCGCCACGAGGCCCGCATCGGCCGCGTCGAGGAGGTCGTGGTCGAGGGGCCGTCCAAGCGGAACCCGTCGGTTGTCACCGGCCGCACCACCCAGAACAAGCTCGTCCACTTCCCGAGCGACCGGCCGCTGCGGCCCGGCACCTACGCCGAGGTCTGCGTCACCGGCGCCGCGCCGCACTTCCTGCGTGGCGAGCTGGTCGAGGTCACCGCCGCCGCCACCCATCGCACCCGCATCCCCGTCAGCGCCGGCTGAGGCCCGTGGCGCCCCCGGCCGAGCCCGCCGGCAACCGGGTGGTCCCCGAGGGGCTGCGGCCCCTGGCGATCGTCGGGGTCACCGCGTCGGGCAAGTCCGCCGCAGCGCTCGACCTGGCCCGCCGGCGCGGCGACGTCGAGCTGGTGTCGGTCGACTCGATGCAGGTCTACCGGGGGATGGACGTCGGCACCGCCAAGCCCACCCGGGCCGAGCGCGACGAGGTGCCCCACCACGTGCTCGACCTGGTCGAGCCCTGGGAGCCCTTCGACCTCGCCGGTTTCCAGCAGGCCGTGGCCGACGCCCTCGCCGGCATCGCCGCCCGGGGCCGCCGGGCCGTGCTCGTGGGCGGCACCGGCCTCTACCTGCGTGCGGTCGTGGACGCCCTCGACCTGCCGGGCCGCTTCCCCGAGGTGGCCGCGGCGCTCGACCGGGATCCCGACACCGCGGCCCTGCACCGCCGCCTGGCCGACCTCGACCCCGCCGCGGCGGCGAAGATGGAGCCCACCAACCGCCGCCGGGTGCTCCGGGCGCTGGAGGTCACCCTCGGCAGCGGCCGCCCCTTCTCCTCCTACGGCCCCGGCCTCGACGCCCACCCCGCCGGCCCGGTCGCGATCGTGGGCCTGCACCGCGAGCGGGCCGAGGTCGCGGCCCGCATCGAGCGGCGCTACCGCCGCCAGCTCGCCGACGGCTTCCTCGACGAGGTCCGCCGCCTGCACCGGGGGCTGCCGCTCAGCCGCACCGCCGCCCAGGCGCTCGGCTACCGCGAGCTGCTCGCGCACCTCGACGCCCTCGACCGCGGCGAGGCGCACCCGAGCCTGGACGAGGCGCTCGACCTGGCGATCACCCGGACCCGCCAGTTCGCCGTCCGCCAGGAGCGCTGGTTCCGGCGCGATCCCCGCATCCGGTGGATCGACGCCGCCGACGCCGGGGTCGCCGCCGCGCTCGACGGCCTCGCCGCGGCCCGCTGGGACCGGTGAGGCCGACCCGCGATCGGAAACGCCGGTGGGGACGGGTGATCGGCCTGCGAGACTGGGCGGACCATGACGGTTCGCCTCACCAAGCACCACGGCCTCGGCAACGACTTCCTCGTCCACCTCACCGACGACCCCCGGGTCGTCGGTGACCCGCGCTGGGCCGACCGGGCCCGGGCCTGGTGCCACCGGCGCACCGGCATCGGCGCCGACGGGCTGATCGTCGGCGGGCTCGGCGCGGCCGCGCCGGCCGGCGCGGACCTGCGCATGGTGCTGCACAACGCCGACGGCTCGGTCGCGGAGATCAGCGGCAACGGGCTCCGCTGCCTCGTGCAGGCCGAGGCCCGGCGGCGGGGGAGCGCGGCGGGCACGCTCGTGGTCGAGACCGGCGGCGGCCGGCGCACCGTCGACTACGAGGCCACCGACGACCCGCTCGTGCTCGTGGGCCGGGCCGACATGGGCCCCGCCACCGCCGGCCCCGCGCCCGACCACGACCTCGACCTCGACGGTACGCCGGGCGAGGCCGACGACCCCGACCGGGCCCGGGCGCTCGCCCTCGACGCGACCGACAGCCGCACCCTCGACCTCGGCAACCCCCACCTGGTGCTGGTCGTGGCCGACCCCGGTGCGGTCGACATCGCCGCGGCCGGCCCGCTCCACGAGGCCCGCTACGACGGCGGCATCAACGTCCACGCCGTCGCCCCCGCGCCCGGCGAAGCCGACGCGATCGACCTCGTGATCTGGGAGCGCGGCGTCGGCGTCACCCTGGCGTGCGGCACCGGCGCCACCGCCGCGGCCCGCGCCGCCTTCGACCTGGGGCTCGTGGGCCGCCACGTCACCGTCCACATGCCCGGCGGCGACGTGGCGGTCGAGGTGGGCGACCCGATGGTGCTCCGTGGCCCCGCGGCCTACGTCGCCGCCCTGGAGGTCGAGGACGTGGCCGGGGAGGTGCGGCCGTGACCGACGACGCTGCCGACCTCGACGGCGCGGTCGACCAGAGCCACCGCGGCGCCTTCGGCGACTACGGCGGCAGCTCCGGCGGCCTCATCGACCGGGCGTTCCGGGAGCAGATCGTCATCGTGGGCGTCACGCTCGCCGGCGGCGACCCCGACCAGACCGAGGCCGACCTGGACGAGCTGGCGCTGCTGGTCGACACCGCCGGCGCGGACGTGGTCGGCCGGGTCTCGCAGCGCCGCGCCCAACCCGACCCGGCCACCTACCTCGGCAAGGGCAAGGCCCAGGAGCTGAAGGAGCTGGCCGTCGCGCTCGACTGCGACACGGTCGTCTTCGACGACGAGCTGACCCCGGCCCAGCAGCGCAACCTGGAGAAGCTGCTCGGCCGGACCGCCATCGACCGCACCGCGGTGATCCTCGACATCTTCGCCCAGAACGCCGCGAGCGTGGAGGGCAAGGCCCAGGTCGAGCTGGCCCAGCTCCGCTACCTCAAGCCCCGCCTGCGCGGCAAGGGCACCGGGCTCTCCCAGCAGGCCGGCGGCATGTCGGCGGGCGGCGGCGCCCGCGTCGGCAGCCGCGGCCCCGGCGAGACCCAGCTCGAGACCGACCGCCGCCGCATCACCCGGCGCATCCACAAGCTGGAGGCCGAGCTGCGGGCGATGGCCGCCGTCCAGGACGTGCAGCACAAGCGCCGCAGCCGCAGCCGGGCCGCGGGCGTCGCCATCGTCGGCTACACGAACGCCGGCAAGTCCACGCTCCTCAACCGCCTCAGCGGCGCCGGGGTGCTCGTGGAGGACCGGCTGTTCGCCACCCTCGACGCCACCACCCGCCGCCTCCAGCTCCCCGGGGGCGAGGCCGTACTGCTCTCCGACACCGTCGGCTTCGTCCGCAAGCTGCCCCACCAGCTCGTGGAGTCGTTCAAGTCGACGCTGCGGGTCGCCGCGGACGCGGACCTGCTCGTCCACGTGGTCGACGGCTCCGGCCCCGACCCGGAGGGCCACATGGACGCGGTGCGGGCGGTGCTGGGCGAGATCGGCGCCGGGGAGGTCCCCGAGCTGCTCTGCTTCAACAAGGTCGACGCCGACCCCGAGTCGGTGGCCGCCCTGCTGCGGCGCCACGAGGGGGCCGTCGCCGTGTCGGCCGTGACCGGCGAGGGCGTCGAGGACCTGCTCGTGGCCATCGGCGACCGGCTCCGCCGGGCCACCCGGGTGGTCGAGCTGCTCGTGCCCTACGAGCGCGGCGACGTGCTGGCGGAGATCCACCGGGAGGGCGAGGTGCTCGCCGAGCGCCACGACGAGCACGGCACCGAGGTGACCGCTCGCCTCGACGAGGTCGCCCAGGCCCGGCTCGCCACCTTCGCGGTCGACGCCCCCAGCCGCTGAGCCGGGGCCGTCAGCCCACGAAGTAGGCGGTGCCCCGGACCGGCAGGGGCGTCACGGTGCCCGCCGCGGTGTCGACCAGGAGGAACGGCCCGTGCGCCTCGTCGTCGTACGCGTTGCCGACCAGGATGTGGCGGCCGTCGCCGTCGAGCGACAGGCCCTCGAACTCGGGGGGTTCCACCGACCAGGTGCCGGTGACCTCGCCCGTCTCGGGGTCGAGGAGCTGGAGGCCGGCCGGGCCGTAGGACACCAGGGCCTCGCCGTCGCGGGACACGACCACCGCCCGGTCCACGCAGTCGGGCACCGGCAGCGTCTCGCTCACCTCGGCGCCGGCGGGCACCCGCTCCACCGCGCAGTCGGCCGACGCGCTGACCGTCTCGACCACGAGGTCGCCGCGCTCGTCGGCCGAGATGCGCCCGCCGCCGGGCCGGGCCAGGGTCGCGATGGTGTCGGTCGTGCCGTCGCGGAGGCTCCAGCGGACCACCTCCGCCGGCTGCTCGTAGGGGGCCTCCTCCACCGTGGACACGATGGCCAGCTCGCCGTCGACCGGGGCGAGGGTCCACAGGTCGCTCGGCAGCGGCTCGGTGAGCCGGACCGTGCGGAGGTCGTCGGCGCGGAGGTCGAGGACCGTCGCGACCGAGCGCTCCCGGCTCAGGACCACGACCGTCCCGGCCATCGCCCGGCTGGACGGCAGCGGGTGCCCGTCGTCCAAGGGCAGCTCCCGCAGCACCTCGCCGGCGGGCGACAGCACCTGGACCGATCCCGGCCGGTCGACCACGTAGGTGCCGGCGGGGAGGGGGTCCCCGGCGGGCTCGGTCGAGGGCCCGCCCTGCCGCTCGGTGGTGCCGGTGGGTCCGGCGACCACGCTCGGGTTGGGGCGGCCGTCGTCGCGCCGCGCCGTCGTAGCGAGCGCACCGAGGCCGATCACCGCCACGACCGCGAGCGCCGCGCCCACCCGCCGGCGGCGGTGTCGGACCCGCGCCCGGGCCCGCACCGCGGCCAGGTCGGGCGCCTCGCGGAGCGGGGCCGCCCGGCCCAGCTCGTGCAGGCGCTCGCGCAGGTCGTCGCTCATGACACGTCCTCCCCGACGTCGAAGGTCCGCCCCATCGACTCCATCTGGCGGCGCAGCTCGCGCAGCGCCCGTGAGAGCCGGCTCTTGACCGTGCCGCTCGGCACCCGCAGCGCCTCCGCGATCTGGTCGATGGTCCAGTCGAGCTGGAAGCGCAGCACGACCACCGTGCGGTGGTCGTGGCCGAGGCGGCCGAGCGCCGTCGCCAACTCGTGGTCGCGGGCGCGCATCCACTCGGCCTGCTCGGGCGGCTCGGCCCGCAGCACCCGCCGCTTGACCCGCCGGAGCCGGCTCGTGGCGTAGTTGACCGCCACCCGGTACACCCAGCCGGACGGGTTGTCGTAGCCCGAGACCTGGTTCCAGCGCTCCAGCGCCCGGGCCATCGCCTCCGCCACCGCCTCGGTCGCGAGGTCGTGGTCGCCCAGGGTGACGGCCACCGCGCGGGTCAGCCGGTCGACCGAGGCCGCGTAGAAGTCCTCGAAGGCCGGAGCCGTCGGGACCGTCACGGTCAGCGGGAGGGCGGGGGGTCGTCGTCGGGCGGCGATGACCCCATTCTGGTCGAGCAGCACGTTCCGGAGACGTGCGAGGCCCCCGGAACGTTCCCGGCCCGTCCGACCGCTCGCCGGCCGGTACGGTGGTGCGCCGTGACGACGCCCGCTGCACCCCCGACCACCGCCTGGGGCGTGGGCCTCGAATCGGTCGCCGCCGACGGCACCGTGCTCGACACCTGGTTCCCGTCGCCGCTGCTCGGCGACACCGAGGGCGCGCTGCGGCTGAAGGAGGCGCTCGGCCACCGCGGCGGGGCCGCCACCCACCGCCTCGACCGGGCCCAGGCGCTCGATGCGCTGCGGGTCGACCTCGACCACCTCACCGGCAGCGACCCGCTCCGGCAGGTGACCCGCAACGTCGTGGTGACCTTCGTGGAGGACCTGGCCGCCCCGCCCGCCGACGCCCACGACGCCTACCTGCGGCTGCACCTGCTGTCGCACCGCTTGGTGCGGCCCAACACGATCGACCTCGAGGGGCTGTTCGGGCGTCTCGCCAACGTCGTCTGGACCGACCTCGGCCCCTGCGCGGTCGACGGCTTCGAGCAGGTGCGCCTCCGGCTCCGCGCCGCCGGCCGCGCCGTCACCGTCTTCGGCATCGACCGCTTCCCCCGGATGGTCGACTACGTGGTGCCCACCGGCGTGCGCATCGCGGACGCCGACCGGGTCCGCCTCGGCGCCCACCTCGCCGAGGGCACCACCGTCATGCACGAGGGCTTCTGCAACTTCAACGCCGGGACCCTCGGCGCCTCGATGGTCGAGGGCCGCATCTCCGCCGGCGTGGTGGTCGGCGCCGGCTCCGACGTCGGCGGCGGCGCCTCGATCATGGGCACCCTGTCGGGCGGCGGCAAGGAGGTCGTCTCGGTGGGGGAGGGTTGCCTGATCGGCGCCAACGCCGGCATCGGCATCTCGCTGGGGGACCGCTGCACCGTCGAGGCCGGCCTCTACGTCACCGCCGGCACCCGCGTCACCCTGCCCGACGGCTCGGTGGTGAAGGCCGCCACGCTCTCGGGCCGGCCCGACCTGCTGTTCCGCCGCAACTCCACGACCGGGGCGGTCGAGGTGCGCTCGGAGGCGGTCGACTGGGGCCACCTCAACCAGGACCTCCACCGGAACTGACCGATGCCCGGCTTCGTCCCCCCGCCGTACCCCTACGACCGGCTCCGGCCCCTCGCCGAGGTGGCCGCCGTCCACGCCGGCGGCGCCGTCGACCTGTCGGTCGGTACCCCGTTCGACCCGCCACCGGCCTTCGTGGCCGGGCCGCTCGGGGACCCCGACCTGGCCCGCGCCTACCCGCCGTCGATCGGCACCGGGCGCTACCGCGACGCCGCCCGGGGCTGGCTCTCGCGCCGCTTCGGCGTCGACGTCGCCCCCGGGGGCCTCGCCGCCTGCGTCGGCACCAAGGAGCTGGTCGCCGGGCTGCCCCAGTGGCTGCGGCTCCGGCGGCCCGAGCGCGACACCGTCCTCTACCCGGCGGTCAGCTACCCCACCTACGCGATGGGGGCCACCCTCGCCGGCTGCCGGGCGGTGCCCGTGCCCGTGGACGAGCGGTGGCGCATCCGCCTGGACGCCGTCGACCCCGCCGACGCGGAGCGGGCGCTCTGCCTGTGGGTGAACCCCCCCGGCAACCCCGCCGGCGCGCTGGACGACCTGGCCGCCGCGGCCGAGTGGGGGCGGCGCCACGGGGTCCCGGTCCTCTCCGACGAGTGCTACGCCGAGTTCACCTGGGACGGGCCGCCCCGCAGCATCCTCCAGCACGGCACCGACGGGCTGCTCGCGGTCCACTCCCTGTCGAAGCGCTCCAACTTCGCCGGGGCGCGCCTCGGCTTCTACGCCGGCGACGAGGACCTGGTGGGGTTCCTGTCGGAGGTCCGCAAGCACGCCGGGCTCCTGCCGCCCGGGCCCGTCCAGGCCGCCGGCGCGCTCGCCTGGGACGACGACCGCCACGTCGAGGAGCAGCGCGAGCGCTACCGGGAGCGCCTCGACCTGGCCGCCGCGGTGCTGGAGCGGCTCGACCTGGCGGTGCCCCGACCCGAGGGCGCGTTCTACCTGTGGGTGCCCGCCCCCGGTGGTGACGCCTGGGGCCTGGCCCACCGGCTGGCCGAGGCCGTCGGCGCCGTCGTCAGCCCCGGCGAGTTCTACGGCACCGCCGGCGCCGGCCACGTCCGGGTCGCGGTGGTGCAGCCGACCGAGCGGCTCCGCCTCCTCGCCGATCGGGTGGGGGCACGACCGTGACCGCCCCCGCCGGCTACCCCGGTGCGCCGCATCCCGGCGCGCCGTACCCAGGTGCGCCGTACCCGGGCGCGCCGGCGCCCCGCAAGCCCCGTGCGCTGCTGATCGCCGGCCCGCTGCTCATGGTGGTCGGCATCGCTCTCGGCATCACCGCCGGCGTCGTCGGGGTCCGCGCCGTCGAGCGGGCCACCGACGACCTCCAGCGCGTGGGCCCCGCGGGCGGGCCCGTCCACCTGGATGCCGGCGTCCACCGCATCTACGCCGAGTACCCGGACGCCGGCCGGTACGACCGCGGCTACCAGGTGCGGGTCCGTGGCGAGGTCCGGGAGCTGGAGATCCGCCACAGCGTGGGCACCCACACCTACGTCTACGGCGATCGCGAGGGTCGCGAGATCGGCCGGGTCGACGTGCGCCGCCCCGGCACCTACCGGATCGAGCCGGTCGGGGAGGCGCCCGACGAGGGCTACGCGGTGGGCGACCCGTCCTTGCGCGGGCTGCTGGGCGCGGTCGGCTTCGGCGTCGCCGGCGGCTTCGCCTTCCTGCTGGGCCTGATCCTGCTCATCGTCGGCATCGTGCTGCGGGTCAGCCGCCGCACCCCGCTCGTCCCCTTCGGCGGCCCGCGCCCGCCCGGCGCGTGGGGCGGTGGAGCGTCCTCGGGCACCTGGGGCCCCCGGCCGCCGGGCGACGGCCCCGTGTTCCTCGACAGCGACCTGCCCCCGCCACCGCCTCCGACCACGACCGCCCCGCCGCCGCCCCCGCCGCACGCCGAGCCCTGGGGCGGCACCGGCACCGGCACCGGTGACGCCGGAGCCGGCGACCGGCCACAGGGGCCCATCTCGTGACCGACCTCCTGCGCCTCACCGCGGAGCTGGTGGCCGTCCCCTCCGAGAGCCTCCACGAGCGCGCCCTCGCGGACCTGATCGAGAGCCGGCTGCGGGCCGTGCCCTGGCTGCGGGTGGACCGCGTCGGGGACAACGTCGTCGCCCGCACCGACCTCGGGCGTGACGTCCGGGTGCTGCTCGCTGGCCACACCGACACCGTCCCCGCCAACGGCAACGAGACGCCCCGCATCGACGGCGACGTGCTCTGGGGCCTCGGCGCCACCGACATGAAGGCCGGGCTGGCGGTCATGGTCGAGCTGGCCACCACCGTGTCGGCGCCGGCCGTCGACGTCACCTACGTCTTCTACGCCGCCGAGGAGATCGCGGCCGAGCACAACGGGCTCCGCCACCTCTACCGGGACCGGCCCGACCTCCTCGACGCGGACGTGGCCCTGCTCGGCGAGCCCACCGACGCCGCGCTCGAAGCCGGCTGCCAGGGGTCGCTGCGCCTGCGGGTCACCCTCCACGGCGCCCGGGCCCACGCCGCCCGCCCCTGGACCGGCCGCAACGCCATCCACCGGCTCGGCCCGCTGCTCGCCGCGATCGACGGGCACGAGCTGCGCGAGCCCGTCCTCGACGGCTGCGGGTACCGGGAGTCGCTCAACGCGGTGCTGGTCGACGGTGGCGTCGCCGCCAACGTCATCCCCGACCGGGTGGCGCTCACCCTCAACCACCGCTTCGCCCCGGACCGCACCGCCGCCGAGGCCGAGGCCGCGGTGCGGGCCTCGCTCGCCCCCGCCCTGGAGGACGGCGACGAGGTCGAGGTGGTCGACGTGGCCGAGGCCGCGGCGCCGGGCCTCGACCACCCGGTGCTGCGGGCGCTCGTCGAGCGCAACGACCTGGCGGTCACCGGCAAGCTCGGCTGGACCGACGTGGCCCGGTTCGCGGCGCACGGGGTGCCGGCGGCCAACTTCGGCCCCGGCGACAGCCTCCTCGCCCACCGAGCCGACGAGCGGGTGGCCCGCGCCCCCCTCGACGCGTGCTTCGCCGCGCTGGACGACCTCCTCCGCACCGGACCGTGATCCGGCGTCGCCGCGCCCGAACCCGCGCCGCCGGGTCACCGGGCGCTGCGCCGACGGCGGGCCGGCGCAGCGGCCCGCCCGGCGAGGACCGCTGGTGGGACCCCGACGACCAGCGGTTCGTGGAGTCCGAGCTGATCCAGGACCGCGACCTCGGGCGGGGCTGGCGGTCCTTCCCCATGCTGAACAACGTCGAGCAGCTCGACCCCTACGGCGACGACGACGCCGGCCGGGCGCTCCGGGCGGTCCGTGAGGAGCGGGGCCTGACCGCGCTGGACGAGGGTCGGGCCTGGCGGCGCCGGGCCACCCGGGCCCTGCTCGTCGCCCGCCTGGAGGTGTTCGCCGCCGCGGACCACGCCGAGCACCGCGCCGCCTGGCAGGCCCACGGGCCCGCGGTGCTCGACGCCACCTGGCGGACCCGCTGGCGCGAGCGCGACGTCGCCCCCGGCTGGATCGAGGCCCGCCCGCTGCCGGCGCCGGACCGCCCGACCGACGAGCTGGGCGACGCCGACGGCGCCGTCGACTGGCTACGGGTCCAGGACCACACCGGCCGCGGCGACGCGGTGGCGATCTACCACCACGTCACGGTGTGGGCCGGGCCGCTCGTGGGCGTCCTGACGCTCCGCCAGTCCCTCGGCGACGACCTCGATCCGGCGGTCGCCCGGGCCGCGGCCGTCCTGCACGACGAGGCCCTCAGTCGAAGATGGGGTCCTGGTCGCGGGTCCGCTTGAGCTCGTAGAAGCCGGGGGTGCCGGCCACGAGCAGCACGCCGTCCCACAGGCGGCCGGCGTCCTCGCCCTTGGGCGCCGGGGTGACGACCGGGCCGAAGAACGCCACGCCGCCGACCGAGATGACCGGGGTGCCGACGTCCATGCCGACCAGGCCGATGCCCCGCTCGTGGGAGGCCCGCACCTGCTCGTCCCAGGACGGGTCGTCGAACGCGTCGGTGACCTCGGTGGGCAGCCCCACGGCCTCGACCGCCTCGGCCACCACGTCGCGGGCGAGCTCGCGCCCACCCGGGTGCACCCGCTCACCGATCGCGGTGTAGAGCGCGGCGAGGGCGTCGGCCCCGTGGCCGGCCTCGGCGGCGACGCAGACCCGCACCGGCCCGACCGCGCGCGCCATCGCATCGCGGTACTGCTCGGGGAGGTCGTCCCGGCCCTCGTTGAGCACCGCCAGGCTCATGACGTGGAAGCGGGGCTCCACGGGACGGACCCGGGCCACCTCGAGCAGCCAGCGGGAGGTCATCCAGGCCCACGGGCACAACGGGTCGAACCAGAGGTCCGCGACCTGTCGATCGTCGGCTGGGGCGGCGGGGTCGGTCATCGGACGGCTCCTCGGGGCGGGACGGGCGCCGTCACGGTAGCGGCGCCGTGGTCAGAGGCGGCGCAGGACGGTGACCACCCGGCCGAAGATCTCGACGTCGTGCTGGTTGAAGACCATCTCGCTGAGCCGCTCGTTGGCGGGGATGAGCACCACGTCGCCGTCGGGGCGGCGATCGAAGGTCTTGACGGTGGCCTCGTCGCCCGGGATGCCGGCGATCACGATCTCACCGGGCTCGGCCCAGGACTGGGACCGGGCGATCACCGTGTCGCCGTCGAAGATGCCGACGCCGATCATCGAGTCGCCCCGCACGGTGAGCGCGAACAGGTCGCCGTCGCCGGTGAAGTCGGCGGGCACGGGGATCGTCTCCTCGATGTGCTCCTGGGCGAGCACGTCGGTGCCGGCGGCGACGTGGCCGACGAGCGGGACGTGGCGCACCGGGCGCCGCTCGACGCGCGCCCCGGAGTTGGGGTCGAAGCACACCTCGATGGCCCGGGGCTTGGACGGGTCCCGCCGGAGGTAGCCGCGCTCCTGGAGGGTGTTCAGGTGCGAGTGCACCGTGGAGGGGGAGCCGAGCCCGACCGCCTCGCCGATCTCGCGCACCGAGGGCGGGTAGCCCCGGTCCCGCATCGACTGGTCGATGTACTCGAGGATCTGCCGCTGTCGGGTGGTGAGCTGCTTGGCCATCGGGGGCCTCCTGCAGTCGGCGCCCGGGACGGGCGGACGGGTGAACGCCTCCGACGCTAGCAGCGCACTGGTGTTCGGGCAAACACCTGTTCGTGGCGGGGCTTGACAGCGAACGGTTGTTCGTGTGCATCATGGCGGCGAACGGTTGTTCGACGGGCGCAGGCCCGCCCCGGCCGGGCCGCCGGCGGCGCCGGCACCGGCAGATTGTCAGCCCCCTCACGGAAGATGGCAGCCATGGCAGCGATCCTCACCACCGACCACCCCAGCACCCGACGCCTCGACCACCGCGCCGCGCGCCGCGCCGGCGGCCGGCCGGCGCTCGCCCTCGTGGCCGAGCCCGGCGTCGAGCGCGAGCCCGCGCCCGTGGCGGCGATCGTCGCGGGGTGCCTCGCGCTCTTCCTCGTGCTCGGCGCCTTCGTCATCGTCTCGGGCCGGGGCGGCCTGGCCGACGTCCACCGCCCGGCCGCCGCCACGGCGTCGCCCGGGGCGCCCGAGGTCACCGTGGCGGCGGGCGACACGGTCTGGAGCATCGCCCGGCGGCTCCAGCCCACCGGCGACGTCCGTCCGCTGGTGGAGGAGATCGTGGCGCTGAACGGCGGCGCCGACCTCCGGCCCGGCCAGCACCTGGTCCTGCCCGGCTGAGATCCATCGCGTCCGGCCGGGCCGGCCGCGGTACCGTTGGCCGGTGCGTTGCCCGGCCTGCGGAAGTTACGACGACAAGGTGGTCGACTCGCGCCAGTCCGACGACGGCACCACGATCCGGCGGCGGCGCTCCTGCCTGGCGTGCCAGCGGCGCTTCACCACCTTCGAGCGCCTCGAGGAGATCCCGCTCACGGTCGTCAAGCGCTCCGGGGACCGCCAGCCGTTCGACCGGGCCAAGGTCGTCGCCGGCCTCGGCGCGGCGGCGAAGGCCCGGCCGGTGTCGCCCGAGCAGCTCGACGAGCTGGCCACCGCGGTCGAGGAGGCGCTGCGCCTCCAGGGCAGCGAGGTGGCCTCCAGCGAGGTCGGCCGGGCGGTGCTGGAGCGCCTGCGAGACCTCGACGTGGTCGCGGCGGTGCGCTTCGCCAGCGTCTACAAGGAGTTCTCGGACCTGGCCGACTTCGAGCGCGAGCTGACCGAGCTGACCGGCTCGTCGCTCACCAAGGCCACCGAGCCCAAGCGGGCCTGAGCGGGCCCGAGCAGGCGGGTTCAGCGGCCGGGTGGCCGAGCGCGGACGTAGCGGGCCAGGAGGACGCCGTCGGCCTCCCACAGGTGGGCGAGGCGCAGCGGGTGCCGCAGCTCGCCCGCGCCCCGCAGCAGCCGGGCGCTGTCGCCGCCCACCAGCTCGGGGGCGAGGGTCAGGTCGAGCTCGTCCACCAGGTCGGCGTCGGCGAACGCGCCGTTGAGCGACGGGCCGCCCTCCACGAGCACCGTCCGGGCGCCGAGGTCGTGCAGGTGGCGGACGATCGCCGCCGGCGAGACGTCCGGGCCGGGGGAGCGGACCACCTCGGCCACCGCCTCGGCGGCCGCCACCCGTTCGGCCGGCGCGCCGGTGCCGGTGAAGACGAGCGGCCGGGTGGGCGAGTCGGTGAACAGCGGGCTCGCGAGGTCGAGGTCGAGGGAGCGGGTCACGACCCCGATGCGGGGGTAGGGCTGCTGGCCCCGGGCCACCCGCTCGGCCCGGCGGGCGGCGGGGGTGCGGGGCGGCCCGTAGCCGTCGGCGCGGACGGTGCCCGCCGCGGCGAGGATCACGTCCGCGACGGCCCGGATCGCCGAGAACGTGACCCGGTCGGCCTCGCCGCCGAGGTCGCCGGAGCTACCCGACACCGCGGTCGCGCCGTCGACGCCGGCCACCATGTTGACCAGCACCCAGGGGCGGTCGGGGGGCGCGGGCCGCTCGGCGGCGGCGTGGGCGGCGACCGGGTCGATCCCGTCGAGGGGGACGGGGAGGAGCTGGCGCAGGGGATGGAGGTGGCGCTCGTCGCGCTGGGCCACGCCGGGCCCCTTCCTGTGCGGGGGTCGAACCGTCGTTCGGAATCTAGCGGTCCGGGCCCGCCGTGCCCCGAGATCGGCCGCCGGGGCCTGCACCGCTGTGGATGAACGGTGGAGAAATCCACGCGAAATACACAGGGTTGTTCCTCTACCGATCCACAGGGCAGCCGTCCTAGATTGGGGGATCGTCAGCAGCGAGCGCCGGTAGGTGATCGGAACTAGTGGTGTGGGATTCCTCGATCGGGGCGGCCTCGGCCGTCGCAACGAGCACGTGAGGGAGGCCACCACGACCGCTCGCGGTCGTGCTCCCTTCGACCTGATCGCCACCCGGCGCTCGCTGCGAAGCGCCGAGACCGCACCGGAGCCGCCCGGGTCCCGCCGGCCGACCTCGATGGCCCTCGGTTGACCTCGATGCATCGGACCCGTTGACAGCGGTGTAGTTACCGTGCTGTAGTTCTCTCCACATCTTGTGGTGAGGAGCGGTCAGGGGAGCTCCTCGACACAACCTGTAGTGCCACGCCCCCCCACCCACCCCGATTCGCAGCACCGGCACCGCAGGATCGCACCACCTCGCAACCCGAACGCCTTCAGATCCAGGAGTCCTCCCATGGCCATGGCCCCCGAGCAGACCGGCATCGGCTTCCGCCGGTACTTCACCACCGAGGGTGTCCACCCCTACGACGAGGTGACCTGGGAGCGTCGAGACGCCCGGATCACCAACTACCGGGACGGCTCGGTCGCGTTCGAGCAGCTCGGGGTGGAGTTCCCCGTCACCTGGTCGCTGAACGCCACCAACATCGTCGCCCAGAAGTACTTCCGCGGCACCCTGGGCACCCCCGAGCGGGAGAGCTCGCTGCGCCAGGTGATCGACCGCGTGGCCGACACCATCACCGACTGGGGCCGCGAGGGCGGCTACTTCGTGGACGACCACGAGGCCGAGGTGTTCCGGTCCGAGCTGAAGCACCTGCTCGTGCACCAGAAGGCGGCGTTCAACTCGCCGGTGTGGTTCAACATCGGCGTCGCCGGGGTGCCCCAGCAGGCGTCGGCCTGCTTCATCCTCTCGGTGGACGACTCGATGGACTCGATCCTCAACTGGTACCGGGAGGAGGGGATCATCTTCAAGGGCGGCTCCGGTGCCGGCGTCAACCTCTCCCGCATCCGCTCCTCGGCCGAGTACCTGAAGGGCGGCGGCACCGCCTCGGGCCCGGTCAGCTTCATGCGCGGCGCCGACGCGTCGGCCGGCACCATCAAGTCGGGCGGCAAGACCCGCCGTGCCGCCAAGATGGTGATCCTCGACGTCGACCACCCCGACATCGAGGAGTTCATCTGGTGCAAGAGCCGGGAGGAGCACAAGGCCCGGGCCCTGCGCGACGCCGGCTTCGACATGGACCTCGACGGTCGGGACAGCCACTCGATCCAGTACCAGAACGCCAACAACTCGGTGCGGGTCACCGACGAGTTCATGCAGGCCGTGGTGGACGACGCCGACTGGCACCTGCGGGGCGTCCTCGACGGCGAGGTGAAGAAGACGATCAAGGCCCGCGACCTCATGCGCCAGATCTCCCAGGCCACCTGGGAGTGCGCGGACCCGGGCATGCAGTTCGACACCACGATCAACCGCTGGCACACCGCCCACAACACGGGCCGGATCAACGGCTCCAACCCGTGCTCGGAGTACATGCACCTCGACAACTCGGCGTGCAACCTGGCGAGCCTGAACCTGCTCAAGTTCCTCGACGCCGACGATCGCTTCGACACCGAGGGCTTCCAGGCCGCGGTCTCGGTGATCTTCACCGCCCAGGAGATCCTGGTCGGCCGGGCCGACTACCCGACCGAGCCCATCGGCGAGACCTCCCGCCGGTTCCGCCAGCTCGGCATCGGCTACGCCAACATCGGCGCGCTGCTCATGGCGCTCGGCCACGCCTACGACTCCGAGGAGGGCCGGGCCTGGGCCGCGGCCATCACCGCCCTCATGACCGGCCACAGCTACGCCACCTCGGCCCGCACCGCGGGTCGCATGGGCCCCTTCGCCGGCTACGCCGAGAACGAGGAGCACATGCTGCGGGTGCTCGACATGCACCGCGCCGCCGCCGCGGAGATCGATGAGGAGGCGGTGCCCGCCGAGCTGCTCTCGGCCGCCCAGCAGTCCTGGGACGAGGCCGTCGAGCTGGGCCGGCAGTTCGGCGTCCGCAACAGCCAGGCGTCGGTGCTCGCCCCCACCGGCACCATCGGCCTGATGATGGACTGCGACACCACCGGCATCGAGCCCGACCTCGGCCTCGTCAAGATGAAGAAGCTGGTCGGCGGCGGCACCATGACCATCGTCAACCAGACGATCCCGCGCGCGCTGCGCCGCCTCGGCTACACCGAGGAGCAGATCACCGAGATCGTCGCCTACATCGACACCGAGAAGTCGATCCTCGGCGCCCCGCACCTCGCCGCCGAGCACGTGTCGGTCTTCGCCTGCTCGATGGGCGACAACCCGATCCACTACATGGGCCACGTGCGGATGATGGCGGCGGTCCAGCCGTTCATCTCCGGCGCCATCTCCAAGACCGTCAACATGCCCGAGGACGTCACGGTCGAAGACGTCGAGCAGCTCCACATCGAGGCGTGGAAGCTCGGCGTGAAGGCCATCGCCATCTACCGGGACAACTGCAAGGTCGCCCAGCCGCTCGCGATGGCGAAGAAGGAGGGCGCCGCGGCCGACGCGTCCGGCATCGCCCCGCAGGTGGTCGAGGTCGAGCGGGTCGTGGAGAAGGTCGTCACGGTCAAGCAGCCCGTGCGCACCAAGCTGCCCCGCAACCGCACCTCGCGCACCTTCGAGTTCCGGGTGGCGGACTGCAAGGGCTTCGTGACCGTCGGCGAGTACGACGACGGCCGCCCCGGCGAGGTGTTCCTGAAGGTCGCCAAGCAGGGCTCCACCCTCGCCGGCGTCATGGACGCCCTGTCGATCAGCATCAGCTACGCCCTCCAGTACGGCGTGCCGCTGCGCACCCTGGTCGAGGCGTTCGCCAACACCCGCTTCGAGCCGGCCGGCATGACCGACGATCCCGACCTGCGGATCGCCTCGTCGCTGCTCGACTACATCTTCCGCCGCCTGGCCATCGACTACCTGACCTTCGAGGAGCGCCAGGAGCTGGGCATCCTCACCGTCTCCGAGCGCACCCAGCCCACGCTGCCGGGCGTCGAGGAGACGGTGGTCGAGAGCCGCCAGGGCACCGACCTCGCCTCGGACCCCAAGTCGATCCCGTCCGCGTCGGAGCTGGCCGCGGAGCTGGAGGGCGCGGGGGTCGAGCCGGCCCAGCCGAGCCTGCTCGACCGGGCCGGGGTCACCGATCCGGCGCCGGTCACCAACACCCCGCCGCAGGTGCGGCCGTCGGTCCAGCACGCGGACGCCCCCTACTGCATGCAGTGCGGCGTCCAGATGCAGCGGGCCGGCTCCTGCCACGCCTGCCCGAGCTGCGGCAGCACCAGCGGCTGCAGCTGAGCCGACGCGCGGGTGGGCGAGGCGACCGAAGGGCTCCGATGCCTTGATCTGGTGAAACGTCCGGATCGGTGCTGTACTCCGACCCGATGGAGCCCAGCCATCCACCCCTCCTGAGCCAGGCCGGTCGCGGGTGGGCGCTCGACAGCCTGGAGCGGTCGATCCAGCGCGCCGTGCTCTGGGGCACGGTGCTCTACCAGACGGTGATCGTCGTGGCGCTCGCCGGCGCCGGGACCTCGCCGCTCACCGCCTGGTCCTTCGTCGGCGCGAGCGTGGGCTTCGCCGGACTGGCCCTCGCGGCCGAGCGGCACCGATCGCTCGTGCCCGTGGTGCCGCTGGCCGCGGTGGCGCTGGTGCTCGCCCTCTACGCCAGCACCGACGATCTGGACAGCCCGGTCGTCCTGGCAGCGTCCTGGCAGCTCAACCTCGGTCACGCCTACTCGTCGCTGCTCATCCTCGGTCGCCGGTGGCGGGTCGGGTTCACCTGGCTCTTCGCCGGTGCCGTCCCGGTCGCCATCGCGCTGGTGCACCCCGAGTGGACGATGTCGGTGGCGATGCCCGTGGTGGTGACGAGCCTCGCCATGCGCACCGCGGGCACGCTCGTCATGCGCAACCTGCGAGAGCTGGCCGAGCGCATCGACGGGGAGATCGCCGTCGCGCACGAGGAGCGGCGCCGGGTCGCGGCGGCCGAGGCGGCCGCGGCCGAGGCAGCCGAGCAGGCCCGGACCGTGCACGACACGGTCATCAACACCCTGGGTGCGGTGGCCAACGGGATCGCCGCCGAGGTGGACCCCCGGGTCGTGCGCGAGGTCTGCGCCCGAGACCTGGCCACCATCGACGCCCTCGCCACCGGCCGGGAGCTGGTGGGCGAGGCCGACCTGGCCGAGCTGGTGGGAGGCTTCGACCTCGACGTCGAGCGGCACATCGGGGCCGGGTCTGCCGAGGCCCTGGGCGGCCTGCCCGCGCCGCGGCGGCGAGCGCTGTTGAGCGGGGTGCGTGAAGCGCTGCGCAACGTCGCCAAGCACGCCGGCACCGGCCGGGCCCGGCTCGTGGTGCGAACCGAGGCCGACCGGCTGCTGGTGACCGTGGTGGACCACGGCGTGGGCTTCGACGCTCAGCCGGTCGCCGGCCGAGGCCTCGCCGAGTCGATCCTGGCCCGCTCGGCGTCGGCCGGCATCGCCGTGGCGGTGCGCGCCGAGCCGGGGCACGGGACCGAGGTCCGCTTCGACTGCCCACTGGCGGTCGCCGGCCGAGCCGACGAGGCGGTCGAGGACGACGCGCCCGAGGACCTGGTGGCGACCACCACCGCCCTCATGCGCCGGACCTCGCTGCTCTACGGCGGCGCCGTGGCCGCGGTCGGCGCCGCGATCGCCGTCGGCAACCGCTTCGCCGGCTCGCCGGCCGACCTCGTGATGGTGGCGGTCATCGGGCTCGTCGTCTGGGCCGCATGGGCGGGTTCGCGGGGCCGCACCGGTCTGCCGTTGTCGGTCGAGGTGCTGGCGGTGGCGTCGGTGCCGGTGATCCACCTCCTGGCGCTGGCCGCGATCGACTTCGGCCACGACCGCGTCATCGAGTGGCAGGCGATCGGCGTCTCGGCACCGCTGATCGTGCTCCTCGTGGTGTCCCGGCGGCGCCTGGCCCTCCCGCTGGCCCTCCTGGCCCTCGTCGCCACCTCGGCCGTCGCGCTCGCCGCGGCCGACACCCCCGCGGTCGCCGCCGTGCTGCTGGTGGGCACCGCGCCGCCCGTGTGCCTGCTCATCGGTTGGAGGGTCTTCGGTCGGGCGCTCGACCTCCTCGCACGCCGGGCCGCGGCCGATCAGGCCGCGGTGGTCGTTGCCCGGCTCGAGTTCGATGTTCGGCACGCGGCCGACGCGGTGCGGGATCGCTGGCGCAGCGGCGCCCTCGACGTGAGTCGCTCGCTGCTCGCTCGGCTCGCGTCGGGCGAGGTCACCTACGACGACGCCGAGGTCCGCGCCGCCAGCGCGGTGGAGGAGGCGTACCTGCGCCAGCTCACCCTCATCGGCCCCGAGCTGATCCACCTGGGGACCGAGTTGGTCCGGGTGCTCCTCCTCGCCCGCGCCCGGGGCGTGGACCTGGTGGTGCGCACCGGGGACGTCGACGTCGACGGTGACGTCGAGGCCCGGGGGCTCGCGGATCTGCTCGCCGCGGCGGTCGCGGCCGTGCCCGGCGGCGCCACGGTGACCGCCACGCTGTTCCCCTCCCGCTCGCAGCTCACCTTCGGCATCGTCGCCGACCGGCGGGCCCTCGCCGCGGCCCGCTCGGGCCGGCAGCCGCCGCCCGGGTGGTCGGTGACCGTGGAGGAGCACGGCGAGGCGGCGATCGTGGAGGTCCGCCGCGACGATCGACCTCGGCGCCCGGCGCCCGCCGCGACCCCCGTGGCCATCCGCGATGATGGGCTCGTGGACGACGGTACAGCGGTGGGCTCGTGACCGCGACGAGGACGGGACCCAACACCGGCGCGCGCTCCTGGCGCATCGCGGTGGTCGAGGACCACCTCCTCCAGCGGCGGCGCACCGAGGAGCTGCTGCGCGGACGCGGGTTCGACGTGGTCCAGAGCTGTGAGACGCTCCCGGAGCTCGTGGACGAGCTCGAGCGCTCCCGCACGGCGGTCACCCCGCACCTGGTGCTCCTCGACCTGGTGGTCGACCGGGGCCCTGACGTGGACCCGGCGATGGTCCGGGAGCTGGTCCGACGGGGCATCCGCGTGCTCGTCCTCTCCGCGCTCGCCTCCCCGCCGCTCGTCCGCGAGATGCTCCGCTGCGGGGTGTCGGGGGTCCTCGGCAAGCGTGACGCCGAGGCCGACATCATCGCCGCCATCTGGTCGGTCCTCGGGAAGCGCCAGTGGATGACCCCGGAGCTGGCTGCGGTGATCGCCGGCGACGAGAGCCGCCCGGCTCTCAGCGACCAGGAGGAGCGGGCGCTGGTCCTCTACGCCTCGGGGCTCACCCTGGATGCCGTGGCTGCCTCGCTCGGCGTCCGCCGGGACACCGCAAAGACCTACCTCGACCGGGTCAAGCGGAAGTACGCCGCGGTCGGTCGCCCGGCGCGGTCCAAGGTCGAGCTCAGCCGCGTGGCCATCCAGGACGGCTACGTCGAGCTGACGGCCGACTCGACCGACTGACCGACCGGCACCGGCCTACCCATCGTCCGTCCCCCCCCCCCCCCACCGGGGGCGGGCGAACGCGGGCGGCGGCCCCCCGACGGGGGCCCTTTTCGCGGGGCGCACACGGTTCCGAAGGTCTGGGCCGAGGCCCC
>Ga0182792_1000974_pt1 | contig 24831 bp, 30 predicted proteins | sample Passage237B_FD_130497 | JGI IMG/M metagenome (GOLD analysis project Ga0182792, IMG submission 130497) | Cellulose adapted compost microbial communities from Newby Island Compost Facility, Milpitas, CA, USA - Passage2 37B (version 2) (version 2) ...
ACCTCTCCGACGAGCGCATCGCGGAAAATTGAAACGAAAAACCCGCGCGGCCGAAGCCACGCGGGGTTTTAAACTGGAGCCGAGCATCGGACTCGAACCGACGACCCACGCTTTACGAAAGCGAATCGCTCACCTATGAGAATCGGTCGGCTGCTTAAAATACCTCGAAAATTCTAAGCAGGATCACACGTTTTCGGCGTCGGCGAAGAGGCTCTTCTTGGGCTTGCCGTCCGCACCGATCGAGGGCGGGACGTCGCATACGATACCTTCCGACTTCGCGGCTTCGTAGATCGCGGCTTTCAGTTTATCCATCACCTTGGCCGGGAAGTATTCGTCGAACTTCGCCCCGCTCAAGCGCAACTTCGCAAAGACCGGTTGAATAGGCGAATCCTTCGCCTCCGATGCTTTCGACGCGCCTTGGTAGAGCGAGAACACAACGCCGATCTCTCGGGCGATCTCGTCCACGCGGATCGTGCTGATACGGATGTAGTCGCCGGCGGCGCCGCTGCGGAGGGTGATGGGGAGTTTGAAGGCCATGGCTCTCAGGTGTCGTATTCGATGAACTCGATGGTGAAGCGGTGGAACTCGCCGTTCGTGACGTTGGCCCCATTGCGCTTAAAGATTTCGACGTAGGCGGCGGTCGAGTTGTTGTTGGTGTCGTCCCAATCGTAACGCCAGAGGATGTTGTTGTCGTCGGATGCCGTCGGCGGCCCGGCGGCGACGTCGGGCTTCGTGCTGAATCCGCGGCCCGTGAGATCGACCTTCACCTTCTGCGATGCGCCCGTTGCCGTGATGGTCAACGTGCCGTTGAACTGATAACGAGCGAGAACCTTTCGAACGGACGCTCCGTTTCCGGTCTGGATGCCAGTCACCTCAACGGCGTTAGAGTTGTATTGAGCGACAGTGCCGATGCCGCGGCTGTAGTTGGAAGAGTTGATGCTTCCGACATACGTCCACGCGGAGGCGATGCCGGAGCGGTTGCGCGCGCGGACACGGACGTGGCCGGCAAAGGTGAGCGCAGCATGGAGGAAGATCACGCGTTCGTAGGTGCGGGCGATGTCGCCCGATCCGTCCGCGAACCAGGTGTAATCCGTCGCGCTGTCGCTGTTGGTGGCCGTCGCTTTGACTTCGAAGAACGCGAAGTCGGCGTCGGCGGGATAGGCCCACGTCACGCGCGTGCCATACAAGAATACTTGCGTGCCGGGCAGGAACGCCGGGCGCACACCTTCGTTGGACAGCGCACCGCTGCTCGGTGCGGAGGGGCCGGTGCCTTTGTTCGGCGCGGTGAACGGCGAGCCGGTGGCGGAGACGATGCCCGATCCGATGCCGAAGTTTGAGAAGGCCTGCGCAGCTACTTCGTATTGAACTCCTGGTGACAGGTCGTCGATCGAGGTCGTGCCGCCGCCGCTGTTGCGCTGGTCGGCGACGATCCAGCCCGCGGTGCCGTTGCGGCGATAGAGGATGTTCATCCACGCCGCGCCGCTCGGCATCGAGGGGACGTTGATGACGAGGCGAGCGTAAACCGTGCCGTCGCCAGAGACGTAGGTGCCGTCGGTGTTCTTGGTCGGAGCGCTGGGGTTGGCTGGCGCGGTCGAGCGGATGCCTTGCACATCCACCCAGCTTGATCCGCTCCAGCGGTAAAGGCGGTTGCCGTCATCGGTATCGACCCACAAGTCGCCGACGGCTGACGCTGTGGGAGCGCTCGTTTGATAGAAGGTGACGATCTTACCATCCGCCGTCGCCTGCGCGTTAGCCGCATTTGTAATCGCCGTGCTGATACCCGTGTCGCGAATCAACACCCAAGCCGAACCGCTCCAGCGGTAGAGCTTGTTGCTGTCGTCGGTGTCGACCCATAGATCACCGACACCTTCCGCCGTTGGTGCCGAAGCTTGAACGAAGGTCGTGACCTTGCCGTCCGCTGTCGCTTGCGCGTCGGCGGCATCGGCGATCGCTTGGGAGGCGGTCGCCTGCGCGGTTGCAATTCCGGCGTCGCGCACCGATACCCAGCTCGAGCCGCTCCACCGATAGAGGCAGTTGCCGTCATCCGTATCGACCCAGAGATCGCCGACGGCCTTGGCAGTCGGCGAGCTCGTTTGGTAGAAGGTGACGATCTTACCATCCGCCGTCGCTTGCGCGTCGGCGGCATCGGCGAGCGCCTGCGCGATGCCGGTGTCGCGGATCGCTGCCCACGAAGATCCGTTCCAGCGATAGAGCTTATTCGCGTCGTCGCTATCGATCCACAGATCGCCGACCCCTTCCGCGGTGGGCGGGGACGCTTGGACGAACGTCGTGACCTTGCCGTCGGCGGTGCCTTGAGCATCTGCCGCGTCTTGGATCGCCTGCGCGACGTCGGCCAAGAGGTCGGGATCGAGCGCGGCTTCAGGGATGGTCGTCGGCGTGGCGTTCACGCCGCTGCTCTTCGTGCTTTCGTTCTCGAACGTATCGACCGCGCTGACCCAGTAATAATAGGTCGTGCCGATCGTGACGTCGACGTCGACGAAACGCGAGGCGGCGACTTCCGCGATCAGCGTGGCGGTGCCGGCGTTGTTCGTCGTGTTGCGATAGACGCGGTATTCGGCGAGGTCGCTCTCGGTATTGTCGGACCAGTCGAGCGAGATGGCTTTTCCGGTGCCGACGACGGCCGCGAGGCCGGTGGGCGCGGCGGGGGCGGTGTTGTCGGTGGGGAGGATGAAGTTGAGCGATGAGGCGTAGGCGCCGCGCACGCCCAAAGTATTTTCGAACTGGATACGGACGTCGTAGGAGACGGCAAAGACGGCGTCGGTGATGTAGTCGACGGTGGCGTCGCCGCGCTGCTCGCTCCAGACGATCCAGTCGGAAGAGCTGTTGCGCTTGTATTCGACCCGGACCTTGCCGCCAGAGAGGACGTATTGATCGGTCGCGGCATTCCACACGACTTTGAGGCGGGGCGCGTAAACGCCGTCTGGCTGGCGAACGGAGTCGGCGGAGAGCGTGAGGCCGGTGGGCGTGGCGACGATGAGCGGATCCGGGAGGTCGGTGTTGGGTGCGAGGTCGACGGTGGTTTCCTCGCCGTCGTTCCAATCCCAGATGCCTTCGGCCGTTTCTCTGGCAGTGATGAGGATGCCGAGAGGCGATTCCGGCTCATCCCCCACCCGCTTGAACGTCCATTCCAACACCTCGAAAGGCTTGGCGTTCCAGCCGAGTTTCTCGCGCGTCACGGGCACGACATCACCCGGCATGAGGCCGAGTGCTTTGAGCGAGTAGAGGCCCGTGAACGTGGTTTGCTGGCGGCCCTGCTCGAGCTCGATCTTCTCCAATCGTTGCACCGTGGCGCTCGACGTGGTGAACGGGAACTCCATGTCGAGATCGAGCCAGATGTCGCCATCCTTCGCTTTGTAGGTGCTGTTCGAAATCGCGGGGGCGTCGGTGAGCGCCCAGTTGTTTTCCGGGGAGAAGTAGGTGCCGCGGACGCGGTTGAAGGTGTCTTGCCGCGACTGGCGGGCTTGCACGGAGATCGGCCCAATGAGGTCGCTGTCGGTGAGCGTGAGGCTTTCCGGGGTGCGCCAAGCGCCGGCGCGAATCGTCCACGTGCCCCCGGTGTCGATGATTCGTCCAGCCATCGCGCCCGCGAGCAGGCGGATGGTTTCACTGGGAGCGGTGGCGGCGGAGACGACGCCGTTGCACGTGTAGCGATCTTCGGTCGAGGTGTCCGCGAGTTCGACAGATTCGGCACAGATATTGACCGCCTCTTGCCAGTCGGCAGCGACGATGCGTGCTTGCGCCACGGCGCGACCAAACTTCGCATCCATGAGATAATCTGCGGCGCAGAGCGCGGCGTTGTCGCTCCATGCGGTGGTTTCGGTTACGGGGTTGTAGACCTTCTTCCCCTTCACCATCACCTTCACGTTAGGGATGCCGGTGGGGAATTTCTCCGCGCTCCACTTGAGCCGGATATGGAGACGCGCGATGCCTTTGCCGAGGTGGTTGCTCGTCCAATACGAGGGGATCTCCGATTCCCAATCCATGTCGCGCTCGCCGGCGGCAAGGCCGAGAAACTTTTTTACCCGCGCGTAACCGGCGTAGGTGCCGGTCGCGTTGCCCGATCCGTCGAGAGGGACGGATTCGTCGTTGAAGTAAACTGTGCCGAGCTCTTCGACTTCATGGCCCGCCACGATGAGGGCGAAGTAGATATACTCGCGATTCGTGCCGCTCTCCGCGATGGGATAGAAAACGCCGCTTTTGAGCACCTGCCCATAGACGAGCTCCTGCGGTTCGGCGGCGGTCCGCACCATCGTGGTGCGGCCGGCGTTCATCGCGTCTTGGAGCTTGTGCCGGGCTTTGCGCTGACGATCGGCGGAATAGATGATCGGCCCGCCGATGACGACTGCCTGCATCACTGTCGCGGTGACAGCCGTCAAGATCGCCTGACCTGTCGTCATGCCAGCGGCGATCAGTGCATTTACTGCGAGAAACGCCGGCATCAGTCGACCCTCCACGCCCGTGCACACTGTAGCAGCGGGACGAATACAATCCCCGCAGTGCCGGCAAAGACTGCTTTGGCGCCCACGACTACGCCAACAGCGCAGGGCATCGCGGCGCGATTTTCGGGAAGAAATGCAATCACGATGTCTCCGCGTTGAGCCGCTCGGACGGGGATTTCTTTCCAACCGAACTCCTCGGCGTTGCCTTCGATCAGACGCTCCAGCCCGCCGAAACGGCGAAGCAGACGCGAGGCGCCGAGCGCGGTGCGATACCGCCCGCGCAGTTCCGCCGCGCAGTCCGCACCCGTGAGGATGATGATCCAGTCGCAGGTAAAGAGCGCGCAGTCGTTTTCGCCCCACACAAACGGCTGATTGCGCTTCTCTTCCACGAAGAGCGCGAGTTTGGCGGGCCAGTTATTGCAGCGTGCCATGACTAGAGAAGTCCTCCCCGATTGCCGTGGAGCGTGGGCGGCGAGCCGGTGGCCGTCGCCGGCGAGCTCGCCGCGACGCCCCAGTTGATCGCGCGCTCGGCGTTGATCGCCATCATGTCGAAGAACATGTCGCCCGGATGGTCGATCTGTTGATCTTGGTGCGTGTAGCGGCGGCCCGTCGAACGGCGGTCAATTAGTTCTTTCTCGATCTGGATGGTGACAGTCGCCGTCGTGCCGTTGTCGTCGATGGCGGCGGTGTCGATGAAGCCGTCGAAGATGAGGTGCGGGCCGTAGGCGAAGGTGCCGTTGGAGAAGTCGAGGAACGCGAGCCAGATCTTGGCCGCGCGGCCCTGCGCGTCGTCTTCGAGAGCTAGGGCGATGTTGCCGGAGGGGATGCCGGACAGCGAGAGCGTGACGCCATTGGCGGCGCCGTCGGCGGATTCCTTGATCTCGGAAATAGCTCCCTGATCGCCGGTGCCGGTGAACGTGTTTCCGTCGTAGGAGATTTGACCGTAGCCGGTCCACGCGCGCACGTGACCCGAGGGCCAGTCGAGATCGGTGAGGAAGACCGGAGCGACCGTCGCCGCGGCGGCGGCTGCTGCCATGCCGGTGGGAAGCGAGCGGCTCATGTGAGCACCTCCAGTGCGGAGAACGTGAGTCCTTGTGCGACCTTGCGTTCGTCGTAGGCCCAGCCGGGCATTTCCTGCAGGCGGAAGACGCCGACGGGATTATTGTAAGTGATGGCGGTGCCGTTGGCGTAAGCGCTGCGCAGGCGCGGGAAGACATCGACTGAGCCGGAGTTGACCTTGATGACGCGGTGCAGGCGCGAACTGCTGCCGGTGCCGACCTGCAACCAATCGCCCACGGCGAACGCACCCGATCCGCCCGAAAGCGGGAGCGTGGTGGTGTTGGCGACAGCGCCGGAGCCTACGGTGACGGTGCCGGAGATGTTTCCTCGCGGTGCTTTTCGCACACTGTCGCCGAGGTAGAACGTGCCCTCGCGGCCGTTGAGCGCGAGGAAGGTGGCGCACCAGACGCCCGCATCCGCATCGAGCATCGGCGGGAGTTCGATGGTGGGTTCCCACCACTGACCCACGCGCGGCTGCACCTGTTGCTGGCCGGTCTCGATGGACTGCGTCATCGAGACGATGGAGCGCGGCATCCACTGGATCGAGCGATTGCCGGGGCTCGTGGGAAGCGTGAGAGGGTAAGAGATCGCCATGGTCAGAATGCGCCGGCCATGCCACGGCGTCGGGCTTGGTGATTGGCAGCGACGGAGCGGCGCTCGATGCTGCCGTTGAGAGCGCGGATCTGCGCTTCGAGGCGGGCGACTGCCGCGGCGTCGGCGCCGCGGGCATCGATGTAGTAGGTGTCGCCGCCGCCGCCGAGCAGCGCCTTGCTTTTGCCGTGTGGGATGATCGTGCCGGCCTGGTCGGGAATGAAGAGCTCGGGGCCTTGTTCGCCTACAATCGACACGCGACCGAGCGGAGGACGCCCGCCATCCGCAAACAACCCGCCCGGCGGAGGTGCCGCGCTGGCCGCGGCTCCTGCACCCGCCCCCGCCGCCGCAGCACCCGCTCCCCAAAACGCAGGCATGATCATACTCGAGAAACCCATCATGCCCATCATGCCGTTGAGGATCGGGTTGATGATCGCGAGGCGAGCGACCATCTCGATTACGCTGCGCGCGACGATATCAACGAGGTCACCGAACGATGCTTTGCCGGTGAGAACCATGTCGGCAAAGGTTTGCGCGGCGCGGTCCCCCACGTTGTCGAGCATCAGGACGGTCGCATCGGTCATTGCCTCGGCCGCAGTCTGCACCTTCTCAAAAGAGTCAGATCCCGATTCGGTCGTCTTTGAAAGGTCTTCCATCTTCTGCTCCGCTTTCGCCCATTCTGCGCGAACCTTATCGCCCGCAGCGGCCCACTCGTCGGCACGCTCGGGAAGCATACGCATCAGAAACTCGATCTCCTCCAACTGCTCTTTGTATTTGAGCGTTGGATCGACGAGTTCGGCGTAGTTGTGTGCGAGCTTTTCGATCTCCTCGTTGAACCGGCGCAGCTCGTCCGCGGCGCGGGCTTCGTCGTCGGGCGTGATCTCTTTCAGCGCGGCGAGATCCGGGCCGAGTTTGCGCGCCTGGTCGGCGGCTTTTTCGAGATCGTCGGCTAGCGTTTTGGCGGCCCGTTCGTTGACGGTTTTCTGAAGGCGTTCGAGCTCTTGCGTGAGCTTCCAAATCTCCGCCTTCAGGTTTTCGGCGGCCGTCTTGTTCTCATCGCTTGGCCCGACTACGCGCTCGATCTCAATGCGCCCGCCGCGGGCGTCGAAGGTGACTACCTTTTCCGTATTCGACTGCAGTAGCGCATCGATCTCTCTTTGCTTGCGAGCGATCTCGCGCGCAAGCGCGTCAACATTCTGCTCGTCCGTGCGGCGGGATTTGAAGAGCGAGTCGAGCGCATCGGCTGCGCGCTCCGCAGCCGTGGCAAACGCCTCGGCGGCGCGAGCGCGGGCTTCGAAGATTCCGACCACAGCATCCGCCGCCATCTGTGCCGCCTGAAAGCCGGACCCGATGCCAAGCCCGCGCATCAGGTCCTTGCCGATATCGGAGGCGGAGAACTTGCGTTTGATGTTGCGCGTGAGGTTGCCGACTTCGCGATCGATCTTCGCCGCACTCCGGCGGGCGGCGTTGTCGGCCCGCGCGAACTCGCTCACGAACTGCTTCGCGTCGGCGGTGATCTTGGCGTTGAGATTGCCGATGGAGGCCATGGTGTCAGGCAGCGTGGGCGCCCTGCTTCACAAGTTTGGCGCGGGCTTTTTCGATGCCGGTAGAGATGCCGTTGAGGAGCGCAGCGCGGACCTCGGCTTTGCTGCGCATGAAGCCGGGGCGCATGAACGGCCGCGGCTGCACAAAAGAGACCTTCTTCCCCTTCCCTTCCTCGCTCACGCTCACGCGTTTCATACGGGTGATCGCGTTGCCTCGCTTCGAGACGCGACCGAGCGACACGGGAGCGAGGTTGTATTTGGCGCGGGACGATCCGCCCACGACCTGATGATGGCCGAACTCGACGAGGTGGGCGTAGTGCGAAGGGCTTTCCGCGCCGCGCAGCGAAGCGCGGTCGAGCTTGCTGAGGCGTGCGCGGTTTTTGAAGTAGCCACGCTGCGGCCCGACGATTGCGACGGCCGTGCTGTCATTCGGGTATTTCTTCACCTTGCGGCCGATGCTGAGATACAGCGCACCGGTGCGGACGCTGCGCCGCGCGTAGTATTTCGTGTGCTTGATCAGCGGTTGCGCGCCCGCGTCGACCGCATGCGCAAGGATCTGCTCGCGCAGTTCGCGCGGAAGGCCTTCGAGCGCGGCGTGGATGGTTTCCAAGCCGGTCGTGTGCACGAGGCGTTGCGTGTAGTTAGCCATTGCGGGGGAGCGTGGCGCGGAGGTAGGCGGCGAGAGCGTGTTGGCCGGCGGCGCGTTCTTTGGCTTGGAGGTCTTCGTCGTCCTCAGGCGGAAGGAAGTCCGTGCCGGTGCTGCCGGGCGCCCACATCGCCATCAGGTTGGCGAAGCGGGAGGAGTGGCGGCGTTCGCGTTTCTTCCATGCTTTGAGGAGCGCGCGGGATTCGCTGGGGGTCAGTTGCCAGTAGTCGAGGCCGTGGGAGCGGAGCCCGAGTTCGACGACGAAGAAGGCCCACTCATCGAGGGCGGCTCGCTTTTTTTTTGCGTCGGGAATGCCTCTTCCCACATCGCGCGGATCGCGGAGATGGCGGCAAGTTGCTGCTCTTGGGTTTGGAGGTATTCGGCGACGTCGTCGGGTTCGGTGAATGGATGCACGCGGTCGACGATGGCGGACCAGAGAAACGCGCACATGACGGCGAGGCGCTTCTTCGGTTTCGCGAGATCGGCGATGACCTGCGGACGATCGAGCGAGGCGTTGCGCGCCTGCGCCCGCATCGTCCACTTGATCTCCCGCGGCTGATCGAACTGGAAGACGACGGGCATGAGGTCAGGCGGTGAACGTGTCGGCGGATGCAGCCTTGAAGCTGTAGGTGCACTTGAGCGAACCGCTCGGCGTCATCGTCGGGAGCGAGCAATCGGTGACGTAGCCGCTCATCGCGAACTGGGCGGCGCCCGCATCCGGCAGAACGAGGGTGACGTAGAAGAGCGTGCCGGCGGATTGCGCGGCGCGGAACGCTTCGTGCCCGGCGTTGGCCGGATCGTATTCGACCGTGATCTCGCACGACGCGGTCTCGCGTAGACCCGGATCGATATATTCTTTCGTGGTCGTGCTGTCGTGCGTGGTTACATCGATGGGCGAGCGCGCGCCCTGATCGAAGCTGACCTCGGCCATCTGGGCGAGGACGTCGGTGGGTGAGGCGGCAGTGCCGTATTTGACGGTCACTCCTTTTGCTTTGGTCTTGGCCATTTGGGTGGTGGGCTGAGGTTGAGGTTAGGTCAGAAGGTGATGTCGGCGTCGCAGCGGAAGAGGTGGGCGGCGTCGTCGAACTCTTCGCGGCTGTCATCCTCGAGCGTGCCGTTGTCGCCGTTGTCGAGGGTCACGCCATCGAGGGCGGCGACGACCGCGGCGCGGAGCGCGTTGGCCGCTTCGTAGGTCGACGCGAAACACGCGAATTGCACGAGGCGGAAGATCGCGCCCGCGGGCTCCGCATGGGTCTGCGCGGGCGTGGAGGCGATCGTCTGGAAAATGATGTAGGGGCCTGACTCACCTTCGGCGGCGGTGATGGGATATATCTTCGTGCCGACGAGGTTCGTGATCGCCGTCGTCCCGGAGAGCTTGGCGTAGATGGCGTCTTGCAGCGTCATTCGCGGCCCTCCACGTAACGCGCCTGGATCAACTGCGATTCGTTGCGCTCTTCTTCGTCGATCTGGATGACGTCAAAGCTGCGGCTTTTATACCGGATCCGGTATTGTTCGGTGAGCGTGGAGATGTAGCGGATGCGGAAGACGTGCGTGGTCTCTGGGCGAAGCGCCCCCGAGGCGCGGAGCTTGCCGCCGGTGGTGTTGACGTCTTCGGCCCACACCGTGCGCTCATCGGAGTAGCTGATCTCCACGCCGCCGGCGCTGCCTCGCGTAGTGGTGCGCGCTTGCAGGGTGATGCGGCGGTCGAGCTTGCCGGCGTCGATGGGCATCAGGCGATGACGGGCACGCGGAACTGCCAGAGCAGCGAATCCGTCGTATCCGGAATTTGGTTAACGATGTTGCCGATGTTCACGTGCGCGCGGTGGCGGAACCAGTGGCCGATCATCCAGCGGATCGCGGTCTTGATGCCTTGCGGGACCTGGCTCGGCGTGCCGTAGCCGGCGACGTAGGTGACGACGACGGCGTTGGGCTGGCAGTCGACCGCGGGCCAGCTCGATGTGGCGCGGAGGACGACGCGGCCGGGCTCGCTGCGGGCGTCGACGTGGTAATCGTCGGCGCTCAAGGTCTGCGTGGCGCCATCGCTATCGATATACTCGACGGACGACACGGAGACGAGCGGGGGGCGCGGGAGCGTGATCTCGCGCGTGCACGGGAAGCGATCGAGCGCGAGCGCCCACGTCTGCGAGACGAGGGCGCGGCGCGTGAAGTCTTCCACGTAGCTGCGGGCGGCCTGGATCAGCCCGAGGATCAGCACATCCTCTTCCTCCCCATCCACGCGCAGCCATGCTTTCGCCTCGGTCAGCGTGACCGGTTCGAGCGCGGGGGGCGTGGTGAGGCGGAGGTTCATCTCGAGTTGAGAGATGAGAGTTGAGGGTTGAGAGCTGATTAGCGGCGGGTGCGCTTGGGGGCGGGAGCGACGGCCGTCTCGGGCGCGGCCGGGGCTTCGGCGGTTTCGACCGGAGCGGGCGCGGGTTTCGGGGTGACGTCGGTGCCGACACCGGCGGCGATGAGGCCTTGGCCCTCTTCGTCGGAGACGTCGATGACGCTGCCGGGTTGGGCGGTCATCAGGGGCGAGGCGTAAATGGTGGAGAGTTTCACCTTCATGGGCGGGAGCGGTTGAATTTTGGTGCGAGGGGAAACCGGGAGCCGCAGGCGTGCGGCTCCCGGTGAGATGCCACGAGGGCAGGAACCGGCGGCGGTTAGCTCGTGGGGGCCTTGCGAGGCGAGTGCAGGATCGCGACGGCGGAGAGCAGCGCGGCGGAGGCGTTGTTCGACGGCGTGATCGTGAGGCGGTAATACCGCTTCGTGAGCTCCTTGATGCCGATCTTCCGGGTCTCGTTGTCGTCGTCGAACTGGAAGCCGGCGGCAGCGAGCGTGCCGTCGATGTTCGTGCTCGCGACGGCGGCGCCGTCGCTCAGGTTCGACGCGTCGCCCTCGGTGAGGGTGACGGCAAACGTGGCGTCGGCGTCGGCGATCGAGCCGGTGGCGATCACGAACTCGAGGCCGTGAAAACCCGCGGTGTCGATGATCTCGGAGGCTTGCGCCGTGTTGTCGGAAACGGAGACCGGGCTGATGGCCCGAGCAACCGCGATGCGATCATTGAAGGACTTCATGGTGGCGTATTCCTTTCTTGGTTACGGTTGCGACGCTCAGTTGTTCTTCAGGCGGACGAACGCCTCGGAGAGGACGGGCATGCCGTCGACTTCGGCGCGGGCGATGTAGCCGGTCTGGTTCGTCTCGGCATACAGCTCGGTGAGGCGCTGCACCTGGAGGTTCAGCGCGTCCACGATGTGGTAGTAGCTGAAGTCGCCGAGGAGGCCGACGTAGAGGCCGGTCGTGTTCGTGTTGGGGGCGAACTCCGACATGTTGATCGGCAGGTTGAGCAGACGATCCGGCTCGCCGGCGCGCAGGCCTTCGCGGAAGAGGTATTGGCCTTCGCCATCCTTGAGCTTCGCGAGAACCGAGAGGATGTCGCGGTGGAAGAGCCACTCGGCCTTCGCCCAATACTGACCCTTGAGGGTGTATTTCGCGGTGATCAGCGCATCAGCGGCTTTTTGGCTGGCTTCGCCCGCGGTCGAGGCGAGGCTCGTGCCGCCGGTCGAAACGTCGCGCGAGGTCGGGATGCCGTCGTTCGACGCGACGAAGAGACCGAGGGGCTTGCCCACGCCATTGCCGGTGAGGAACGCTTTTTCCTCGGTGACGGCGAACTTGTAGCCGAGCCGCTGCTGCACGAGCGATTCGATGCCGATGCCGGAGCGCTGAATCAGTTTGTTCGAGATCTTGACGCGCTTGGCCAGGGGGCTCGGCTTCAGCTCGCGTTGGCCGAACTTCATCGACGAATCGAGATTGCCGGTGGCGAGTTCGCTCGTCCAATCCGAGTCGGAGATGTCGGTGTCGAGGCTCGTCTGGCCGAGCGACTCGGCGGCGGTGAGCGTGAACTTGGTGGCCTTCTGGCGGATGAACGTCTGATCGTCGATGAACTTGATCAGGCCCGAGACCCACTGCGTGGGGGCGACGGTGAAGCCGCCATCGGGGCCGGAGCCGACGGAGAGGTCGCGGCGCTCGGCATCGTTGAGGACATGGAGGCCGCCGCGCAGGAACTTGCCGAACGCGGCTTGCTGACGCTTCGCGAGTTCGACGTCGGCGCCGGAGGCGTTTTCGCGGACATCGCGGGTCGGCTCGTTGGAGAGATCGCGACCTTCGATCTGCGACAGCTCTTTTTCGAGAGCGAGCTGGCGCTCGAGGCGGTCGACCTCGGCTTTGAGGTCGTTCGCTTCCTTGATGAACTTGTCCCACTTCTGCGCCTCGTCGGCGTTGAGCGTGGTGCGGTTTTCTTTTTCCGCCGCTTCGTAGACGGAGCGGGCGTCGGCAACGGCCTTCGCGCGCTGCTGACGGAGTTTGTTGATGAGAGCTTGGAGGCCCATGGTGGTGAGGTGTTGAGAACGGATGCGGTTGGAGTGGCGGCGCGGGGCGCCGGCTGCTTCCGCGGGTGCTCAACGAGGCGATTCGACGGAATCGCGGCGGTGATCGGGCTGAGGCTCCGCTTGGCTGCGCGATAAGAGCACGAGAAGCCGGGGGCGAGATCAACAGGGAGAAGGCGGACAAAGGCGGAAGTTGGCGACAGAAGGCGACAGGCCACGTGAGCGCGGTGAAAAAGCGGAGAGACGGGCCCGGCGCGTGGGAGGGGTTTTCATTCTTTGGCGTTCGGGTTTCTGAGCAGCCGCCAGATTTTCAGGCAGGTGAGAATAAAGAGCGCGGTGGACCCGAGCGCGCCGATGACCATGGCGTAAAGGGGGACCCAGCCATCCAACCACGCCTTCACGCCGGCGGCGTTGTATCCACCCCACAATGACAGACTGGAGAACGTGGCGCCGGCCTTGATCGTCTTGTCGGTGACGATCGCAGTCCAGATGAGTTTGAGGGTGGCGCCGGCGTTCATTGGGAAAATCTGAAACGCTGAAATCAGGTGGGCGACGGAGAGAGGCGGTTGATGCGGGGGGCTTTCTTGCGAACGAGTGCCTTGTGCGCGGTGTCCATTTTGCGGGAGAGCGTGACGGCGAGGTCTTCGCCGGCACGGGGATGGGCGTCGGCGAACTCTTTAATCGCGGAGGTGGACGAGCGGAAGAAGCCCCAGAGGATGGGCAGCGCGCGGAGGATGACGTAGCCGACGGGCGGGACCGCGATGCAGAGGGCCACGACCGCGGCGAGGCCGAGCAGGCCGGCAGGGCCGGCGAGGTTGATGCCGGTGTCTTCGATTGGTTTGCCGGCGTATTTGAGCGCGAAGGCGCGCCACTGCTCGGCTTTCTTTTGTTCAGCGCGGAGGCCGGCGGTGAGTTGCTCGATGACGCGCGCGTGATCGGCGGCGGTGACGGGTTTGTTTGGTGCGCCCAAGCTGGCGGCGAGCGGGACGGCGACGGAGTGAATCTCTGAGAGTTGAGAGCTGAGGTCGGAGACCTGAGGGCTGCGACCTGAAACCTGAGATCGCGTTACGATGTAGGCGGCGGCGGCGCGCTCGGCTTCTATTTGCGCGGCGGGTTTTTCGGCGAGTTTGGGATCGATCTTCTTTTGGAACACGCGCCATTCCGGAAGCAGCGCGCATCCGGTGAGAACCGAAACGGTTAAAAGCGTAAGTAGTAAACCGGCGCGGTTCATCGGCGGGTGTAGAGGATGCCGGCGACGCGGTGGGTGATGCGGGTGGGATCGATCCAGCCGTCGCTCGCTTTGTTGTTGTCGCCGTCGAAGAGGATGCCGTGGGGGTGGATCGCTTTCACGCGGTGGACGATGGCGCGGCCGTCGTCGCGGGTGTAGATGGCGAGGTCGTTGGGGCGGAGGTCGGTGGCGGTGACGGTTTCGAGGAGGAGCACGCTGCGGGAATCGAGCGTGGGGAGCATGCTGCCGGTGGGAGCGACGAGTGAGTAGCTGCGGTTCGGGCGACCGAGGATCCAAAAGGCGGCATCGCCTTGAGCTTGGGTGAGCGTGATGGAGCTCGATGGGGCGGGGTTGCGCTCCTCGGGTGGGCGCTGCTCGCAGCCGACGAGGAGCATGAGGATCAACCCTGCGCCGAGAACAGCGAGGGTGACAGGGAGCGGGTATCGCTTCCATGCCCACGCGACGGCGGCACACGCGAGATTCCAAAGGGCTTGCGGCTCGATCTTCACGGGGCGAACTCGGCGTGCATGGCCTGCCAGGCGGCACCGTAGCGAAGGAGGAGGCCGCGAAGGTCCGCGACGGTCATTTCGTGCGGCACGTTGTCGGCGTCCCAAATTGTTTGATACGTCGATTCGGTGATCGCGCCCGCCGTCTCGGCTTCACGGAGAAACACGAGCGTCGCCGTGAGGATGTCGCGCGTGGCGATGCTGGCCTTGAGCGGGATGCTGGTCACAGGATCAACAATCACACCCGCAAGTTTTTGCGCCCACACGGCTTCGGCGGACGGAGGCGGCGGATTTGCCAGCGCGTGCGCGATGTCGGCGGCAGCGTTGGCTTCGCAGGGATTGCCACTCGCGGCAGCGAAGCCGATGACACGGCCGTCGGGCGTGCGCACGCGGTATCCGGGTTCGCCTTCCGGCGCGATGACGGTGCCGACGCCGGGCACCTCGTATTCAGAAAATGGAGACGCGCTCATGGTTAATCGACGATGTGGCCGCGAACGGTGTGCTGGAGTTGGTCGGTGCCGTTGGAGTTGCACCAGAGCGCGTTGGCGCCGGGGGCACGGCTCGCGAGCGTGATGTAGTTTCGGCCCACCGCGGCGGTGCCGGCATTGAGATAAAACGTGCTGCCACTTGAGCCGCCGAGCGACACCGTGCGCGAGGCCGAGCCCTTGTTGTTGATAACCCAGTCGTCGATGACTTGGCGCGTGTAGTCCCGTAAAAGATCCGCGCCTAGGAGCTGCTGATTGCCGCTCGTGCTCGTGCTCGCCTGAATGATCCAGTCGCGACGCTGAGTGAGCGGAGTCATGCCGAAGAGGAGGCCGGCGATGGCATTGCTGCCGGTGTCGGCGAGCACGGGGATCGGCTGCACCTGCGGTTTGATGATCGGGCCGAGCGATTGCAGCGAGACGTTTGTAATCTCAAAGCTCTCCGCGGACCCGCTAGTAGTATCTATACGCACTGCAAGGCCGCCGAAAAGCGAGCCAGTGAAGCGGCCAACAACATCATATGTTCCGGCGCTTACCCCATTCAGGAATGTGCAGACCGTGCCGAGATTGTTATCCCATCCACGCACGCGCACAGGCGCGGTCGCGTTCGCAATCGTGATTCGCAGCCGCATGGATTGCCCCCCAATCGCCGCCTTGCCGTCGATGTTGCGCAGATAGGCTGACGCCAACCGCGCACCAGCATCGGTGTTGGCATTTGTCACGACGAGCTTGCCGCCGATCACACTCACCGAGCCGCTATTGAGCGGCGACCAGTTGTTCGGCGCGCTCATATCACGGTCAACGGCATTGAGTATCACGTCCGCTACCGAGCCCGTCGCCACCTCGCACCACGTCGGCAGGCGTCCGGTCTGCGTCCACTCCAGGACCTCGGCGGCGGTGAGTGCGCCGAGGATCGGGCCGTGCGGGACGAGGCGGATCGCGGGCGCATTGTATCCAACAAGGTAATACGTGCTGTCCAGCGTGAGCGGCATCCAGTTGGGCGCGGTGCCGCCGGTCGTGAGCGTAAAGCTCGCCGAGGTATCCACTCCTTGGATATAGATTTTCGGCGCGGTCGTGGTGTCGCCCGACTCGAAGACCACCATCCCGCGCAGGCCCTTGACGCCGGAGTAGGCAGCGCGGAATCCTGCATAAGTCAGCCGGCGAAAGTCCGTGCCAGGCGTCGCACCGAGTTGCTCCACCACGAGCGCGCCCGCCGTCGAAACATACACATTGCAAGCGTTGGCTTGGCTCGTGGGCGCAGAGGCTGCGGATCCGCAAAACGCATGGATCACCGCGGGCGCGCTGGGATTCGCTGTCGGCACGTCGAGTTCGAATGGGATGCTGATCGGCTGGCCCGCAACGGCACCGGCTGCGCCGGGGGTCCACTCCACGCGGCGATTGCTCGTCGCTCCGTCGCTGTAGAGGGCGTCTTTCAGGGCACGGCCGGAGACAAACGCGCCGAAGAGGTCTCCCGCATCGATCCCGAGCGTGGCGCGTTGCGCCGAAGCGTTGGTGGGATCTCGCTGCAGGAGCATGCGCGCACCGGCGGAGACGAGGCGGGTCTGGGGGAGTTGGTCGATGCGTTTGTCGGCCATGGCGGAGGTCAGAGGGTTACGCCGACGACGCGGTCGCCGGACTCGTCGACGAGGGTGTCCCCCGCTTCGTCGACGATATAGTTTTCGAGGGTGAGCTGCGTGCGGGAGGCCGCGGCGATCGAGCCGCGCGGCGAGGCGAGGCGGAAGGTTTCGCCGATGGTGGCGGGGAGCGCCATCGCGGCCGCGGAGGTGGGTGAATGAACGTGCGACTCCGGCGCGATCGCCGGGACGGAGCGGACGAGCGCGGCCGGGGCGGCGATGCGCTCGGTCTGGGGGGCGACGGAGGCGGGAGTGGAAACCTGAGACTTGAGACCTGAAACCTGAGACCAGACTTCCACCACCAGGGCCGCGACGGCGCGCACGCGTGCGACGGCGAAGGCGACGGCGAGGCGGGGCGTGAAGCGCACGCTCGTCGTCGTTGCCCGGCGGATACGTTGGCTGGTGGTGGAGTAGCCCATGGGCGGAGCAGGGAGCAGGAGGCAGGGAGCAGGACCGGGTTACGCGGCGACGAGGCCTTGCTGGAGGGCGGCGGCGGGGATGACGGCGCGCTCGTTGACGGCGTAGGCTTTCCCATACCAAGCGCGGAGGGCGCAGGCGCCGTCGGCGGCGAGGTCGATGGGGTCGCCGCCTTCGGTGAGGGCGAGCTGGAGGGTGTCGGCCGTGGCGCCGACGACGTAGTAGCTCGTGTCGGCGGCGAGGCCGGTGGGGAGCGAGAGGCCGGGGATCGCAAGGGCGCGGACGATCTGCTTGTCGACGAAGCCGTGGGCGGTGTGGGTCCAGGTGTCGTCGGCGGCGGTGACGGCGCCATTCAGGGGGAGGCCGCCGAAGGGAAGCGCGGCGCGGAGAGTGCCGGCGGAGTCGAAGAAACCGATGCCGACGGCTTCGGGCGTGGTGCCGGTGAAGAGGTTGAAGCGGACTTCGGCGATGTTTTGCGCGTAGTCGGAGGCGAGCTGGTAGTTCGCATCGGAGGCGGCGAGCGCGGCGCGGGCATAGCCGTAGCCGCCGCCGGTATCGAACTCGACGGCGCCGGTGCCGTCGTCGGCAGGCATGACGGAGAGGAGGCCGATCTCGGCCACGGCGAAGGCGGCAGGGCGAGTCCAGCCGGCCGGGGCCGTGCGGAAGAGGAGGTTGAGGAGGGCTTGGCGGGTCGGGAGGAGGAGGCCGGGCATGGTGAGAGTGGGTTTAGAGTTTAGGGTTTTGTGTTTTGAGTTGGGTTAGGCGGCGCGGTGGAGTTCGGGTTCGATGATCAGGTCGCACTCTTCGAGGGGGTGTGGATCGCCGGCGGGATCCTCGGCTTCGATCTCGATGAGGTAGGCGGAAGGAAGGGCGGTCTTCGTGGCGGACGAGGGAAGCGTCGCGGTCCAGGTGTAGGCGTCGTAAACGACGATGCCGGAGCCGAGGGTGAGCGTGGCGAGCGCATCGCTGTCGGGTTGGCCGGCGTCGGCCTTGACGGTGAGATACGGAGTCCACCCGGCGACGGCCGTGGCGACTCCGCCGACCTTCAACGGAAGGTTGAGGGTAAGCGGTTCGCCCTGCTTTATCTTGTAGAGGGTGCGGGACATTGAGCGGAGCTATGCTTCCAATTCGATGAGTTGGAGCTGGCGCTTGCGGCGGGCGATGTCGTGCGTGGAGGGCGGCGGGGTCTCCCCTTTGGCGAGCAGGCCGAGGGTTCGCGCGGACTCGATGAGGTCGTGGATGCTGCGGGCTTCGGAGGTGGCGTCGGGATACGCCGGATAGGTGACGGGGCTGACGTCGTAGAGTCGCTTGGCTCCGCCTTTGAGGAGGTAGCGGGTGATGGTGTCGCCCTCCTCCACCCAGCGCTGACCCTCGCGCGTGATCGAGAAACCGAAGGAGGATTGGGTGACGTCGCCACGCTGCAGGGCGCGGAGGAGGTCGCGCGTGTAGGTCTGCTCTTCGTCGGCATCGACTTCGTAGGCGAGGCCGGTGGAGTCCTGCGAGACGCGGAGCGTCTTGGAGACGGTGCGACCGAGGATGAGGTTGGCGTCGTGGTTGAAGAGCGCGCGCACGTCGTCGCCGAGGACGTTGTCGAAAAAGCCGGGCTCGATGATTTCGAAAAACTTCACCTCGCCGTAGCCCATGTTTTCGGAGCGCGTGCCGAACTTGGCAGCGTAGCCGCCGATGCGCGGTTGCTTGCCCTCGCCTTCGGCGGCGCGGAACTCGACGACGCCGGGGCAGTAGCGGCGCTCGATGACGGGGAGGTTGGGCGTGGTTTTCATCGGGTGGAGAGAACGAGAAAGAGAACGATTACGAGAAAGATTCGGAGGGGGTGAGGAGGTCGGTGGTGAGGGCGGCGGCGCGGGTGGTTTCCCAGGCGAGGAGCGTGGCTTCGAGGGCTTCGCCTTCGGCGGGTTGCGGACCGAGGGCGGCGCGTGAATTGGCGATCATGCCGGCGGCGAGCGCGCCGACATCGAGGCTCGCGCCGCCGAGCTGGCGGAGCGCATCGGCGAGGGGCGCGAGGACTTCGGCGAGATAGCGGCGGTGCTCGGCGTAGAAGCTATCGAGCTCGGCGCGTGTATCCGGTTTTCGGATAATGGTGCGGACGGCCTTGGCCTCCTTGCGGAGGGCGCGGGAGAGGGCGTCGATGAAGAGGGGGCGCAGCGTGGCGCGCGCGAGCTTGTCGGTGGACTGCCCGCCGGTGAAGAGCGTGTCTCCGCCAGCGACGGGGTCCATGTCTTCGAGTTCGCGGATGTCGTTGACGGTGATCCAGCCGGGCTCGCCGGCGCGGCCGAGGCCGGTGCGGTATGCGTTGTAGCGGCTGGCGGTGTCGCCGCGGAGGAGGCCGGCGAGGTTGAAGGCGAAGAAGTATTCGCCCTGCTCTTCCTCAGTGAGCAGCGAGTGGTTGAGGCGTTGCTCCCAGCGGACGCAGAGCGGGAGCATGCAGTTTTGCACAAACTGGATGTTGAACTGTTCGACGGAGGCGTAGGTGGACGCCTTATCGTCGCCGCCGATGAGGTGGATCGGAACGCGATAGATGCTGGCGATCTCGGTGCGGGAGAAGCGGCGCGACTCGAGGAGCTGCGCATCCTCGGCGGTAAGCCCGACTTCGTGATACTTCATCCCCTCTTCGAGGATGGCGATCTTGCCGGAATTGGTGACGCCGCCGTGCACGCCGGTCCAGGTGGCGCGGAGATTCTTCATGCCCGCTTCGCCGAGTGCCTTCGGATGCTCGAGGACGCCGCCGGGGCGGGTGCCGTTGGCGAAGGTGCGCGCGGCGTGTTCGTCGGCGGCGAGGGCGAGGCCGAGGGTTTCTTTCGCGACGCGGATGGGCGAGAGGCCGTTGACGCCGTCGAGGGTCAGATTCGGAACGCGGAGGATCTCGGATTCGGTGAGGCGCGCGGTGCCGCCGTAGCCGTCATTGGTGACGTCGAAGACGAGCGGGCGAAGGCCGTCGACGGTGTGATCTCGGAGGCGGTGCGGGGTGACGCGATCGGGATGGAGCGGGACGAGGCGGCGGAGGCGGCCGGCGCCGTCGAAGATCTTTTGGGCGTAGCAGATGCCGCGGAGATCGGCGTGACCGTTCATCATCTCGCGGAACTCGAACGACGTGAGCTCGGGATGAGGGCGCGTGTGGAGGAGACCGTGGCGAGGATCGTGGAGGGCGACGGACTTCGCGCCTTTGGCGTCGCGGCGGAAGAGCTTGAGCGGGAGACCGGCGAGGGTTTGGGAGCGGACTTGGACGCACGCGTAAACGGCGGAGAGTGAGAGCGCGGTGTCGGGGCTGACGTTGAGGCCGGTCTTCGACTGCGAGCCGCCGCCGAAGAAGTCGACGAGCCAGGCGGCGGGGTTGGCGAGGGTCGAGGTGGCGGAGCGCCGCTCGATCAGGCGGAAAAGCGAACTCATTTCGCAGGCGGGTTGGGCGGCGCAGGCTCGGTGCGCAGAAGCGTGGTGAGGAGGATGAGGCCCACGGCGATCTTGGCCGCGGGCGGCGACCAATCCCGCAAACCCGAGAAGACCAGCCAGCACGAGAGCATGAAGACGCAGGCGCGGGGGTTGAGGCGGAACGCCGCGAGTGTCCGCGCCACGATGCGCGCGCAGGAGAGCAAGCGCGAGGGCGCGGAGCGAAGGACGGCGAGCGAGCGCGTGAGCCATGTGCGGAGGCGCATGAGGTGTGCGAGCAGGTGTTGAGCGGAGCGCGTTGCGCCCCGCTGCAACCCCAAGCGCCGTCAGGCAAGCGGCTCAAGCAATCACGCGCGCGCGTCGCCTTCTGTCGCCAACTTCCGCCTTTTGCCGCCTTTGGTGGGGCGGGGAACTACGTCAGGTCGTGACGAGTCCGCGGGTGGCGTAGACGGATTGGCTGCTCTGCATGTGGACCGCTCGACCGATCGCGGAGATGAGCGCGGTGACGGGGTCGATCTTCTTCTTCGGGTCGTCCTTGTCGGGGAAGACGTTGCCCTTCTTATCCTCTTTCGCGACGACGTTGGAGATCGCCCATTCGAGGATCGGGTCGCCGTCGTGGACGATGAGCTTCGCCTTTATCCACGCGTCGAGCTGCTTCATCGGGTCGGACATGGAGAGGACGACGTTGCGGTATTCGACGACGGGGACGCCGAGCGACTGCAGGCGCGGGAAGATGCCGTGGGCGCGCGCGGGGTCGAAGGGCATCTCGCGGACGTCGAAGCGGGAGCAGGCGTCGACGGCGTCGTTGATGATGTCGTCCATGTCGGTCACGGCGCCGTCGCAGACGTGGAGGAGGCCGCGGCGTTCCCAGGCGCGGTAGTGCTCGTTTTCGGGGAGGTCGGCGGTGCCGCGCGAGATGTAGTATTTGCCAAACACGAGGTGACGGCCGTCGGGGCGGTGCGGGAAAAGATAGATGAGGGCGGTGAGGTCGTGCTTCGAGGCGAAGTCGGCGGCGAGGTAGCAGGGTTGGCCGGCGAGGTCTTCGAGGGCGATAGGCGTATCCGCAGCGCACTTACAGGCGCGCCACTGCTCGACGTTGAAATAGTTGTTCTTGGCGGCGACCCAGAGGTTGAGGTGCTTGGTTTTGAAGTGGGCCTGCTTGCGGGCGTCGGTGCGGGCGACGTGGAGTTCGGCGAGGAGGAAGTCGCGGGAGACGGAGACGTCGAAGTTGGGGTTGGCTTTGCGGAGGGAGTCTTCGCTGTCCCACTCGTCGTCCTTGTCGATGGTGTAGATGATGGCGAAGTGGGTGTCGTCGTGGGCGACGCTCTCGCCGGCGAGGAGGTTTTCGCAGGTTTTCCAGTCTTCGCGGCAGGGCCCGGCGAGATTGTCGCCGGCGGTGGAGATGACGAGTTGGAGCGGCTGGCGGCGAGCGGCCATGCCGGTGAGTATCGAGTAGTAGAGGGCGGAGGTTTTGTGCTCGTGGTATTCGTCTATGATGCCGAGGTGCGGCGAGGCGCCGTCGCGGGGGCGCGCGATGATCGGCTCGAAGCGGGCGTTGGCGTCGGGGCGGATCATCGTGGAGGCGTTGATGACGGCGCCGACGGCGGAGAGGAGCTTCGGCTCCATGCGGCCCATCTGTTGGGCGGGCTTGAAGACTTCGCCCGCTTGGTTCTTCGACGTCGCGCCGCAATACACTTCGGCGCCGGGCTCGTCGTCTTTCGCAAACATCCACCAACCGATGATAGCGGCGAGCGTGGACTTGGCGTTCTTGCGCGGGACGTAGATGGAGGCTTTGCGGAAGCGCCGCATGCCGTTGGACTTTTTCACCCAGCCGAAGATCGAGCAAAGGATGAAGCATTGCCACGGCTCGAGTCGGATGCGGTGGGCGCGGCCGGTTGCCGGATCCGGGAGCGCCCATTCGCCCTTCACGTGTGGGAGGAGTTCGGCGAAGACGCAGATGCGGGAGGCTTTGCGGGCGTCGAAGGTGTAGGCGAAGGCTGGCGTCTTTGAGCGATCGAGGTCGTTAAGGTGGCGCTCGCACGCGAGGCGCACCCAGCGGCAAGCTAGTATCCGGCCTTCCACTACATCGCGCGCGTAGGTGTGGGCTTTCTCGACGTGCGGAAAAAAGGGCGGCGGATCGCGGTGGGGCTTCGGCGAACGTGGGCGCGGTGTGGGGCGTTTACGCTGCCGCGAAGTCATTGTGTTTCTCCGGCTCTTGGACGGTGACAAGCGAGCGAGCGGCTGGGGTCATGCCGAGCTGCTGCAAGCAGGCGCGCGCCTGCGTGTAGTCGGCGGCCGTCGGTTCGCCATAGCGGATGACGGTGAGCAGTCGCGCGGCGAGCTCGACGATCACGCGATCGGAGCGGGTGAGCACGCCCTTCGCCGCCTGCTCGACGATCTCGGCCCAGCACACCTTCTGATTCGTGTCGAGGAACTGCGGGCACTCCCCCAACCCACCTTCGACGTGAGGCTCGCGAGCGCGCGAGTTGCGGCGCTGCGGATTCTTCGCGTATGCGCCGGAGAGCTCGTGGGCTTTGGTGGGTTTGCGGGGGCGCGGCATGGAGCGCGGGTTTCAAATGTTATTTTGTGGAAGTGAGAAAAAGGTTACCAGTTCGGTGTGACGGGCAAAGTCGTAGAGATTTAGCCCCCCCTCCGTCCCATTTTTGGGATTTTTTACATTTCGTGTCATATTTTGTAAAAAAGATGCTAATTGTTTACAATTCCAGTCCGATTTTGTTAAAATTACGTAAAATTTCTACAATTATGCTGCTCATTGCGGCTTGCAGCGAACAATTCCTGCGTGGGCTCGCCCCGCCGTTCCATCGCCTCGACGCGGGCATGGCACTCGGTGCAGAGGCTCCGGCAGTTGCCCTCATCAAGGGCTAGATCGGGCCTACGGCCCAGCGGGGCGACGTGGTGCACTTGAGCCATCGGCACGGGCAGGCTTCCGTGCACAGCGAACGGGTCACAGCACATCGGATGTCGCACGCGGAACCACGCGCGAAACCGCTGCCAGCGTCCGCTATTACGGATCTGTGCGGCAGTCAGGAGCGCGGGGTCGGAACGCCGGCGCGTGCGATCGTAGAGCGACGCGGACTCCGCTGCTCGGCTCTCGTGTCGCACGCAGTATCGTCGCCCCGTCACGAGCTCGGGACAGCCTGGGCAAGCGCAAGGTTTTGGGGCAGCGGCAGGCATCAGGCGATGGCATGGAGTGCAGGCAAAGGATCAGCCGCTGGCGGGAATGCGATCACCGCCGCCGCCTCAGGCTCGGCGAGCCGATCCACGGCAGCGCGCAACCGTGGATCGCGCAGATCGGTGTGCGTATAAATTTGCGTCGTCTCCACGCTCTCGTGGCCCAGCAACTCCTGCACATTCCGGATATCGACACCGCTACGGAGCAGTTCCGTGGCGCACGCGTGGCGCAGCCGATGCGGAGTCGCGACACCGAGCAGCCCCACCTTATCCGCCGCCACGCGCATCGCGCGCTGCAGCGATTTTTCCGTGATGCGCCAGCGCACCTTTTCCTTCGTGTCTGGGTGGATGCAATGGCCGGGTGCCGGGAACACCCAATACCAACACGGCGCGAAACCGTAGCGCTTCGACTTGTTGTAGACCGAACGGGGCAGCGCAACGGGAATGCGTGCACGCTGATCCGCATCGAACAGCGTGCGCGCGTAGCGAAGCTGCGATTTGAGGTCCGCAATCACCGAAGCCGGCAGCAGCGCCTTGCGATCCTTACCACCCTTTCCGCGGCGAAACACCACCTCGGATCGGGTCCAGTCGATATCCTGCACGCGCAGATTGAGCACATCGACGATTCGGGCGCCCGTGTAGTAGAGCAGCCGCGCCATCAGGCGATAGCGAGCGAACGGGCCATCCTCGATCGCAGCGAGCAACGCACGCACCTGCGAAGGCGACATCACATGCGGAAGCGTTTTTGGACGCTTGGCGACGGGGATCACGCCGATATTGCCGACCTCCTGTCGCCGCACCTTTTGATAGAGAAACAGCAACGCATGCCGCGCTTGATCCAGCGACACCTGCGACAGCGGCCGATTGATCCCCTGTCCATTGGCGAGCCAAAGCAGGAAGTCGCGGATCTTCTCCGCTGGCGACTGCTCCTCCAGCGGCTTAGGCCGGAGCAGTAACCACACAGAGAAGCGCCGCGCCCAAGCCGAATACTCCTTACGCGTATTGAGCTCGAAACCGGCTGCGGCGCATGCAGCCCAGACCGCATCGCGCGCCCCCATGACCGACTGCCAGCACCGGGAATCCGGCGGCCCCAGCCTTTTTATATCCAACGAATAGGAGTAGCTTTGCATAATTCGTTATGCGACGTGAAGTCGCACAATCACTTGTTCGGGGAAGCTATGCACCAGATGCGCGTTCCGCCCTCGCGCTTTAGTGTTCGCGCGACGAACTTATAGCCCGGATGCCGCTTCGCATACATTTGCGCGGCTTGCTGAGCCGTGCTGGGCGA
>Ga0182792_1000975_pt1 | contig 24816 bp, 26 predicted proteins | sample Passage237B_FD_130497 | JGI IMG/M metagenome (GOLD analysis project Ga0182792, IMG submission 130497) | Cellulose adapted compost microbial communities from Newby Island Compost Facility, Milpitas, CA, USA - Passage2 37B (version 2) (version 2) ...
CCGCGGGCGCCCGCCCTGCTGATGAGCGATGACGGCGGTGTGCCCGGCCTGCGCGACGACCGGGGCGTGGTCCATGTCGCGTCGGCGCGCACCAGCCGGTTTGTCACCGACACCTGGGGGCGGCGCAGCGGCCAGGAGGGCGTCCGGCGCTGGACCGTCAATGCCGACGAGGAAGCCGCCGGCCTGGGCTGCCGCACCGGACTCTGCCGCTGGCGCAAGGGACCGTGGCAAGTCGCACTGGTGAGCGACGAGCGGCGGCTCGCCGAGGCGTGCGACAGCGCCGACATCGTGCTGGCCACCGTCGATGCGCGGGGCCGTTGCCGCGGACCGCGCGTCGTCATCGATCGCCGCGACGCCTGGCGCGAGGGCGCGCAGGCCCTGTGGCTCGACGAGCAGGGCGTGCGGCGCGAAACGGCCAATGCATATCGTGGCGACCGCCCCTGGGTGCCGGGCAGCCCCAGCCGCCAGGGCGCTCCGGTCAAAGCGCCCGGAATCTAGAGTCGGGCTAGTTGTAGCGGCGGTAGATGCCGGCCAGGCGCCCCTGGATCTTGACCCGGTCGGGCCCGAAGATCCGGGTCTCGTAGGCGGGGTTGGCGGGCTCCAGCGCGACCGAGGCGCCCTTCTTGCGCAGACGCTTCAGCGTGGCCTCGGTATCGTCGATCAGGGCGACGACGATATCTCCCGAATCCGCAGTGTCGGCGCTCTTGATGATGGCGATGTCGCCGTTGAGGATCCCGGCCTCGACCATCGAATCGCCCTGCACTTCCAGGCAGTAATGGGCACCGGGGCTGAGCAGGCTGACCGGCACGTCGACCGTCGTCGAGTTGTCGCGCAATGCTTCGATCGGCGTACCGGCGGCAATGCGGCCGTAGAGCGGCAGGCTGAGCGCATGAGCCTCGTTGGCGACCAGGAGCGCGCCGGGGAGGGGCACCTTCTCGCCGCGGATGACCTGGGGCACGAAACCCTCACGGGTCTCGCCGAGGCCGGCCCGGGCGAGCAGGGGCGTGACATTGGGGGCGGGAAGCGCCGCCGTCTCGGGCAGCTTCAGCACCTGCAGGGCGCGGGCACGATGCGGCAGGCGGCGCAGGAAGCCGCGCTCCTCCAGGCCGGTGATCAGCCGATGGATGCCGGACTTCGATTTGAGCCGCAACGCCTCCTTCATCTCGTCGAAAGATGGCGACACGCCGTCGTCGTTGAGGCGCTTGTTGATGAACAGAAGCAGTTCGTTTTGCTTGCGGGTTAACACCGTCTTCTCCCCAGACCGCCTACCGGATCTCGGAACAAATCCTGAAACCCGACAGGTGTTCTAGTTTGGTTCTGTACTGCTGTCAACTTATCCCGAGAATCGCGGGGACTACACCGGACCCAATGGGGCGAAACGGCAACGCTTCAGTAGCCGCCGGGCAGCGCCGCGAGATCGATCACCCGCACCGCCTCGCCGGCCTTGCGCGCCGGATCGTGCGCCGGCCGCACCATCAGCGCCGACGCCCAGGCCAGCACCGAGAGCATCGAGCTGTCCTGCACGGGATGCGGCTCGACGGTCAGCACGCCGTCGCTGTCTCGCGACAGCCTGGCGCGCACATAGTCCTCGCGCGTGTCGTTGGCCTTCAGGTCGACGGCCAGCCGGGCCGGCACCGTCGCGACGAGATCCCCCGGCTGCCCCAGCAACCGTTCCATCGCCGGCTTCACGAACAGCAGGGCGCAGACCATGGTCGACACGGGATTGCCGGGCAGGCCGAGCACGCGAGCGCGCTCCTTCGCCGCGAACATCAGCGGCTTTCCCGGGCGCATGGCGATGCGCCAGAAATCCATCGTGAAGCCCTGCGCCTTGAGCGCATCCTGCACGAGGTCGTGGTCGCCGACCGACGCACCGCCCAGGGTGACCAGCAGATCGTGCTGGGCGCCCGCAGCGATGCGCTGCTGGATCAGGGCGGCATCGTCGCGCGCGATGTCGAACAGCGTCGGCTCGCCGCCCCAGGCGCGCACCAGCGCCGCCACGGCGATGCCGGAGGAGGAGACGATCTGGTTGCGGCCGACCGGTTCGCCCGGCATCACGAGCTCGTCGCCAGTCGAGAGGATCGCGACACGCGGCCTGCGATGCACAGAGAGCCAGGGAACGTTCATCGCTGCCGCCAGCGCCACGTCGCGCGTGGAGAGCACGCGGCCGGCCGCCAATGGCGTGTCGCCGGCGGCGAAGTCGAGGCCGGCCTTGCGGACGTGCCGGCCGATGCGTGGCGCTTCGAGGATCATGACCCGGTCGCCCTCGGCCGTGGTGTCTTCCTGGATGACGATGGAATCGGCGCCCATGGGCAGCGGGCCGCCGGTGAAGATGCGCACGGCCTCGCCCGGACCGAGCGCATGGTCGTAGGAGCCGCCGGCGGGGGCGTGCCCGACCAGTTTCAAGGTCGTGGGCACAGCCGGCACGTCGACGGCGCGCACGGCATAGCCGTCCATCGCCGAAAGGTCTGCCGGGGGCTGCGTCAGCCGGGCCGCAGGGGGCTGCGCCAGCACGCGGCCCGCCGCGTCGGCCACCGAGACGATTTCGGCAGGCAGGGCGTCGAAGGCCGCGATGATGCGGGCATGGGCGTCGCGAACGGTCAGCATCAGGATCGGGCCTCGTAGGTGCCGGACTTGCCGCCGGACTTGTGCAGGAGGCGGATGTCGGAGATCACCATGCCGCGGTCGACGGCCTTGCACATGTCGTAGACCGTGAGGGCGGCGACCGAGGCGGCGGTCAGCGCCTCCATCTCCACGCCGGTGCGGCCCTTGAGCCTGCAGGTCGCCTCGATGTCGACGGCATGGCGCTTCGCGTCGAGCGACAGCTTCACGTCGACCGAATTCAGGGCCAGGGGATGGCAGAGCGGGATGAGGTCGGGCGTCTTCTTGGCCGCCATGATGCCGGCGAGCTGCGCCACGGCCAGCACGTCTCCCTTGGCAGCCTTCTTGTCCTTGATCAGGCGGAAGGTCGCAGGCTGCATGCTGACGCTCGCGCGCGCCACGGCGATGCGCTCGGTGATCTCCTTGGCGCCGACATCGACCATGTGCGCGTTGCCGCGTGCGTCGAAGTGGGTGAGGGCCTTCGCCTTCTTTTGCTTCATGCTCATGCCGCAGCCGCCGGCGGGCGCGCGAGGATCTCGCGGACTGCCGCCTCGACGTCGGGCTTGCGCATGAAGCTCTCGCCGATCAGGAACGCGGCGGCGCCCACCCTGGCCATCCGCGCGAGGTCGGCCGGCGAGCCCAGGCCGCTCTCCGCGACCAGGACACGGTCCTTCGGGACGCGCGGCGCGAGCTGCTCGGTCGTTGCGAGATCGACGGCCAGGGTCTTGAGGTTGCGGTTGTTGATGCCGATGAGGTCGCCTTCGATCCCGAGCGCACGCTCGAGCTCGGCCGCGTCGTGCACCTCGACCAGGACATCCATGCCCCAGCGGTGGGCGAGCGCCGCGAGCTCCGCGGCCAGCGCGTCGTCCAGGCAGGCCATGATGAGCAGCACGCAGTCGGCGTCCAGCGCCCGCGCCTCCACGATCTGGTAGGGATCGATCATGAAGTCCTTGCGCAGCACCGGCAGCGCCGTCGCGGCGCGTGCCTGCACCAGATAGTCGTCCTTGCCCTGGAAATACGGCTCGTCGGTGAGCACCGACAGGCAGCTCGCGCCACCGCGCTCGTAGGCGCGGGCGAGGGAGGGCGGATCGAAGTCGGGCCGGATCAGTCCCTTGCTGGGCGATGCCTTCTTGATCTCGGCGATCAGCCCGTAGCGGCCGGCGGCGATCGTGGTCCTGAGGGCGCGGGCGAAGCCGCGCGGAGCGTCCGCCTCCCTGGCGGCGGCTTCGACCTCGGCGAGCGGGCGGCGTGCCTTGCACGCTTCCACGTGCCGGCGCGTGTCGGCCGTGATCCTGGCGAGCGTGTCGCTCATGCGCAGATCCTCCTGAGCGTCGCGAGCGCAGCCGCTGCCTTGCCCGAGTCGATCGACTGCGCGGCCAGCGCCGCGCCCTCCTTCAGATTCTTGGCCTTGCCGGCCACCAGCAAAGCTGCGGCGCTGTTCAGCAGCACGATGTCGCGGAAGGCGTTCTTCTCGCCACCCAGCACCTTCTCGATGGCCTCGGCATTGTGGACGGCATCGCCGCCCTTGAGATCGGCCAGGGCCGCGCGCGGCACGCCGATCTCCTCGGGCGCGATCTCGATCTCGGTCACCTTGCCGTTGTCGAGCAGGGCGGCCCAGCTTGCCGTCGTGGTGGTGAGCTCGTCCATGCCGTCCTGGCCGTGCACGACCAGGGCGCGATCAAGGCCCAGGGTCCCCAGCGCTTCCGCGACGGGCCTGAGCCAGCGGCGATCGAAGACCCCGACGAGCTGGCGCTTGACGAGGGCAGGGTTCGACATCGGACCCAGCAGGTTGAAGATGGTGCGCGAGGGCGCCAGTTCGACCCGCGGGCCGGCGACGTTGCGCATGGCGCCATGATGGCGCGGGGCCATGAGGAAGCAGACCCCGGCTTCGGCCAGCGCCTGCTCCAGCGTCTCGATGGACAGTTCGAGGCCGATGCCGAGGGCGGACAGCACGTCTGCCGAGCCGGACTTCGAGGTGAAGGCGCGGTTGCCGTGCTTGGCCACCGGCACGCCGGCGCCCGCGACCACGAGGGCGGAGCAGGAGGAGACGTTGTAGGTGCCGTGATGGTCGCCGCCGGTGCCGACGATGTCGATGGCGCCGGGCGGGGCCTTCACGGCCTGCATCTTGGCGCGCAACGCGCGGGCGCCGCCGGCCAGCTCCTGCGCCGTCTCGCCGCGCACCTTCAGGCCCATCAGGAAGGCGCCCATCTGGGCGGGCGTGGCGTTGCCCGAGGTCATGATGTCGAAGGCCCGCTCGGCCTCGGCGATGGTGAGGGACTGGCCGTTGCCGACCTTGGCCAGAAGGCCCCGGAAATCATCGATATCGCCGCTCACCACGAACCCCGTGCAGATTTGCCCCTTGCCGGCCCGGCCGGCGGGCGCGTAGCTATATCACATGGCTCAGGAACTCATCCTCAAGGTCACCGGCATGGATTGCGACGGCTGCGTCAAGGCCGTCACGCGTGCCGCCACCGGCGCCGGCACGGCGCCCCTCTCGGTCGATCTCAAGAGCGGGGAGATGCGTCTGCCCGCCGGCGCCGATGTGGCGGCCATCACCAAGGCCGTCCAGCGCGCGGGCTTCGGCATCGCCGATTCGTAAGCCAATAACTTCAGTCTAGAACGAAATCGGAACGAGGGGAAGCCTTTCCCGCTCGCTGGAGACTTTTTGCGCTCCAGGGTCCGCCGCAGGGAAAACTGCCGGGCGCGGTTTCCGCAGGCGGCTTTCTCTGTATTTACTAATTTATATCAATACCTTACCGCGCAACATCAGCTTGTCTTGAAGAGATCATAAGCAAGACTATATTAGCCGTGCTCAGGAGTGGAAGAAGTGGAACGGCCCGAACGAAACATCGGCTTCCTTCTGCACGACGTGGCGCGGCTGATGCGGCGTCGCTTCGAGCAGAACGCGCGCGATCTCGGCCTCACCCGGGCGCAGTACAAGGTGCTGGCGCACCTCGCGCGCAACGAAGGCATCCACCAGGGCGCGCTGGCCGAAATCCTCGAAACCGAACCGATCACCCTGACCCGCATCCTGGATCGCCTGGAACGCGCGGGGCTGATCGAGCGGCTGAGCCATCCTCATGACCGGCGCGTCCGCCTGCTGCGGCTGACGGAGGCTGCCCATCCGCTGCTCGAGACGATCTTCGCCATCGGCGCCCGCACCCAAGGCGAGGCGATGGACGGCATCTCCGGCGAGGAGCGTGAGCGCCTGTTCGACATTCTTTTCCGCATGAAGTCCAACCTCGCGGGCCGCCTGGCAGCGGACAAAGCGGCCGCGGTTGGCGAGAGGAGGGCAAGCCATGGCTAACCGCGGCTTCTTCCGGCGGCTCGGCCTCGCCGACGAGGTCGCGGCACCGGGCGAATCGGCGCCTCGGCGTCGGCGGACCCTGCGCCGGCTGCTTCTGGCGCTCGGCCCGATCATCGTGCTGGGTGGCGCGGCGTTCGCCTATACGACGGGCGGACGCTACGTCTCGACCGACAATGCCTACGTCCACGCCGGCAAGGTGACGATCGCGACCGACGTCTCGGGCATCGTGGCAAACGTCGCGGTACGCGAAAGCCAGACGGTGAAGGAAGGGCAGCTTCTCTTCACCCTCGACCAGGAGCCGTTCCGCATCGCCCTGGCCGGCGCCGAGGCCAACCTCGGCACGGTGCGCAACCAGCTCGCGACGCTCAAGGCGACCTACGGCCAGAAGCTGGCACAGATCGAGCAGGCCCGGACGGACGTCGCCTTCTACGAATCGAACTTTCATCGCCAGCAGGACCTGCTGAAGCGCGGCGTCGCGGCGCAGGCGACCTACGACCAGGCCAAGCGCGATGTCGATGCGGCGCGCGAGCGCGTGCAGATGGCGCAGAACGACGCGGCGGCGACCCTGGCCCAGCTCGGCGGCGATGCCGCCGCGCCGGTCGAGCAGAATGCCGCCTTCCTGGCGGCGCAGGCACAGGTCGACAAGGCGCGTCGCGACCTGTCGCGCACGACCGTGACGGCGCCGATGGCCGGGATCGTGACCAACGTCGACGCCCTGCAGGTCGGCGAGTACCTGCCGGCGGGGCAGGCCGCCTTCAGCCTGGTGGCGACGTCGGACGTCTGGATCGATGCCAATCCGAAGGAATCCGACCTCGCGCACCTGAAATCGGGCGATCCGGCGGTGGTCACCGTCGACGCCTATCCGGGCCGCGAATGGAAGGCGACAGTGGCGAGCCTGTCGCCGGCGACAGGCGGCGAGTTCTCCGTGCTGCCGCCGCAGAACGCGACCGGCAACTGGGTGAAGGTCGTGCAGCGCGTGCCGGTGCGGCTTTCGGTCCAGCTTCCCGAGGACGCGCCGCCGCTGCGCACAGGCATGAGCGCCAATGTCGAGATCGACACCGGCCATCAGCGCCATCTGGGCGATGTCGTCGCCGCGCTGCGCGGCTTCGTCGGGATGTAGTCAGATTCCTCCCTGTCGCGCAGCGACGGGGAGGTGCCCGCGCAGCGGGCGGAGGGGTCATGGGATCACGTCCGATGCTCATGACCCCTCTGGCCCTGCGGGCCACCTCCCCAGCAAAGCTGGGGAGGTAGGAGAAATGTCGACCATGGAGAAGCCCCGGCACGTCGGGCTGCTGACGCTGTGCGTCATGCTCGCGACCATCATGCAGGCGCTGGACACCACCATCGCCAACGTCGCGCTGCCGTACATGCAGGGTTCGCTGGCCGCGACGACCGACCAGATCAACTGGGTGCTGACCTCCTACATCGTGGCCGCCGCCATCGCGACGCCGGTGACCGGCTTCCTCGAGCAGCGGCTGGGCCGCAAGCGGCTGTTCCAGATCGCGGTGGCCGGCTTCACCGGGGCGTCGGTGCTGTGCGGCATCGCCGTGTCGCTGCCGGAGATGGTGGCATTCCGCCTGCTGCAGGGCGTTTTCGGCGCCTCGCTGGTGCCGCTGTCGCAGGCCGTGCTGCTCGACTCCTATCCGCGCGAGAAGCACGGCTCGGCCATGGCCATGTGGGGCGTCGGCGTGATGGTGGGACCGATCCTGGGCCCGACGCTGGGTGGCTGGCTGACCGAGGTCTACGACTGGCGATGGGTGTTCTACATCAACCTGCCGATCGGCATCGTGACCTTCCTCGGCCTGTCGGCATATCTTACCGAGACGAAGCGGACGAAGGGCGGCCTGGACTGGTTCGGCTTCGCGATGCTCAGCATCGCCATCGGCTCGTTCCAGATGATGCTCGACCGCGGCGAGCAGCTCGACTGGTTCTCCTCGACCGAGATCGTCGTCGAGGCGGTGCTGGCCGCGCTCGCCTTCTATCTGTTCCTGGTGCAGTCCTTCACGGTGGAGAAGCCGTTCATCGACATGGCGATCTTCCGCGATCGCAACCTCTCCATCGGGCTCTGCTTCATCTTCGTCGTCGGCATCATCCTGCTGGCCTCGCTGGCGCTGATCACGCCCTACCTGCAGAACCTGATGGGCTATCCCGTGATCACCGCTGGCCTGGTGCTGGCGCCGCGCGGCATCGGCACGATGGTCGCCATGATCATCGTGGGCCGCATCATCAACCGCGTCGACCCACGGCTGCTGCTGGGCGCCGGCCTGCTGCTGACCGCGGCGGTGCTGTGGGAGATGACGGGATTCACGCCCGACGTCTCGGAAGGGACGCTGATCCGCACCGGCGTGCTGCAGGGGATGGGGCTCGGCTTCATGTTCGTGCCGCTGAGCACGATCACCTTCGCCACGCTGCCGGCGCACCTGCGCACGCAGGGCACCGCGCTCTACAGCCTGATGCGCAACATCGGCTCCAGCATCGGCATCTCGCTGGTGATCTTCCTGCTGACGCGCAACACGCAGCTGGTCCATGCCGAGCTGGCGGGGCAGGTGACGCCGTACAACGACGCCCTGGCCGCGGTCGCGCCGGCCCAGCTCTGGGGCACCGCGACGACGCTGGGCCTGGCCATGCTCAACGCCGAGGTCACCAAGCAGGCGGCGGTGGTGGCCTACGCCAATGACTTCAAGCTGATGATGCTCGTAGCGCTGGCCGCGCTGCCGCTGATCTTCCTGCTGCGCAAGGCGAAGGCGCGGCCGGGCGAGGCGGCGGTCCTGGAATGAGCGCGATGGCTCGCCGCCATCGCGTCCGCCCCGTGCATCAGAACAGCCAGGAGCGGCGGCGGCGATACGCGGCGTCGAATACGTCGATCTCCGCCCGCAGCTGACGCGTCATCTCGATCTCGTCGAGGCCAAGAATCAAACGACGCCTGCGTGGCGCCTCGATCTCGAAGCGCCGCGGTGCAGATCCTTCGATGCCCCATAGCTGCTGATCGAGGTCGACCGCGACCTTCGTGCCGGGCGCGCGATGAAGTGCCGCGCGCACGTCGGCCAGCACCTCCCGGCTTTCGCGGATGAGGAGCAGGCCGTGATTGATCGCATTGTTGAAGAAGATGTCGCCGAAATCACCAGCAAGCACGCAGCGGATGCCGCGGTCGACCAGCGCCCAGACCGCCTGTTCGCGACTCGATCCGGTGCCGAAATCGCTGTCCGCGACCAGCACGCCGGCGGCGCGGAAGGACGCCTGGTTGAGCACGAAATCCGGCCGCTCGCAGCCGGATTCGTCGTAACGCAGATCGTGGAACAGCATCGGCCCGTAGCCCCGGGCGCGCGGCGTGCGGATGAACCGCACGGGGATGATCTGGTCGGTATCGACGACAGCGATGTCGAAGGGAGCTGCGATGGTCTCGAGGGTGGTGAAGGGAGGGGGGGCCATGATCACGCCACCAGCGCGCGCGGATCCGAGATGAAGCCACGCAGGGCCGCTGCGGCTGCGGCGGCCGGACTCATCAGATGCGTCCGGCTGTCCTTGCCCTGTCGACCGGGGAAGTTGCGGTTTGAGGTCGATGCGCAACGCCTGCCCGGGCCGACGAGATCCCCGTTCATGCCGCAGCACATCGAGCAGCCGGACTCCCGCCACTCGAAGCCGGCGCGGCGGAAGATGTCGGCCAGCCCTTCCGCTTCCGCCTGCCGCTTCACCGGGGTCGAGCCCGGCGACACGATGGTCGGCACGGCCGCCCGGCCCGTCCGTGCGATCGCCGCTGCGGCGCGCAGGTCCTCGATGCGGGCGTTGGTGCAGGAGCCGATGAACACCTGGTCGATCGGGACGTCCTGGAGGCGCGTGCCCGGCACGAGGCCCATATAGTCGAGCGACCGCCGCATGGCGCTGCGCCGTGATGGCGTATCGGCCGCTGCCGGATCCGGCACGGTGCCGGAGATGCCGACGACGTCGGCCGGCGTGGTGCCCCAGGTGACCATGGGCTCCAGCGAGCGCGCATCGAGGTGCAGCTCGCGATCGAAGCGAGCATGGGGATCGGTGGGCAGGGTGCGCCAATGCCTTTCGGCTTCGTCCCACGCCGCACCCGACGGTGCGAAGGGGCGGCCGCGGAGGTAGGTGTAGGTCTTGTCGTCCGGAGCGATCATGCCTGCCCGCGCACCGGCTTCGATCGACATGTTGCAGACGGTCAGCCGCTCCTCGACCGTCATGGCGGCAATGGTCGACCCGGCATATTCGACGACATGGCCGGCGGCGCCATTGGAGCCGAGCTGCGCGATGACGGCGAGAATGACGTCCTTGGCGGCGACGGCGACCGGCCGGTGACCGTCCACGACGACCCGCATCGTCTTCGGCCGGCGCTGCCAGAGGGTCTGGGTCGCGAGCACATGACACACGTCGGAGGCGCCGATGCCGAAGGCCAGCGTCCCCAGCGCGCCATGGGTCGAGGTATGGCTGTCGCCGCAGACAAGCAACAGGCCGGGCAGTGTCAGGCCGAGTTCGGGCCCCACGACGTGAATGATGCCCTGGCGCCAGTCGTCGAGTCCGAAATGCGTGAAGCCGTGGGCCTGCGCATTGCCGGCCAGCGCCTCGACCACCCTGCGCTGGACAGGATCGTCGATGTCTTCAAGGCGATGGCTGACGGTGGAGACGCCGTGGTCGGGCGTCGCAAAGGTCTGGTCCGGGCGATGCAGCGGCAGGCCGCGCTCCTTCAGGGCGTTGAAGGCATGATAGGAGCCGTCATGGGCGAGATGGCGACCGATGAAGAGCAGCGTCGAGCCATCCGCCTCCTCGCGGATGGCGTGATCCGCCCAGATCTTCTCGAACATCGTGCGCGGAGCGGCCATGGGGGCGTCACTCGGCGGCGTGCGGCACCGTCGTGCCGAACTGGCGGCTTACGCTGTCCCAGTCGTCCGCCCCGACGCGGCGGAAAGCGTCGCGCACGTTGATGTCTCCGGGGGGCAGCGCGTGGCGCCCCTGGTTCAGCGTCTGGGCGAGGATCTCGTCACAGATGCCGTGGACTGTCTTGACGAGCAGGCCGGGCAGGATGGCGATGCGGTATCCCATGCGCGCGGCATCGGCGAACGGCACTTCCGGCGTCTTGCCACGCCATACGAGATTGAGCAGGCACGGACCCCGCACCAGCCGGGGAACTGCAGCGACCTCCTCCATGTCCTGCGGCGCCTCGACGAAGGCCACATCAGCGCCGGCCTCGAGGGCGGCATTGGCGCGGCGCACGGCCTCCTCGAAACCCAGCGTGGCCCGCGAATCGGTGCGGGCGATGACGGCGAAATCGTTGCTGCGGCGTGCGGCCACCGCCGCCCTGATCTTCTGCAGGTAGGCGTCGAGTGCGATGACGCTCTTGTTCTCGAGGTGTCCGCACTTCTTCGGGAAGTCCTGGTCCTCGATGTGCAGGGCGGCGACGCCGCGGCGCTCGTACTCGCGCACCGTGCGGGTGACGTTGAGCTCGTTGCCGTAGCCGGTATCGGCGTCGGCGATCAGCGGCAGGTCGATCGTCGCCGAGATCCGGCCGGCATTGTCGGCCATCTCCGACATGGTCACCAGACCGTAGTCCGGGTAGCCGAGCGCCGCCGAGGTTCCAGCGCCGGTCATGTAGCAGGCTGGAAATCCGGCCCGCGCGATGGCACGCGCCGTGATGCAGTCGTAGGCGCCGGGTGCCAGGACGAGCTCCTGCGAGGCCAACAGCTTGCGAAGCTTGCGGGCGGCTTCAGTCACGTGTGTTTCCTTTTCGTCTGTACGCCGCGTCGTGGAGCGACGTGGCCGTGGCGGAGGACCGGGTGTTGCAGTCAACAGTTGCGTTCGAGCCAGTCGGTCAGAAGCGGCGTGAAGACCGCGGGACGATCGACATTCAGGAGATGGCGGGCGCCCGGCACCACTTTCAGGCCGGCGCCGCGGATTCCGGCCTGGATCATCTGCGCGTCCTCCACGGTCGTTCCCGGATCCTCCTCGCCAGCAATCACCAGGGTGGGCGCTGAGATCTCGGGCAGGCGGTCGCGCACGTCGAAGCCAGCGATCGCCAAGCTGCAGCCGATGTAGCCGTCCGGCGGCGTGCGCAGCACCATTTCCCTGATCTCGCCGTATCGCTGCGGGTTCTCGCGGCGAAACTTCATGGACAGCCAGCGCTCCATCATCGGCGCCAGCATGTGGTCGAATCGGCCTGTCGCGCGAATGCTCGCCACGCGCTCGTCCCACACCTGGCGGCCATGGTAGGGCGGCAGACAGGTCGTCGCGACCAGGCACAGGCTCGACACCAGATCGGGGCGACGGAGCGCCAGCATCTGGGCCGTCATCCCACCGAGCGAGAGGCCGACGAAATGCGTCCTGGCGATGCCTAGCCGGTCGAGGAGTCCTGCGACGTCGTCGGCGAGCTGTTCCATGGTGTAGGGCGGCTCGGTGACTTCCGACCGCCCGTGGCCGCGCGTGTCGTAGCGCAGCAGGCGATAGCGGCAGGCGAGGAGTGGTGCCTGCTCGTCCCACATGGAGCAGTCCGTGGAAAGCGAGTTCGACAGGGTCACAACCGGCGCGCCTTCCGGACCTTCGAGCAGATAGTTCAGGATTCCGCTGCGTTGAGCGTGGGCCACGTTCAGTTCCTCAGTAGAAGGTGATCAGCTTCTCGGGATCGAGAAGGGGGGCAGACGGTCCGTCGTAGATGATGCGGCCTTCCTTGAGCACCAGCGCACGATGCGCGAACCGCAGCGCCGGCGCCACGTTCTGCTCGACGACGAGCGTCGCGAGGCCGGTGCTGGCTGAGATCCGGTCGAGGGCCGCGAAGAGATCGGCCGCAATGGCGGGAGCGAGGCCGACAGTCGGCTCGTCCAGCAACAGGATTCCAGGCTTCGTCATCAGCGCCATGCCGATGGCCAGCATCTGCTGCTGGCCGCCGCTCATGGAGCCAGCCGCCTGGCTGCGCCTTTCGCGCAGGATCGGGAAGACCTCGAATATCTCGTTCGCATCCGCCTCGGAATTGTCCATTCCGGCGATACGCAGGTTCTTCTCGACGGACAGGGACGGAAAGACGTTCTTGCCCTGACGCGAGAATCCCATGCCGAGCTTGACGTTGTCGGCGACGGCGCCGGGGATCACCGGATGGCCGCGATAGAGGATGCTGCCCGTGCAGTCCTCCACGGCGCCCACGAAGCATTTCATGAGCGTCGACTTGCCGGAGCCGTTGTGGCCGAGGATGGCGACGCGCTCGTGCTCGCCGAATGCCACGGAAACGTCCGAGAGGACGGGGCGCCCATTGTAGGTCGCATGCACGCCCGCGAGCTCCAGAACCTTGCCGTCGCTCATCGCTAGCTGCCCTTGTGAGCAGCCACGATGGCGCCGCGCACGTCGGCCAGAGATTCGACGTCGGCGAACTTCATGTCCATGTCGAACAGGTTGGCGCGGTGCGCGCTCGGGCTGCGGTCGCCAACCGCCTCCTCGACCACGACGACCCGGAAGTTGTGCGAGAAGGCATCGGTGACGGCCGCCCGCACGCAGCCGCTGGTGGAGACTCCGATGACGACGAGCGAATCGACGCCCTCGTAGCGCAGGAAGGATTCCAGCGGCGTGCCGAAGAAGCAGGACGGCTTGTTCTTGAGGATGACCGTGTCCTGCGGCCGCGGCGCATACGCCTCTGGCCATTCGTCGGCCCTGGGATCCGTCGTATAGGCGTAGGTCTCGGCGATGCCGAGCTTCAGGTTCCAGACGCCGCGGCGCATCGGCTGGCTGCGATCATCGCGGCGCGAATAGACGATGGGAAGGTCGAGCGACCGGAACAGGTCGGTGAGGGCGGTCGCCGCCTCCTTGAGGGGCTCCATCGGACCGCCGCACATCGGATAGGCGGGATCCACGAACATGAAGGTCGTGTCGATGTTCAGCAATGCCGGCCGCTTCCCAAGGCCGATCCGGTTGGCGAATCCGCCCTTGCGATAGGCGTCCAGCTCACTGTCGGGGACGTACCCCTTCCACCGATCGACCTTGTCCATGCCACTCCCCCTTCAGCATTCGACCAGCCTTGCTCGAACAGAAGCTGATCAATTAATTGACCAGCTTCTGTTCTATGAGATACGATCATTCATGTCCAGAAACATGATGACGAAAGCTGTGACATCGCGTGCCTCGGTTCTCGACTCCGCGAAGACGCGACGGATCTACCTCCTGTTGAGGGACCGGATCCTGAACGGGGCGCTGCCACCTGGCGGTAAACTGCCCGGCGAGCCAACGATGGCGACGCAGTTCGGCATTTCCCGTCTCCTGGTGCGCCGCGCACTCGACCTGCTGGTTGCGGAGAAGCTCGTCGATCGCCGGCCCGGGTCGGGAACCTATGTCCGCGATGCGGCGGTCGCGCCGCCGATGACCGTCGATCTCGCCGACATGTGGTCGCATCTGTTCGAGATGGGACGACGGACGGAGGTGCAGCTCCTTTCGTTGAGCTTCGACCAGCCGTCGATGCGCCTGCGGGAGCAGCTCAAGCTGAAGCCGGACGAAAAGGTGCAGCGCGCGGTCCGCGTGCGATCGACGCGCGGCGAGCCCTTCTCGCATCTCGTTTCGTTCGTGCCCGAGAGTCTCGGCAAGTCCTTCACGGAGGCGGACCTCGCGACGACACCGCTGCTCAAGCTGTTCGAGCGCAGCGGCGTGATTCCGGCCAGGGCGACACAGACGGTCGGCGCGGCGCTGGCCGGTCCTGAAACGGCTGAGCGGCTCAAGGTGGATGTCGGTGCGCCGCTGCTTACGCTGGCGCGCACCGTCTTCGACACGAAGGGGCGCGGCATCGAGCATCTCGAGGCCCACTACCGTCCCGACCTCTACGAATTCCAGATGAACCTGGTCCGGTCGGCCGACGCCAAGTCCGAGCAGTGGCAGTTCGACCGCAAGAAGTCGGCGGCGTGAAGCCAGGCGGCGACCGGCTCCTTTCAACATTTCACGTCAACAGGAGATCACGATGGCAGCAGGGAATGGCGAAGCATTGAGCGGAATCGGCAGAAGGAGCCTCATGGCTGCCGCAGCGGCGGCGACGGTGGCGCCCGGTCATGTTTTCGCCTCGACACCGCTCAAGTTCGGCGTCGTGCTGCCGCTGACGGGTCCGGCAGCCTTCTATGGCGCCGACCAGGTCAAGGCGATCTCGTGGGCGGTCGAGGACGTGAACAAGGCCGGCGGCGCGGCGGGACAACCCCTGCAGATGGTCGCGATCGACTCCCAGGCCGATCCGCAGGTCGGCATCGCTGCCGTAAACCGCCTCGTCTCGGTCGAGAAGGCGCCGGCCTACGTGGTGAGCTGGAGCGGCGTGGTGCGCGCCACGGCAGTGGTCGCGAACCGGGAAAAGATCCTGGAACTCAGCAGTGGCGCGACGTCGCCGAACATCGCCAAGCTCGGCGAGTACGTCTACACGATCTTTCCGCTGGCCGACGTCGAGGCGGTCAGCGCCGCGAAGTGGCAGGTCACGCAGCTGAAGAAGCCCAAGGCTGCCGTCGTCTACGTCAACAACGAGGGCGGCATCGACGGCGCCAAATACTATCGCGACGCTTTCGTGGCGGCAGGCGGTTCCGTGGTTGCCTACGAGGCATACGATCCCAAGCAGACCGACTTCAGCGGCATGCTGCTGCGCGTCCAGGCGGCCAATCCCGACATCATCTGGGTACAGGGCGACGTCGCCGACATCCCCCTGGTGATTGGCCAGATCCGCCAGCTCGGCCTGAAGCAGACCATCGCCACGACATCCAGCGGGCAGAACATGCGCATCGTGCAGCAGCTCGGCCCGGCGGCCGAGGGACTGCTCGTGACCTCGCTGGCGCCAGGACCGGACGTCAATCCCAACGTCGCAAAGTTCATCGAACGCTGGGAGAAAGAGGAGAAGCGCATCCCCAACGGCCTGCCCTTCACGCAGTACATGTACGATTCCGTCTACGTGCTGCGTGATCTCTTCCGGCACACGCTTGACAAGAAGCGCAGCCCGACCGGCGAGAACCTGCGTCTGGCGATGACCGAGATCCCGAGCTTCGACCTGCCCATGACGGGCACGCTGAAGATCATTTCGGAGAACGGCGAGCATCGCGTGAAGAAGCCCGTCTACATCCTCCAGGTGAAGGGTGGGAAATACGTGCCGTTCGCAACGATCGGCGTCGATTGAGAAGAGCGGGAAGGGGCAGCGGCAATGACGTCAGGCGTTTTCTGGCAGGTACTTTGGACGAGCATCACCTTCTCGACCTTCTACGTGCTGTTCTCTGCTGCCTTCTCCCTCTATCTCCACGTCACCAAGGTCTGGAACTTCGCGCAGGCCGGCTCGATCGCGCTGGCCTATGTCTGCCTGTACGTCACGCACATGGTATTGGGCCTGCCGAGCCCCGTGGCCATCGGAGTGACGATCTGCGTCGTCGCGGCGGCGAGCTGCGCCATCGAATGGTGGGGATTCAGGACTTTCCGCCGCCGCGGCTCGCACCACCTGACGTACTTCATCTTCTCGTTCATGGTGGCTGAATTCCTGATCTTCGCCGCGACGTTCGCGATCGGCACCGAACCGCTGTCGCTCGTGACGGTGCTGTTCTCGCCATCCTCCCGTGTCCTGGGCGTCATGGTCACCGACTGGGACGTCAAGGCGGTCGCGCTGACGGCTGTGCTGCTGCTCGTTGCCTGGATCGTGATCGCCAGGACGCGGGCCGGACAGAAGCTGACGGCCGTGGCCGACAATGCCTCGCTGGCCGAGATGTTCAGGATCAAGCCCGAGCGCATCTACCTGTTCACGACGGCGGTCTGCTCGGTGCTGATCGTGTTCGGCACCTGGCTCTACGGCACCAAGGCCGCCATGGTGCCCAAGACCTCGCTGGATCTCATCCTCGTCGCCGTCATCGCAACGATCCTGGGCGGTGTCGGCAGTGTCACCGGGGCCTGCATCGCCGCCGTCGTCTTCGGTATCCTCAAGGGCTTCAGCATCTTCGTCGTACCGTCGATCTGGCAGAACACGCTGGTCTACTATCTGCTCTTCGCGGTGATCGTCCTCGTGCCACGGGGCTTCGCCCAGCTCGACCTGCGCAAGGCCGCGCAGTCCGTCCTGCGCGGGCGCGCCCGCGACGGCGACAAGGGCCACCGTCCGGTCTCTTCCGTTCCTTCCCAGTCAGAAGTGCAGCCATGACCTACATCGTCGAACTGGGCATCCTGGTCGCGATCTGGACCATGCTTGCCGTGAGCTTCAACCTCGTTATCGGCTTCGCGGGACTTCTGGTGGTCGCGCATCCGCTTTTCTACGCCTTCGGCGCCTACGGCGCGGGGCTGCTGATGATCCATACCGACATGCCGGCGGTAATGGCGATCGCGATCGCCTGTGCCGGCGCGGGGCTGCTGTCGCTCGCGATATCGGTGCCGTGCATCCGGGTGTCCGGCGACTATCTGTTGATCGCGAGCATCGGCTTCCTGATGGGTTCGCTTCAGGTCATCCGCAACCTCGATTTCCTCGGCGGCGCAGGGGGCCTGAGCGGTATCCCGTCGCTCTTCACCGGCCCTGACCGGTCCCTATGGGCGTTGGCCGTGACGGGCGCCTGCGCGGCCACGTCGCTGCTGTTCGTGAAATGGTTCGTGGGCGGAGACTTCGGCCGGGCGGTCGTGGCCATGCGTGACGACGAAGGCGCGCTGGCGGGACTCGGCCGCAATCCGCTTGCCATGAAGGTCCTGTTGCTGGCGGTCGGTGCGATGATCGCGGCCGTCGCGGGTGGGCTCTACGGCATGCATTTCCAGTTCGTGAGCCCCGACCAGTTCGAGATGCTGGCGGCATCCGCGATGCTGGCGATGGTCATCGTCGGCGGCACCGGCAGCATGATCGGGCCGTTCATCGGCGCCCTGATCATGACGGTGCTGCCACAGGCCGTGACTTTCCTGGATTTCGATGCCCGCTGGCTGGGGCCTGTCCAGGGAATGATCTTCACGGGCATCGTCATCCTGTTCCTGCTGTTGCGTCCGCAGGGGCTGATCGCAGCGAGCCGCATGGAGCAGTTCTCGTCCACGGTGGCCAAATGACCGATGCGCTCGAAGTCCGCGACGTCGGCAAACGGTTCGGTGGCGTGGTGGTCGCCAACGGACTCAACATGACCATTCCGCGTGGCCGCATCACGGGCATCATCGGCCCGAACGGCGCGGGAAAAAGCACGCTGTTCAACATGATCTGCGGCTTCGTGCGTCCCGACGAGGGCAGTATCCGGCTCGGCCGTGCCGACCTGACGCACCGGCCGTCCTTCCAGCGCGCCCGCCTGGGCATCAGCCGCACCTGGCAGCACGTTCGGCTGTTTTCGTCCCTCAGCGTGCACGACAACCTGATCCTAGGCGCGCGGCTCTATCGCGGCGAGAGCATCATTTCGGCACTGTTCCGTCCGCCGTCGATCCGCCGTGAAACCGCGGCTCTGACCGAGCGGGCCGACGAACTGCTGGACAGGATCGGCCTCATGGAGAAGCGAAACGATCTCGTCAGCAGTCTCTCCTACGGCCAGCAGAAGCGCATCGGCCTTGCGCGGGCCCTGATGAACGACGGTCCATTCCTGCTGCTCGACGAACCGTTGGCCGGCGTCGACGGCCGGAACTACGAGATCCTGCTCGGTGTCATCTGTGAGGAGGCCGCAAAGGGCCGCGGCATTTGCGTCATCGAGCACAACATGAGCTTCATGGCCGAGATGGTCCAGGAACTCGTCTTCCTGTTCAACGGCAAGGCCGAGGCGCAAGGCGCACCGGCCGAGATCCTGTCCGATCCCCGCATACGCCGCATCTATTTCGGGGCGGCCGCTTAGGGTCGGCGTTGCAATGGCGAGGATGCAGCGAACATCCTGTTTCCTCCAGTCCGACTGAGACGACCCCTTCAGGCACGGGCGATGATGCCGTCCTCCTGTAAGCGGGATGTGTGGAGCGATAATCACCCTTTGCGCATAACCAGCGGCCGCAGCTTCATTCCAGCGTCTCCACTCGAGCGCGGCACCCCATGACATTGCGCGCCAAAGGGACTGCCGCAGGCGGAGCCGTCACGCTGTGCCTCACTCCTCCAAATGCAAATCCGCCATCAAACGAGTTGACGGGCATGGTCTGCCTGACTAGCGTATAAGAACGGTCGTTCTGTTGGACAGAACGACAAGAACAATAGCTAGAGGCGGGAAATGAAACGGGCATTGGGCAGGATCTGCCGGCGCGCGGCAGTGGCGGGATTGTCGCTGTGACCTCAACTCGCATGGGCGCAGCCGTCCTGGCCCGACAAGCCTGTCAGGGTGGTCGTTCCGTTCCCGGCCGGTGGCGCGACCGACAATCTCGCGCGCGCCTTCGCGAAAGAATTGTCCGAGGCTCTGGGTCAACCCTTCGTCATAGACAACAAAGCCGGGGCGGCGGGCTCGATCGGCACCGACCTCGTGGCGAAGGCGCCGCCGGACGGCTACACGTTCCTGTTCGGTCCGGCGAATCCGCTGACGATCGTGCCGCACCTGCGCAAGACGCCCTATGTGCTTGAGGACCTCGTTCCCGTTGCGCGGCTGGGTACGTATATCGCGGGCTTGGCCGTGCGTAACTCGCTGCCGGTCAAGTCGCTGAAGGAGTTCGTCGAGTTGGCCAAGGCAAAGCCCGGGCAGCTCACCTTCGGATCGTCGGGCAACGGCGGCATGGCCCATATCAGGATCGAAGCCCTGAAGCAGGCGGCCGGCATCGACGTCATCCATGTACCGTACAAGGGCGGGCCGCCCGAGATGCAGGACCTGCTCGGCGACCGCCTGGATGCGATGACGGAGAACATCATCTTCCCGCAGGCGAAAGCCGGCAATCTCCGGATGCTGGCGATCATCGGCGAAGAACGCCATCCGGATTTTCCCGACATCCCGACCGTCCGCGAGGCCGGCTACCCGGAGATCAATACGCCCGGCACCTTCGCGGTCTTCGCGCCGCGCGGCACGCCGGAGGCGATCATCAAGAAGCTCAATGCCGAGGTGATCAAGATCGCCAAGACCCCGCAGATGCGCGAGCGGATGATGGCGATCGGCTTCGCCATGGCGTTCGACACGCTGCAGCAGATCAAGGCGGCCGTGGAGCAGGAGTACGCGATCTACGGAAAGATCATCGAAGCTGGCGGCATCAAGGTGGAGTGAAGGAGGATACATGCCCACGACCGACATCCTGAGTGCCGACGAACTCGCGGCATATCAGCGGGACGGCTACATCGTTCCGCGCTTCCGGCTCGATGGCGAGGACCTGGCCGCGCTGCAGCGTGCCGTGGACCAGGTCATCGCTGACAACCCAACCCTGGTCGATCAGGCGATCGTCTCGCCGCATATTCCAGGCAGCGGGGTGCAGAGCCTGAAGGTGCGCTCCCCCGACTACTGGCTGCGCATCGCCACCCATCCGCGGATCGTCGACATGGTCGAACAGGTCATGGGACCCGACATCGTCCTGTGGGGCACGACGCTGTTCTACAAGCGCGCGGTCGCGGGTCCCGAAACGGGCTGGCATCGCGACGGGCAGGTGTGGCCGATCAAGCCGCTGGAGACCACCACCGTGTGGATCGCCGCCACGGAGAGCAATACCCAGAACGGCTGCCTGCGGGTGATACCAGGCTCGCACGGCGCCCGGCGCGTGGGAGAGCACGTCTTCCAGGATCGCAAGGACATGATCGTGCGCCGCAGCCTCGCGAAGGAGGAGTTCGACGAGAGCCTGGCCCAGGACATCGAGCTCGAACCCGGACAGATGGTGATCTTCGACGTCTACACGGTGCATGGTGCGGCCCACAACCGCGGCAGCATCCCGCGTGCGGGCTATGCGCTGCGCTTCATGCCGGCGACCAGCCACTTCGATCACGACGGCGCGGAGCATCGCGGCGAGCCGGGATACGCCCATGACACACGGGCGCTGGTGCTGGTGCGCGGCAAGGACCGGTCCGGGCGCAATGACTTCACCCGCGGCCATCCGATCGCGGCGTCTTGAGAGGGCGAAGTCCGCAGATCGGGCGATGCGGCAGCTCCCGGACGGGGAGCCTGCACGACGGACGTCGCGTCCGATGCAATCCCTGGTGACGCGACGTCTGGCCGGCACATTGGAATGAGGATGAGATGAATAGTGGTTTCCGTCAGCTGGGCTTCATCGGCCTCGGCACGATGGGTGAGGCGATCTGCCGGAACCTGGCAGTGAAGTCGGGGCTGGCCACGATCGCATTCGATCGCGATGCCGCGTCGCTCGAGCGGGCTGCCGCTCACGGCGTACGGCCCGGCGCCAGCGTTGCAGATGCGGCCGCCGGATCCGACGTCGTGTTCCTGTCGCTGCCATCCGGCGAGGTCGTCGAGGAAGTCGTGCAGGCGCCGGGCGGCCTGCTCGACTCCGCAAGACAGGGACAGATCATCGTCGATCTCGGCACCTCGCCGGTGGATTTGACCCGTCGGCTTTCCGCCAGCTTCGCCGAGCGCGGCACGACGCTCGTGGACGCGCCGGTCGCGCGCACGCGGGCGGCGGCTGAGGCCGGCACGCTTTCCGTGATGGTCGGCGCAGAGCCAGCGGTCTTCGAGACGATCCGCGGCCTGCTTGCGACCTTCGCCAGCGACATCACGCTATGCGGGCCGACGGGATGCGGTCAGATCGTGAAGATCATGAACAACATGATCCTCTTCCAGACCGTGGTGGCGATTTCCGAAGCCAAGGCCATCGGCGAACGGGCTGGCGTCGATCCTTCACTGCTGTTCGACGCCCTGTCCAAGGGCTCGGCTGACAGCTTCGCCCTGCGCAACCATGGCATGAAGGCGGTACTGCTCGACGATTTTCCCGATCGTGCATTCTCCGTCGAATATGCCCGAAAGGATTTGCGCTATGCGCTCAGGCTCGCCCTGGAGACACAGGTGGAGGCGCTGGGAGCGCAAACCGTCGACATGTGGTTCGAGCGCGCTGTCGCGGCAGGCGAGGGGCAACGCTACCACCCGGTGGTCAGCCGGCTGATCGGCAGGACCGGACAGCTCGCCTGACGCTCAATCTACCGATTCAAGGATCTGTTCGATGAATGGTGCAGAAAGCCTCGTACGGTCGCTGCTGGCGAGCGGCGTCGATACATGCTTCGCCAATCCCGGCACTTCGGAGATGCATTTCGTGGCGGCATTGGACAAGGTCCCGGGGATGCGGTGCGTCCTCGGGCTGGCGGAGACCGTCGTCACGGGATGCGCCGACGGCTATGCGCGCATGAGCGGCAAGCCGGCCGCGACGCTGCTGCATTGCGGGCCAGGCCTGGCGAACGGCATGGCAAACATCCACAACGCCAAGCGGGCCCATTCGCCAATGGTCAACATCGTCGGCGACCACGCGACCTATCACCAGGGCTACGACACGCCCCTGACCTCCGACGTCGAGGGAATGGCACGCACAGTATCGAATTGGGTACGGACCAGCATGACCTCGGCGGCCGTCGGCGCCGACGCGGCCGCTGCGGTGCAGGCGGCGAAAACGGCGCCGGGACAGGTGGCGACACTCGTGCTGCCGGCCGATGCGAGCTGGAGCGACGGCGGCGAGGTCGGACTGGTGCTGCAGTCCCCGCCACGGGCTTCGGTGACACCCGACACGATCCGCACGATCGCCCGGGTGCTTCGCCGTGGCGAGCCGACGGTCATCCTGCTGGCGGGCCAGGCGCTCACCGAGGCGGGACTCTTGGCCGCCAATCGCATCGCGCATGCGACAGGGGCTGTCCTGCGCACGCCGAGCCCCGTGGTGCACATGGCGCGCGGTCGAGGCCGTCCTGCGGTCGATCGCGTGCCCTATGCCATCGACAATGCGCTCAAGATGCTGGCCGGAACCCGGCATGTCGTGCTGGTCGGCGCCAAACCGCCGACGCAGTTCTTTGCCTATCCGGGGAGGCCCAGTCGGGTGTCGCCGCCGGAAGCCGACATCCATGTGCTCGCGCGGCCTGAGCAGGACGAGATCGGTGCCCTGGAAGCATTGGCCGACGAGCTGGGCGCACCTGCCAGTGTTGCCGTGCCGGTGGTCGGCAACACGCCGGAAGTCGGCCGCGGTCCGTTCAATGTCGATGGGTTCGCCAGCACATTGGGTGCGCTGCTGCCGGAGAATGCCATCGTGGAGGAGGATGCCGTCACGTCGGGGCGGCCGCTGTTCGCCCATACCTTCAATGCAGCTCCGCACGACTGGCTTCAGATTTCCGGCGGGGCGATCGGACACGGCTTCCCCTGCGCGACAGGAGCGGCCGTGGCCTGCCCGGACCGCAAGGTCGTCTGCCTGCAGGCGGACGGAGCGGGCATGTACACGCTTCAGGCGCTGTGGACGCAGGCGCGCGAGAATCTCGACGTGGTCAACGTGGTCTTCGCCAACCGCGTGTACAAAATCCTTCAGGGGGAGCTTCTCGCCGTCGGAGCGCAGCCGGGTCCGGTCTCCACCGAGTTGTTCGACCTGGCGCGCCCGGACCTCAACTGGATCAAGCTGGCGGAGGGCATGGGTGTCGAGGCCGCCTCCGTGGATACGCTGGAACACTTCGCCGACGTGTTCAGGTCGGCCTGCGCGCGCAAGGGGCCGTTCCTGATCGAATTCAGGATCTAGACGGGTGTCAGTCGGCAGCTTCCTGATACCGCTTCACTCCTTGACTCGGCCAAGTGCCGCCGAGCGCCTCGGTGGCCCGTTCGGCGGCAGCGACAAGCGGCTTGGTCATCTTCTTCAGGGCGGGAGCGGAGAAGCGCTCGAGAGGGCCGGAGAGGGACAATGCGCCCACCAGGGCATCGCCCGGCCCGAACACCGGGCAGGCGATGGCTGCGCAGGATGGGTCACGCTCACCGTGGGATACCTGGATGAGCGGCGCGCCGCGTCCTTCGGCCAGGCCGTGGCGGAATATCCGGAGGACCTTGCCGGCGGCCCCGCGACGCATTGGCAGGAGATCGCCGGCGCGCACGCGATCGAGGGTCGCATGATGGGAATCGATGCGGAACACGCAGAGCCGGGTCTCTTCATCGTGCCAGGTATGAAAGGATGGACTTTCCGTTCCCTGGTCGACCAGCCATTCGAGCACCGGCAGGACACACTCCTTGAGATGATGGGTGGCCTCGAAGGCCTGGCCCAGCCGGAAGGCGAATTGACCCAGCGCGTACTTGGAGTCCGGTCGCCGGATCACGAGCGCATGGCGTTCCAGCGTCGTCAGCAGTCTCAGGAGAGTACTCTTGTAGAGATCGGTCGTGCGGGCGAGATCGGCGAGGGTTAGCGGGTGTGCAGCCTCCTGCAGCGCGGCAACAATCTTCAGCGCCCGATCGACAGCGGCCACGCCATCGCCGGCGGGGCCATCGGTGGAACGTCGTCTGTTCATGGATCGGTTGCTTTCAGGAATGCTTGTTCTATCCAACGGAACATGTGTGCCTTTTTCAATGAGCGGTCAAGGATCACGTTTGAAGAGCAGGTGGATCCGCGCCCCTTCGGAAGGAGAGACGATGAGCAAGCCAGTCAATGCCCTCGATGTACTGCGCAGCGTTGCGCCGAAGCTCGTGGAGCTCACCGACGACGTCCTGTTCGGCGACGTCTGGGAGCGCAAGGGACTCTCCAAGCGCGACCGCAGCCTGATCACGGTTGCGGCGCTGGTGGCGCTCTATCGTCCGGAGCAGCTCAGGGGGCATCTGCGACGAGCCTTGGCGCACGGGGTGACCAAGGACGAGATCGTCGAGATGATCACGCATCTCGCCTTCTACTCCGGCTGGCCGACGGCGATGACGGCCGGCCAGATCGCCAAGGAAATCTTCGACGAGAAAGCCTAGGAGGCCGGGCGGATGAGTGAAGCGGCTGGGGCGGACGCCGGATTGCCGGCATCCGTCGATGTGCTGGTTGTGGGCGCGGGCAATGCGGCGGCCTGCGCGGCGCTGGCGGCGCGTGAGACGGGCGCTTCGGTGGCGATGCTTGAGGCTGCGCCGGAGGAGGAGCGCGGCGGCAACAGCACCTACACGGCAGGCGCG
>Ga0182792_1000976_pt1 | contig 24807 bp, 13 predicted proteins | sample Passage237B_FD_130497 | JGI IMG/M metagenome (GOLD analysis project Ga0182792, IMG submission 130497) | Cellulose adapted compost microbial communities from Newby Island Compost Facility, Milpitas, CA, USA - Passage2 37B (version 2) (version 2) ...
CTACACCGGAAACTATACATTCTGGTATGAATCAAGCCAGCTGGCGATGAAGCAGAAAATGGATGCCAACAAGAAGGCAGAGGATAAACGTAAGGAGCTGGAGGAATTCATTCGCCGCTTCAGTGCCAATGCCTCCAAGTCAAAACAGGCTACATCCCGTGCCAAACTGCTTGAAAAACTTACTATTGAAGACATTAAGCCATCGTCCAGAAAATACCCATATATCGCTTTCAAGCCAGACCGCGAAGTGGGTGACCAGATTTTGCAGGTTGAAGGGCTGAGCATGAAGGGAGAGGACGGCACAACCCTGTTCCAGAACCTGAACTTTATGATCAATCCGGGCGACAAGGTTGCTTTCGTGGGCAAGAATGTACTGGCGATCAGTGCTCTTTTTGACATCCTGTCGGGTGAAGTCAAACCCGATGCAGGCTCTTTTAACTGGGGAGTAACGATTACTACTTCGTATTTCCCGAAAGATCCTTCGGCCTTCTTCAATACCGATCTGAACCTGGTTGACTGGCTGCGTCAGTTTTCTACGGAAAAAGACGAGAGCTTTATCCGCGGCTTCCTGGGTCGTATGCTTTTCTCAGGGGAAGAATCCCTTAAGAAGGCTTCGGTACTATCAGGAGGAGAAAAGGTTAGGTGTATGCTGTCGAAAATGATGCTGTCGGGAGCCAATACCCTGATCATGGATGACCCGACCAACCACCTGGATCTGGAGTCCATCACAGCCCTGAACAATGGCATGAAGGATTTCACCGGTAATATCCTGTTTTATTCACATGACCACCAGATCATTCAGACGGTAGCCAATCGGATTATCGAAATCGGACCAAACGGCATGCTCGATAAACTGATGACGTACGACGAGTATCTGCAAAGCGATGTAGTTAAGGAACAGCGTCAAAGTCTTTACAACTGACCGGGGATTTCATAAGGGAATTCTCTTAGGCCAGAAAGAATACAAAAAAGCCCCTCCGGATTCCGATAGGGGCTTTAATCACTTTACCACTTACTATGATTTACTACTGTTTCAAAACTTTGACAGTCTCACGGCTATCGGTTCGGATCAGATAGAGACCGGTAGCCCACGACTGGGCATTTATTTCATTACTCCCCTCATCCAGCTTCAGCGTCGTTATCAGTCTCCCCGTCATATCGTATACGGACGCACCTTGCCGAACGGGTGAGTAAAAATGGAGCTTACTACTGAAGGGGTTGGGGTGACCGTAGGACAGGGCTGCCCTTTTTAGCACCAGGGATTCTACTTTGCTGTACATATGACTGCCATCCAGATCCACCAGTTTCAGGCGGTAATAGAGTGTGGATGCCAGACCAGGTGCATCGTTATAATGATAATTTGCTATATTCTCTTTGAAATCCACTTTGGCAACTTGTACAAACTCGAAGCCGTTGAAACTTCTTTCTACTTCGAAATGACTGAAGTCTACTGCATCGGTGGCTACCCATCTCAGGTCTACTGACTGATTTTCTCCTTCAGCTACAGCAAACGTTGCGAGTTTAACAGGCAGTGTAGGCGGTGTTGAGGGAGGAGGGCTGGTAAAACAATCGGTAGTGGATGGAGGATAGGTAATCGTCGCGGTTACCTCAGGGTTGACAGTAATTCGAACCATCGCACCTGGTTTTCTCAACTCTGCATTCGGGTCGGTGGGATCCTCAATCCAGTTACCATTTTCGTACTTCCATCCGGGCCACGCATTACCGTTACCATTGACATCGACACCTGCTCCGGGGAACAGAATCTGACCTTCCAAAGGCTGATCATCATCGACATGAATTACTGTACCATCGGGTGCGAGCCATTCAATCTTAGCCTTCAATCCGGATAAATCGAAATTACCTGTCACTTCATATACGAGATAAGGAGCGTCCAGCAGACATATGCTACTGGCATCCAGATATATTTCATGGACGGGCGGAGCAGGGGGCTCAGGTATATTTACCTTAAAGGGGTGATGATGGAACTCGTCCCCAACGTGAACATAGGAGTTCGCTATAACCGCTCCCAGGATGTTTTGATTCGCCTTTTTATTGACGTTGGCATAGGGGGCGAGGATAGTACCCCTTACCATCCCCTGTACATAAAATGTAAAACCGGGGGTCGTAATTTCAGGAAAGTTCAGAATGATCCGCTCAATTTTGGAAATATCTCCTTCGATACGGTTATTTACAAAATTGATTGTACTGCCATTTCCAACGCCAACGAAATTGATAATCAGTGCAAAATTGGGGTGAGTCGAAAAACCCTCAAAGTCAATCTCATTAAAACTCGACCAGACGGATGCGGAGACGGTCAAAACATTTAACCTGTCAGGCTGTAAGATAAATCTGGGCTTATCAAATGGTTTGCTCGTAAAAGGACCGGATACAACCTGGCTGGCGTTATCCTGATTACGGGCTGATACTATGTTGGCAGTTGGTTCGCCCAGTGTTCCCAGAAATGCAGACCATGCCTCAAATTTTGCAAATGAACCATCGATGTCAATTTGTCCGGGTCCGGAACCAAAAATATTTTCAAATACGGGGTTATTGGATGCGCTTACTCCGGGGGGAGGATTGTTTAATCTGATATTTCCAGAATTATTCTTATCAATATCTATTACTGAATTACCCTGGAAATATTTGGCAATTAATCCGTTCTGATTACCAATTTTGGTATAAAATGTCACGGTTTGGCCATTAAAATTTGCCCCGTCGATCTTAAGTTCGGATCCTGAACTTACATTCACGGTACCTCTAACGGCCAGCCCAATGTTGGCGCCCCCATACGTAAAAAACGGAGCTCCGGCAATAGGTTTAATCTGAACATTTCCATCATTAACATGCACATTGCCGCCGGCAGCTGCAGCCCCTTCAAATTCATTGGGTTTTATGGTTAGGTCTTGACGGACAAAAACGCCGAAGTTGTAAGCCGTCTGACTAACGTTCTGGGCGTGGAGATCGGAGGCTATGGTCAGCCCCAGAAACAGGCTGAACGGGACTAGGTAGATGCGGTATATTTGTCCAATTTTTTGGAGGAAAGACTTTTTCATTTCGTTTTATTAAAGAGATATTATCCAGAAAACTTCTAGAAACCAGTTCTTCAACGTAAGTGGGTACGATGAGAGGACCATTCATAGCTCCATCAGATTCGCAGGGGCACAAATCTTCCTGGACGCATTAGAACGTCAAAGTATATACGCAAACGCCAACCATTTCCTTTCAGACATCAATACAACCAGAAGCCCACGACATCAAGACAAACTCCAGTAAATAATTTTTGGAAGTAAAAGGTTACAATTCAGGATTTGTCTTTTTAATAAAAGTACGCGTATGCGATCCCCATGGCTAAGCAAAGGGGTCCAACACCAAGGAAACGTTAACTGCGTTCCTTACAACCAAACCGAATTGGCCGGAACTACCTGAAAGCGTGATCGGATTTTTTTTGAAGACTTTTCATCATATAATTTGTTTTTGTTAATACCAACTGCTCTTCCAAACAAGGGGGGAGTTTGTTTATCCGAGCATTTAAAAAATACAACAGTACGTTAACGCATATTTCTTTTGCAAATATATGGGATTGCAGATAATCTCCAAATAAAATTATAATAATTGCATCAACATATTACTTATTATCAAGCACTTCCTTAATTCGGTACAATATTTTCTTCAACAAGTTCAGAACGGATAGGCCACTGCAATATTCAAAACCAGATTTTCCCGTCTCCAGGTTTTATTACTAAAATTGATCTCCCGGAAAACCCAGGGATTTCTCGGTTCTTCCTCATAGGCATACCAGGGTTTGCGGAATGGCGTAGCAAGGTCAAGACGCAGTACCAGGTAAGTGAAATCCATCCGTAAACCCAATCCGCCGCCTATGGCCAACTGTTTGTAAAAGTCTTTATCCAGCACCGAGTTTTCGCCGTACTCGGCCAACACCCGGTAATTCCAGACATTGCCCGCATCCACGAAGACGGCTCCATGGAACAGCGAACTCATCTTCACCCTCAGCTCCGTATTAAATTCCATTTTGATGTCGCCAAATTGGGTATTTCGGAATATCGCTCGGGTAACCGAGTCGGCATGGTAGGCACCCGGCCCGATGGTCCGTGCCTGAAACGCACGTATCCCCGTACTTCCACCCACAAAATACTGCTTGAACTGCGGCAGGGCAATTGAATTACCGTAGGGCAACCCGAAGCCCAGAATCACACGGTTGGCCCACTTCAGGGAAGGACTTATGGTACGATAGTAACGCACTTCGGCATCAGCCCGGACAAACTGCTCAAAGGGAATATCAAAAAGCTCCCGTGTTCCTGATTCGGTTTTCTTTACCAGCAAACCGGCCAGGTTTCCGGCCATATTGAGTCCGCCGCTCAGCATGAGCTGATTCCGGCTGTAACTGTTCTGTTTCGGATTGTAGCTGATCGTGTACGAGGATTCCAGTAATAGCCGGTTTTCCAGAATACGGAAATAACGGTCGATGTCATACATATTGGGACTGTCGAAAATCAGCTCGGTAAAGGCTTCACTGATATTCCGGGGGCGTACCACGTTTACGCCGAACGGTGCCAATGTATGGGTTGTCTCCCTGTACTGCCACGTATAGCCCCACTGCCCTCGCATCGAATTCAACGTATACAAACCGGCCTGAACCAGGTTTTCATAACTCAGCAACAGGGAAGTGCGCGGCAGGGTCTCGTCGATTTCAGGATTATGCCGCCAGTAGGGAACCACAAAACGGGGAAACGAAAGTTCACCTTCAAATTTATACCTTAAGAAATTCGTACCCGAAACGGCGGTTCCGCCACCCAACTGCCAGTCCAAACCTGCATCAGCACTGATACGAAGCTGCTCAGCTCCGCGGAAAAGATTTTTGTGATTCCAGGAAACCACGGCCTGGATACCGCCCAGGTTATTCGATTTGGTTAACCCGCTCACTTCTGCCCGAAGTGACTTCCGCTTCGAGGGACTTAACTGATAATAGACATCAATCAGTGCGGAATCCGAACGGGGTACCATTTCAAACTTATTCCGGACATATTTGAAGTTTTTCAGGTTGATGATACGGGAAAGCGTGATGTTCTGGACTTCACTGTTGTATCGGCTTCCCGGCTTAAACCCGATAATTTCCTCAAAGACCCGGGGCCGGAACAGCCCCCGGGGATCATAAAGCTCGCCCCCGCTGCGCAGACGGTGAAACTCCGACAGGGTATCCGACGCCGGCCCTTTGTATTCGGTATAGATCTTTACGTCACGGACAAAATAAGGCTTAAGCGCCGTTCTTGGCACATCCGGTTTGAGCTCCACGGTTGCATCGAACCGGTAATTACCCAGTGCCGAGTCAATCTTAACAATCAGGTGTTCCGGACTGAAATAGTAGAACCCTTTGGTCTTGACATGCTGATCTATTCGGATCCGTTCTGCTTCCATGGTATTCAGCTGATAGGGACTACCCTCTTTCAGCAGGGTTGCGGACATGGATTCCTGGTAGGCGCTGTCGAACGCCACCACCCCGGTAGGCTTAAAGGTGAGCTGGTTGAGCGCATACCTTGGACGGACGTACACACTGTACACGGCTTTCGCCTTTTTTTTACCCACTGGCTCAACGCCTGCCTCTGCTTCTGACCGAAAGTATCCTTCATTGTGAAGATAGCCTTCCAGCGACTGTCGGTTCAGATCCAGCGAACGGGCGGTAATATAAACAGGCTGTTCACCCAGCTGTTTCCGTAGCCAGTTACGAAGCCCTTTTTCACGTTTGGGCTCCCCTATCACATAATAAAACCAAACCTTGAACGGGTAATTCGTAAACAGCAGGGTTTTGTTGGGCAACGGACGAAGTATCTCTTCCAGTTCGGTGGACAGACCGCTATGTAACCGGACGTCGGTTAAAGTATCCTTGCTTACATTTAACTTATTTTCGATCAGCAACACCTCCCCTTCCGGCACATATTTCGCTACCGAACAGCCACTGAGTTTTGTCAGCAGAACGATCGTGGCGAACCAATATCCATATTTGCCCAAGTACTTCACAGGCCTGTTCTATTTATCAAAAAATTCCTTAACGGCGTCATAATCGAGCGTAACGATGAAGCTCACTCCGGTCTCAACGATAAATCCTTCCAGTACGGTTTGAAACTGGTTCTTGCGGTAAGCCCTCAGCACATATCTTCCATCGCGGGTCACCATATAGTTGACTGCTATGTTGTCGAAGATCTCTGATGACTGTGCCGACTGTCCGCTATTCTCCAGTTCAAAATTTCGGCCTACTGAAACAGTCACGCGGTCGTTGAGAAATCCCTTGGTAAGCCCGACGTTCAAATCGGTACGTCCCCCGGTAGCCCCCGTAGTGGAGTTCAGGTTAAAATCGAGCTGTACACCCTTGATCAGGTCCGATGCCAGGTAATTGAGCTGATCGCTGAGCATCTTGCTTACGCTTTGCCTTGCGATTGCTTCTGCGCTGAATCCCCCGAGCGAAATGTTGGAAGATTCAGCCATGAAGCGGTTCATCAGCAACAGGCCAAATACCTGTTTGTTCATTTCCGATGGGTCGCTTCTGAAATTGGCGAGTATCTGCTCTTCCTCGATTTTATTTTTCAGGGCACTTCCCGCACGCTCGCTTACTTCCAGGTCAAATACAATTCTGGGGTTACTCAGGTTTCCGGTAATACCCAGCAGTACATTGAACGGCACCTTACCATATTTATAATTGGTAGGGCTGAAGCCCGATGGATCCGCTTCTACTTCATAAACGGCGGTGATGTCAAGCTCCGCCTGCATGGGATCACCCGACCAGATAATCTGACTTCCTTTCCGGATCTGGAATTCTTTTTTCAGAATTTCGAAGGTAAGCTCGTAGGCCCCCTCCGCCAGTTCATAGGTTCCCAGAAGGTATAACTGACCATTGGGGGCCAGTCCGGTATTGAGGATCGCATTTCCTTTTACACTCAGATTGTCTCCATTTCTTTCATCCAGTACGATGGTAAATTCAGCATCCGGATCGGTTTCAATATAGAGCGACATTTCCGATGCGAAATCGACAACAACTTTCGGATCGAGGGACTTTTCCTCGGGTTCAATCTCCTCCTTTCTGGCTACGAATTCCACAATTCCGTCGCCCCGGTTCATACCGGCGTCGTCATCGGGGAGAATCAGTGTTACATCGCTGTCTTTCAGAACTTTTACCGTTCCGTTGATGACACTCTCAGATCCTTTTCCCTTTACGGACAGCCGGGCCGAACCGAAAACTTTGCCGTATACCAGGTCATTGTCTCGCCTGCTGGCATTGAGAATATTGAAACGGTCGGTATTTACAGTCAGGTTATATCCCACATCCGGGAGGTCAGTCAATGAAATATCTCCCCTGACCAGCAGTTTTTGTCCAAGGGTATCCACCACGGTCAGATTGTCGAGCAGCAACTGGGGTGCGTTGAAACGCAGGGTACCATCCTCAAAGGTGTAGCGGGTACCGAGCTGGCTGATTCGGAAACCTAGGCCCTTATGTTGTATATTTCCGTTCAGAGCAGGGTTGCCGGTACTACCCTTGATGGTCAGATTTCCACTCAAATTCCCCTGGCCCTGCTTTAACTCACCGAAACTGAAAGCCTCGATCAGCCGGGCATCCAGCCGATTCAGATTGAGATTAAAGTCCAGTGGAGATTCATTGCCGGACCGATACTTGCCATCAAGGCTGATATCGTTATAGTCACCCTTTAGCGTCATCGCCAGGTCAATGACCTGGGCGGTACGGTTATCTGCCTTCAGCTTGAAATCACCAAGTGCGATATCCTGCACCCTGAAGCTCTGTACGGAAAGATCACCCTGGAATACCGGGGCATCGCCCATGTAATTGGCCAAATAGATATCCCCGTCGAGTCGGCCGCTCACGGTTTTGGGATCCCGGGTTACGATGGCAACCAGAGGTCCGATCGCCACGCTGTCGGCCGTTATCCGGACAGGCCCGTTGGGGTAAGGCTCGGAATTCTGGTTGTCTCCCACAGAAGTCACAATGAGTTTTTCCTGTGAACGGTTACGGAAGAGGGTAAAATCCTTCACCAGTAAGCCATCCTTGCCGTAGCGAACGTATCCGGTAGAGTCAGAGCGCCAGGGTACGTAATTCAGGACCAGGCGATTCTGCATCCGGATCTCATAATCTCCCCTGTCATTAATCAGGTTAATCCCGGCCACGTGCTGGTTCCGGTCCAGTGAATCTTTAACTGTCAGTCGCGCAGTAGCCTGGTTGTCGGCTACGTCTCCCTGCAGGTTGAAATTCCGTACCCGAAAACTTCCCGACAAAATTTCATTCAGACCAGCCTGATAATCCAGCTTTTTACCGTCGGCACTGGCACGCAGGGAAAGCCCATCGATACGGATGGAATCATATTCTGTCCGGGCAGCAAAAGCAGACAAACTGAAAGTAGTATCCCCTTTATCGGCCACTTTCAGATTAAAATTAACCCTGTCGAGGCGTGTGAGCTGCGGCAGAAAGGCTTTTATTGCCTCATGCTGCTGCAGATAACCCGTCAGCTGGAAATTATAGGGACCGGCTATCGGCACAAGTGTATCGGAGACCTGCATGTATCGGTTGAATTCCGAAGTCAGAATATCACCCAGCACTGTATAGTTGAAATTACCCCGCAGGGTTGCGTTGGCAAAAGAACTTTCCAGCGTCATTGTCTTCTCCTGCCCGTCATTGCTCAGTTTGACATCGAGGTTTCCTACGGGGATTGATCTGTTGGGATCCCTGACCACCAGATTGGTTCCGGAAATCTCTCCAATAGGGTTGTCGGGGTTGGTGGATTCCATCTTCACCATTATATCCCCGGCCAGTGAAATACTGTCTGCGTAAAAATTCAGCTTTTGCAGATCGATGTTACGTAGGTTCGCCTGAAGGTCAAGCGCCGGGTATTCCTGATTCAGATCTGCCTTCCCCTGAATATTAAAATCAATATTGGGGTCCGTAGCACTGACGTCAAATTGGGCCAGCCCCTGGTTCGTTTCTGCAGAAAGCTTCAGACCGTGGTAATTGTACCCCAGCAACTGAGCCTGTTCGATTGTTCCGTCCACCCGTGCAGAAGCCCCGTTGACAGTCAACCCTGTACCCGTAAATTCAGCCTGTAAGCTGACTTTTCCGAGGGTATCGGCCGGCTGCATGAGGATATAACCCAGGTCGACGTTCTCCATAGACAGACGCCCCTGGTAGGTAGCATTTAGAGAATCGGTAAGGTTGAAAAATTCACCCGTCAGATAGACGTTACCCCGGTCGGTCGAAAGACCTGCGTCTAGTTTCAGATCCGCCAGGGATCCCGTGACCGTACCTGTCAAACTCAGGTTTTCGGGTAGCCTCAGGGAATCGGGCAGGGTACCCGGAGGAATAAGGGCCATCAGATCCTTACCGGTCGCAGACAGCTCCCCCAGTTTCAGATCGAGTCCCAGCCGGTCGGTATCGGGTAGGCCGGTAATTTGTCCGGTGACCGCGAGTCGCGTGGCATCGGGCATCGCAAAAACCGCTTCGCTGATCTGCAGGTTGTCGATGGTACCCGACAGACGGGCATTGCCCTCCACATAACCCGTGGGTTTGGTATCGAAAGGCGGTGTTTCTGCCAGATCGGGTACCAGTATCAAAAGGTCTCTGAAACCAAGCCGACTGTTCGACAGGGCTATATCCACCTTGACTTTTCCCAGATTATGGGTGAGTTGGTCGATATTGTCATAGGCAAGAATAACCTTATCTCCGAGCCGCGTATGGGGTGTTTTCAGTAGCAGGTTATCGACAAAAGCCTGGCGGCTGGTATACGCAAAATCAAAGGAGGCCTCCTCCACTTTCAGACCACTTTTCTCATCCAACTGAAGGCTTACCAGTTTACCGGCGGTACTGTCGGGTGAGTAAATGAAACCGTCGAGCTGACCACTCAGGCCCGACAGATGGATATGAGAATAGTCGAGTCCGCGAGCGGCCGCCTTTACGTTATTATCGTCATAAACAACTTCATTTCCGGCCAGTTTAAGGGATCCGAGGGTAACCTGCCATCCGCCACTTACCGTATCTTCTGAAACCTGGGCCGGGTCTTCCACAACCTGGGCCCTGGGTTCAAATGCCACCAGTACTTTGGAATCTGCAATTTCCAGCTCCTTCACCCCTACCCGCTGGCCGTCGAGGTAAACATGATCCATCTGCGCCAGCAGTTTGGGCAGCTGTACATCGGTGAGCATACCCGATTCCTCATCCGTATACCGGACGGCGATTTCCCGGAAGTCGATTCTACCTAACTTGAGATCCAGCGTGTCGGAACCCGTGGATGCGATTTCTTCGGGAATTCCAAGATCAACCGGCTTAAATAGCCGCAGGGACAGACTGGTCCCGCTGAGGGAAATATCGGTCGGGTGGTAGCGGGAGTAGGAAGGGTTAAAGGCGGAAAAGACCACCGCCGCTTCCGGAACGGTAAGATCCGTATCGATCCCGGCGGCATCATCGTAATAGGTCAGGTGAACTTTTTTGATGAGGAGGTTGTCCCAGCTCATGTCGAGGGGATCCCCGCTGCCAGAGGTCGTATCGGAAGATGCAAAAGCATCCACGATGAACTGGTAGTTGAAATCCTTTTCAGGGGCTTTCCGGTAGACTTTGCCCCGAACCCCCTCCACTTCGACCCGGTCTATAGCAATTTTTCCTCTTAGCAAGCCCCACATATTCAGACCTACCTGGAGTTTTTCCGCAGCCAGCAGTGTATCCCCCTGGAGATCTTCCACATAGACATCGCCAATCCCCAGTTCCTTCGGCCACTGAAGCCTGATATGACCTACCTCAATCCTTGTATTGAGCTTTTTCTTAAGATATTTGTTTAACTGGGACGTAAGATAGTCCTGCCCGGTGGGCGTTAAAATTGCGAACAATACCACCCCGAGCAGCAGAAGTACTGTAAGCAGAAGAACCAGTAGTATGGAATTGACTCTTTTCAAAAAACTATGTTTAGCTCATGTTGAAGGCATTATTACCGGTCGATAAATTTCGGATCGCTGTCCGGAAGTATCAACTTGATAGTGTGAGTTCCCAAACTTAAACATTTGGGCTGAATTCCTCAGCAATAAAAAGGAGGTCCGTCGGCCAGATCATAACGATTTTGATCATAACGGGCGGATCTCCTTTGACGGGCGGCCGTCAGCCGTGATTATCTCTTAAAGAGAGAGGCATCCACGGTTTTGTTGATCGATAACTGGGAAGTTATTTTATAGGTCGCCTTACGTTTTACTTCGTTCCGGTTAATAACCGAAGGATACAGAATTCCGAAATCCGACTTTACGTATTTATCGTAGTCGCTGATGATTTCCTCACCTCCGGTTAGCAGTCTCGACTGAAGCAGATAACCAGTAGCGTCGTCAAAAAGGAGGGTATAGCGTGCATCTTTACCCTGAAGTTCTACCTTCTGTACATTCTTACCGTTATATTTATCGGGTCCGATCAGGGTTGCCACCATGCCGCGTTCTTTATAGTTGTAGAAAGGAGCCAGAAAGTCATACAGCTCCAGCTGCATTTCGGTGGCTTTTTCCTTGCTCAAGTCGCTCACCTGGTATTTGGTCACCTTATCGGGACTTCCCAGCGGCACTTTCCGCCAGGCGTCCGTACCCTTGATCCCGTAGATAAATCCTCTTCCGTTGATGATTTCATTCTTGTAAAGGGCTTTATCGGCAAGAACCCCACTGATTTCCGCGTCGAAACTCGCCACGTTGGTCGATACGTATTTCCGGTTCAAACTGTAGTTTTTGATCTGATCCCATTTGGCTTTTCCGCCGGTGGATTCAAAATATTTATCGAAAACACCATCCACGGAGACAGAACTGGATTCGGTTTTGCTTCCTGCTACAGTTGTCTGACGCGCTGCCCGATCGAGCACGGAAGAGCTTTTCTGCGCAACACAACTGAACGTAATCAGGGAAGATATCGACATGATTACGTAAAGCTTCATGATTTTAGTGGATCTTTTCATAATTCAGTATTTTAAAAATTGTCGGTCTGGAATGTTTGACAAAGTAGCACCCCAAAAGTTTACCCGAAGGCAATTTGCGATTCCATAATCAGATTTGCAATATTCCCTATATCCAAAAAATCCCGCATAAGCGGGATCTTCTGGTAAACGTCTAATATGTCTTATTCGTACAAGCTTACGCTGTGATTTTTTACCCTACACTACCTTCAAGACTGATTTCCAGCAGCTTCTGAGCTTCTACGGCAAACTCCATCGGAAGCTGATTGAGTACCTCCTTGGCGTACCCGTTGATAATCAGGGCAACGGCCTGTTCGGTGGGTATACCTCTCTGGTTACAGTAAAAGAGGATATCTTCTCCGATTTTCGAAGTGGTAGCCTCGTGTTCTACCACGGCCGACGGATTGGATACTTCCAGATAAGGGAATGTATGGGCTCCGCACTTGTCTCCCAGCAGCAGGGAATCACACTGTGAGAAATTTCTGGCATTTTCTGCACGGCGTTTGATATCGACCAGTCCCCGGTAGGAGTTCTGGCTGAAACCTGCCGAAATCCCCTTTGAGACGATCCGGCTACGGGTGTTTTTCCCGATATGGATCATTTTGGTTCCTGTATCTGCCTGCTGACGGTTATTGGTTACGGCTACCGAGTAGAATTCACCAATGGAGTTATCTCCCTTGAGAATCACAGACGGATACTTCCAGGTGATCGCAGAACCGGTTTCTACCTGCGTCCACGAAATCTTGGAGTTGGCTCCATCACAGATTCCCCTTTTGGTTACGAAGTTGTAGATACCTCCTTTTCCGTCCTTATCACCGGGATACCAGTTCTGAACGGTTGAGTATTTCACTTCGGCATTCTCGTGGGTGAAAATTTCCACCACGGCTGCATGCAGCTGGTTTTCATCCCGCATCGGAGCGGTACATCCCTCCAGATAACTTACATAGGCACCTTCATCAGCAATGATGAGGGTTCTTTCGAACTGACCGGTTCCGGCTGCGTTGATCCGGAAATAGGTAGAAAGTTCCATGGGGCATCTGACGCCCTTGGGAATGTAGACGAATGATCCGTCGGAAAACACCGCTGAGTTAAGCGCTGCGTAAAAATTATCCCGTGGAGGAACCACTGAACCGAGGTATTTCTTTACCAGTTCAGGATGCTCGCGGATGGCTTCTGCAATGGAGCAGAAGATAATACCCTTTTCGTTAAGTTCTTTTTTAAAGGTGGTAATGACCGACTCCGAGTCCATGACGGCATCCACGGCCACCTGAGGGGAGGCTGCGCTCTCGGTCCCAGGCTCTTCCACCACACCCGCGAGGCGCTTCTGCTCACTGAGCGAAATACCCAGACGCTCAAAAGTCCTTTTCAGTTCGGGATCGATATCGTCCAGGCTTTTGACCGATTTCTTCTTCTTAGGCGCTGAGTAATACTTGATAGCCTGAAAATCAATGGGCGGATAGGTTACGTTGGGCCATTTGGGCTCTTCCATTTCTTTCCAGTAACGGAAGGCTTTCAAGCGCCATTCGTACATCCATTCAGGCTCCTGTTTTTTTTCTGAAATAAATCGGATAATACTTTCGTCCAGTCCCGGAGGGGCCTCGTCTACCTCGATATCGGTATAGAACCCGTACTTATAATCGGAACTGGTGATCTCTTCCAGCAAATCTACTTCCTTTCCCATATACTTAAACAGCGTCCTCCTTCCGACGCCCAGATTTTATTTCGACTAGGTTGCTATTCCCACAACAATCCTTGCCGCATTTCAGTTTGATTTAGTTCAAAAATAACTAATTAATTCCGAAAACCGGCAAATACCTCTGATTTTACCAGATTTTCCGCTCTTTGAGATAGTTTGTAACATAGTCTTTTACACCCTGTTCCAGGGATGTAAAAGGTTTTTCGTAACCGATACCTTTCAGTTTATCCATGGTTGCCTCGGTAAAATACTGGTATTTGTCACGTATGTCGAGGGGGGTATCGATGAATTCGATATTCGCGGGGACGCCCATCGAATCGAAGGTATTTGTCACCAGGTCGAGGAATGTTCTGGCCTTCCCGCTTCCGAGGTTATAGATACCCGAATTTTTACGGTGATGCATGAGGAACAGGCAGACTTCCACCACGTCCTTGACATACACAAAATCTCTCATCTGTTCCCCATCCTTAAATTCCGGGTTATGTGAACGGAAGAGCTTCATCTTACCGGTGGCACTGATCTGGTTAAAAGCGTGGAAAATCACCGAAGCCATGCGCCCCTTGTGGTATTCGTTCGGGCCGTAGACGTTAAAAAACTTCAACCCTGCCCAGAAAAACGGTTTCTGATCCTGGGTAAGCGCCCATTTATCAAACTCGTTCTTCGACTCTCCGTAGGGGTTCAAGGGTTTGAGCTGGGGTATCAGTGACTCGTCATCTTCGTAACCCAATTCTCCCAGACCATAGGTGGCCGCGCTGGAAGCGTATACGAGGGGAATCTGATAGGCGATACATCGGGTCCAGATTTCCTTTGAGTAGTTCAGATTGAGTTTGTCAAACACGTTTTTATCAAACTCGGTGGTATCGGTCCGGGCTCCCAGGTGAAAAATGAATTCGACCTCCGAATGGTTTTTGTCCAGCCATTCAAAAAAATGCTCCCGTTCCACTTTCTCCCGGATTTCCTTTCCCTCGAGATTGGGTGTTTTTTCCAGTTGCGAGAAATCATCAACTGCAATGATGTACTTATATCCCTCATCATTCAGCCGACGGACCAGGCAGCTACCGATAAAGCCTGCGGCTCCTGTTACTACGATCATAGAATTTGCCGTTAAATGTAAACCCGGGTACAAAAGTAAGAAAAGGCAGCTGGCAACCGTGTAAACGGCGGAGATTATGTCTGTTTTTCATCAGAAAAAGTGTTACTTTGTGATGACCAACAATTTCTGCTTTAAATAATCCAAATCAGGACTATGAAGGAACGCGAGGACGGTTTACCCCCCTTTGTCAATAGCTGGCGGCAGCTTTATGCATTGATCATTGCTTCACTCATTTTATTAATCGGATTGTTTTACTGGTTTACCGTCACGTTTCAATGAATTGGCTTGACTGGATTGTACTATTCCTTACACTGATACTGATCGTAGGTTACGGCATTTATCAGAGCAGGAAGGATCGTACGATTTCTTCCTATCTGCTTGCTGACCGCTCCCTTCCGTGGTACCATATAACCCTTTCGGTCATGGCTACGCAGGCCAGTGCTGTTACCTTTCTTTCGGCTCCCGGACAAGCCTATACCGATGGGATGCGTTTTGTACAGTTTTATTTTGGCCTTCCTCTGGCCATGGTGGTTTTGTGCGTAACGTTTATACCCAAGTTCCACACGTTCAATCTGGTAACTGCCTATGAGTTTCTGGAAAAACGGTTTGACCTCCGTACCCGAGGATTCACCTCGTTTCTTTTCCTCCTTCAGCGAGGGCTTTCTACCGGACTGTCCATTTATGCACCAGCCCTGATCCTGTCTTCCATTCTGGGCTGGGATATCCTTTATACCAATCTGCTGTCGGGTTTTGGCGTATTGATTTATACGGTGACGGGAGGTGCCCGGGCATTGTCCTATACGCACCTGCTGCAGATGGGGATAGTCACCCTTGGGATGTTCCTGGCTGGTTATATGGTCGTGAAAATGCTCCCGCCCGAAATCTCCTTTGGCGATGCCCTGCATGTGGCCGGGAAAATGGGTAAAACCAATGCCATTGACTTCACCTTTGACCTGAGCAACCGATACAACGTATGGTCGGGTATCATCGGTGGTTTTTTTCTGCAGCTCTCCTATTTCGGAACCGATCAGTCACAGGTAGGGCGCTATCTGACCGGGAGCAGTATTGGACAGAGCCGGCTTGGCCTGGCAATGAACGGCCTGCTCAAGATCCCCATGCAGTTTCTGATCCTGCTCGTCGGAGCCCTGGTCTTTGCCTTCTATCAGTTCGAAACTCCTCCCCTGCATTTCGACAAGGTGCCCGTAGGCAAAATCCAGGAGAGTGCTTTGGCCGGAGAATATGAAGCGCTGGAACAGAAGCACCTGGCCCTCCAGGAACAAAAAAGGGCAGATGTGCTTCGGCTAAATGCTGCCCTGGATAACCAGCAGCAGTCAGAAATTGATGCCTTGCGATCGACGTTGAGTCAATCGGAAAAAGAACTGCAGCAGCTCCGTAAGGAGGCAAGCGATCTGCTGACCCGTGCAACCGGCACCACGGCGAACGACGTGAATTATATCTTTCTGCGATTTATCACGGACTACCTGCCGGCAGGCCTGGTGGGTCTGCTCATTGCGGTCATTCTGCTGGCCTGTATGGGATCGGTAGCCTCGGCCTACCAGTCGCTGGCGTCGACGACGATTGTTGACTTTTACAAGCGTATTTTTGCCAAAGACAAATCGGAGGTACATTATGTGAAGGCCAGTCGCTGGGCAACCATCCTGTGGGGGTTGTTCTGTATGGTTGTTGCCCAGTATGCGTCGAAATTTGGCAGCATGATCGAAGCCGTTAACGTACTCGGATCCCTGTTTTACGGGGTGATTCTGGGCATTTTCCTGGCAGCCTTTTATTTCCGCAGGATCGGCGCCAGGGCTGTTTTCTGGGGTGCGGTACTGGGAGAGATTTTCGTGGTGATCAGTTATGTGAAAGAACTTACGGCATTCCTCTGGCTTAACCTGATCGGCTGTGTGCTGGTGATATTGTTTGCGTGGATCATTGAGAAGATCTGGCCTGAAAGGACAGGGCAAGCCGGGGCTGGTGAGTAGTTGATACCGGAAAATGAATTTTATATTTAAAACCGGGTAATCATCTTAAACCGCTGAGTATTTCGTTTGCCGCAATGATAAGCATGATTTAGTAACCTTTAATTACCAGCAGAACTCGTGAAGAGGCCCTCGAAACCAGACAATAACAAAAAGAACCTCTCTGGGGTGAAAGAAATCGCCAAGAGAGCAAACGTGTCTATTGCCACGGTGGACCGGGTAATCCATAACCGTGCAGGGGTTTCTGAAAAGACGAAGGCTAAAATCAATAAAATCATCCAGGAACTCGACTATCTTCCGAACCTGATGGCGAGCCGGCTGGCTTTGGGAAAAACCACCCGGATCGCGGCCGTCATTCCACAGGTAACGGAAGAGTCGGAATACTGGGCAGCCCCTCTGGCCGGTGTCAAGCGGGCTGAAAAGGAAATCCGGCAGTTCGGCGTCCAGATCGAGCCCCACCTGTTTAATCCGAGTGAAAAAGACAGCTTCAACGACATCGCCGGACAGGTGGTCGAAGCGGAATATGACGGCATCATACTGGCTCCTTCGTTTATCGAGGAAAGCAAAAAGCTGATCGCCGAATGCGAGAAAAAGTCGATACCCTATGTGTTCCTCGACTCCAACATACCGGATCAGAATAACCTGACATACATCGGTCCGCCCCATTTTCAAAGTGGCTATGTGGGCGCCAACCTGATTTCCCGCCTGCTGAAGAGCAGTCACAAAATTCTGGTGGTGAATATTGCTACCGAATCGAAGTCATTCAATTACCTCCAAATCGAAAATGGGTTTCGGAAATACTTCAGGGAGCACGATATCAATACGGAAATTACCCGGATCGACATACGGGAAACCGAATATGAATCGGTCGCACGGTACCTGACCTACGTCTTCATGTTTCATGCTGAAATAGAAGCGGTATTTGTGACCAACTCCCAGGTCTCGACGGTGGCTTCATTCCTGTACAACAGCCAGCGAAAACATATCGCCCTGATCGGTTACGACTATACCCCTGACAATATCCGGTACCTGAAGAACGGGACGATCGATTTTCTGATCTGCCACCAGGCGGAAGATCAGGGTTACAGGGCAACCATGTCCCTTTACCAGCATCTGGTTCTGGGGCAGAGTGTACCGAAGGAATACCTGATGCCCATCGACATTATAACCCGGGAAAATCACGAATACTACCGAAACTAGTATCTGTTTTGCCCGATGCTGATATTATAAACGGACTAACTTTTTAATTCAAATAATGGCCATATGAACGAGAACCTGAATCGCCGCAAATTTCTCACAGGAACTTTAGCCGGAACCATCGGTATGACACTTATAAATTCTTTTGACACATTCGCCGGACCGGCTGCAGCGGGAAAGCGGGTAGGTATTATTGGTCTGGACACCTCACACAGTATCGCATTTACCAAGCTTCTGAATGCCGACACTCCCGACCCCAAATACAAAGGCTACAAAGTAGTCGCAGCCTATCCATACGGCAGCCGCGACATTGAAAGCAGCTACAGCCGTATCCCGGGCTACATCGATCAGGTGAAAGCCATGGGTGTGAAGATCAGCGACTCCATCGAAGCGATGCTGAAGGAGGTAGATGCGGTATTGCTGGAAACCAACGATGGCCGGCTTCACCTTGAGCAGGTAATTCCCGTTCTGAAAGCCGGAAAAAGAGTTTTCATCGATAAGCCGATTGCGGCGTCACTGAAAGACACCATTGCGATATTTGAGGCTTCCAAAAAATATAATATCCCGCTGTTTTCGGCTTCGTCCCTTCGCTATATCAAGGGAGTGGAAGACATCGACAAGAGTAAGGTCGTGGGTGCTGACGCCTACAGTCCGATGTCGATCGAAAAAACACACCCCGATCTTTACTGGTACGGGGTTCACGGCGTGGAAACACTGTATACGGTGATGGGTACCGGCTGCGTGGAAGTGAGCCGGGTTCACACCGAAGGTACGGACGTGGTTGTTGGTGTGTGGGCAGACGGTCGTGTGGGAACCTTCCGAGGAACAAGAACGGGCAAATCGGGGTATGGCGGCTTGGTGTATACGACCGAGGGTAACAAAGCACTGGGCCCCTACAATGGGTATGACCCCCTGCTGGTAGATATCATTAAGTACTTTGAGGATGGTTCGATGCCCGTAACTCCGGAAGAAACCCTGGAAATTTTCACCTTTATGGAAGCGGCCGACGAAAGTAAGCGCCAGGGTGGCAAGCCTGTAAAACTGGCTGACGTACTGGCTAAAGCCCGCAAAGGATAAGAAACACAAAAGCCGACCATACTCCTTATTATGGTCGGCTTTCTGTAAAACCTTACAAGCCGCTCTATGCGCCCGTAAACACTCCTGCAATCAACCGATAGAGTACTGAGTTTCCAACTGATTCTTTAGAAACTGCCGAGCTTTCACAAGCTGGTTCTTAACTGTATTCTTGGATATTCTAAGGGATGCAGCAATTTCCTGGTAGGATTTGTTTTCATCCATACTCATTTTGAGAATCTGCTTTCTTTTGGTTGAAAGGTTCTCAACGGCCGCTTCGAGCTGCGACATGCGCGCTTCATATTCTTCGCTGTCGGACATGTCGATTTCCAACATACGTTCATAATACTTCTGTCTTAATACCTGCTCCTTCTCCATCTTCTTCAAAAAGTCAAAAGAGACATTCCGAAGACAGGTATACAGATACGAGTTGAAATTCAGTTCAGGTTTGATCTGCTTTCTGCGTTCCCAGATCTTAATGAATACATCCTGAAGCATATTCTCAGCCTCGGCTTCATCCTTGACGATCATATAACAGAATCGCATGGCCGGAGCCTTGTAATGGTCAAATAAGAGCGTAAATGCCTTCTTATCGCCGTCAATTACCTGTTGTAGAATTACTTCGTTCATACCTGTTGTTTTTAAGGAGTTGGACTTTACACTTGGTGGCTTGACAGTTCAACAGAACAGAGCCGGGGGCACCTTATTTAATTTCCATTTTACCCTGTTACATTGACTTCTGTCGTCAGAGCGAAGCCAAATCGCTAATTGTACGATTTGGATTTCGGATATAAATTTACAACCCTGCTTAATAGTACTCATCGCAATTTGCGTAAATAAATCCTCTTTTTGCGCAAACCTTTAATTTTTAACTATTTGAAGGCCCCTTTCACCAACTTTTATGTGGTTCCTGAGTAGCCCGGAAGTTCATTTTTATAGTAATCTCTTCGACAACAAAAATTTTTTTGGTTTGCCAGCTCCCCGAAAATTGTGTGACAAAGGGTAAGGCGGGTCGGTATTTATGTAGCACAGAGACACTTCTTATCTATTATCTATTCCGGATCATACTGTTTATTAAATGAGAAAAGTTCTTTTAAGTACTTGTGGTTTCCTTTTGGCTGTTCTGACCGTAACTTCGGGATGGACGCAGAATGCTGGTTTTATTGAAAAGCAATCCCTGATTTTTCCCCTACAAGCTTTGCATGTACATGGCAGCAGTATCGTGGAGCTGCCCAACGGGGATATACTCGCCGCCTGGTTTCAGGGCACCGGGGAAAGAACGGCCAATGACGTGGTCGTTATGGGCGCGCGGCTGAAAAAAGGACAAACCGCCTGGAGTGCTCCCTTTCTGATGGCAGATACCCCCAACCTCCCCGACTGTAACCCCGTATTGTTTCTCAACCAGAAGGGGAAACTCTTTCTGGTGTGGATTGCCGTACAGGCCAACGAATGGGAGAATTCCATTCTTCGCTACCGGACTTCAACGGATTATTCGGGCAACGGTGCGCCCAACTGGGAATGGCAGGACAATATTCTGCTCAACCCGGGTGACGAGTTTGCTGAGGAGGTAGCTAAAAGATTCAAGGAAATGCCGGAAGCGGGGCACGGCTGGGCAGCCTATGCTCCGAAATATGACAATATGATTGTGGAGGCAGCCCGAGACCGCAAGAAAAGAACGACAGGCTGGATGACCCGCATCAAACCCTTGCAGTTCCCTGACGGGCGGATCATCCTTCCGCTCTATTCCGACGGATTCAATTTTTCACTTATGGCCCTTTCCGATGATTTCGGTGATACCTGGGTGCCGAGTCTGCCATTGGTAGGCCGGGGCCCCATTCAACCGGCCCTGATTCAGAAGAAAGACGGCACCATTGTCGCCTATATGCGCGACAGTGGCGATGCTCCGGCGCGGGTACACCGGAGCCAGTCGACCGACATGGGCAAAACCTGGACTCCCTCAGAAAAAACCGATATCCCCAATACCGCCAGTGTGGAACTGCTTAAACTCAAAGATGGGCGATGGGCATTCCTCGGGAATGACATTGATGACGGCCGCTACAAGCTGAGCCTTTACCTGTCGAATGATGAGGGGGCTACCTGGAAATGGAAGGTAAGACTCGAAGACAAAAACAAGAATGAGGGCGGTTATTCCTATCCCTGCATGATATTGGGCACCGACGGGAAAATCCATATCTCCTATTCCTATCATCCCGAAAAGGGTAAGAAATCGATCAAATATGTTGTCGTTAACCCCGACAAAATCAGATAAAACAGCCCGGATCTATCTTTAACAGTAACCATATATATTAAGTCTTAGCACATGAAACGCTTATCGTTAGGATTTTTGTGGGTGGTCTTGATGGCTGCAGTAGCTGACCTGCGTGCCCAGCAGCCCGTCCACAAGGACACCCCATTTGAACAGGAATACAGTATCAAATACCACTGGAAACAATCGGGAGCGAGCCTGGTTTCGGCCGCCTCTGACCGGAATGGGAAAATCCAGGTCATTTCCTCCTCGGGCCTGGTACACCCCAGCAATGGACAGTTCCTTTTCCCTGGCGAACTGATTACCGATAACACCTACCGGTTCATGAAGGACAAGGCCATCAAAAACGTGATCCGATATCAGGACCAACTGGTCTACCTTTCCGACAAACTGGTATTCAGCAATGCCTGGGCAGGTCTCCCCTATTCCGAACACGGCCTGAAAAATGCCCGGCTGTTTGCTGGCGGGGAAGATTTCCATTTCCTGGTTTCGGACGGCAAAAGCCTTCATTTCGTCAAGGACTCCAAAATCCTGTGGAAAGGAACCTTGAAGTCGGATGATGTGATTGCCATCCGTTATCAGGCCAATGCCAATGCCTTCTGGGTATTGGGAAAAACTACACTTTCCGTTTTCTCCCCCGGCTCCCTCAGTCTGAACCAGGTTTTTAAGGGAAGCGGTTTTACCGCCTTCGATATCAACCCCAGAAATAACGAAGTAATCATCGGTACGAACGACGGATATATATCCTATAATATCAGCACAGGGGAACCTAACGGTGAAATACGGAAAAAGCTCCCGTGGACCGAAATCACGGCCGTAACCCAGATCGGGGACAAGACCTGGTTTGGAACGACCCGGGGTGCCTTTGCGCTTCGTCAGGACGGCAAATTTGACTATTACAACGGCAAACGCTGGATCCTTAACAACCACGTTACCGGGATCTTTGAAGGCCCCGGGAATGATGTCCTTCTGTTAACACCAGCCGGACTAACCCATCTCGTCTTCCAGAACTGGACCCTGTACGACAAGGCCATGTTCTTCGACAAGCAGGTACGGTCGCGCCATATCCGCAACGGATTCAATTCGACCCTTACTGGACTGAAGGATGGTAATGTAAATACCGGCTATCTGGATGATTCGGACAACGACGGTCTCTGGACATCCATGTACCTGGGCGGCGAAGCTTTCCGCTATGCGGTCACCAAAGATCCAGAAGCCCTGAAAAACTGCCGGGAATCGCTGGATGCAATGGAGAGGCTGTACACAATCAACCCGGTCCCCGGCTTCCCCGCACGTTCTTTTGAAAGAACCGGGCATATGAAAGAACTTTCAGACCCTGAAAGATGGCAGCGCAGTGACCACCCCGACTGGGACTGGAAGGCTACGACCAGTAGTGACGAGGTCATCGGCCATATTTTCGTTTTCGGCGCACTCGCAGAGCTGGTTGACGATGAGGACATACGCAGCCGGTCGATCATGCTCATCGATACGGTCATGAGCCATATCGTTAAAAACAACCTCTATCTGATCGATTATGACGGAAAACCAACCCAATGGGGAAGATGGCATCCGGAATATGTGAACGGATTCCCTACCTCGGTAGGCGACCGGAAACTCAACTCCTCGAACATCGTCGCTATGCTTCAGACGGCCTATCATTTCACCGGAAAAGAAAAATACAAGGAGAAGGCCTTCGAACTGATGCACAAGCACGGCTATTTCGAGAACCTGATGCGGCCTATGTCGCACATCGGAAAAGCCGAAGACGCCGATGAACTGGCCAAGCTGCTTTCCGATGGGTGGAACCACTCCGACGACGAGATGTACTTCCTGGGTTACTGGGGACTATACCGGTATGCCTTCAATGATACCCTGAGGACGCATTATAAAAAAGCTATCATCGACCACTGGGAAGCCGAAAGACCCGAGAAAGAGGGGTTATGGAATCTCTTCACGGCGATGACCGGAACGCCCGAATTTGACCTGAAAGAGGCCATCTGGTATCTGCAGGAACATCCGATGGATATGGTCAACTGGGCCATCGAAAACAGCCATCGCAAAGACATCGAGCTGCTACCCCAAAACTTCCGCAGACAGACCACGACCGTCGTTCTGCCGCCCGATGAACGGCAGATTCAGCGTCACAACGGGAATATGTTTACCCTTGACCGTAAGCATGCAGACGGTGTCACCGAAAACAGTGCGGGAGACATCTGGCTGCTCCCCTACTGGCTGGGAAGGTATCTGGGGGTGATTTCAGAACCTGTCAGATAGATTTCACAAGGGCTGCACGATTCGGGTGCGGCCCTTTTTTTGTTTTCCGGTTTTAGAAAAGTCCGGGTAGTATACGAAGGTGACATAACGGATATTCCATTATAATCCGGTGTTAGGTTAGAAACCGCGACAACCCAACTTTTACCGGCAAACATCGAAATACTCCCATGAGCCAGAATTCTCAACGACTTTTATCGGTGGATACCCTCCGCGGGTTTGACATGCTCCTGATTGCCGGGGGCGGCACCTTCATTGTCCGGCTGAAAGATAAAACCGGCCTGAGCTGGGTCGACACCATCGCTGACCAGCTGACCCATCCGGCCTGGCATGGCTTTACCTTCTATGATTTTATCTTTCCCCTGTTCCTGTTCATTGCCGGGGTATCGGTGGTATTTTCGCTCGAATCAGGTCTGGCGAAAGGAATCTCCCGCGGAACGCTATTGAAGAAGGTGTTCAGGAGAATGATCATTCTGTTTCTCCTGGGTGTTCTCGACAAGAACATTCCGGTCGATGTATTCCACCCGTCGAACATACGGTTCGGTACGGTGCTCTCACGAATAGGGATCGCCACCTTTTTTGCAGCCCTGTTCTACCTGTACCTGACACCCCGACAGCGATTCCTGGGCGTGGTTAGCATTTTGCTGCTCTATTATGCGGCCATTTTTCTCATACCCGTGCCCGGCTACGGTGCGGGGGATATCTCCTTTGAGGGTAATCTGGTAGGCTGGTTCGACCGGACTTTCATGCCCGGACGACTGCTGCAGGGGACCTATGATGAAAATGCTCTTTTAACGCAGTTCCCGGCCATGTGCCTATCGATTCTGGGCACTTTTGCCGGCATGAAACTGAGGGATTCGGAAGCGTCAGAGAATTCAAAGGTGCTCTGGATGCTTGGCTGCGGCGCCGTTGCCATCGTAATAGCACTCATCTGGAACTTGCATTTCCCTATCAACAAACACCTCTGGTCGAGCTCGTTTATCTGCCTCACCGCAGGCATGGCGTTTATATTTCTGGCTGTATTCTACTATGTAATCGAAGTGCTGCGCTGGAGAAAGTGGACGTTCTTCTTTGAAGTGATAGGACTCAACTCCATCGCCATCTATCTGCTATACCGATTTATCGACTTTGAAAAAACGGCGAAAATGCTTTTTGGAGGGCTGTACAGCTTCACGGATGAGAAATGGCACAATGTATTCAGTGCCATCGGTGCGCTGATACTGATCTGGTGGCTGATGTATTTCTTGTACAAG
>Ga0182792_1000983_pt1 | contig 24644 bp, 19 predicted proteins | sample Passage237B_FD_130497 | JGI IMG/M metagenome (GOLD analysis project Ga0182792, IMG submission 130497) | Cellulose adapted compost microbial communities from Newby Island Compost Facility, Milpitas, CA, USA - Passage2 37B (version 2) (version 2) ...
GTCTTCTTAAATCGTTTATAGAGAACTTCGCCTTCTTCGTTCAATTCCGCTTGTTTGTCTACTTTATATTTCAAACCAAACCGATTAAGGATTTCTTTCAATACCGGCAAGTCCTTTTCATTATCGACATTTACAGTTAACGTTGTCATAATCCTATTCCTATTCCGTTTTTATTTCCCCTTAATCTTCCTCACATTCCCATCTATCACCAATGATTCGGAGTGTTGTATTAGCTTCTTACAAAAATAAGAAAAGTATCGGATATATAATGCGGTTTAGGCTGCGTCGTTAGTTGCGTTTGCTTGATAGCGATTGGATTTCCGATTTCAATGTTTCGTTTTCTTCTCTCAGCTTCTTGTTTTCTTTTAATACCCGACCATATATATTTTTAGAAGCTATCCGGAAAGTACGTCTTCATAATGTTTATGAGCGGATTGGAATCGTCAAATTTCTGATCGGTGTTAAGGGTGCTTGCCATGGCAAGAAACTCTTTTGCTAATGTTCTTTCGGGAAAGAAGTAGTCCCATTGGTATGGGGATCGCTTTCGGGAATTGACTGCCGCACTCAAATTCGGCGTAATCGATTAATTCATGCAAACCAGAAAGTACCAGCGCAAGCAATTGTTGTTGTTGGGGATGGTTTATGCTTTCATCGTGCATGGTGCGGTAGGTTCGGTTGGCCAGGTTCGCAACAGCCAGTAAGCAAGCCATGAGCTGTTCATCGACCCTGCTTTCTCGGATGGGCGATGTCGCTAAATGCGCAATACGGTGCATAAGTGCCTGCTTGCTGTCGGCTATCCATTCGTTGAGGCGTTGGAGGTGATGGGCTACCACCGGTTTGAAGGGTGTTGCCGCCAATTCATAAACGAACTGGCGAAGATCTTTGATAGGATTTCTGGCAACTTCCATGGGTTTAAGCAGCTATTAGGGTGTTTGCTTACTGTCGTAACGGTTTATCCTGTGCTTTCTTAAACCACGGCCAACCGAAATAGCCTTTATAAATCCGGACATCGACCGTGTCTCCATCCACACTGTTTTGGAATACTTCCGGTCGGAAATCAATCAGGTGTTCGGCCCCTCCACGCTCATGCATCACCTTTACACGCAGCAACGGTGCTTCATAGGGAGCGCATTTCTGTGTCACTATCGCTGGATATGCTCGGCTTATCTGTTGCGAATCGAAATGCACATTGAAAAATGCCAGCATCGGCCCAGTATAAAAGAACGCGACGAAGCAGCCGACCGGGAGCGCTAAAAGCAGACGCCAATGCCAGTGACGCTCATCCGTGGTGGATACTTTGATCCAGACAATCATCAGTACGGCGGGGAGTGTAATCAGCATGGAAAGCCAAAAAGCGGAAAAGAAATATAGCAGCGAACCGGCGTATAGAACCTGGGCTTTCATGCCTGCCATCATCATCAGCACACAGCAGCAAAATAGCATTCTTGGATAATACCGGCTTTCAGGCGTATAGGGTATAACAGCAGCTAATACAGGGAGTAAGAGGCTCCAGCTTATGGTTATCCACAGCGAATCTTGCAGGAAAAATATCCCAAACGATCCAAGGCATCCGGCTAACAGCAAATGAAACCCAATGCGGTCTTTACCGCGGAGGTCAATCAGCTTATCTGCCCCTCGGTAGGCTTCTCTGACTATCGGCGGATGCGATATGGAAGGCCGCAAACCGCAAGCTATGCTGGCGAGCCATAGGGCAGTCAGGAGCAACGCTGAGACGATGCTGAGAAAGATAACGGAGGCTATGGCCAATCCGATTTTGATGGAAACGCCGTTGTTTGCATAGCCGGCTGCAAATTCCGCATACCAGAAGCGAGCTAATAGTACGGCGGTCCAGATCAGTAGCGCCGAACCAACCGATAACAGTGCAGAAAGGGTGGCCGTGGGTCGTTGAGTATTTTTCATACCGATCTCCTTTTTTATTGGAATAAACTTACGGTAAAACGGATGGTAATCCAGCGATGGCAGGCGTTGATTCAGCGAATTCGATGAATTTACACCGAAAGTGGAATTCCCGGCAGGGAAGGGGGGAATATCCGCACTGAGCTCGTTGTTTGCCGGTTTTTACAGGGAATCCGATGGTTAACGCCGGACAAGGCAGATGGATGGGTTGCATTTACGGGAAGGCAGTGGTAAGTTTGTACGAGATAACCATTATGAGACCGCGCTTTGTCCATACCAGACGTGTCAACAGGCGACTGGCCATCCGGTACGGGGATGAGCCGTGGCGCTTTGTTACCGCTTTCGTAGCGGCTGTTGCAACCGGTTTGGTCGCTTATCCCAGGGGAACTGGAGAGGAGACTCAGACAACAAATTTTCTCGCGTTGGTGGCCATTTACTTTTTTATTGCCTACGTAGGTTTGGCTTGGATAAAAATCTTTACGATATGGTTGGACCGTTGGTTTCCCTGGCCCGGTTTCCCGAATAGCCGATTGGTGTTCCAATTGTTCTGCTGTTGGTTGGTACCTGTTTTACTTGTGTATGGGCTGGCCCGGTCGGTGCTGGCTCTGCCGCAGCTTGCGCCTTTGGTAGGTGCCAATCCGGATTTCAGGGAAACGGCTGCCGTGTTGGTGCTCTCATTCGGGCTGTCTTTTAATATCGCATACATATGTGCATATTTTATTGCGTTGTGCCAGCGCTTGCAGCGGAAAGCGCAGCAGGGGCTACGCTTAATTAAACTGTCAAGACAGCGCTCTGCCGACCATCCCATGCATCCGTATAGAAAAGCAACTCTTGACAAAAAGACGGACTTATTATCGGATAGCCCATTGGATGGCAAATATCAGCATGTCACACCGTTTAAAACCGAATTGCTGGACTACCGTGATATCTCGGAGTTTGTGTTGAAGGCACACATGGTATTCATCTGTAGGGAAGGCAAGGATAAGGAAACGGCAAAACAACGGTCCCTAAAGGAAGTGGAGATTGTTACTGCCGGATATTTCCGTAAGGTCGGCCGTAACCGGGCTATTCCACAACATCGGCTTAAGCGCTGTGTATCACACGGGGCACAGTTGGAATTGACCCTATTTCCCGATGATGAGACTGTAACAGTATCGGAAGACTATGCGACCCAAATAAAAGGATGGGTGCTTAGTCGGGTTGGTATTGAGCGTGGGTAGATGAGGTGACAGGGTTCTTCTGAGAACTAATAAAGTTCTTTCATGCATTCCCCAAATGGTACCCATGAATTGTTGATGTAGTTGTCTTCATTGATGAAAATTTGCCTTTCTCCATTATAAAGAAAAGCCTGTTCTTCTCTTCCTCTGTCTAGATTTCTAAGCCAGTACAATGTATTGGCAGGTATATTTTTAAAAGTTAGTGAATTAGTTGACGCAAGCGTTATTCCCGCGGAAATCCAGTGCTTGTCAAAATAAAGTAGCTCATAGGTATCTCCAGGTACTATTCCATTATTTGAATTTCTTGGCGTTATTTCAATAGCATCTATTAACATAGGTAGCATCAGATCTATTTCGAGTACTTTTAAAGTAGTAAAAGTGTCGGGATTGTCGTTTTGAAGCTCATCATAGCGATTGTCATTTGTCAAAGGCTTGTATTTTATACTTTTAGATTCGAAATCCTGTGAAGATTTTGCAAATATTTTTAAACCCGTTAGATTTAGTTCGTTTTCACCTTCGGGAATTAGTCGAATGTAACGGTATGCTTTTTTTAACTTCATTGGTATTGATTTAGTACTCATAGCAGACAAATCCTGGCGCGTTAGGATATGTAAAGTGTCAAAATCCGAAAAATCTATAGTAGTTGAAGCCAGCACTTTGGTTCCAATCATTTTCTCCATCATCTCAATGAGATGTCCCTTCTCATGAAATTTCCTTTTTACATGAATATCTATCCGCTTGGTTGAATCCGGAACGATATATACAATCTGGCCATCCTCCTGAACATAAAAAGGGTGGGTGTTAGGAGTAATCTGACCATCTACTTGTAAACCAGATGCGTAGATGGTAGAAACCGGAACTTTTTCGAAGAAAAGAGCACTGTTTTTATTAACATACTTTCCCCACCCTATGGGTTTCCATCCATCGGGACTAAAAATTGACAAGTATCCCAGCTCTCTGCGGTTTCCGGTTTGATTTACAGGAATGGTCAAATTAGTAACTTTATGATATAATTCTGTGACATCCAGTATGCGAGGGTTAGAGAATGCTGAAGGAATTTCTTCTCCATCCTTATTTAAGGTAGCAGGATTTGACTGTTTCGTATAGGTTAGCCTAAATACCTTTGAGGTTTCAGAAAAATATATAGAGTCGTGTAATGGTTGCCACATAGGCGTAAAGGGATGGTAATTGCCGGTTTTGTCTCTTACAGAAACCCAAAAATGCCCACGGTTTCTATTTTTCCACGAAGGGGTAAAGTCCAATGCTGCCGGAACACCGCATGCATTCAGTACCCTGCACATCCATTCCGAATGCCTATCGCATCCCAGCGTATTAAAGTGCATTAAATCGTAGAATGCAAAGTTACCTATATGAGGCCCAGTCTTTTCTATGCAACTCATCTTCGTCGAGTAGGTATTTAGCTTGTTAACAATCGATTCTAAATCTATGGAAGAATCTGCTTGGATGATATCCCAATACAACTCACGGTATTTTGACGACGTTAAATCAAGCGCTTCATTACGATATCGATAGGGCAAAATCAGTTCTTTAAATTCGTCAAAATCGAGCCCGTTAGCAAGCTTAGAAGTGTTCCATACATAAAATGAATTCTCGATATGATCTATCAGCCATTTTGATTCTATAGTTAAAGGGTCTAAATGATTACCATACTGTATACCTGAATTATAAACGCTACCTGTCGATAGTGAAGTAGCAATAGAATCCGAATAAATCAGGTGCACAGAATCGATTTTAGTGTCTGTATCTCCCCAATAAGGGTTGAAGTAATTGGACCTGACAGCTGAATCCATCGCGACATACGCTTTGCGGACTATCGGAGGAACGTCATTCAACAGATAGGAAGAATACCTCTCCTTCATTCCGGAAATGAGAAAGCAAGCGGCTTGATATTTAAGACTATCGGATGGATCCTTAGAGTAGTGATTCAATACCTGACTTAATTGATTACGATTTCTTCCTGCTGATTTCAATACCTCCATCACCTCCGCTGGATGCGTATGATTTGAGTGGCATCCGCTCATAGAAAGGCAGACGGCACTCGTGAAGCACATCAGTTTTCCAAATATATCACCAACTATCATGTCAAAAATTTAATACCTAATTAAACTTAGTTTGCCCAAAAACCCAGCGTCTGCAGTTCCAATGTTAATGCAACCTGTATTGTTGCTATTTTGGTTTAAAGAAATAAAACTATGAATAAACAACGATTGAAGTTGGTCATGTCAATTCTTACTCAATTCTTATCAGGCAGTGGGCTGCAACTAATAGTGCTATATTTGTTTTGTGTTGATAGCTTCGCGTTTACTATGCAGATACTAATAAATAAACCAGAACAAATAAGCATCCTTATACATGCCATACTCCTTACGGGAAGTGTCTATGTGGGAAGCAGGGCGCTTATAGTTGGTTTTACCGTAAGCTTGGTACTGTTGTTTCTATATTCGAGGTTTCGCGCCAAATTGGGTCTCCAAAAAGTCTTTTATGGAATCTCAATATTTATCCCTTGTTTGTTATTAGCACTTATATTTCTTTTTAAAACCGATTCTTCAGCGGGAAGGATGTTAGTCTATAAGATTTCGTCCGTTATATTTTCTGATAATTACGCTTTTGGCGTAGGGGAAGGACGCTTTAAGTCTACTTTCCTACAATATCAGGCTGACTACTTCGAGAAGGGTAAATTTACGGAAAAAGAACTGCTACTTGCGGATAATACTTATTTTGCTTTTAATGACTACTGGCAGTTCATGGTTGAAAAGGGATTGGTCGGAATTGCAGTTTTTCTTTCGATTTCAGCTGTGGTTATCAGGTTAGTTATTTTTCTGTTTAAAAAATACGGAAGAAATATGCCTGGATTACTGGTATTTTCCTTTACAACCTTGGTCGCGTTAGCCGTAGCTGCACTTTTTACCCATATCATAGAAAGGTCGATCATTCAATTGCTTGTACTCATATTCATACTTGTAATACTGTATTATAGTCTCGATGGTCTAAATAAGTCTCAGAATTCAACATATTTAATTTTAGCCGTGCTGGGAATAGGCTCATTTGTTGCTGCTAATTATCATCAATTTTTCTGGATGAGTAAAGTTGAGGAGCAATGGAAAGAGGCCCAAAGACTATGCCATGCCGGTTTTATGAATGAAGGTTTGGAGATGCTGAATGATCTTTCGGAGTCAATGGGTAATCATGTTCCTTATCTTACCTTTTATGCATATCAATTGATTAAAAATGAAGACTATAAGGAGGCAGTTGATGTTTTATGTAAAGCAATCTATCAACAACCGTCCAACCGACTTTATGAGCTTTTAGGTCAAAGTTATCTAGCATTACAAGATACAGAAAATGCTGAGCATGCTTTCAAGCGTGCAGTATTTATGGTTCCTAATCGGTTTGGAACCCGGAAAAGCCTCTTTCTTTATTATGCCCAAACAGAACGGTGGCATGATGCGCTTGAGGAAGGACAAGGTATTTTGAGGTTACCTATCAAAATACCTTCCCCAGAAGTAGATAAAATCCGTACCTCGGTGACTACTGAGTTGGAAAAAATTGAACAGCGGTTATGAATCTTCTAAATTATGTAGTAATCGGGGTGAAACTGTATGTAGAAAACACTAATTATTAAACCAAAATTATGTATCAGATGAAAATCACACAAACACGATTATTGCTACTGACGGTGCTTATAGCGGTTGGGTGTCAGAAAAATGATATAGGCTTCGAGTCAACGGAAGATGATTCCAGAGAACTCAGCCTTGAAGTAGCCGAATCACATTATCGCAAACTTACTAGATCGGTAGCTAAACGTTCCAATCCGGTGCTCGACTCCACTTTAACGGAATTGCTATGGTCTAGGGCGTACCAGTCGGAACAGCGGGGGAAAAGGTATGTGGAGGTACCGGCCTCGACGAAAAGGAAGCAGATAGCGTTGTATCGTTTTCCGGCTGATAGTGTAAAGTATGAGCCAGACGAGTCGGTGGGTGAATGGAGTATGCAGCGGCTACTCTTTTTTAAGAATGCTTCTGGAAAGATGGAAGAACGGCTATTGACCTATATCCCGGATAAAGCATACCTTATGGAGCGGAAAGCAGAGATGGGACTGAACACAATCAGGAAAATGCAGGACCGCTTCAGCGGATATCTGGAATATCGCAGTATTGATATGGAGGTGATCCGTGTGCTGCGTATAGAGGATGGAGTGGTTGTAAGGAGCTATGTCCCGTCAGCAAGCGCAGAAATTGTTCAACCGGAAGATGAAGATACAATGTCTCCGGCCAGTGTTGACTGTTATAACATTTGTACACCGATTTGGCAATATGTTTGTGAGTCATATCTGGATGACGAAAACATTATTACGCTTGAATGCTCAACCCAACAGACGGGACAAACGTGCCAAACATACTGCTCAGGTGAACCAGGTACAGATCCGGATCCAGATCCCTGGCCTCCCGGAGGAGGTGGTTCTGCAAGTGCAACCAATCACATTGCCGTTGCGCCAGTAAGTTCAATTAATCTTCAATCGAGAATAGAATGTTTCAATTCCGTTCCATCAAATAGTTCTACACAATATAAAATAACAATACACGTACATTCCGCTGTTCAAGGATCTCCTGCAGTGGAGTATTCGTTTAGCGATGACGACCCTGGGCACGCTTATATCACGCTTGAGAAATCTAACGGGTCAAATATACAGCGTTTGAGTTTTGGTTTTTACCCAAAAGTGGACACCTGGGTTTCAATAAATAAACTTCCTATAGCAAGTGGAATAGGAGAAGAATATTCTAATCTTCTCAGAAGGAGCGATATTAGACTTACCCGTACAATAACTGCCACCAAATTTAATAATGCCATAAGCCAGGCGTTAACATCAAGCGGTAAATTATACGACTTAAATGATTATAATTGTACGGATTACGCTCTTGAGGTCTTTAATTCAACACAAACAGGCAGCCAAGAACTAGATGTTCCCAATAGCAACATTGGTTATACTACACCTGCAGGTTTGTACGGTTACTTAGATCAAAAAAGAATCGGAGGCGACTCAGGTGTGTCCAATGTTTCTTCAAGACCACCTATCAGTACAAATTGTAACTAAATAGCTATGAAATGGAAACCCATATTGATCGTGCTAAGTGTAATAATTGTGATTACCAACTTACCGATGATTAATAAAGATTTTATTGTTCTATTTGATGGTAGGGACCATTTTAGATATTCTAATGCAGATGCATCGTATACCAGAATTCAAGGGTTTGGCTTTAAGGACGGTTTTTTTTCTCCTAAGCTAATAGAACGGTTTATTGAAGAGGAAAAGCCTTCTAAAGAAAACTCAACGTTGTATCGTTTATATCGGATTAATCCATTATGTTTTTGGCGGTGGTCTTACTATTTATTTACAAGTGTTGATTTTGAATATAAATCATGGAAAGAAATTGAACCCAATCGGGTTCCCTACGATCCGGAAAATAGATGGCAAGACTTTTAAATGCCGTATAAAACGGATTTACGATAACAGTAATTGATATGAAAGTGAGAAAATATTTGTTAAGATTTGTCCTAATCTATTTTATTATTGGTCTTTTGAGCAACTTACCCATACTAAATGCATACATCCTATATAAGATAGATAACGACCATTTTAAATATTCTAATGCGGATGCATCTTTTACTGTTCACGAAACGTTTGGATTTAAAAATCCTCGCCTTAGTCAACAGTCTATCAAATTCTTTATAGAAGAAATGAAGCCAACGCCTGAAAATCAAAAAGTTTATCGCTTATATCGGATTAATCCATTATGTTTTTGGCGATGGTCTTACTATTTATTTCAAAGTGTTGATTTTGAGTATAAATCATGGAAAGAGATCGAACCCAATCGGGTTCCCTACGATCCGGAAAATAGATGGCAACACTTTTGAATGCCGTATAAACGGATTTACGATGTTATTGCAAAAACCTCGATTAGCATATAGGGACTATTCAGGCTTTCTTCGCTGTAAAAAGAGCGATGAAGCGCTGGCACAGAATGAAAATGACCAAGGCGTCAGCAAGATTGTGATAACCCAAACTGGAAGCAGCTACGCTTGTATCGATGGCGTGGGCTATAAAGTCGTTTCCTACAACAGAGCCTGCGAGGGTGAAGGCGATTTCGAATGTACCCCAGGTAATTACTCCGTTTACACGCCTTCAAGCCAAGGCTGCGGCGGCGCTTAATGCCAACAATCATTAAACTTGGGGTGCATCAAAGTAATGATGCCCCCTTGTTCATTTAAACTGTTTAGTCCGCTTAAATTATTCTACTCCCTTCAAAAATACCATGATAAAACCATTTATACCCTTTTGCGCTTTATTATTCCTACTTTTGTCCTGTACCTCCAATCAACCGGATAGGGAACGTAAGCAGATCATATTAACTGCACCGGATAAGCCGTCTATAGCGGGTTACTTTAAGGATCATTTTGAAATTGCCGATGTCATACAGATCGAGACAGGTGATGATTTGCTTATAGCAGATATAAAAAAGGTAATTAGACATAAAGATAGAATCATATTGCTTTCTGGTGGCAACAGTACTGTTTTTGTTATCGATGCCAAAACCGGGAAAATCCAATCAAGCATTAACCGAGTAGGAAGGGGCCCTGGAGAGTCGCGATCGGTCATTGATATCGCATTTGATGAATTATCTGAACAAATACTGATTTACAACGACTATTCTAGACTACTGTTTTTTGACCTCAATGGAACATTCCTCTCCGAAAAGAAAATTGACGATGAACTATACGAAGACCTGAATCGATATGGAAATAAAGTCATTTTTCATAGTAAATCTGAGGGATACTCATGCTACCCTTACCTTTTTAAGGTATCCGAAACGGGCGATAGCAACTGGCAACAAGTTGGGCATAACGAAAAAGTAGATTTTTCAATAAGAAGCCCAGGGAGGCAAGCAGCGGTGAGCAAAAGGCTATGGTTTACCGCACCACTTGATTTCGGATTACACTATATCGATGAGCATCAAATCAGGTCGCCATACGAAATTCACTTCCCTAAATCCCTCGTAAGCAAAGAGCTAACAAAGGATGCAAATGTCAATCCTGAAAAATTTTTCACCGAAGTAGTGAACAATGACCTCATCTACTCCGTAAACTCCGTTCGGGAAACGACTGACTATTTGATATTCCGTTCTAATCAGGAAGGTGTTTTCATAATAAACAAAAAAGACAATAAGGTGTATTGGGATAGCCACGTTGATGAAAATACATTGGGCGTGAAGCTGACTTATTATTTCCCGCATGACGGAGACGATGACATGGTTATGTTTATTCTCCCCGCTGATATATATACGCAACTTGTGCAACGGAATAATGAGCATATTTCTACTGCGCTTAACGTTAGGGAGGATGATAACCCTATCCTCATATTTTATAAACAAAAGAGCATCCAGTAATTCCAATGCTATCTTTCATCTCATTCACACTGCCAATTAATCATACATACGCTTATCCCCTGAAAGAATTGCGTAAGAATTGATGGCTACCTGTTTTCGTTTTGTATGCCGCAATGCCTGTATTTTGTCTGTCTCTTAAGAATCGAAAAAAATGAAGACAGCTTATATATGCTGGGTGGTCGCCATACTGCTAGTAAGTTCAGTAGCATGCAAGGACAACAAAAGGACCTCCGCAGAAAAACTGATAATGGAGTGGGTGGGGAAGGAGATCATCTTTCCTCCCCGACCAGACTGTACTTATATGGGAGAGGATACCCCATGTACCGGCCTGAGCAATGTACCTTATAAAATACTCGTGTACACCGATTCGGTCGGCTGTACGAGCTGTAGACTCAATCTGACCGTTTGGAAGGCTTATATGAAAGAAGTAGATACGTTCGCACCGGGAAAAGTCGATTTTTTGTTTTATTTCCAGCCTAAAAACCGAAAAGAACTGGAGTATCTTTTGAAGCGGGAGGGATTGGAGCATACGGTATTTATTGACGAAAAAGGCGAAATAAGCCGAATCAACGACTTTCCCAAAGGGATGGAGTATCAAAGTTTTCTTTTGGTTCGGGAAAATAAGGTGTTATCCATCGGAAATCCGGTTCTGAACCCCAAGATGTGGGAGATATACAAACAAGTGATCACAAGCTCAAACACACCATGACGGGAGAAAACGCGGCAGGCTATACGCTTCGATGCTCGAACGTAGCCTGTCCGCCGGTTATCCCACCCTTACAGGAAAGGAGGTACAGCGGCAAAGATAACGATTAGGATATGAAATCCTTAGCAGGATATTGGCTGTTGAAATGATAGATACAGCAAGAGCATTTTTTTTAAACATAAAAATCAATTCGAAATGAGAAAGAAAATTTTGGTCGGCTTTGCAGTAGCTGTTATTGCTGCTGTAGCCGCGCTTAACGTCAATTTTAGTATGAATGAAGGTGATGAACTGTCTGCTATAAATCTTTCGAATGTAGAGGCGTTGGCACAGAATGAGAGCGGGTCTGGGCATAGCTATGTTCACTGTGACGGGCATAATGTTCAATGTATAGGATTTGGAGATCTGAAATGTTGCAAATAATCTTGTGCGGTTCATGTGCAATATACTCCTCATGGAGTATATTGCTTTAAAACATAAGCTAATGAAAGAGGTATTCATAATTGTACTGATTGGTCTTATTTTCATGCTGGAATCGTGTGGGGAAAAAGAAAAAAATATTGGGGATGACGTTTTAGTGCTTGACTTTAGACATGACGGTAATATCGATCCAAATGAAATATTGACAACAGATTATATAAAACTGGAGACAAACGACGCTTGTTTGATAGATAAAGTTATCGTTCAAGTAGAGTATGCATCTGATAAAATTTTTATTTTGTCAGGAGGCGCAGACAGAAATCTGCTTGTTTTTGATATTTCAGGTAATTTCATTAATAGTATTGGGAATATGGGTAATGGGCCCGGTGAATATGTTATGCCAGTCTCATTTAGTATTGATACCGAATCAAATGTTGTTTCTGTAGTAGATATTGCGCAGCGGAAAATTATCGAATATGGCTTAGGTGGATTTGATTTTATTTCTGAAAAGGAACTCGGTTATTACTCTTCTTGCTTTGAGTATATAAACGCAAATCAATTGTTACTAAAAAACTCCGACTCGCAATCCGCATATAAGGACTGGGAATTCCTTCTGACCGGCGGCAATTTAGAATTGGAAGACAAATATGTAACTAGGGAATTTGTTACAGGTTATTCGACAGGACATACAAAAAATATATATAAAAGCGAAGGGCAGGTATATGCTTATGCACAATATAACCCAATTATCTACCGTTTTCAGAACGACAGAATAGAACCTGTATACCACATACAATTTGGGAAGTTCAACCTTCCCCCGAAAGAATATCTAGAGGCAATATCAACTAATAATGCGAATTTCTTAGCAGAACTGGATGTTTCTGATTATATATATTATTACTGTGTTTTTCAGACTAGTAATCTTTTAAATGTCTATTATTCTGTCGCTCAGGAAGCCTATATCGGACTATATAATCGGAATAATGACCAGATTTATAGTTTTCCGAAGACCTATTTTGAAGAGCAAATGATGGTCGGTTATATGGACAGGCCGGCGGGTACGATCAATGATTTTATCGTGGCGGCATTACAGCCCTTTGATTTGAAAGAGCGGTTAGAAGATAGTTATAATTTTGACCCAAAACTGAAAACATTAATACAGAACTCCGAAGACGACGATAATCCGATATTATTTTTATACAAATTCAAAGACTAAAATGCTGATTCAGGGCGCGTCATAATAGTAATGGGAGGCAATTGCGCTATGAATGTAGGGGCGGGTAAAATATGGAACACTTCAAAAGGAATTGTCTCTTTAGTAGTGGCAACGATATTGATTGTTGCATGTCTACGGATATTTCTATTTGCTTCCTTTAGTATCCCAACAAATTCTATGCAACCAACCATCTTACCTGGCGACCATATACTGATTAATAAATTGGTGCCGGGTCCGCGTATGGATTGGTTATGTAACACTGAAATTGCAAGCGTAAACAGGGACAACAGTTATCGCATCAGCGGATACCGACCCATTACACATGCCGATGTATTGGTATTCAATGCCCCTTATCACGGTTCAGGCAAACTAGCGAAAAATTGGGAGATCTATTACATCAAACGCTGTATGGGCATTCCCGGTGATACCCTGTCCATCGTCAAAGGTATATACGGCATAAGAAACAGCGAAGGCTCATTTGAAGTCACAACGCCCGCAAATAAATTCATTGATACCCCAATGGACAACGAGAAGCCCGGTATGTTCGAAGCGTTGGATTGGACATTGACTTCCTTTGGCCCGGTCTATATTCCCAGGAAAGAAGAGATGATCCGACTGGATTCGATCAATATCCATGTGTATCGAAACTTGATTGAATACGAGACCGGTGGTCAGGTTTCGTTTTCTGAGGGTAGGTGCTACCTCGATGGGAAACCATATCCTTACCATACATTCACGCAGAACTACTACTTTATGGCGGGGGACTACGCCATTGATTCCCAGGATTCCCGCTATTGGGGTTTATTGCCCGAAGACCACATTGTGGGTAAGGCAACGTATGTTTGGAGGTCTATAGATCCTGACACGAAAAAATACCGATTTGACCGATTCCTAAAACCGTTGTAACGATTATGCAGATGAATTCAAAAACCGTTGTCAACTGGCTGTGTTTATCGCCTTTCATCGGGTTGCTCACAGGCGTATTTGTCTTGGATGAATACTTCACGGATGGTACCGGAGTGGGTAAAATAGTCTTTTTTTACGGTATGATGGCACTGGTGCCCTTGGCCGCTTCGCTTTCCTATTGGGCGAACCGCCGGAGCCTGAAATACAGTATGACCGATTGGCTGGTGCCTTTGTTTGCCGCCTTGGGCCTAGTTATAACCTACCTCAGTCATCCGATGTGGAATACCAAGATGGTCACCCTGCTGCTGCTGGTGGTGCTCTATTTCTCACTGCGTATTGTGCTGGTGCAGCATGAAATGAATCGACATATCCTGCTTCTATGCGTGGTGGTTACGGGATTTGTAGAATCCCTATGGGGGCTATTGCAACTCTACGGATATACCCCCTCACAACACGTACTGTTCCGGGTAACGGGCTCTTTTTTTAACCCGGGTCCGTATGCCGGTTACTTGGCGGCGGTGTTGCCCATGGCGGTGTTTTACTCCCTGCAGGGCGGAAAGACGATTTATGGCCGGCAGGGTATTGCGTTGGTTACGCTGTTCGGTATTGCCCTGGTTTTACCCGCAACGATGAGCCGGGCGGCGTGGATTGCCGGAGGAACAGGTATGCTGGTGGTAGGTATATGTTATCTGTTTACATGCGGAAACCTGAGCGTCCGGTATTACCTGTCTTTACGCAACCGGAAGGGGATTATGGTGTGGTTAGCTGCGGCACTGTTGGCCGGTATAAGCGTGACAGGGCTGTATCACCTGAAAAAAGATTCGGCCGATGGAAGGGCGCTGATTTGGAAAGTGTCAATGGATCTGATTGAAAAGCAGTGGCCATTGGGCTCGGGGCTAGGCTATTTCTCGGGTAGCTACGGGGATGCGCAGCAAGATTATTTTGCTTCCGGCCGTGGCACGGTGGGGGAAGCATGGCTTGCGGGTGAGCCGCAATATGCCTTCAACGAACTTATCCAGGTTGCGGTAGAGCTGGGGTTGCTTCCGCTTGCGATCCTCCTGGTCATCGTCATTTATGCCTGTATAACCGGTATCCGACGGGGTAAACTGGCAGAAGCAGGCAGTCTCGTCGCATTGTTGGTTTTTTCTTCCCTATCTTATCCGTTTAGCCTGATGCCCTTTTTGGTGGTGATGGTGCTGCTCATCGCTGCCTGTGTGTCTGTACGGTACCGATTTACCGATGTCCATGATTTTGGCTATAAATACCTGTTCAACTACAAAATACGCCGTCGCTGGAATAACGTGTGGATCATCAGCTTATTGCTGATGGGTGGGGTGATGACAGCATGCTGCCTATACAGCCGATATCCGGTTTACGAAGCCCATAAAAAATGGGGCCGTGCACGGCCGCTTTATCGTGCCAACGCGTATGAGAAGGTGGTGGAGTCTTACCAAGACTTGCTGCCGTGCCTGGGAGATCAGGTATACTACCTGTTCGAGTACGGGCAGGCACTTTCGAAAATAGAACGGTATGAGGAGAGCAACCGGGTGATCGGCTTGGCAACCAGGGTGAGTGCAGACCCCATGCTGCTGATCATCCTTGGAAAAAATCGAATGGGGGCGGGCGACTATAAGTACGCCCAGACCTATTTCGAACGGGCGGCCCAGCGGGTGCCAAACCGACTCTACCCGTACTATCTGATGGCCAAGGCGTACCGCGAGGCGGGTAATCTGGACAAGGCTGAGGAGGTCGCCAGACAAGTAGTCGCCAAACAGGTCAAGGTCGATTCTCCTGCTACACGGGAAATGAAAGCGGAGATGAAGGCGATGATTAATCAATTGGAACAAGAAAATGCAAAAATAAGGACGAAGGAAGAATGACGAAGCATTTGAAACGAAGTGGGATGACTATTTTGTGGATGGCTATGGCACTGCATGCGATGCTAACCGCCTGTTCCACTACCGATAAACGGCAAAAGGAGGAGCATGTGCAAACGGTGCTCCCCGCTGATAGTGGCTATGTGAAGACTATGGTGTTGCAATATGCAGACTTTAATCGCGAATTGATTTCGAACGGGACGATAGCTGCTGCTGAAAGGGTAGACCTGCGTTTTGATAGCCCCGAAATTGTGGAGGAGATTTATGTCAGGAACGGACAACACGTTACGAAAGGACAGAAAATTGCAGCTTTGGCCCGGTTTAAACTGCAAAATGCCCTAGACCAGGCGCGTGATGACCTGGAAAAGTCCAAACTGGAGTTGCAGGATGTGTTGATCAGCCAGGGGTATGCCGTGGAAGATTCGCTGACTGTACCACCGGAAATCATGAAAATAGCCAAAGTAAAAAGTAATTATGAAAACAGTATAATCCAGTATGAACTGGCTCAGTACAACCTGAATAATGCGATTCTTTATGCGCCTTTTGAGGGTATTGTGGCCAATCTTTTTTCAAAAAAATATAATCTGCCCCCTAGTTCGGATCCGTTTTGCACCATTATCGGAAGCCAGGTATTGGAGGCCGACTTTAAGGTGTTGGAGGGCGAGCTTGCGCTGATCCGTATAGGAGATCCCATCCAACTATCGCCGTTTGCCTTAACGGATTATACGGTGTCGGGCAAGGTCGATGAAATCAATCCGGTGGTGGACGAGCACGGGATGGTCCGGATAAAGGCACGTATTCAAGGTACCGCCGATAAGCTGTACGATGGCATGAATGTCAAAGTCAGGATACAGCAAGCTAAGGGAAAACAATTGGTAATGCCCAAAACGGCTTTGGTGCTGAGAAATAATAGAAAAGTGGTCTTTACTGCTAAAAATGGGAAGGCGATATGGAATTATGTACAGACAGGTATGGAAAATTCGACCGGTTACATCATAACCGACGGGCTGCAGGCAGGAGACAGCGTGATTTATGAGGGCAATTTGAATCTTGCACATGAAACACCCATACGGGTAGGGAAATAACGGATACATGATCAGATTTCTTATCCATAAGCCAATAGCGGTATCAATGGCCTTTTTGGCTCTTTTTATATTAGGTATCATTACGTACCTCAATATTCCCGTATCCCTATTACCCAACATCCCCATACCGGAGATTACTGTACAGGTGGCCGGAGGAAACTTGTCGGCCCGGGAGCTGGAAAATTCGGTAGTTGCCCCCATCCGACAGCAATTATTGCAGGTGGCCAACCTGAGGGATATGCATAGTGAAACACGGGATGGCAATGCGACGGTTCGCCTGAATTTTGAGTATGGTGTGAATACAGACCTGGCCTTTGTGGAGGTTAATGAGAAGATAGATGCTGCGATGAACAGCCTGCCAAGAGAAATAACGCGTCCACGTGCAGTGAAAGCCAGTGCAACGGATATCCCTGTTTTCTTCCTTCACATTTCGGTAAAGAACGATCAGCCCTACGATGCGGGCGATGAAAGTGGATTTCTCAACCTGAGCGAACTATCCCGGTCCATGATCAAACGGCGTATTGAACAATTGCCGCAGGTTGCGATGGTGGATATGACAGGCCTGGTAGATAAACAGATACAGATCGTGCCTGACGACAATCTATTGGAGAGCGCAGGAATTACCCTGGCCGATATCACCGGCGTGCTTCAAAATAACAACATTGAGCCGGGCACGATGATCGTTAACGACGGCCATTACGAATACAACATCAGTTTTTCTGCAGTGGTACGCACACTGGAAGATGTGCAGGATATTTATTTCAAGAAGAACGGCCGCATCTACCGGCTCAGGGATATCGCCCACATAAGCTTGGTGAGTAGGCAGGAAGAGGGAATTTCTTTCTACAACGGCAAGCGGGCGATTACCCTGGGTATTATTAAACAGGCAGATGAGACCATGGCTAGTCTGGAAGATGCGATGAGCCATACGATTCGCAACCTGCAGGCGCAATATCCGGAAATTGAGTTTTCCCGGTCGCAGAATCAAACGGAATTGCTGGAGTACACGATTTCCAATCTGCAGCAGAACTTAATCCTCGCTTTTCTTTTCGTCTGCCTGGTGTCCGCTCTCTTTATGCGGGATGTGAAATCGCCCTTGATCATTGGCATCAGCATGTTTGTTTCCCTGATTGTGAGTCTGCTTTTCTTTTATACGTTCCATATCTCGCTTAACGTGGTCTCACTGACCGGGCTGATACTGGCGTTGGGGATGATGATCGATAATTCCATTATCGTTACGGATAACATCGGCCAGCACCGGAGAAAAGGAATGGGGATCGATGAGGCATGCATTAAGGGTACCAACGAGGTCATTGCGCCGATGCTGAGTTCTGCGCTGACGACTATCTCTGTTTTTATTCCGCTTGTCTTCATGAGTGGGATAGCAGGCGCGGTTTTCTTTGATCAGGCATTTTCAGTCACAGTAGGTTTACTGGTATCTTATTTGACAGGGATTATGTTGCTGCCCGTGTTGTATAAGTTGGTATATACAGCAAAATTGCCTTGGGTGCCCGTCAGACGTTCGGCATTGCGGGGTACGCAAGAAACCGTAGGAACCAGAAAGGAGTCTATCCCTGAAAGGGTTTACCATCGTGTCGCGGACTGGACGTTTGCAAACAAAGCGCTTACGATAACTGGCGTACTCCTTATTTTTCCGCTTTGTGTGTGGTGTTTTTTCTATATCCGGAAGGAAAAAATGCCAGAAATAAGTCAACGGGAGTTGATGGTCAGCCTAGAGTGGAATGAAAATATCCATTTGAAGGAGAATAAGCAACGGTCGCTTTCGTTTCTCCACCATATTCAGGAGTATGTTGAAGAAAATTCTGCACTCATCGGGCGACAGCAATTTGTGCTCAACGCGAAAGCTGGGCAGACATCTTCCGAATCGGAATTTTACCTGAGGACAGGCCAGCCGGATGACATCCCCCGGTTAAAAAAGGCAATCGATGCATATATGCAGCAGCGGCATCCATTGGCCGTTGTATCTTATGCACCGGCAGGGACCCTATTCGAACGGATTTTTGCGACGGCAGATGCTGACCTGAGGCTGGAATATTATCCGCAAACCGGGCAAGATGCACTATCCATGGATTCTATACGGGCCATTCAGGAGCAATTGCGTGACCTAACCGGTTATTATCCCAAAAGTGTATCGTTCCGGAAGCGGGTGGACCTCCAGATTGATGAGGAAAAGATGTTGCTGTACAATGTGTCGTATGATCATATCTATCAGGCACTGAGAGCAGGGTTTAAACAGGAGGAGGTCACCACATTGCGGTCATACCAGCAATACTTACCCATTATGATCGGACAGGGGAACAACGAGGTCAGTGAAGTCATCGGCCATACGATGATCTCCGTGAGCGAACCAAATGACGATGGCCGTAGCAGGAGGTTGCCGCTAAGCACGTTTGTCTCGGCTCATCCCGCTGAGGGGATGAAGACCATCGTGGGAGGGCGCAATGGCGAATACATTCCGTTCGATTTTTACGACGTACAGGATCCTGAGCATACACAGGCAGTGCTTTACAACAACGTGACATCCAATAACGAACGGGACATCCGCTTGTCGGGATCTTTCTTTTCAAACCGGCAGATGCTGGACGAACTGGTGATTATCCTGGCGGTATCCATTTTGTTGATGTACTTCATATTGGCCGCCCAATTTGAAAGCTTCCTGCAGCCGCTCGTTGTGTTGCTGGAAATACCGATAGCGATTACCGCGGCACTGGGTTTATTGATGTTGCTTGGATATAGCTTGAACCTGATGTCTGCCATCGGAATTATTGTGACCTGCGGCATCATCATCAACGATAGCATCCTTAAACTCGATATGGTGAATCAGCTGCGCCGTCAGGGTGTCGAGTTGATTGAGGCAATACACGAGGCCGGAAGAAGGCGCCTGAATGCGATCCTTATGACTAGTCTCACGGCGATTGTATGCATGGTGCCCCTGCTATTCAGCCATGATATGGGATCGGAAATGGAGAAGCCGCTGGCGATTGCAACCATTGGTGGAATGCTGGTAGGCACGCCTATCAGCCTTTTTGTGGTGCCGTTGGTGTATTGGTTTATATATAGGGATGAACGCAACGTGTAAGATGATGATGAATAAACTACTGATTGTTTTGACCACAATGGGCTTGGCCATAGTCGCAAAAGCACAGGTCATCCAAAAACTGACACTGCAGGAAAGCATCCAGATAGCCAGCGATAGCTCATTGCAATCATTTAGGGTGAACAACCTCTATCAGGCCAGTTTTTGGGAGTACCGGGCATTCCGGGCTGCCCGGTTACCATCACTTACGCTGAACATGACCCCCGTTGAGTACAACCGGGAATTCATTCGCCGCTATGAGCCCGATAGCAACATCGATGTTTACAGAATCCAGCAGTCGTTGTATTCTTCGGCAAATGTGGCTGTTAACCAGAATCTGGATATGACGGGCGGGACATTCTTCATCGATTCTGAATTTGGCTTTTTCCGGAATATGGGGCAGACAGCCTTCACACAATATTCAAGCGTACCCATCCGCATAGGCTACGTACAATCACTGACCGGGTTTAACCCATTTCGGTGGGAGAAGAAAATAGAACCGCTAAAATATGAAAAAGCTAAGAAGCAGTACCTCTATTCGCGGGAAGAAGTGTCTGAGTCGGTCATCGAACACTTTTTTACGCTGGCGCTGGCCCAGGCAGAATACGAAATGGCTATCGACAACGTGAAATCCGCAGATACCCTATTCCATATCGGCCAGGAGCGGTTTAAAATAGCGGCTATATCCCAGGCCGATATGCTGACCCTGAAGCTCGATGCCATCAACGCCAATAATTCGCTGAAGAATATCGAAATTGAACTGAAGAAAGCAACGTTTAATTTCCGGTCGTTCCTAAATCTGGAGGAGGGAAATCAATTCGAAATCGTACTGCCACAGCGCCCCAAAGATCTGTCCATACCCATAGACAGAGCGCTGGATTATGCGCAGGCAAACAACCCCGATTACCTGGGCAACCGGCAGGAAATCATGGAAGCAGAACGGGAAGCAGACAAGGCCAGCAAAGAAGCCGCATTCAACGCCGACCTGTGGCTGAGTACGGGGTTCAATCAGGTGGCCGGTACCGTAAGCGGAGCCTACCGCGATCCGTTGCAGCAAAACATTGTCCGCATCGGGCTCAGTGTACCCATCCTGGATTGGGGGGTACGGAAAGGACGGGTGAACATGGCAAAAAATAATCTGAACGTAGCACGCATATCCGTGCAGCAGAAAGAGCTGAGCTTAGAACAGGATGTCATGGTTACAGTCAGTGACTTTAACATACAGCAGGATATGATAAACAGCGCAGAGGAAGCACTGGATTTGGCTGTGGCTGCGTACAACGCTACCCGGCAACGGTTTATCATCGGTAAGTCCGATATCAATAGCCTGACATTGTCACTGAACCGGCAAAAGGAGGCACAAAAGAATTATATATCGGTATTGAAAAACTACTGGCTTAGTTATTATCGGATCAGGAAGTTGACATTGTACGACTTTGAGCGGCAGGCACCGCTTTCGTTTCTTTTCGATAAAATGAACAACGTTCGTTGATGACCGGGAAAAAGCAGATATCGTCGTTCTCCATCCTACTGGTTTTTGCCTGCCTATCGCTGGTTGGGTTGGTGCTGCTTCCCATGCTGACGGTCAAGTTGTCGCCATCTCAGGCATTGCCCCAACTTACTGTCGGTTTTTCAATGAATGGAGGTGCTCCCCGCACCGTGGAACTGGAAGTCACATCAAAGCTGGAAGCCATGTTCAATCGGATGCAGGGCATCCGTAAAATATCGTCAACATCTGGAAACGGATGGGGGCGGGTCAACATTGAATTTGATAAACATACGGACATGGATATTGCGCGGTTCGAGGTGTCAACCATGGTGAGGCAACTATGGCCCCTCCTGCCGGAGCGTGTTTCGTATCCTTGGATATCGCAAAGCCGAGCTGATCAGCAGGCGGATAAAGCATTCCTCAGCTTTACCATAAATGCTCCCCTGCCGCCACAGGAAATACAGCGTTTCGTGGAAAACAACCTCAAACCACAGCTCGGTATGATAGCGGGGGTAAATAGGGTAGAGGTTAGCGGGGCGACGCCCTTGGTATGGCAATTGACTTACGATGCCGATCAACTGAATACCCATGGAATCCATGTTGCGGATATCCGGAATGCCATTGTGAATTCCCTGCGGACGGATTTCTTGGATAAGGCCTTTGTACAATCAGGAGATGGACGTGAAGAATGGGTCAGTGTGATGTTACATCCTTCTGAAATTGGTGGGGAAGATAGGCTGAGACATATCAATGTCAAACGCATCGATGGTACGATGGTACCACTCGGGAAAATCCTGAAGATCAGCAAGACGGAATTGCAACCCCAGTCATATTACCGGATAAATGGCCTCAACTCCATCTACCTTGCGGTCACGGCAGACGAAAGCAGTAACCAACTGGAACTCGGAAAGAAGATAAAACGACAGCTTTCCGATATGGAATATACACTGCCACCCGGTTACGAGGTGCATACCGCTTACGATGCAACCGAATATATCAAATCTGAGTTAAATAAGGTGTACTTCAGAACCGGATTGACACTTGCTATACTCCTGATCTTTGTTTTCATCAGCTATCGCAACCTGAAATACATGGTGCTGATCAGCGTAACGTTATGCTGTAACCTGGCTATTGCGGCCGCATGTTATTATTTCCTGAAATTGGAAGTACAGCTGTATTCATTGGCGGGTATTACGATCTCGTTGACCCTGATCATTGATAATACCATCGTCATGGCCGATCATCTGATCCGAAAGAACAACAGCCGGTCATTCCTAGCGATTCTGGCAGCTACGGTGACGACCATCGGCTCGCTCGTTATCATCTTCTTTTTGGACGAGAAGCTGCGGCTTAGCTTGCAGGATTTTGCCGCAGTGATCATCGTAAACCTGGTGGTGTCGCTACTGATTGCGTTATTCATGGTTCCGGCACTGATTGATAAGCTGCGCATGTCGCGGCGATACCGGCACACCCGTCGCGTCCGTCGCAGCACCTATCTCTATTTTGTTCGTCCCTATAGCGCGGTTATCCGCTTCCTGCAACGGCACCGCGTGGTTGTTGGTATCGCGATTATTCTGGCGTTTGGCTTGCCTGTTTTTCTGATGCCGGAGCAGTTGGAAGGAGACTCGAAATGGGCAGAATTCTATAATAAAACAGTTGGGAGTACATTTTACAATGAGCATATAAGGGAATATGTAAACACTGCGTTTGGCGGTACCTTGCGGCTTTTTGTTCAGAAGGTCTACGATGGAGCTTACTTTTCCCAGCAAGAGGAGACCAGCTTGTTTGTCAGCGCTTCCCTGCCAAGCAATGCTACTATCGGCGAGATGAATGGGCTGATACAGCAGATGGAAAGCTATCTGAGCCAGTTTCCAGAAATCAGGCAGTTTCAAACCCATATCCACAATACACGGCAGGCCAATATTAACATCCTATTTTCCAAACAATACACCCGTACCGGTTTCCCTCATTTGTTAAAGGCCAAACTGATTTCAAAATCGCTTGAATTGGGAGGCGGAAGCTGGGGAGTATATGGCTTGGGAGATGGGTTCAGCAATGACGTAAGGGAAAGTGCGGGCTCATTCCGCGTGGAAATGTACGGTTTTAATTACGACGACCTGATGGTTTGGGCAGAAATGTTTAAAGCAAAACTGTTGGAACACCGACGCATTAAAGACGTGCTGATTGAATCTGAATTTAGCTGGTATAAGGATGAATACGACGAATTCCGTTTCGACTTCGACAAGGAAAGGCTCGAAGCAGAAAACATACAGCCTTATCAGTTGTACGACCAGTTGTATCATGTATTCGCGCGAGATATTCCCGTGGGTACACTCATGGCGCAAAAGGGGCCGGAACAGCTCTATCTGAGTTCAGCCCAGGCGGGTAGTTATGACTTATGGGGATTGCTCCATATGCCGGTTAAAAGCAACGGGAAAAGCTACAAAGTGTTTGAACTGGCTAAGATAAGCAAGGGGCAACAACCCCGGGAGGTGGGTAAGGTAGATCAACAATACCGGCTTTGTCTGCAGTATGAGTACATTGGCGCAAACGAGCAGGGGAAAAAAATGCTGGATAGGTATATTGATGAATTTCGCGAAATATTGCCCACAGGCTATACGATACACAATGCCAATTCTTACTACAATTGGTGGGGAGGTGAAAGCCAAAAGCAATACGGACTGTTACTGCTTATTTTTGTCATTATCTATTTCGTATCGAGTATTCTATTCAATTCGCTGGTCCAGCCCTTATATATTATTTTCGTTATACCGGTTTCTTTTATCGGTATTTTTTTATCGTTTTATTTGTTCAAGCTCAATTTCGACCAAGGGGGATTCGCTTCGTTTATCTTATTGTCGGGTTTGACAATCAACGCGAATATTTATGTTATCAATGAGTACAACAACATCAGAAAGGCATCGCCTCGGTTGCCGAAAATGAAAGTTTATATGCGGTCGTGGAATGCCAAAGTCAGGCCTATCGTTCTGACCGTGTTGTCTACCATGCTGGGATTTATTCCGTTCTTGATAGGTGATTCAAAGGAAGCTTTTTGGTTTCCGTTGGCGGTCGGTACGATCGGAGGGCTGACGGTTTCTACGTTAGCGACATTTCTTTTTTTACCCTTATTTATGGGAATCGGAAAGAAATAATCTTAATCCGCACCTGTCCTCACTAAATGCAACATAACTATCCGAAGATTTCCGTATCTTTAGCACCTTTATTTTTAGAATACTACCGGTGTAAATGCAGCA
>Ga0182792_1000984_pt1 | contig 24642 bp, 24 predicted proteins | sample Passage237B_FD_130497 | JGI IMG/M metagenome (GOLD analysis project Ga0182792, IMG submission 130497) | Cellulose adapted compost microbial communities from Newby Island Compost Facility, Milpitas, CA, USA - Passage2 37B (version 2) (version 2) ...
AGCGAATCGAGGCGCGGCGCGAGGAGAACATCAACATCCCTTCCCTGCACTCGCCGCACCAGCGCGCAGGCCTTGTGGGGGGGGTCATCGTCCGCGATCCGATGGTCATGGCGGTGCCGGACGTCCATCGCCTGGCCGGGCGCAGGAGCGCGCCGCTGGCGGAGTTCGCAGCCGACGACTTCGTGCTGCCGCTCAGGCACATATCGCCGATCTTCCACGACAGCATCGTCGCGGCGTGCCGCCAGGCCGGGATCAGCCCGGTCATCCCGCCGCACCAGCCGCGCAACCTGCTGACGGTCCTCAGCCTCGTCTCCGTGGGGGCGGGCGTCTCCGTCGTGCCCACGACGCTCGCCGCTTCCGGCTTCCCCGGCGTCAGGTTCCTGACGATCCGAGGCGCGAAGCTGATCTCCGAGGTGTCGGCACTGTGGAACCCCGGAAACCGTTCCCCCATGCTGGCGCGGGCGCTTGCCGCGCTCAGGCTCGGCGGACGGTAGCGGGCGGCTGGCTACCGCAGCTCGAAGCCGAGCTTGGCCAGGACGGATCGCAGCCGCTCGCGGCCGTTCATCGACTTGATCGGGCCCAGCCGGTTGATGACGCGCTGCGTCCAGGTCGTGGCCGCCATCTCGTTGCGCGCCGAGAAGGCGGACATCTCGGCATCGTAGGCGGTGCGATCGGCGGCCTCGCCTGCCGCGCCGTAGCGGCCGTGGTGAAGGACGGTCGACTGCGGGAGCCGGGGCTTCACCTCGGCCTTGGCGGCCGGGTCGGCGTAGCCGACGCATAAGCCGAAGACGACGACGGCCTGTTGCGGCAGGCCGAGCAGGGCGGCGACGCGCGCCGGATCGTTGCGCATCGCGCCGATATAGACGGTGCCGAGCCCCAGCGACTCGGCGGCGACCACGGCGTTCTGTGCTGCCAGCGCCGCATCGATGCAGGCGACCATGAAGGTCTCGACCCAGGGCATCGCCTCGAACGTGACCTTCTCGGCGTCCGAGATGCGCTGGTTGCGCGCCATGTCGGCGACCCAGGCGATGAACAGGGGGCACTGCTCGATATGCTTCTGGTTGCCCGCGATCGATGCCAGCTCCTTCTTCACCGCGGCGTCGGTGACGGCGATCGCCGACCACCATTGCATGTTCGAGCTGGTGGCGGCCGAGGAGGCGGCGGCGATCAGGGTCTCCAGCGTGCCCGTCGGCAGGGCATCCGGACGGTAGGCGCGCACCGAGCGATGTTCGAGCAGCGAGGCGATCACCTCGTTCCACGGTCCGGCGGCCGGCAGGGTGCCGCCGTAGCGGCGGCCGAGGGAATCGGTCTTGGCGGAGGGGGGAGCTAGCGAGTCCATCCGGGAGTTGCCTGCGGTTTGGCACGGGTGACGGCGGTCACCAGCGCGAGGAGGATGAAGACGACGACGATCATGAAGATGGCGCGCGGCTCGCCGCGGTCCATCAGGCTGCCGAAGAGCAGCGGCGCGACGATGCCGCCGAAATTGAAGCCCGTCGAGACGAAACCGAACACCTTGCCGAAGGAGCCTGCCGGTGTGACGGCGCGCACCATCATGTCGCGCGACGGCTGGATGACGCCATTGAGCAGTCCGCCCAGCGACATGACGGCGATCAGAACCGCCGCCGGCATGTTCACCCAGCCCATCAGGATGGCCATGATCGAGGTGCAGGCGAAGCCCACGGCGGCGACGCGCTCGTGGTGCGGCGTGCGGTCGGCGATCACGCCGCCCAGGATGACGCCCGCGGCGCTGAACAGCAGGAAGCCCGAGAGGGCGATGTTGGCAACCGAGGCCGACGTGCCGAACAGGGCGCCGAGACCGACCACCGTGTAGACCTGGATGCCGCCATTGGCCATGGCGATGCAGAAGAAGAACAGCAGGTTGCGCAGGATGGGACCGCTCAGCAGCAGGTCGAGCCCGACCTTGGACTCGGCCTTGCTCGGCTCCATCGGCTTGCGCACCGTGCGCGGCAGGATGCTGCCCGCGACGATCACCAGGAGCGCCGCGGCGAAGGACAGGCCCGCGGCGACCAGGAAGGCGCCGCGCCAGCCCCAGATGGCCGAGCAAGCCAGCACCATCGCCGGCGTCACGCCCGATCCCAGGTAGCCGGCGAAGGTATGGATCGAGAAGGCCTTGCCGATCTTGCGGCCGTCGACCGCGGCCGACAGGATGGAATAGTCGGCGGGATGGTAGACGGTGTTGGCGACGCCCAGCAGGGCATAGGCGATGATGAAGAACCAGTAGCCCGGCAGCAGCGCCGCGGCGGCGATGGCGGCGGCGCCGACCGCCAGGCCGGCGACCAGCATCAGCCGCGGCCCGATGCGATCGACCAGGAAGCCGGCGGGCGTCTGCAGCAGCGCCGAGGCGATGTTGAAGGCCGTGATCGCGAGGGCGATCTGCGTGTACTCGACGCCGAAGGCTTGTTTCACCTCGCCCAGGATCGGCGGCAGCAGCATGATGTGCACGTGGCTGACGAAATGCACGGCCGCCACCAGGGCGATGACCTTGGCGTCTCGGCTCCAGCCCGATCGTTGCGGCAGCGCGAGCGGTTCACTCGTCGACGACATCTGCGCCCAGCGTCCCTATGCCAGAGATCTCGACCTCGACCTTGTCGCCGGCGCGCATCCAGAGCGGCGGCTTGCGGCCGAGCCCGACGCCGTCGGGCGTGCCGGTGGCGATCACGTCGCCCGGCTCCAGCTCGGTCACGGTCGAGAGGTATTCGATGATGGTGGCGACATCGAAGATCATGTGATCGGTCGTGTCGTGCTGCACGACGGCGCCGTTCAGGCGCGTCGTCAGCTCGAGCCGCTGCGGGTCGGCGATGACGTCCGACGTGACCATCCACGGTCCGAGCGGGCCCGTGGCGGGAAAATTCTTGCCGGCCGTCACGGAGTGTTTCTGGAAATCGCGGATGCTGCCGTCGATGAAGCAGGTGTAGCCCACGACGACCGAGAGGGCGCTGGCGCGCGGCACGTGGCGGCAGCGCTCGCCGATCACGACGGCGAGCTCGCCTTCGAAGTCGAGCTCGATCGAGGCGCGCGGCCGCACGATGTCGCCGCCGTGCGGCACCAGGGTATTGCGCAGGCGGGCGAACACGCTCGGCATCGTGGGAAGCTGCCGGCCCACCTCGCCGGCATGGCTCGCATAGTTCAGGCCGACGCAGAGGATCTTGTCCGGATCCGGGATGACGGGCTCGAGGGCGATGTCGTCCCAGGAAAGATCGGCCGTGGCGTCCCGGGCGGCGGCGGCGAGCTCGGGCAGCGCCTTGGCGGCCAGGGCGGCGCGCAGGTTCGTCCAGCGCGACGCGGTGCGTGTCGACAGATCGACGATGCCGCCCTCCGTCACGGCGCCGATCTTCGCCGAATCCGCGTGGCGAAAGCTGACCAATCGCATGGCATGGACCCTAGCAGATTTAAAACGCGGCACCACACGGTCGCCCGCGGCGAGAGCGGAAGGTGAAGTCTCGCTACTGCGACGCGAGCAGCTTCGCCAGGCCCCTGGACAACCTGATGCTCGCGACCGGCGCGGGCCGCGCGAGCGAGCCCGTGGTTGCTTTCGCCGGCTGCTGCCCGGCGAGCGCCTCGGCCATCGAGAGCGCGCAGGCGAGGCCATCCAGCAGCGGGACATCGACGGTCGACTTCAGTTTGGCTGCAAGGCCGGCCAGTCCGGCGCCGCCCAGGATGACGACCTCCGCGCCATCCTCCCGCACGCAGGCGGCGCAGTCTTCCGCGAGCGCCGCCATGGCGGATTTCGGGTCGCGCGCGATGTCGGCGCCGGTCGGCGTCACGGCGCGCACCGAGGCGAGCCGGGCGCCGAGCCCCTGCATCGCGACGTATTCCTCGAGCATGGGCTTCCAGCGCGCGCCGCCGGTGACGATCGAGAAGCGGCTGCCGAGTGTGCAGGCCTGCAGGATGGAGGCTTCCGCCATACCGACCACGGGTACGGCGGAGATCTCCTTGAGGGCGGCGAGGCCCGGATCGCCGAAGCAGGCCAGCACCACCGCGTCCTTGTGGCCGCGGTCGTTGGCGAACGCATCGACCGCGGCATGGCCGGCGATGGCATAGCCCACGCGCGAGGCGACATAGCGGGGGCCGAAGGCGCCGCTCACCGCGCGCAGCTTCGTGCCCGTGGCCGCGAAGCGCCGTGCGGTGCGCAGTACGAGGTCCGTGATCGAGCGCGTCGTGTTGGGATTGATGAGCAGGATCTCGGTCATGGCTGCATGATCTCTTTCAGGCGGGCGACGTCGTGGTTCTCGCCGATCGACAGCGCGCAGATGCGCGAGACGTGGGTGATCGGCAGGCCGCTTTCGGCGGCCCAGGCATTGAGCTGGGCCTGCGCCAGCTTCAGGTCCTTCTTGGAGGTGCCGCTCTCGCTGACCGGCACGCCGGCATCGCGCAGGCAGAGCCGTACGTCGCCCGAGAGCACGAAGGCGTCCCAGCCCAGGAAACGCAGCAGGTACTGGCCGCTGAACCCGCCCAGGCGCGCGCCGCGCTTGGCCAGCACCTCGAGCAGTCCGACCTGGTCGTCGGCCGGCCAGCCGGCCAGGAACCTGCCGAAGCTGCCATGCTCGGCGGCGATGTCGCTCACAAACTTCGCGTTCTCGCGCACCGACCGGATCTTCTGGGGATTGCGCACGATGCGCTTGTCGGAGGCGAGCCGGTCCCAGAATTCGGAGGGCTGGAACAGCAGCCGCTTGGGATTGAAGCCCAGGAAGGCTTCCTCGAAGCCCGGCCATTTCTGGTCGATGACGCTCCAGACGAAGCCCGCCGAGAACACGCGCGCGGCCATCTCCGACAGCACGCGGTCATCCGGCAGCTTCGCCAGCACCTTGTTGTCCGGCTTGCGGGGCAGCAGGCTCGACAGCACCTTGTCGCCGCCCTTGCGCCTGGCCGCGCGCTCGCGGATGCGCGCGAAGGGAATCCGCCCGGCCTTCTTCGCCACGGCGCCTACTCCAGCCAGCCGTCGAAGAAATCGAAGACGTTGGCCTTGAACAGGCCGTGGGCGATCATCGAGAAGTGGTCGCAGCCGGGGATGGTCACGGCCTTCGCGCCGCTGATGGCATCCGCCAGTCCCTGCGGCGGCCCCGCGAGCTGGTCGCGGGCACCGGCGATCACGAGGGTCGGACGGCGGATCGCGCTCAGGGCGTCGCGCGTGATGGGCTCGCGCGGCCCGCGCGAGCAGGCGGCCAGCGCCAGCCGGTCCTCCTTCTGCTCGTCGGCGAAATGGCGGAAGCTCTTCAGCATCGGATCGTCGATCTGGTCGGGCGATGCCGCCTCCATGGCCTTCGCCATGCCGTCGGGATCGCGGGACGGCTCGAAGAGGCGGCCGCCGACGCCGGCGACGACCAGATGGTCGACCCGGCCGGATTCGGCCATGGCCGCGCCGAGCGCGATGTGCGCGCCCATCGAGAAGCCCAGCAGATGGCTGCGCTCGATGCCGGCATGGTCCATCAGTGCAAATACATCGCCCGCCATCGCCCTGCGGTCGTAGCGCGCCGGATCGTGCGGCTTGGCGCTCTCGCCGTGGCCGCGGCAGTCCAGCGCGAGGCCGCGCAGGCCCTTGGCCGCGATGGCGTCGTACCAGCCCATGCGCTTCCAGTTCTCGTAGCGATTGGACGAGAAGCCATGCACCAGGACGATCGCCTGGCGCGCGTCGGCCGGCCCGAACGCGTCGTAGGCGAGGGGCAGGCCGTCGGATATGAATTCAGCCATGACTTTCCCTAGCCTGAGCCATTAAGCGTCACAAGTTGAACGCTGCACTGTGGTATCGGACAAGGGCGTAAAGGAAGAGGAAACGCATGGCGCCCAAGATCGGCAAGACGGTTGCAGAGTCCCAGCCCCATTGGCCCGAGTCGCCGGCCCGGCCCAAGGGTGCCCCCAACATCCTGGTCGTGCTGTTCGACGATGTCGGCTTCTCGGACTTCGGCTGCTACGGCTCGCCCATCGCGACGCCGACCATCGATGCGATCGCCGGCCGGGGGCTGCGCTACACCGGCTTCCACACGACGGCCATGTGCTCGACGACCCGCGCCGCCCTGCTGACGGGTCGCAACCATCATTCGGTGGGCGTCGGCTGCCTCGCCAACTTCGATTCGGGATTCCCGGGCTATCGCGGCAAGATCGCCCGCGAGGCCGGCACGATCGCCGAGATGCTGCGGCCGCACGGCTACCGCAACTACATGCTGGGCAAGTGGCACGTCACGCCGCTCACCGAGACCGGCGCCACGGGCCCGTTCGACGGCTGGCCGCTGGGCCGCGGCTTCGACCGCTACTACGGCTTCATGGACGCGGAGACCGACCAGTACGCACCGGAGCTGGTGCGCGACAACACGCCCTGCGATCCGCCGGGCACCTTCGCCACCGGCTATCACCTGACGGCGGACCTTGTCGACCAGGGCATCCGCTACCTTTCCGACCATGTGGCCGACGATGCGAAGGCGCCGTGGCTGACGTGGCTGGCCTTCGGCGCCTGCCATGCGCCGCATCAGGCGCCGTTCGACCTGATCCGCAAGTACGACCAGATCTTCGCCGACGGGTGGGATGCCGAACGCGAGCGACGGCTGGCGCGGCAGATCGAGCTCGGCATCGTGCCGAAGGGCACGCGCCTGCCGCCGCGCAACGACCTCGTGCGCGCCTGGAACGAGGTGCCCGAGGGCGAGCGGCGCCTCTTCACGCGCCTGCAGGCGGCCTATGCCGCCATGCTCGACCATGCCGACCAGCACCTCGCGCGGCTGATGCGCTTCCTGCAGGATGCCGGCCAGCTCGAGGACACGCTGATCGTCGTGATGTCCGACAATGGCGCCAGCCAGGAGGGCGGACCGTTCGGCATGGTCAACGCCATGGGACCCTACAACCTCAAGCGCGAGCCGCTCGAAGAGAAGATCGCCCGTATCGACGATATCGGCGGGCCAGACACGCATTCCAACTTCCCGCTCGGCTGGGCGATGGCGTCCAACACGCCGCTGCGCCGCTACAAGCAGAACACGCATGGCGGCGGCATCCGCGATCCGCTGGTCATGGCCTGGGGCAAGGGCATCGCGGCGCAGGGCGAGCTGCGCCACCAGTTCTGCCATGCTTCCGATCTCGTGCCGACCCTGCTCGACGTCGTCGGCGTCAAGCCGCCGAAGGTCATCAACGGCGTGAAGCAGATGCCGCTCGAGGGCACCAGCTTCGCGAGGAGCCTTGCCAATGCCAAGGCGCCGTCCAAGCGCAAGCCGCAATATTTCGAGATGTTCGGCCATCGCGGCCTGGTGCAGGACGGCTGGAAGGCCGTGTGCTTCCATCCGCCCGGCAACAACTTCGACCTGGACAAGTGGGAGCTGTTCCATCTCGCGCGGGACTTCAACGAGGTCGACGATCTCGCCGAGCGCGAGCCCGGGCGGCTCACGGCGATGATCGACGAATGGTGGCGCCAGGCCGAGGCCTGCAAGGTGCTGCCGCTCGACGACCGGTTCGCGCCGCGCTTCGCCGAGAATGCGCGTCGTTTCCATGGGCCGCGCAAGCGGTTCGTCTTCCACGCCGGCATGGGCCACCTGCCGACTGACGTGGCGCCGGACGTGCGCAACCGCAGCTACACGATCGAGGCCGACGCCCGCATCGACGGGCCGACCACCGAGGGCGTGCTGATCGCCCATGGCGACATGACCTGCGGCTATGCGCTGTACGTGAAGGACAACCGTCTCGTCTACGACATGAATGTCGGCGGCCTGCATCACGTGATCGCATCGGACCGGCCGGTGCCGGCGGGCGACCGGCGGTTGGGTCTGCGGATGCGCCACCGCGACAACAGGAACGTCGCCACCCTGCTGATCGACGGCGAGCCGGTCGGCGGGTTCGACACGGCGGTGGGATTCGTCTCGTTCATCTCCTGGTCGGGACTGGATATCGGCCGCGACCGGTCCAGCCCCGTATCGCACTACGAGGCACCGTTTCCCTTTACCGGCAAGCTGCGCAAGGTCGTCATGGTGATGGACGACGACCAGGCGCTCGACGCCGAACAGGCGGCCGAGGCCACGCTGGCGACGGAATAGGCCGGTGAGCATGGGCGGGCCGCGTCCGGGGATCGACAGCCCCTATGCCTGGCGGCTCGCCATCGTGTCCGCCTTCTGCATCGCGCTGGGCGGCGGCGCGATCTATCTGCCGGTCGTGGCGTTGAAGGAGATCGCCGCCGATTTCGGAGACCGGCGTGCCGTACCGTCACTCGCCTATCTGCTGGGCTTCTTCGCGATGGGCGTGGGCGGGGTGGCGATGGGCTGGCTGGCGGATCGCACCAGCCCGCGCGTGCCGCTGCTGATCGCGGGCGTCTCGATCTTCGTCGGCGGCTGGTTGACCACGTCCGGCGACGTCGTTGCGCTCTATCTGGGCTATGCCATCCCGCTCGGCTTCCTCGGCAACGCGGCCACCTTCACGCCGGCGATGAACAACATCCAGGGCTGGTTCGAGCGCCGGCGCAGCACGGCGGTATCGATCATCTCGGTGGGGCCGGCGATCTCCGGATTCTTCTGGCCCCAGATCTTCCGTTGGCTCCTGCCCGATGTCGGCTGGCGCCAGACCCTGGTCATCTACGGCGTCACGGCAGGCACCTTGCTGTTCCTCTGCGCCTTCTATGTGCGGCCCGCGCCCAACAAGCTCAAGAAGGCGCGGACCGCCGAGGATCACGTCGCGCTGCCGCTGCCGTCGCCGGCGCTGATGGCCCTGCTTTCGGGCGCGAGCTTCTGCTGCTGCGTGGCCATGGCCGTTCCCTTCGTGCACATGGTGGCCTTCTGCGGCGATCTCGGGCTTTCGGCGGCGCGCGGTGCGGAGGCGCTGTCGCTCATCCTGCTGATCGCCGTCGCCTCGACCTTCGCCATGGGGCGGCTGGCCGACTATATCGGCCCGACGCGGGTCAGCCTGCTGTGCGCCTTCATCCAGATCGCCTCGCTGGTCGGTTTCGTGTTCGTCAACAGCCTGGCCGGCATCTACACCCTGTCGGTGATCCACGGCATTCCCTACATCGCGATCGTGCAGGGTTATGCCCTGATCCTGCGCCAGGTCTATGGGCCGACCATCGCCGGCTGGCGGCTGGGTGTGGTGATGCTGTTCGCCATGGCGGGCATGGCGGGCGGCGGCTGGCTGGGCGGCGCGATCTTCGATGCCACACTCTCCTACCGGTTGGCCTTCCAGGCGGCGCTGGTCTTCAACCTGCTCAACCTGATGCTGCTGGGCGCGCTCTACATCGCGCAGCGCCGCCGGCCCATGACCAGCCTGCCCTGACGCGGCCGGACCTCGGAGGCGCGGTTCCATACGATGGAGAACCGCTCTAGGGTCGGGCAGCTCAACGCCAGCCCGAGTGCATTCCCCATGACGCAAGACAGCAGCACCTACTGGAAGAAATCGCGCGTGGAGGTCCGCGCCGCCGGCTTCGATCCCGATCGCGTGGCCAATGCCAGCGCCATCGTCACCATAGCCAGCGCCTGGACCAACGCGCATCGCTGCAACAACCGGGTGCGCACCATTGCCGACCTGCTGGTCGAACTCATCGCCGAGCGCGGCGGTCAGGGACTTGTCGTCGGCGCGCCGGCCGTGTCGGATGCCCTGACCCAGGGCACGCCGACCGCAGGCTACAGCCTGGTGTCGCGCGACGTGGCGGCGGACTGTTTCGAGATCGGCCACTACGCGCATCACGGCGACGCCATGATCGTCATCTCCGGTTGCGACAAGACCGGCGCGGCGGCCCTGATGCCGCTCGCGCGCACCAACGCTTTCGGGCTGGTCCTCTATCCCGGCACGAGCTCGCCCGGGAAGGTCGACTTTGGGCCCTGGGCGGCCAAGGGCACCAACCTCACGATCATGGACTGGGCCGAGGGCCGTGCGGCGCGCGAGGCCGGCCGCATCACGGCCGAGGAATTCGATGCGCTGGAGCGCAACGTGCTGCCGGGCAGTGGCACCTGCGGTGCGATGTTCACCGCCAACACCATGAGCACCATCGCCGAGGCGATCGGCATGATGCTGCCGCATGGTGCGTCGCACCCGGCCGACTACGATGCGAAGAGCGACATCCATGCCGATGTCCGCGCCCAGGCGCGCGCGTCGGTCACTGCCCTCTACCGCCTGATGGAAGCCGGGATCCGGCCGCGGGACATCATGACCGAGCGCGCCTTCGAGAATGCCATCACGACCGTCTACGCGATGGGGGGCTCGACCAACATGTACCTGCACCTGCTGGCGGTGGCGCGCGAGGCGCAGGTGTCGATCGGCATCGAGCGCATCCAGGCGGTCGGCGAGCGCGTGCCGCTGCTGGCCAACCTGCAGCCGCACGGCCCCTACGCCATGACGAGCCTGCATGCGATCGGCGGCGTGCCGGTCGTGATGAAGGAACTGCTGCGGGCGGGGCTGCTGCATGGCGACGTGCTGACGGTGACGGGCCGGACGCTGGCGGAGAACCTCGCCGACGTCCCGACGCTTGACAGCCTGGGCAAGCAGGACATCGTGCGGCCGGTGACCGATCCGCTGGCGCCCGCCAACAACCACATCAGCATGCTGAAGGGCAACCTTGCGCCGGAGAGTTGTCTGCTGAAGCTGTCCGGCAAGACGCTGGAGAAGGGCGTGTTCCGCGGCACGGCGCGCGTCTTCGATTCGGAAGCCGAGACGATGAAGGCGATCCGCGCCGGCGAGATCGTGCCCGGCAACGTGATCGTGGTGCGCAATGTCGGCCCCGTGGGCGGACCGGGCATGCCGGAGATGGTGATGCTCACCATCCAGCTGCAGGGCAGGGGGCTGGGCGAGGACGTGGCCCTGATCACGGACGGCCGCTTCTCGGGCGTCAGCCATGGCATCCTGATCGGCCACATCTCGCCCGAGGCGGCACGTGGCGGTCCCATCGCCGCCGTGCGCGACGGCGACACGATCGTGATCGATCCGCGCGGTCGCACGCTCACCCTGGACATTCCGGACGCTGAGATCGCCCGTCGCATGGCCGAATGGCAGGCGCCGGATCTCTCGGCGCGCGTACGCCCTGGCTCGGTGCACGATAAGTATGTGCGCCTGGTGTCGTCCGCCCATCGCGGCTGTGTGGTGTGATTGCGGCTCTCGCGAAGCTCCCGGCGTCCGCGGCGCCGGCACCGTTCTTCCCGGGTGTGGTGGCGCCGGCCGGTGGTGCGCTTCGCCGCCGCGGCCGGCGCCGCGGCGGCGGCCGCGCTCTGGCAGGCCGTTGGTCCCTGGCTGTTTCCCGGGCCGGCGATCGTCGGCGGCCGCGCCCTCGATGCCCTTTCGGTCGTCGATGGTGACACGCTGAAGCTCGGCGGCCGGCCGGTTCGCCTCTACGGCATCGACGCGCCGGAGCTGGGACAGACATGCGACGGCTGGCCTGCCGGAGAGATCGCGCGGCGGGCCTTGGCGGGCATCGTGGCGGGCCGGCCGGTCGAATGCCGGCGCGTGACGACCGACCGCTACGGCCGTGTCGTGGCCGTCTGCCGAGCAGCCGGGGAGGATGTCAGCGCGACCCTGGCCAGGTCGGGCATGGCCTGGGCCTACGAGACCTATACGTTGCGCTATCTGCTGCCGGAATGGCAGGCGCGGGCCGACGGGCTGGGCGTCCATGCCCATCGCTGCGCCAGCCCGGCCGCGTGGCGCAAGGCCCGCTAGATCTGTGCCCGTGCTATGAGGACGCCATCCTGATCTGCAAGCGAGGGCCGAGACATGAACGGTGAGTTGTGGCGTCTGACGGCCGTCGAGGCCGTGTCCCTGCTGAAGAAGAAGGAGATCTCGCCGCTCGACCTGATCGATGCCTCGGCAAGGCGCATCGCCGAGGTCGAACCTGCGGTGAATGCGCTGCCGACCCTCTGTCTCGACCGTGCGCGCGACCACGCCCGGCGCATCATGTCGGGCAAAGCCTGCGAGGCGTCGGGCGAGGCGGGCTGGCTGGCCGGCCTGCCGGTGTCGATCAAGGACCTCACCGACGTGGCCGGTGTGCGCACGACCTATGGTTCGCCGCTATTTGCCGACCATGTTCCAGCGAAATCGCACCCTCTTGTCGAGCGCATCGAGCGCAAGGGCGGCATCGTCGTCGCCAAGTCCAACACGCCGGAGTTCGGTGCAGGCGGCAGCACCTTCAACGAGGTGTTCGGCCGCACGCGCAATCCCTGGAACACCTCGCTGACCTGCGGCGGCTCGACGGGCGGCGGTGCGGTGTCGCTGGCGACCGGCGAGGTCTGGCTGGCGCATGGCTCCGACCATGGCGGCTCGCTGCGCCGCCCCGGCACCTACTGCTCGGTGGTCGGCCTGCGGCCGTCGCCCGGCCGCGTGACCCGCGGCACGTCGAACAATCTCTGGTCCCCGCAGTCCGTGCAGGGGCCGATGGCGCGCAACGTACCCGACCTCGCCCTGTTCCTCGACGCCATGGCGGGCTTCTGCCCGCACGATGCCATGACGTTCGACGCGCCTGCCGTGTCGTTCAGCGCGGCCGTGGCGAACCCGGTCGCGCCCAAGCGCATCGCCTGGACGGCCGACTTCGGCGGCATCTGTGCGATCGACAGCGAGATCCGAGACGTCACGTCGAAGATGGTGCGGCGCTTCGAGGAGCTGGGCTGCATCGTCGAGGAGGTGTCGCCGGACTTCGCTTCGGCCGACGAGGTCTTCATGGTGCTGCGCAGCCAGCAGTTCGTCGTCGATCGCGAGCTGCAGATCCAGGAGCATCGTGACAGGATCAAGCCGGACATCATCTGGAACACCGAGCTCGGTCTGAAGCAGAGCACGAGCCGCCTCGCCTGGGCAGAGCGCGAGCGCGCCGCGTTGTTCAGGCGCATGGCCGAGTTCTTCCAGACATACGATCTGCTGGTGACGCCCGGCGCACCGACCGGGGCCTTCGACGTCAACCTGCGCGCACCCGCCACGATCGGCGGCAGGAAGCTCGACAACTACATGGGCGGCTCGACGTTGAACTCGGCCATCACCGTGACCGGCAGCCCGGCCATCGCGGTGCCCTGCGGTTTCGACCAGCACGGCCGCCCCGTCGGACTGCAACTCGTCGGCAAGCCGCGCGGTGAGGCGGCGCTGCTGCAGGCCGCCGCCCTCTACGAGAGCATGACAGGCCTGCACAAGCTGGTCCCGCTCGACCCCCGCCCGGGAACGGTGCCGCCGGCTTGACGACAGCTCGCCGAGCGCGGATGACGACAGTAGGTGGAGGGAATCCTATGCGCATTTTCAAATGGGGTGATGGTCTTGCCGTCGAGCTCCCAGCGGATGTCGTTGGGCACCTGAAACTGAAGAATGGCGACGAAATCGACATCCGTGTCGTTCGTGGCGGTACCTTGGAGGCGGTGAGAAGCTGCGAGCAGGAGATCGCGCGCGTTCGCACTTTGCGCAAGGCCCAGCCTGCTGGCTGGAAATTCGATCGTGACGAAGCCAACGGCCGATAGCCGTAACATTTCGCAAGGAAATTCGGATCGAAGGGCAGGCCTCGACCCTGCGGCGTCGGACGTGCCACGCTCCGTTCACAAGAAACGGAGGAAACCAGGGCATGAAGGCATCGCTGTTCTATCTGCCGAGCATCGCCAGCCGCGCCGAGATCGAGGCCGGCATGGCGGGCATGAACCCGCACTACTACCAGCGCATGCTGAAGGAGCTCAGCGAGCAGATCAGGCTCGGCGACGAGCTGGGCTACGATTCGGTGAGCTTCACCGAGCACCACTTCCACATCGAGGGCTTCGAGCTCTCGAACAACCCGGTGCTGCTTGACCTCTACTTCGCCATGCAGACCAAACGCATCCGGGTCGGCCAGCTCGGCATCGTCCTGCCCGCCGCCAATCCGATCCGCGTCGCCGAGGATATCGCCATGCTCGACCACATGACGGGCGGGCGCGCCAACGCGGGCTTCGCGCGCGGCTATCAGCGGCGGTGGGTCGACGTCATGGCGCAGCAGACGCACGGCATCCACGGCGCGCTGCCAAACCAGCACGACGAGATCGACAATGCCAACCGGCTCGCCTTCGAGGAGAACTTCCGTATCGTCAAGAAATGCTGGACGGAGGAGATGCTGACCTTCGACGGCAGGTTCTGGAAGGTGCCGGCCGGTCCGACACCCTGGACGCTCGACACGACCGAGAAGTGGGGCAAGGGAGTGGAGAACGGCATCCTGAAGGCGGTCGGCGTGGTGCCCAAGCCGCTGCAGAAGCCGCATCCGCCGCTGTTCCAGCCCTTCGCCAGCTCGGAGAACACGGTGCGGTTCTGCGCCCAGGAGGGCGTGACGCCGATCCTGCCGCCAATGCTGCCGGTCTACGAGGAGAAGCTCTACAGCGTCTATGCCGAGGTCGCGGGCAAGCCCAAGGGACAGGGCGTCGGCGTGCTGCGCGACGTCATCATCGCCGACAGCGATGCCGAGGCCATGGCGCTGTGGCGCGATTCGGGCCAGTTCTCCGGCCGCGCCTGGTTCGAGCCGTTCGGCTTCCGCCGCGGCATGCAGGATCCCGTCACAGGCAAGTTCCCGACGCCGGAGGAGGTGATCGCCATGGGCTATGCCTATGTCGGGACCGTCGACACCGTGCTGCGCGCCATGGAGGCCCAGCAGGCGCGGCAGCCGGTCGACTGGGTGTTCTGCTACACCTACAACAGCCTGGTGCCGCACCCCGTCCTGATGAAGTCGATCGAGGCCTTCTGGACGAAGGTGATGCCGCGCTTCCGCTGATTGTTTCCAGGGATGAGCGCGCTCCTGCACGGACCTCGGGTCAGTTGAAGATCGAGGGATCGATCAGGGGCTTGCCGCGCGGCCGTGCGGGCAGCGGGCGGTCGCAACGCTGGAACTGGCCGCGGCCGGCCGAGCCGCTCATGCGGCCTTCCTCCATCACCACCTCGCCACGCGACAGCGTCAGCACCGGGTAACCGGTGAGCACGCGGCCTTCGTAGGGCGTGTAGTCGCAATTGTGGTGCAGGATCGTGTTGGTGAGACTCACCTTGCGCGCGGGATCCCACAGCACGATGTCGGCATCGGCGCCCACTGCGATCGTGCCCTTGCGCGGATGCAGGCCGTAGAGCTTGGCGGCGTTGGTCGCCGACAGCGCCACGAACTGCTGCAGGGTGATGCGACCCTTGTTGACTCCCTCGGAGAACAGCAGCGGCAGGCGGGTCTCGACGCCCGGCACGCCGTTGGGGATCTTGCGGAAGCTTTGCGCCGCCCCGGGCAGCTTCTTGCCGCGCACGTCGTCGAACTTGAAGGCGGCGTGGTCGGACGACAGGATATGGAACGTGTCGGCCGAGAGGCCGGTCCAGATATGCTCCTGGTTGTCGGTGCCGCGCGGCGGCGGCGAGCACACGCACTTGGCGCCTTCGTCGCCGGGCTTCTCGAAATCCTCCTCGCTCAGGAACAGATATTGCGGGCAGGTCTCGCCATAGACCTTGAGGCCGCGCGCTTGGGCGCGCTGGATCTCGTGCATGGCCTCTTTGGCCGAGACATGGACCAGCAGCATCGGCACGTCGAGCAGTTCGGCCAGCGAGATGGCGCGGTGCGTGGCCTCGCGCTCGACCACGAAGGGCCGCGAGGTGGCGTGGAACTTCGCCGCCGTCATGCCCTTCAGCTCCAGCCGCTCGGTCAGCCAGCCGATGCAGTCGGAATTCTCGGCATGGATCATCAGCATGGCTTGCTCGCGCCGCGCCGCGGCCAGCGCGTCGAGCATCTCGCGGTCGGTGAGCTTCACGTCGTCGTAGGTCATGTAGACCTTGAACGAGGTGTAGCCGTCGGCGACCAGGGCCGTGAAGTCCTGGCCCATGATCTTCTCGCTGGGATCGGACAGGATCACGTGGAAGGCATAGTCGACCAGCGACTTGCCCTCGGCCCGCTGGTGATAGCGGTTCACCGCATCGCGCAGCGACTGGCCGCGCGCCTGGTAGGCGAAGGGGATGATGGTCGTGGTACCGCCGGCCGCGGCCGCGCGGCTGCCGCTCTCGAAGTCGTCGCAGAACACCGAGCCGTCGGCCGTGTCCTGGTCGAAATGGACATGGGCGTCGATGCCGCCTGGCACGGCGATCAGGCCGGTGGCGTCGATCTCCTTCCTGCCCTTGTCCAGCCGCTCGCCCAGCGCCACGACCCGTCCCGCGACGATGCCGATATCGCCCTGCACGACGTCCGAGGCCGTCGCGATGGTGCCGTTGCGGATCACGAGATCGTACTCGGCCATGCCTTGCTCCTTTTGCCGCGGGGACTGCAAGTCCCGTGCCGTCATCCCGCCTAGACCGGGAACGCGCCGCGGTCCACACTTCACCAACGAACGAGGGAGCCGTCATGTTTCGCTGGATCGCACCGCTGGCCGCCGCCGCCGGATTGGCTGCCGCTGGAGCGTCGACCATCCCGGCCCTGGCGCAGAACGCCGTCAAGCCGGCGGTCGTCTACAGCACCGGCGGCAAGTTCGACAAATCGTTCAACGAGGGCGTCAGCATGGGTGCCCAGAAGTTTGCCAAGGAAGCCAAGGTCACGGTCGCGGAGTTCGAGCCCAGCAACGAGACGCAGTTCGAGCAGGCGCTGCGGCGCTTCGCCCAGCGCGGCCAGGATCCCATCATCGCCGTCGGCTTCTCGCAGGCCGTGCCGCTGCAGCGCGTCGCCAAGGAATTTCCCAAGACCCGCTTCACGATCATCGACAGCGTCGTCGACCTGCCCAATGTGCAGTCCGTCATTTTCCGGGAGCAGGAAGGATCGTTCCTGGTCGGCGTGCTGGCGGCGCTGGCGTCCAAGACCGGCAAGATCGGTTTCGTCGGCGGCATGGACATCCCGCTGGTGCGCCGCTTCCTGTGCGGCTTCGAGCAGGGCGTGAAGTACGCCGATCCCAAGGCCGAAGTGATCGCCAACATGACGGGCACGACGCCGGCCGCCTGGAACGATCCCGGGCGCGGCGCCGAGCTGGCCAAAGGCCAGTTCGACCGCGGCGTCGACGTCGTCTATGCGGCGGCGGGCACAACCGGCCTCGGCGTGCTGCAGGCCGCCAAGGACCGCGGCAAGCTCGGCATCGGCGTGGATTCCAACCAGAATCATCTGCATCCGGGTACGATGCTGACCTCCATGCTGAAGCGCGTCGACCTCGCGGCCTATGACAGCTTCAAGGCGGCGCAGGACGGCACCTGGAAGGGCGGAACCCAGGTGCTCGGCCTCAAGGAGGGCGGCGTCGACTGGGCGCTCGACCAGTACAATCAGAGCCTGATCACGCCGGAGATGAAGGCCAAGGTCGAGGCAGCCAAGGCCGGCATCGTCTCCGGCAAGATCGCGGTCCATGACTACATGAGCAACAACGCCTGCAAGTGACGGTGCCGCTCATGGCCGGTGCGGCGGCGATCGAGCTCACGGGCATCCGGAAATCCTTCGGCAGCGTGCACGCCGTGCGCGGCGTATCCCTCAGGATCGAGAAGGGCGTCATCGCCGGCATCGTCGGCGAGAACGGCGCCGGCAAGTCGACCCTGATGAGCATCCTCTATGGCCTCTATCGCGCCGACGAGGGCGAGATCCGCGTCGACGGCCGGCCGGTGCGCATGGACAGCCCGCACGATGCCATCGCGCACGGCATCGGCATGGTCCACCAGCACTTCATGCTGGTCGACACCTTCACCGTCCTGGAGAATCTCGTGCTGGGCGCGGAGGGTGGCCCGCTGCTGGCGGGCGGGCTTTCCAGGGCGCGGGCCGAGCTGGCGCGCCTCGCCCGCGAATATGGGCTCGCCGTCGATCCCGACGCCCGGCTCGGCGACCTGTCGGTCGGCGAGCAGCAGCGCGTCGAGATCCTGAAGGTGCTGTACCGTGGTGCCCGCATCCTGATCCTCGACGAGCCCAGCGCTGTGCTGACGCCGCAGGAGACGGATCGGCTGTTCCGCATTCTCCGCGTGCTGCGCGAGCGCGGCGTCACGGTCGTCCTGATCACCCACAAGCTGCACGAGATCATGGCCGCCACCGAGCATGTCTATGTGATGCGCCAGGGCCTGGTGGTGGCCGACCGGCGCACGGCCGATACGAGCCCGGAGGAGCTGGCCGAGCTGATGGTCGGCCGCAAGGTCCGCCTGCAGCTCGACAAGGCTCCGTCCCATGCCGGCGAGGTCCTGCTCCGGGCGGACCACCTGTCGCTGGTCGACCGCCGAGGCGTGCGACTGCTGGACGATGTCAGCCTGCAGGTGAGGGCCGGCGAGATCGTCGGCATCGCGGGTGTTTCCGGCAACGGCCAGACCGAGCTGCTGCAGGTCCTGGCGGGCATCCGCGCGCCGACCGCGGGCCGGCTCGTCGTCCGCGGCCGCGAGGTCGACGCGGAGAATCTCAGTGATCCGGCCGAGATGCGGGCGCTGGGCGTGGCCCACGTGCCAGAGGACCGGCAGCGCTACGGCATGGTCGCGGCATTCGAGGCGGCCGAGACGTCGATCCTGGGCTACCAGTCCGAACCGCCCTTTTGCCGCCACTACCTGCTCGACGGACCTGCCGTCGATCGTCATTGCGCAACCTTGATGGAACTGTTCGACGTGCGCCCCCGGGAGCCGGGCCTGCGTTCGTCGAGCTTCTCCGGCGGCAACCAGCAGAAGCTCGTCCTGGCGCGCGAGATGGCACGCCATCCGCGGGTCCTTCTGGCGGGGCAGCCGACCCGCGGCGTCGACATCGGCGCCATCGAATTCATCCATCGCGAGCTGGTGAGGGCCCGCGACGCAGGCTGTGCGGTGCTGGTCGTGTCGGTGGAGCTGGACGAGATCCTCACCCTCGCCGACCGCATCCTCGTGATGTTTGCCGGCCGGATCGTCGGCGAGGTGCCGGCCGGGACCGCCGACGAGCGGACCCTCGGCCTGTTGATGGCGGGTGCGCAACCTGCAGCGGTGGACGCGTGATTGCATCGCGCCGAGGGCCGTCCGGTCCGTTGCCCGCCTGGGCCGACGTCGCCCTGCTGCCGCTGGTCAACGTCGCACTCGCCTTCGTGATCGTCGGGATCATCGTGCGCGTCATCGGCGTCGATCCACTGCAGGCGCTGCGGCTTCTGGTCCTGGGAGCGATCGGCTCGTCCGAATCGATCGGCTACACGCTCTACTACACGACCAACTTCATCTTCACCGGCCTCGCGGTCGCGGTCGCCTTCCACGCCGGACTGTTCAACATCGGCGGCGAGGGCCAGGCCTATCTGGGCGGGCTGGGCTGCGGCGTGGCGATCCTCGCCCTCGACGGCGTCCTGCCGGCGCCGCTCATGATCCCCGTCGCGATCGTGGCCGCGGCGCTGTTCGGCGCCGCGTGGGCGGCCGTGCCCGCCTGCCTGCAGGCCTGGCGCGGCAGCCACATCGTCATCACCACCATCATGTTCAACTTCCTGGCGGCGGCGCTGATGGTCTACCTGATGGTGAACGTGCTGATCGCGCCGGGATCGATGACGCCGCAGAGCCGCACCTTCGCGGACTCCGCTTCGCTGCCCTCGATGCAGCAGGCGCTGTCCTGGATCGGCATCGAGGTCGCGACGTCGGCGCTCAACCTGTCGATCGTGCTGGCGGTACTGTGTTGCATCGGTGTCTGGGTATTCCTGTGGCACACGCCGTGGGGCTATGCCCTGCGCACCATGGGCCACAATCCCGAAGCGGCGGTCTATGCCGGCACGAACCTGCGGCACATGACCGTGCTCGCCATGTGCCTCTCGGGCGCGCTGGCGGGATTCGTCGGCGTCAACGAGCTGATGGGTGTGCATCATCGCATCGTGCTCGACTTCCCCGCCGGCTACGGCTTCGCGGGTATCGCGGTCGCCCTGATGGGCCGCAGCCATCCGCTGGGCATCGCGCTGGCGGCCCTGCTGTTCGGCGCCCTGCAGCAGGGCGGCGCCGAGCTTGCCTTCGAGATCCCGACCATCACGCGCGAGATGGTGGTGGTGATCCAGGGGCTGGTGATCCTCTTCTCCGGCGCGCTGTTCAACATGCCGCGCCCGTGGCTGCAGGTCCTCTTCTCGCACCGCCGCGATGGGAGCGGCGCGTAGTGGACGAGATCGTCTCCTACCTGCTGCTCACGCTCGCGGCCACGCTGCGGGTCGCGACGCCGCTGGTGCTCTGCGCCATGGGCGGGCTGTTCTCCGAGAAGAGCGGCATCATCGACGTCGGCCTGGAGGGCAAGATGCTGGCGGCGGCCTTCTTCGCCGCCGCGGTGTCGGCCGTCACCGGCTCGGCCTGGCTGGGGGTCGGCGCGGGCATCCTCGCCGCCGAGGCGCTGGCGCTGCTGCACGGCTTCGCCTGCATCACCCATCGCGGCAACCAGGTGGTGAGCGGCGTCGCGCTCAACATCCTGGTGGCCGGCCTCACCGTCGTGCTGGGCACGGCCTGGTTCAACCGCGGTGGCCAGACTCCGCCGCTGTCGAGCGACCAGCGTCTGGCGCCGCTGTTCCTGCCCGATGCGGGCGACAATATCCTGGTCTATGTCGCGCTCGCCGTGGTGCCGCTGACCTGGTGGCTGATCGGGCGTACGCGCTTCGGCCTGCGCCTGCGGGCGGTCGGCGAGATGCCGCTGGCGGTCGATGCAGCCGGCATCTCGGTGTCCTGGCTGCGCTATCGCGCCGTGCTGCTGTGCGGGCTGTTCGCCGGCCTGGCGGGCGCCTATCTCTCGATCGCCCAGAATGCCGGCTTCAGCCGCGACATGACGGCGGGGCAGGGATTCATCGCCCTGGCGGCCATCATCTTCGGCAAGTGGCGTCCCTTTCCGACCTTCGGCGCCTGCCTGCTGTTCGGGCTGCTCGACGCCGTGGCCATCCGCCTGCAGGGCGTGCGCCTGCCGGGGCTGGGCGAGGTGCCGGTGCAACTGATCCAGGCCTTGCCCTATCTTCTCACCGTCTTCCTGCTGGCCGGCTTCATCGGCCGCGCCATCGCACCGCGCGCGGCCGGCGTGCCCTACGAGAAGGAACATTGATGAACGACCTGCTCCACCTCGCCCAGCGCATGATGCTGCATGCCCATGCGCCCTACTCGACGTTCCATGTCGGCGCCGCTGTGCGCGCCGAGGACGGCTCGATCCACGGCGGCTGCAATGTCGAGAATGCCTCCTATCCGGAGGGCATGTGCGCCGAGGCCGGCGCCATCGCCGCCCTGGTCGCCGCCGGCCACAAGCGCGTCCTCGAATGCCTCGTCGTCGGTCCGGGGCCGGAAGTCATCACGCCCTGCGGCGGCTGCCGCCAGAAGCTGCGGGAGTTCGCCGCCGACGACACGCCGGTCCATCTCTGCGGTCCGGACGGCCTGCATCGCACGGTGACCCTGGGGCAGCTCCTGCCGCTGTCCTTCGGCGCGCATAATCTGGAGAAGCCATGAGCGACGTCGTCGCGGCGCGGGCGCCGGGCTTCCGGCCGAAGGTCGCGGTCATCCTGGGATCCGGGCTGGGCGGCTTCGTCGAGGAGGTGACGCCGGTCGCCGAGATTCCGTATGCCGACCTGCCGGGGTTTCCGCAGACGACGGTGGGCGGCCATGCCGGCCGGCTGGTGCTGGGCCATGTCGGCCCGACGCCGGTCGCCGTCCTGCAGGGCCGTGCCCACTACTACGAGCGCGGGCGCCCCGACGAGATGAAGCAGGCGATCCGCACCCTGGCGGCGGTCGGCTGCGAGACGCTGCTGCAGACCAATGCGGCCGGCAGCCTGCGGCTGGACATGACGCCGGGCTCGGTGATGGCGGTCAGCGACCACATCAATTTCACCGGGGTCAATCCGCTGTTCGGGGAGACCGGCGACAGCCGCTTCGTCGACATGGTCGACGCCTACGATCCGGCGCTGCGCCGCCGGCTGCTGGAGGCGGCGCGCCGGGCCAACGTGCGCTGCCACGAGGGCGTCTACATTTTCTTCAGCGGCCCGAGCTTCGAGACCCCGGCCGAGATCGCCGCCGCCCGCGTGCTGGGTGCGGATGCCGTCGGCATGTCGACGGTGCCCGAGACGGTGCTGGCGCGGCAGGCCGGCATGAAGGTGGTCGCCCTGTCGCTGATGACCAACTTCGCGGCCGGGCTGGTGCCGGGCGCCCTGGGACACGACCACACGATCGCAGTCGCGAGCGCGGCATCGGGTGACGTGCGGCGGCTGCTTCGTTCCTTCCTCGAGGAGTGCTGCGCATGAAGTGAGTGATACAAATGCGCATTGTGCATGCGCATTAAATCACCATATATATATATTGCTTGTTTCATGCTGAGGTACGTCATGCCGGATCGGAATTCGAATCCTGCTGCCAAGCGTGCCGCGAACGTCAGTGTTCGTGGCGATCTTTTGGCGGCTGCACGTGAGGCTGGCGTCAATCTTTCAGCCGCTCTCGAGCGTGCCTTGGTTCGTGAGCTCGCGGAGGCCAAGCGGCGGAAGTGGCGCGAGGAGAACCGCGAGGCGATTGCTCTCTATAACGAGCAGGTCGAGAAGCACGGCGTGTTCTCCGACGGGATGCGGAGCTTCTGATTGGCGCAATTCACCGTCTATCGGAACAAGAATCCTCGGACACGGTCGACATTCCCCTTCTGGTGGACATCCAGTCCGACCTGCTGGAGGAAATGCAGACCCGGGTCGTGGTCCCGCTCACCAAGGCACCGGCTTTCGCCCGAAGGCCCGTCGCATATCTGATGCCGACTGTGCGCTTCGAAGACGATGTCTATGTTCTGATGACGCCGCATCTCGCGGGGATTCCGCGAGCGGAGCTTGGGCAGCCTGCCGGCAGTCTGATGAAGGATCGCGATGCGATCATTTCAGCGATTGATTTTCTGCTGTCGGGGGTCTGAGCGTGTGACCTTGGACTGGTTGCCGCATTAGGCGCGACTTTTGCGAGCGCGCGGCCAGGAGCTATCCTTCATCCGATGCTGCCCCAGGAAATCATTCGCAGGAAGCGTGACGGCCACGCCCTCTCGGCCGAGGAGATCGCCTTCGTGGTGCGCGGCATCGGCGACGGTGGCCTGAGCGAGGGCCAGGTCGCGGCCTTCGCCATGACGGTGTTCTTCCGCGGCATGACGACGGCCGAACGCGTGGCGCTGACCCAGGGGCTGGCGCATTCGGGCGCCATGCTGGAATGGAAGAGCCTCTCTCTGCCCGGGCCGGTGGTCGACAAGCATTCCAGCGGCGGGGTGGGCGACAAGGTGAGCCTGATGCTGGCGCCGATCGTGGCCGCCTGCGGTGGTTTCGTGCCGATGATCTCGGGACGCGGACTGGGCCATACCGGCGGCACGCTGGACAAGCTGGCGTCGATCTCGGGCTACGACGTGCAGCCCGACATCGCGACCTTCCGCCGGGTCGTGCGCGAGGTCGGCTGTGCGGTGATCGGCCAGACCGACGAGCTGGCGCCGGCCGACCGGCGGCTCTATGCCACGCGCGACGTCACCGGCAGCGTCGAATCGATCCCGCTGCTGGTGAGCTCGATCCTGAGCAAGAAGATCGCCGAAGGGCTGGACGGGCTGGCGATGGACGTGAAATGCGGCTCGGGCGCCTTCTGCGACACCGAGCCGATGGCGCGCGACCTCGCGGAGAGCCTGGTGGCCGTGGCCAACCAGGCCGGCCTGCCGACCCATGCGCTGATCACCGACATGGACTGCGTGCTGGGCCGCACGGTCGGCAACGCGCTGGAGGTCGTTGAGGCCGTGGCGTACCTGAAAGGTGAGGGCGCGCGCGAGCCGCGCCTGCACGAAGTGACCATGGCGCTGGCCGGCGAGATGCTGGCGCTGGGCAAGCTGGCGCCGAGCCCGGCCGCCGGCCGTGTGCGCGCCGAGGCGGCCCTGGCCGACGGACGTGCGGCCGAGGTCTTCGCCCGCATGGTGGCGGCGCTGGGCGGTCCCGATGACTTCCTGGAGCACAGTCCCCGCTACCTCGCGCATGCGTCGGTCACCAAGCCCTGCCCGGCCGAGCGCGGCGGCCATGTGACCGGCATGAATGCCCGCGACGTGGGCATCGCCGTGGTGGCGCTGGGCGGCGGCCGCGCCCATGCCGACGATGCGATCGATCCGTCGGTCGGACTGACGGAGGTGATCGATGTCGGCATGCCGGTGCGCGCCGGCGATCCGCTCTGCATCGTCCATGCCGCCACCGAAGAGCAAGCCGACGAGGCGATCGCGCTGCTGCGGCAGGCGATCCGCATCGGCGATGCGCCACCGCCAGAGCGGCCGGTGCTGATCGATCGGATCACCTGATGGGGATCGACCTCCAGGCCTATGCGCGCGACGGCTTCCTGGTGCTGCCGGATTTCCTGCCGCCAGCGGATTGCGATGCCCTGCAGGCCCGGGCGGCGATGCTCGTGGAAGGGTTCGATCCTGAGCGGCGCACCGTGTTCTCGACCCGGGACCAGGGCCATGCGCGCGACGCCTACTTCCAGGAATCGGGCGGCGCCATCCGCTTCTTCTTCGAGGAGGAGGCAGCCGACCGGCCGATGTCGCGGGCGCTCAACAAGATCGGCCATGCGCTGCACGATCTCGATCCGGTCTTCGACCGCGTGTCGCGCCAGCCGCGCCTGGCCGGCCTCGGGCGGGCGCTCGGACTGCGGCAGCCGCTGCTGCTGCAGTCCATGTACCTTTTCAAGCAGCCGCTCATCGGCGGCGAGGTCCGCTCGCACCACGGAACCCCCTTCCCCCACACCCCGGCCGGGCCCTCAGGCACCCTTGTTTGCTACCCGCTTCGGCCGGGGCGAACCAGAAGCCGTTGACGGTGACCGGCCGCGTTTAGGGGTAGGTGGCGTCCTGGTCCCAGCCGACCTCGCCGCCGATGA
>Ga0182792_1000986_pt1 | contig 24625 bp, 16 predicted proteins | sample Passage237B_FD_130497 | JGI IMG/M metagenome (GOLD analysis project Ga0182792, IMG submission 130497) | Cellulose adapted compost microbial communities from Newby Island Compost Facility, Milpitas, CA, USA - Passage2 37B (version 2) (version 2) ...
GTCGGGAAATGAAAAAGCGTAGAAACACTAGAGAAACGTAGCAGATCGTCACTCGTTATTAGATAGGTAGCGCGGTGGCTATTTTGCCCAAACGTGATCCACGTCTTCCAGCTTCAGGTTTTTCGTCTCGGGGATCATCTTCCAGCAAAACAGCGCCCCGCCCCAGCAGATTGCCGTAAAGAGCAGGTACATGCCCCCGGGATTTTCAAATTGTTCGGCAAACCAGTCACCGAGGACGGGGAAAATTTGTGCAATTAGAAAAGAGGACAGGTAGAGGAAAAAGCAGACAATACCCATAGCGCGCCCACGGATCCGGTTGGGAAACAGTTCGGATATGATGATCCAGCTAAGGGGAGCCAGACCGAGCGTAAAAGCACCCGTGGCCACTAGCATAGGAATAAGAATGTATAAGGGAGGCAAATCAGCCATCAGGATCAACGCCATGAGTACATGTCCTGCCCCCATGGCAATGACGCTTCCTATCAGTAAGCCCCTTCGTGAAAAATGTTTAATTAACGGGAAGGCAAGTAGGGTACAGATGAATATGAAAAGGTAGATGGGAATTGAACTCAATATGGCATGTGTGCCGAGCCCAATGCCTGCTTCCGACAAAATGGTTGGCGCATATAGAAGCATCATATTAACTCCATTCACCTGTGACAGAATCATGAGCAGCGTGCCCGTGATCAGTGCGGTTCGAAAAGGGGGCGTGAACAGGTTTTCACGGCTTTGCGTCTGGACCAGGGAATTTTCAATTTCCTTTAATTCCTTCATGCCTGTTTCGGGGCCGTTTACCCGAATGAGGATTTTCTTCGCCTGTTCAGCGAAACCGTTCAGCATAAGCCATCGCGGGCTTTCCGGAATCAGCAGGAGCCCTATAAACAGAATCAGAACCGGCACCCCCTGGGAAGCGAACATCAAACGCCAGTTTCCCTCAAATGAAAAGAAATAGCTGACGATTACGGCCATGTTAATACCGAACACGTTCGAAAGCTGGTTTACATTGACCAGCCGCCCGCGTTGCTCGGGCGGAGCCAGTTCGGCGATATAGATAGGGGACGACATCATGGCCAGCCCTACTCCAATTCCACCCATAAAACGCCAGAAGCAAAGCGACCACACATCGTCGGTCACCGCACACCCGAGGGTGGAAATGGCAAAAAACGCGGTAGCCAGCATCATGGTTCTGCGGCGGCCCAGGCGGTCGGTCACCCAAAGTCCGATCAAAGGACCTGAGATAGCCCCCAGAATGGCGCTGCTAACTACAAACCCTTTCATGGAAGGCGAAAGGTTGAAGTATTGTTCCAGGTATAACAGCGCACCGGAAATGATTACCAGATCAAAACCAAACAGGAACCCTCCCACCGAAGCGACAAGAGCGATACGATAGACGTAAAACAGCCGCGATTTATCAGTGCTCATAGGTCGGTTTATTAAAGTGTGGAAACCCGATAACCGGGCACCTTTTCCGAAAACAGCCCGGGCAGCCAGGCAGCGCCGATCCCCGGACGCGATGGGGGCTGGAGGGTGCCCCGACTGATTTCGATGGTCTCGTCGATTAGGTGCGGATATACCCGCTGGATGTGCGCCCGGACAGATTCCTGGAAAACGACGTTTGAGCAGGTAGTTGCTACATGAACACCGGCGAGTAGGGTAAAAGGCCCCGTACAATCGTGCATCGTCACCGGAATATTATACGGCAGTGCCATATCGGCGATTCGTTTCGATTCTGAAATCCCGCCGACCCAGGTTGGATCAATCATGATATAGTCGGCTGCGAGCCTTTCCAGCACCAGACGGTAGTCATCCCGGGTGGTAAACATTTCACTGACCGCAATAGGGACACCAGCCTTGTCGTGGAACTTGCAGAGCTGATCTACATTGTCGATGCGCAATACATCTTCCATCCAGAGGGGTTTGATCTCCCGCATGATTTCCACAATGCGCATCGCCGCAGGCCATTGAAAAAAGCCGTGCCCATCAAGCATCACCTCCAGATCGTACCCTACCGCTTCCCTGATCTTGAATAAGGGCTGCAAATGGGCTTTCAGATCTGACCAGCTTAAATAGAGGGGCCCGTTCTGCTGATGGGCCAGGGGATCGAGCAGCCAAACCTTTACCGCCTTATAGCCCAGATTTACCAGTTCTCTGGCATATTCTCCGGGTTTGTGCACGCTTGCCCAGTTATCTTCCAGCGGGCCTTCCGTACCGGGACTTCCATACCCCGGCCACGTGAGCGTTTCTCTTTCTGCGGCAGGGGTAACAAAATTGCCATAGCCGGCGCCTCCCGAGCTGTTGTAAGCGGGGATCTCAACTCTCGTCCGGCCACCCAGCAGTTGCCAGACCGGCAGTTGCGCGTGTTGACCCAATATATCCCACAGGGCCAGATCGACAGCAGAAAGAGCCCGGAGTTCGGTGCCACGTCCGCCGAAATTCATGAAACGTTCATAAAAGAAGCGCCAATGTCTTTCGATATCGAGGGCATTGTCACCGAGGAGGCGATCGGCCATCCAGTCATGGATGAGGGAGGCGACAGCCGACGCGGCATAATAGGTTTCGCCGTTGCCTATAATGCCCGCATTGGTGTGTATGCGCAGGCACAACAAGTGTGCTTTACAAAGGGTCTCGATTTTCGTGATTTTTAAGGGAGTCATGGTAAGCGTTTAGGAAGCGAAACGGATTAATCTTTAGCCCATGTACCAGCCGCCGTTTACATGCAGTTCATGACCTGTAATGAACCGGCTTTCCGGGGAGATCAGGAACCAAACGGCATTGGCTACATCTTCGGTCGATCCCCGAAACTGAAGCGACTGCTTTTCAAGAATTTGCCGGTCGAGTTCCGTTCGATCGTCCTGCCAGAACTTTCGTTCGAGAATGGTAGGAATAGCGCCCGGACTGACCGCATTTACGCGGATATTCCAGGGACCCAGTTCCCGGGCCAGCGACCGGGTTAGTCCCAGCAGTGACCCTTTTGACATGGCATAGGGTACACGCTGATCCCAGCCTCCACTCAGAATAATGCTCAGGATATTTACGATCTGACCGCTACCCAGTGTCTTCATTCCGGGAATCAATGCCTTACATAGAATATAGGCTGCTTCTGCATTTACTTTCTGGGTGGTAAAAAAGTCGTCATAGGTGTTCGACTCCATCAATCCGGTGGTATCGATACCGGCGTTGTTGACCAGTACTTCGAAAGGGCCAAATTCCCGTGCAAGGGCCTGACTTTCTATGATCAGCTTCTCTGTCAGGGCCAGGTCACCGGCGAAATAGCTGACGCGGTTATTGCCGAATTCCTGATTCAGAAGTGCGGCGCGATGTGCTCTTTCCTCGCCAGGCAGGTCATAGATAAGGATATCATACCCTTCCTGCAGGAGACGACGGCAGATACTGAATCCGATATCGCCCGCACCGCCGGTTACCAATGCCTTTCTCGCGTAATTTTCGGCCATAACCCTTACTGAGGGACTTTATGCAGATTAATTTCAGATATATTCTTCATCTCTTTCCGGTCCATGGCGTAATGGATGACATTTTCCTGATGGCCTGAATAAAGAATATTCATGAAGTGACAATGGGCCACCGGAGCTTCGATCATCACGGCAGAGTGCCCGTCGGTTATCACGTTCATCACGTAGATATTGTTGAGTTTGCCGGGCTGAGAGAGTTCTCCATAGCCTTTCCCTCCAATGAGAACAGCATTGTGCCGCCCACCCACACCTTTAACTTCGCGTGTTCGAAGGCCATCAATGTAAACATGGTGTATGCTGGCGCTGTCGCTCCCACGTATGGCGACACCCCGGCAAATGGACTCACACTGAATATTGGAAATGTAGATTTGTTCGGTGTCATCCTCGGGGCCGTACCATCGGCTGCGGGTAAGCATGGTTGAATTCAGACTGCCTGACACGGGTTCTACGCCCGCACGGGTATCGAGATTCGAAAGTGCAATGAAATCGTCGGCTGTGAAACCACTGATGTTGTTGATTCTGAAATTTTTACAACCCTGTCTCAGATCGATTCCGTCTTTGTTGAAAACATGGACCTTCCGGTTGCCGATCGTGATTTCCTCCGGATTGTAGATGGAGATGTCGCTTAATTCGGCGTTGCGGGTTCGTTCGAAACTAATGGCCCAGGCATGGGAGTTTTCGACCCGAACGTTTTTCAGGGAAAACCCGTCGACGTAGGCAATAAGGATCATGATATTCCGCCAGTCCCCGGTTTGTTTGCGATCAGGTTTTCCGGCATCACTGCCATAGCTCACGCGCCAGTTGCCATTTTTGCGCTCCTGATCCGGATCGAGTGTGAGTTTCCGGGCTCCGTCTCCGGTAGCTCTCGGATTGTCTGCCCCTTTGAGAAGAACCTGGCCGATACCGACGATATGGATGTTTTTGCTCCAGGCGGGATCGGTGATACCTACTCCCACGTTTGCACTGCGGAACATATTGTCGCGGCAGGAGTCTGACAATTGGATGGTGCAGTTGTCGAGTAAGAGAGTGATATCACCCGGCAACAGAATAGCTTCATCGATTTTCCAGATGGAAGTGCCATTGGCATTTTGTCTCGGAATCCGGACCAATCGGTTCCCCGTTTGCGCGGCTTTGATGGCCTGCTGAATCCGCTGGGTGTCGGTTCCCTTAAAATCGTTCGGATTCGACTCCCCAGGTCCGGCATAGGCAGTCATTCCTGCTATAACGCACCATAGGGCTAGCCAGGTTATGAATTTCTGAAAGGGATTTTTGAAACTAGTATGCATGCTCAACGCTACTTTGGATTGATTTTGAAAAGTTCCGCATAGGTCACATTCTTCGTCTCTGCCAGCGGAATATTAAAGGTGATAGGTTGGTCAGCAGGACCCGTGTATGTACCATTTACGATCCGGCAATTTACTACCGGGGCCTCGATCAGTACCAGGTTTTTTCCGTCGCCCATGAGGTTGAACGCATAGATATCATGAATTTTTCCTGGTTGGGAAGGCGCGCCATATCCTTTCCCGCCGATCAGAAGCGTGTAAGGGCTTCCTCCATAGGGTGGGGGAGTGTCCGGGCGTGCCTTGGTGATTACACCATTGATATAGACATGATGTACACTAGCGCTGTCACTGGCGCGAATGGCGACCCCCGTATAATTCGTCTGGCAATTGGTAATGAAGACCTGTTCAATGTCATCCTGAGGGCCAAACCATCTTGCAGGTGTAACCATGGTCGAATTGAGGGAACCACTTTCCCGTACGAGCGCAGGAAACACATCCAGGCTTGACAGCGCAATCAGATCGTCACCGTTAATGCCATTGATGTTATTAATTCGGAAGTACTTGCAGCCCTGCCTTAAATTGATTCCGTCCTTGTTGAACGCTTTCACCTTGCGATCACCGATGGTGAGGTGCTCCGGGTTATAAAGGGTGATATCACTGATTTCGGCATTATGCGTCCGTTCAAAACTCACGGCCCAGGCATGGGAGTTTTCAATGCGCACGTTTTTGAGCGAAAAACCGTCGACCTGTGCGATGAGAATCATAATGTTCCTCCAGTCGCCGGTTTGTTTTTCACCGGGTTTGCCGGCATCGCTTCCGTAACTTACCCGCCAGGTGCCCTTCCGTTGTTCCTCTTCCGGGTCGAGGGTTAGTTTTCGTGCACCGTCTCCGGTTGCCCGCGGATTTTCGGCACCCCGTAATAGGACCCGCCCGACCCCTATCAGATGGATGTTCCGATTCCATTGCGGATCGGTGATGCCGGCACCGACGTTGTCGCTGCGGAACATGTTGTCGCGGCTGGCATCGGAAAGCTGAAGCGTACAGTTGTCAAGGACAACCGTGACATTGCTGGGGAGCAATATAGCCTCGTCGATGAGCCACTTGCTGCTTCCCCTTCCGTTGTGGGCAGGAATACGGACAATATGACCCGATTCATGAGCTTTCCGCACCGCCTGCTGTATTCGCTGGGAATCTGACCCCTGAAATTCGTTGGGGGAAATCTCCTGCTGTATAACGGCGCCAGTTGATAAGTCTGCCCCGTTACTGTGGAAAGGGGGTGCCGAAAATATCGATAGCAATGCGTAGATGAAGGCGATCACCATATTAGGAGTTGTTCTATCAGTTATAGCCAGGGTTTTGCGTCAGTTCAGGATTTAAGCTAATTTCTCTGAAAGGTATGGGGAATAAAACCTTATTATCCGTTACCTCATAGTTAACTACCTGATGAGCACGGGTATCGGTATATTTTTCTTTATAGGCCCTCATGGTTGACAACATGGTTCCGGTACGTATCAAATCAAACCATCTATGCCCTTCAAAGCACAATTCTACTCGTCTCTCCTGTAAAACAGCACTTCTGAATTCATTTTGATTCAGGTTGGACAAGGGCAGCAGATCGGCCCGATCCCTGATCATGTTGAGGTAGGTGAGGGCTTCGGATGTATTTCCGGTTTCGTTAAGGGCTTCGGCGTAAAGCAAAATCACGTCGGCATATCTCAGAACAATCCAGTTGTTCTTTCCTTCGTTGGGGGCCATGGGCCGGTCGAGGAATTTGCGGGTATAATACATGTCGGAGTCAGTCCAGAGATCTATCGAAACGGGTTTTCTCGCGTCATTTTCTTCGAATACTTCGTAGAGGTCGAGGGTTCCGGAGTTATAGCTGGCGGGCATACCACCGCTAGTCACGGCCTCTCCCGAGCCGAAGGGCGCAAAGGCAATCGAGAAATTGCTACCCTCTCCGTAACCGGTGCCGCCGTTATACTGAACTGCAAAAACGATTTCCTCATTATGCCGGTTGTTCACGCTAAAGATTTCGGCATAGTCGTCCAGGAGTCTGTACTGTTGCGAATCGATAACCTCTTTCAGTATATCCCGCGCTTTGTCAAATTGCTTGCTGGTGACGTACACCTTACCCAGTAAACTCCTGGCAGCGCCTTTCGTAGCCCTGCCCCTATTGGCCGCATCGTAGGTGGCTGGTAAAAAGTCGATCGCCGTTTTCAGATCAGCTTCAATCTGGGCATACACTTCGCTGACCGGGGCACGACCGTAGGCATAGGCTTCGCTTTCCGATTTTATTTCGGTGAGAACCAGAGGGACATCGCCGTAGAACTGTACGAGATTGAAATAAATGAGTGCCCTGATGAAAGAGGTTTCACCGATGTACTGACGCTTCAGGGTTTCGTCCATCTGGAAGCCTTCAATCCGGGCCAGTACCAGGTTGGCACGCGCGATGATGGAATAGGAAGATGTCCATCGGGACTGAATGGCGGCCGTACTGGGAACCCACGTGAGCAGATCCATTGGGTTGAATCCCAGCGTATAGCCATTGGCCTCGGTATTATCTGACGGGATTTCGGCAACTTCGAAAAAACCGGAATAATAGCCGCGCAGTCCCGAATAGACACCGTTTACCGCAGAAGTAAAGTCGGATGTTGATTGGAAGAACAGATCCTGCCGTACGATGGTAGGTGAATCAATATTGATGAAATCATTGCATGCGCCGACTGTCAGTGCGGAAGCAAGGCTCACGATTTTTATATAGTTGATCTTCATTTCGCTTTCAAGTTAGAGAATGGACAATGATTAAAAGCTGAGATTTAATCCGAGCATTACGGACCGGTTCACAGGATAGGTAGCCTGATCGGATCCGGGCTGGTAAACGGTTTCGCCATACTGGCTGGGCTCGGGGTTGAAGCCGGGATACTTGGTAAAAGTGAGCAGGTTTTGTGCGGTGACGTACAACTTGGCCGCACTGAGCGAAAGTTTTTTGACGAGGCTGCCGGGTAGCGTGTATCCGAGCGTTACATTGCGAACCCTGAGGAATGCACCGTTATACACCGCATAGGAGTGCAGGTTGCTGGCCGTACCAAAACCGGATCGTGGTCCGACTCGGGCGTATTTGACCTCCCGGTCGGGGTTTGCCGGATCGAAGTAATTATTGGCCATTTCCTTCACGGCATTAAAACGACCTGCCCATAGCTCGGTATGGCGACTTGCCCCGTTGATAATGTGGTTCTGGCCTACACCCTGGATAATAAAGCTCAGGTCGAAATCGCCATAGGTTAACGAATTGGTCAAACCGTAATTGAGTTTTGGAAAGCCGTTGCCCAATAAAGTCCGATCCGATTCATTGATGGCGCCGTCCTGATTGACATCGCGGATCTGGTAGTCGCCCACGCCCGAACCAGGCCATTGCGGATTCGCCGACAGTTGTTCTTGATTTTTGATGACACCATCGATCACAAACCCATAGAAGTTTCCGAGTTCCTCACCGACTCTGATACGATACACGTTTTCCCAGCCGGGTGTACCGGGCAGCGCATTAAGTGATTCGCGGCCACCCAGGTCGAGGACCTTAGTCTTGTTGTAGCTAATGTTGAAATTGGTAGTCCATTTCAAAGCTCCGTCGGTGTTTCTGACGCCCAGGTCAACTTCTACCCCACGGTTACGGATTTCTCCGATATTGGTTTGGAAGGACGTGGCATACCCAACAATCCCGGGGAGTTCTTTCGAAAAGAGCATGCCATGCGTGTTCTTTTGATAAAAGTCGACAGTGACACTCAGCCGGTCTCTCAGGAACGCAGCGTCTAAACCGATGTCTGTCTGCTTACTTTTTTCCCAGGTTAAATCCCTGTTGAGGAATCCGGAAGGAGCTGAACCGGGCAGGCGTTGGTCGCCGAAGCTGTAGTGGCTGGCTACCATTCCACTTACCCAGGTAAAATCCCCGATGCTCGCATTGCCCGTTTCACCGTAGCTGACACGAATTTTCAGGTCAGTGAACAGGTGTTGCTGTTTCATGAATTCTTCCTCGATCAGGCGCCATCCGGCCGAGTAGGACTGGAAGAATCCGAAGCGGTTGTTAGGACCGAAGCGCGAAGAACCGTCCCGGCGGACCGATGCCGACAGAAGATATTTGTCCCTGAAATCGTAGTTTACCCGCAAAGCATAGGAAAGGAAGCTGCTCGCTCCGTAGCTCACCCGTCCGACCTGATCGGCCGAAGCGGTTGGGTTTTGGACCAGATCATTGGTGAACGATCCGGTACGTCCGCTGGTACCCGTGGTAAAACCACTTGTTTTTTGCATAGAGTACAGAGCCATGGCGGTCAGATTATGATTCACGCCGAGTTGTGGCTGATAGGTGAGATGATTCTCCCAAATCCAGTCAAAGGTACGGCTGCTGGTTGCGCTGGCGGCTATTCCATTCAAAAGCGGGTTAGTGATATTGGCGTAAGGTGCAACCGTGTTCGCCAGCGTGGAAGGAATGTAGGTTTCGGCGGTGGAAGTTGTAATCAGCGCGCCGCCCTGGCTGCGAAATGTCAGATTTTTCAGGAGAGCCCATTCGATGAACAAATTATTCTGGATGCTGAACTGGTCGGTCTGATCCTTGTATAATTCAAGTACGGATACCGGATTGTAAACACCTACTTCTGAAAAGCCGTACTGCGTGTGCGGGAGCACGTTATTCTGACCGTAATCACCATTGGGAAGCCTTACCGCTACGACAGGCGGAATGAGCATGGCTGCGTAAATCGGACTGTAGCTCCAGCTACCCGGAGAACGGGGAGTAGGTTTACTGTTGGTGAAGGAATACGAAGGGGCAAAATTGGCACCAATGCTGAATTTCTCTGTTACTTTCGCATCGAGGTTACCCCGAAGCGTAAAGAGTTGAAAATCGGTTCCCAGCATGGTACCGTCCTGTTTCAGGTAGCTGCTGGAAAGCGAGAACCGGGTTTTGTCGTTTCCTCCACGTGCACTGAGTTCGATTTTGGACATGGGTGCAGTGGTGAATATTTCGTCCAGCCAATCAGTTTCGGGGAGTTCCGATGGGTTATTGTAGATATCAGGGTATTGTAAATTGCTGGCACCTCGGGCGTCTTTGACGTACTGAAGATATTCCGATTTGTTCATCACTTCAATCTTCTTGGCGACGGACTGTAACCCTGTATAGGTGTTCAGGTTGAAGGTTACTTTGCCCTGCTGCCCCCGTTTGGTGGTCACCATGATCACCCCGTTGGCGGCTCTGGACCCGTAAATGGCGGCAGAAGCAGCATCCTTCAGAATCTCAATTGATTCGATATCGGAAAGGTTGATCCTGGAAAACTCATTAGCACCGGAAGGGTAACCGTCTATGACGTACAGGGGTTGGTTGGAGGCGCCCAGCGAACCGATTCCCCGGATCCGGATGGTTGGAGCAGTACCGGGAATGTCACCCGAACCTGATTGTACCTGTACCCCTGCGGCCAATCCGGCCAGGGCATTACCGGGCAGAGCCACGGGCAGATGATTGATTTCGCTGGAACTAACCTTACTGATCGAAGTTGACAGCTTGCGCTTAGACTGGGCACCATACCCAATTACAACGATTTCTTCCAGATTCTTTTCATCTACCAGGAGACTTACCTCGAGGCTGGATCTGTTACCGACAACTACTTCCTGACTCAGATAGCCGACAAATGAAAAGACCAGTACCGTGTTTTCATCAGGTATGTCAATGTTGAAATAGCCATTCTGATCAGAAATGATCCCGCGTTGGGTACCTTTGACGACAACATTGACCCCGGGCAATGCCTCTCCCTTTTCGTCGGTCACACGTCCGCTTACCGTCCGATCAGCGTGGTGAAGAATATGTTCTGGTATCCAGGTTTCTTCTTTTGACGGAGGCGGTGTTCTTTTCAGCGAAATCATTCGGCCATCCGATACGCTAAACGTAATGGAATAGGGGGTAAACAGTTCATCCAGTACCTGATGCAGGTTCTTGTTATTGACCGTCAGGCTGACTTTTCGATGGGTGTCAATCGAATTCGGGCTGTAAATAAAACGGGCATCGGTCTGCGCTTCCAGCATGGAGAGTACCTTTTTCAGCCGCGTCTGATACACCTCCAGAGACACTTTTTTCTCCAGTACAGCCTGTCCACTGGACTCTCTTGCGTACGTGATCCCGCATACGATCCAGAACAGAAGAAATTGCTGGAATGAAAGTTTCATAGCTTTCCAGACCCACGATGGGATTGATAATGTTTTTTTCATAGATTGGTAAGGTTTTTAGGGTTACGAACACTAAAAATGGGGTACGAACCGCGATGAACGGATCCTGAAGAAAACTTCATTTCGGACGTATTCGAAAGCCGGCAATGTGGGCGCATTGTCGGCTTATTTTTTTACTGAGCCAGGCAGCCGGGGCCGCCGATAAAAATGGTCGATCCTCTTATCTCATAAGTTAGTCCGATTATGTCACACACGAAGTCAAGTTGCTTGAATATACTGTATCCGGTCAGGTCCCCCGTAAACAAACATCCGTTCAAATCCTGGTTGGAAATCACGATTTCCATTCCATAAACACTTTGCAGTATGTCCACGACCTCCTGAAGCGGGGTGTCGTCAAAAATAAAAGTAGATGCAGAGACCGACGGCGATATGATGGCGGGCGCTTCCACCAAATCCTGTCGGATGGTCCTGGACGTTCTGTCGTATACTGCTTTCTGGTTTGAAGTGATAATGACACCGTTCCGCCGATGATTCAGATCTTTCTCATACGAATAAACCGATACCTTTCCCCGGGTGACGGAAACTTCAATGATGTTATTCTTATCGGGTTTGATTCTGAAACTTGTGCCTAAGACTTCAGTGACCAGTTCGCCGGTATAAACCAGGAAAGGTAACTGGGGATTATGCTGAATGTCAAAATGGGCTTCTCCATTGAGCCTGACTACCCGGTTTTTTATTCCAAAGTTGTCGTCTACCGTGATGCTTGCGCCTTCTTCGAGGGTTACGATGCTGCTATCGGAAAGGGTAACGCGTTTGGAAGTGGTCGAACTATTGTAGGTTGCCAGTCCGGAAATAACAGGTAAATTACTATCGGTATTTTGGCCGACATAAAAATAAAAAGCCGCCGCAGACATTAGTAGCACGCAGGCTGCAGCGACTCCTGCCCAAAAAGTCCGTCGATGGGTAAGGGTAAAGCCGACACCTGTTTCCTTCCTGAGATGGTTCCAGATCTCCTGTTCAATCTGATCGGCCTCCTGGGGAGATTCAAAGACGTTCGAATCGTCTTCGTCAAGGTGCAGGGTGTTAAATTCCAGCCATTTCTCTACAAAAGCCAGTTCTTCTGCCGAGCAAAGCCCCAGCCTGTACTTCTCCACCAATTGTTCGAATTCACTCCTGGTCATTACTTTGAGATACTGTTGTTTAATTTTCTGATAAATATGCTCTTAGATGGGCTTTCACCACTTTAACAGATTTTGTCAGATGGTATTTAACGGCTTTGTCCGATAGCCCCATCTGGCTAGCGATTTTGTCAATTGAAAGGTGATCCAGTTTGTTCAGTCTGAAAACGAGGGCAGTCTTCTCCGGTAATTTTTCAAGGGCCGATTCAATGGCTCGCATTAAATCACTTTCCTGTAAACTGAAATCAGATTCGATCGTTTCGAAGACTTCCTGCATTAGTTTGTACTCCTGGTATTTCCGCACATTGATTTCCCGACGAATACGCATGTTCACCAGGTTCCTGGCGGCTATGAACAGGAAAGCCTTGAGGTTCTGGATATTTGACTCCTCCCGATTTTGCCATAAACTCAGCATCAGATCTTGCAGAATCTCTTTCGATTCCTCCTTGGAACCCAGTTGTTGATATACATAGACGAATAGCTGTCGCCAGTATTTGCGATAGATCATCTCGAAAGCACGGGCATCGCCTCTCTTCAAGCTCACCGTGAGTGTTTCGTCTAGTACATCAATACCATACATGGTTCTTTCGTCATTTGCTTTCCTCCATTCGCCTATAGGTTGCACAACTGGAGAAAAAGTCTAAAGTGAAATGATATTTTTTTGATTTATTTTTTCAACCTGTTAATTGTAGAGGCGTGGAACGGTGACTGGGCGGGGATAAAAGCAGGTCCAGAACTACTTCACCGGAAGAAAATTCATTCTGTTTATTTCCCCCGTTTGATTGGCCTGAGTATTAAGTGATTCCGGAAACCGTGTCCCGGAAATTATCCATTTATCTTCCGGGTTTCGATTTTCTGCTAAGGGGATACTTTTCGCCCCGTATGATTCAACAGAAATCTGGAGCTTAAAGTGGGTATTCGTTTGGACTACGAGCCTGGTACTATAATCCGATAACCGGCAGCGTTGGAGCTAAAAGCCTTACCAAGAACAACCGGATCAGAGGCTACAGATACTCAGTAAATGCGACCAATTATCGGCCAATAGCGTAAAATATTCGGAGTACTAAGGTGTGAAACCGGCTTTTGGGAAGAATATTTGGCTATTAGCGCATTATTCGTCCAAAGATTTTTCAGTCGTGGTTTTGTTCCTATTTTTGCATCTATGGCAAATTTTTTGAATACGATCAGGGAGGTTTTCAGATCGGGCTCCTCGGGCGGAATTATCCTTTTAATCTGTGTCATTATATCGCTCTCCATCGCCAATTCCGGGGTGGGTCCCGGTTTTGAAGCCCTGCTGGCGACGGAACTAGGAAACAATTTCGGAAGCGTTCACCTGAAATATTCCATACTAACCTGGATCAATGACGGGCTGATGGCTATTTTCTTCCTGCTAGTCGGACTGGAAATCAAACGGGAACTGGTGGAGGGAGAATTGTCGTCACCTGCTAAAGCAGCCTTACCGATCATTGCAGCCCTGGGTGGGGTAATCGTCCCGGCAGCCATGTACACGGTTTTTAATTTCGGAACCGATACGGGAAAAGGCTGGGGGATACCGATGGCAACTGACATAGCCTTCGCGCTGGCCATTATTACGGTAATGGGTAAAAAAGTGCCAGTGTCGCTTAAGATCTTCCTGGCTGCGCTGGCAATTGCCGACGACCTGATGGCGATTCTGGTCATTGCCGTATTCTATACTTCGGAACTTCATACGACCTATCTGCTATATGCCCTGGGGGTTCTCGCCCTACCGGTCGTTTTCAACCGCATGGGGTTGAAAAATCTGGCCTTGTATATAGTGCCGGGCCTGTTTGCCTGGTATTTTGTACATCACTCAGGTATTCATGCCACCATTTCGGGTGTACTGACGGCCATGACTGTTCCCTTGAAAGCCAGGGACGGATCATCCCCCCTGGAAAGCCTCGAGCACCTGATCGCAAATCCGGTAAATTTCCTAATCATGCCGCTTTTTGCCCTGGCCAATACCAATATCGCCATTCACAGTGATATGGTTCATGGCCTCACTACGCCGCTGGGCATCGGCATCATTCTGGGCCTGGTGTTAGGTAAACCCGTCGGGATTTCCCTGGCCACCTGGGTATGTGTCAAACTTGGCCTGTGCAAGCTACCCACGCATGCAACCTGGCCACAGTTAATTGGTGTAGGCATGCTCGGGGGCATAGGGTTTACCATGTCGATTTTTATCGCGATGCTGTCATTTACCGGCCAGCCGCAATTTTCGTCTGAAGCCAAACTGGCTATTCTGCTCGCTTCCACGCTCGCTGCGGTCATGGGCGTTATTACCCTCAATCTTGTCCGGAAAAAAAACACGGAGGAAGTTTCCAGCGGGAAGGTGGATGTCCTCTGAAACCGCAATGGAGGGGAACGAATCTCGCCGCTGAAACTGTATTCGGTGTCATGCTAATGAAGGCCTTCAAAGAGTATTGCTTCGCGACCTACCTTTCACCTGAGCGAGCTTTACCCCAGGCTACAGTCGTAAAGACAAGCCCATCCATTGTTCTCCCTTTATAAGCGGGAAGGAATTAGTGCTTATGCCACCTCCTGATTTTTGATCCGCTGGCCAGTTTGTCGTCGAAGCGGGTCGTACTGTCCGGTTTCGACCCCAGGGGTCTGAAGTATCATGGGGTATCCGGCCGATAGCCCAGTATACCCCCGCTCAGTTGGTTTTCACTTTCAATTTTCAGAAGTCCACGCGCGGTAGGTACCGGGAAATGGGAAGCGTTGGTCCAGTATTCTACCGTAACAGTGTCCTGCTGCACCTGAAAATAACCGGCTCCTTCCAGTTTCCGTAGCGGACCCGTCGGTATTGACACCAATGAATCCAGTTCCGCCAACCGATCGGTCATAAAACTCATCGAGCGGAACCAGCCGTTTCGGTAAAATATCAGGACGGTATAAAGATTTTTTTGGGGCTCCGGCTTATCGTAATATGCACCGTTGGCATAGTAGTAACCATCGATTGTAAGCCGAGAGTCGTGGTAATCCACACGTTCGAGCAAATTCGACCTGTAACGCAGACAGGACGAAAGGCTCGTGATGACAAGCAGAGTAGTCAGAATTCTTAGTGCCATCTTGTAAAATGGTTGCCGGTACTATCGTAATTCAGAAAAGGAGAACTCCGGGTTTCAAGCACTTTGAACAGGGGATGCGTGTAACCGCGACCATGAGCAAAATCGTTTTCGGGTAAAACACACATTTCCAATAGTAAAAGTTGAGGACCAGGTAACGGGTCAATTATATCGGATGAGAAAGTTATTACTGCTATCCGGTTTAGGATGGAAAGCGTGGAAGTAAAGGTAGCTATGGGCAATCTCCTGCACTTTCGGTATCTTGCCCTCATAGCCAATAAACCTGGTCAGCACGATCGTGGAGTCATTCATTATGTAGCCTTCTTTTCGGTAGCGGGGAAGTCCACCACCTACCGAAGAGCTCCACCCTTCCATGATAAACTGATTGCCGATCAGATTATACAGTCCCCAGCTTTCCTTTTCTTTTCTACGAACCGTTTCCTCTCCTGCTACAAAATTGCCTATGTTCTGAAATTCCTCCTCAGAGGCTATGCCGCAATGGAACAGGGTTCCATCGCGGTATAGAAAGGTAATTCCATAGCCTGGCTGATCATCGTCGGATTTGCTGTAGTAGAAGCCGTCTAGCCTCACAACAGAACTGGGAATTACAGACTTTTTAAGTGTCAAAGTCTGGTCAGTACAGGATATCATTAACACAGAAAATCCAATTGAAATGCTTCTGACAATATTTTTATTCCAAACACGCTCCATTAGTTCATATGGCGAACAATTAGTCATGGTATGTATGCATTGGTGCTGTCCGGCTTTGGGGTATAGGGAAAGAATCTGAAGATTGCTGAATCGACGCTAACAGTCTTCGCTTTCCAACCCTCATAACCCACAAATCTATTGACCAAAAATGTACTGTCGTCGATAATTTTTCCTTCCATCCTGTATCGAGGTAAGCCGCCACCAACAGACGTATTCCACCCTTCAAGAACAATATTTCTACCTATTAACTGAAATAACCCCCAGCTCTCTTTGCGCGTACGTCTCTCGGGTATTTCTTTTTTTAGGAAGTCATTGATGTTTTTGAATTCTTCCTCATTGGCAATGCCACAATGGAAAAGTGTTCCGTCTTGATACAAGAACCAGATTGCATGACTTTTACTATCACCATAATATGTACTGTAGTAAAAACCATCAGTTTTAAAATCTGGCGATACATAATGACCTCGGCTTAAACTGAGTTTATGGTCGATACAAGAAGTCGTCAAGAGAATAATTATCCAGGCAAAACTCTTTCTTAAAAAGTCCATGTCGTATACTTATGTACAGTTTGAAAGTTGATATAAGGCATACTTTTTCCGTCTAAAACTCTGAACCATTTAGCTTTCCCTCCGGTAAGGAAGTCATGAGCTATCCTGTTTTGGATTATATGTCTTATTGTCTCACTTGTCCAACCAAATCTGTACCCGCCTTTACCACCGTAAAATGCTCCCAGTCTAAATTTGTCGGGTGAGCTGCCGTAATCCGTCTTGTATATATCTTTCCCGTCAGTGGTTACAAAGGGGCGGGGGTTAGGGCTTCCAGAAATTTTGGCATCCGGATCACCTGTAAAAATATTTACCCCAAACGTTAAGTCGCCATGTGAGTACCGTATTCCGGCAGATCTGAATTTGTCGCCGTTGTCTGCAATGGGGACTCCAAACATAAAGTCGTTTTCATACATGAGTTCATGTCCATAAAGGTTCAGGAGGAACGTTCCTGTCCTCTGATTCAATCCCCGACCGGAAAACTTGTTGGAGAATATTCCGAACTTCACATTTTCGTCACCGACCACTGCACCTCCGCCTATATATTTACTCCATCCTTTGGTTTCTGTAACCTGATCGAAGATAAAATAACCGAGGCCAAAATTAATTCCGGGGATAAAATACGGAGAATTATAGTATAACCCAACATTTCCGCCCAACATGATTCCGGTTGTACCGAAAGAGACCGATGGTCCGATGGTTAGGACAAAGTCTCCCAGGCTAACAGAGTAGGAAGGAAGGTACGAATTTCCTACGGAGACAGCAGTACTCGCCAGCAATGTCTCAAATGAACAGCCTGGACAGCCCAGGGATGTCATGAAACCCTTCAGGAAACCTTGCCCCATTACCCTGAAGAAATCCCTGGAATTATGAATGTTGCCTTGTACGTACTCAACTCCCAGATTAACGATTCCGCCGATGGCTCCGCCAATAACCAGATGCCAGAATTCCCCATCCGGATCGGTGTATACGAGTGGATTGTTCCGTGCGTAGGTATAGCGGTTATAATCCTGAGGGTGATATATGTCGGGAACCTGGTTGTCTGCACTCAGCATCCTGCCCAGGACGGGATCGTACATCCGGCCGTTCATATTGATCAACCCCAGTGCATCCACATGTTCGTGTCCGGTATAGCCCCGATACAGCCAATCGGGCAAACCGGGAGACGTAGTAGGATGGTTTGCTGTCCAGGTACCAGCATCACGCCGTCTGCCCCAGGCATCAAAATTCTGTTCTGCAATCACGGTACCACTGGTGTTGGTAACGGTGAGAATCGAACCCAAATGATCGGTAAAGGTGAAATAGGTGTGATGGCTGCCGTTTTGGCTCACAATCAGGGCAATCAAACCCGCGGGAGATTCTACATAATGGAGATATTGCTCGGAGCCTGCCGTGATATTCTTTTCAAAGCCTGCCTCATAGTAATAGCGCTGCGCGACGATGCTGTTGTCGATTTTCAGCTCGCTCCTCACGCGGTTCAGGTTGGCACCATAGGTATATGTCAGGGTGTAACTGCCTTCGGGTCCACTGTCTTTAATCGACTCGGGCTGCATGAAAGAGGTATAGTCAATCTCCTGTTTTAGAATGGAAAAGGATGCAATCACGGGGTTGGTAATCTCCGTTACGGCATGGACCTTTGTAAGGTCATAAGCGTACGAACCCACATCCGATTTATGAATAATATTGCCATCGGGCAGATAACTCAGGATGGTAGAGGGTTGCCCGGCCAGTTGTGCGCCGGTCAGACGCTGCAGGTTGTCGTAGGTGAAATTTTCCACCTTATTGACAGACGGACGATTGTCTTTCCGGCTGATTAACAGACCCCGCGGAAAATCCCAGGACAGCTGGTAATCCTGAATACCGGAGGTCGTATAGGCGGTTGGGAATCCATTTTGATAGGTAATATTTGAACCACTGGGAAGACTCCCCCGCTGGAAGTGTGTCACCTGTCCCCGGGCGTTGGTGGAAAGGGTGCGATAAATCAACTCAGCCCCCTGTCGGATGGACTCGAGATAACCTCGCGGGTTGTATTCATACCGGATCTCTACCCCTGAAGGATAAACGACCTTTTGCAAATGACCATCCGGAGTGTAGGTGTAGCTTGTAGTATGTTGTCCACCGTTATTCTCTATGCGTTGCGACAGGAGTCCCCGGTCGTCATATAGATACGTGGTACTCGTTCCGGCAAAACCGTTTACCGTCTTTATCCGGTTCCGGAATTCTCCGTTCGTATTCGAGCTCCCGTAAACATAGGTGACTATGCCCTCGCGCATACTGCGGGAGGTAACCTGACCGAGCGGGTTGTAGGTCAAACTGGTTTCGTCCCCATTGGCCGTCATTTGCCAGACCAGTTGCCCCAGGGCATCATATTCGTAATAGGTAGTGCCAGCATCGATATCGGTCAGGGACGTCTGACGGCCGTATTCGTCATATGTCGCGCTCATCAACTCCCTGGCTGGACCGGAAGAAGGCTGGAAGGATACCGCTCTGACTCCGCCGTGACTGAAATAGCTGTAATGGAGCGTCCCGCTGGCGTCGCCGGCACGGGTGATGGCTCCGGTGGCATCCGTCGTAATAAACTGAGTTCCCTTCGGAGTGCTGGTGGTAACAGTCAGATTGCCGGCATTATACTGATAGTCATAAGTGGAGGTTCCGAGATCTGTATGGGTAACACTCTGCATTCTGTTGAGCGCATCGTAAATCCGTGTCGTCAGGGATGGGTTTTCGTGCGGAAAATGAGGATCAGAAATGCTGTACAGATTCCCCCGCTGATCATAGGCCGTAGTGACCCGGCTCCATTGCCCGTCGAATCCTTCTGTTTCCGTTCTGATTTTCCGTCCCAGACGATCGAACCACGTTTTTTCAGCAGGTTTACCCGTAGTAAGTGTTTCCTGATAATAGGCCTGGGTGCCGTTTATATCCCACGTTCGACTGATCGTAACAGTAACCCCGTCAGGAGTATGCGTTTGTGTGAGATTGCCCCAGTCATCGTACTGGAAGAGGGTAGTCAGTCCGTCCACACCCGTGGACGAAACCGGGGTGCCCCATTTGGGACTAAACGTCTGACTGCTTTGCTGGGAAAGCTCGTTGGTTGTGGTAAGCGGATAGCGTCCTTTACTGTCGAACACAGAGCTGATAGTTCGGGCAGGAATACCGCTGGCGCTGGTCGTCTGCTCTACCCGGTTACCCAGGCTGTTGTACTGATAGTGGGTAGTTACAGCTTTGGGAAGTTGATAGAAATCGATTTTGGTTATCAGCTGACCGATCTGGTTATAATTGTACTTGGTTTGGGTCTGATGGGTGCTTTCCCCGTTGCGGGTAATGCTGTTGGTCGTAAGGGAGATAAGGGTAGGAATACCCGTGACTACCGCTTCGTATTCATAATCAGTGACGCTGGTTTGCACACCGGGAATATTCACCGACTGTCGTGTGACATTTCCAAAATTGTCATATTGCAATTCTGTAGTCGTAGTGACCCCAGCCAGGGCGTCCGTTTCATCGATAGCCGATGGTTTGATCAGGTAGCGTTTGGCATCGATCGACTTTACCCAGTTTTGCGTTGTGATGGACTCGGACAGCAAGGTTTGGTCTGAGGCCAGATAAGTGGAGGTCTTTTTTGGCAAAAGGGTGAAATAGGTGCTGTTCAGTTCACTTTCTGTAATCGTTTTCTGGTTCAGTGACAGATCCGTGATACTCACTTTCATGAAGCCAAGCGAGCCTTTGCCCGTTCGGTGATAAAGGAAACCTTCATAGTTGTATTTTTTAGCGAAGTAACCGCCGATTCCGTTATCAGTACGGACTTCTTCTACCATGATCCCGGCCGGTTGAATCACATTCACCGGGAAAGGTGGAGAAAACGTTCCTTTCACATAGAAGTCACCTGAATTGATGAGGCTTCTATAAGTGTACTCCGTGACTTTCCCGAAGCCATCCGAAACCTTTTCAAGCAGTTTCTCCCGGCCGCCCCCGTGAAATATCCATACCCCCAGCGTGCTGTTTCCCCCAAAAACGAGGTCCGTGTTGCCGTCCCCGTTATAGTCGAGTGGCGTCAGCCCGAAGCTTGGACTTTCCGCTACCGACATCGTATGCACAGGCGGCATAATGGGGTCGAAGTAATAGATCTGTTCATAATGAAAACCGTCGCCGGTGCTGTAAAAGATGTCATTCCCTACAAACTGCTGTACCTGGTATCCATCGGGTAACTGGGTGGTCCGGGCGCGATTCCATTCGTAGTATAAATCCGTTTTTCCGTCGCCATTAAAATCGCCGACCTGAAGGATATTCCGGTAAAAACTGGGGGAGGGTGGGTCAACTCCCGCAGGCAGATGATCGGTAATTCCCAGAGGCGATTGTACAAACACCTTACCTGTGGAAACCCCTTTGATCACGGAGGTGAAATCAGCGTTGTAGGCGACCAGATCGGTCTTCCCGTCGCCGTTGAAATCCCCAAACTGGATGTACTCATCCGCGCTGGGAAAACTCCCTGCGTAGATTCTTGTCGCGACGGTTCCGTTGAGCGTGAATATTTCCGTGCCGGATATGCCAGTGAGCATGATATCGGTCTTGCCGTCCCCATTGAAGTCGAGCAGGTTTATTTGCTGGACATTCACCCAATTGGCAATTGGAAACATGGTGGGGCCGGAAATCGTAACGGGCTGCAGGCCTCCGGTGCTCCTGTAATCTTCCTGGATGAAAACCCCGTATTCGTTGGGATAGGTCCCCAGCAGGCAGATGTATTCTGACATTCCATCCCCATCGAAATCACCGGGGTAGAAAAATTTGTTGCTCGGATGGATCCGTTTGTATCCCGTATGGATGGTCCAGGTGGTTTCCTGAAAGGAGGTGCCCCCGTTTTGACTGGCAAAGATTTTAACGCTGTTCAGCTGCGCTTCCGTCCCTGCGAATGAGATGTTTAGTGACAGCACGTCGTCATTTCCGTCTCCCGTAAAATCCCCGGCAATCAGGCCGTACTGGTTGGGAATGGGTATTTTGTTGTAGACGGAATAATTAGTGGGCAGGGTTTTCGTGACAGCCAGATCATATCCGTTGGTTGTCTTGCTTTTCAGGTAAACCTTGAAATCGCTGTAAAAACTGATTCCCTGCTGCGTTTCCGTAACGGTGGCCGAAATAATGTCATACAGACCATCGCCATTAAAGTCGCCGGAGAAATTGTGAATATCCGAACCCGATGGAATCGACGTCGTGAACAGGGCACGGGTGAGGGGCTGATTCCCATATTTAAAAATCGTCGGATTGAGGCTTTCGCCGCTACCGTTACGCTCCGTTACCCGGATCAGATAGGAATTGATTCCGTCATTTCCGTATGTGAGCTGATAGGAGCGGACCAGTTCGTTTTCTGCCCTGACCACAATCCTGTCCAGCAGATAGCGGCTTACCACCTGTGAGCCTGCCAGGTAGAGGGTCCGGATATCGGAAAAAGTGCCGTCCTGCCGAACCTTATATTCGAAGGATACCTCATTGTAAGGGGCCATTCCGGCCAGATGATTCCCCGTATAAAGAATCTTGCTCAACCGCGGTTCTTCCCGGTCCGTATGTGTGTATACGTAATCGATGTAGTTGCCGTCGGGATGGATCACCCGGTTCAAGGCCCAGGAAAGCGGCGTATTTCCCGATTCGTCAAGGAAACGGGAATCAGGCGTTCTGCCATACTCCATAACGATGCCCTCCCGGGTGACCAATTCCATCCAGGACTGACTGCCCTGACCGTGGAGGGTAACCGTTGAGAAGTTTTCGACTTCAAACCCATAAGTAGAACCGTCCTCACCGTATAGGCCGCTCACCAGGAGGAGGCGCTGACCGTCGAGGGCGAAACGGTCGTCCGTGCTCAACTGAACCGGCTGGACCACGTTGTCGTAATAGTAGTTGGCGGGGACCCTGGAAATAACCGAATACGCCGATAGACTCCACCCCCATCCGACATTACTATAGCCGGAACGGGAGTTGTAACTGAGCGAAAGGGAGGGCACAACCTGGTTGGTACCCGGTGGGAGGACAATCGGAATCTGGTAGGTGGCAGCCCCTGAAAGAGTGGCTCCTCCTTCTCCCAAAGTACTTCCTACAGGTCTGGAAAGGTCGATGCTGTGGGCATCGAACGTCGACGGGGTGTAAAGTGGCTCATAGCTGATCTCTTGTGCATGCAGCATGGAGGTCAGGGCTACCAGGGGTAGCAGACAGTGTAAAGGTTTCATAATGAGTGCAAAAAGGTTAAAGAATAGTATGTATTTAAAGGGCTGGGCGAGCTAGTGTTTTACCACCTTGCGGACCATTTCTTCCGCATGTTCCTGCCGGATTTTAAGCAGGTAGGTACCGGGGGGGTAGGGGGCGAAATCGATGCCGTCGTCGGGGATCTGGTTGGCCAGGAACATCAGACGGCCGTCCGGGTTGTAGAGTTCAATTTGCCTGATCCGGGCAGCCGTTGCAATCTTAAGTTTTTCTGCCACCGGGTTTGGGTACAGCCTGATTTCCTGACTGAACCGGATACTTTCCATCCTGCTGTAGGTAAAACTACCGTCCTGCTCTACCAGTTTTAACCGGTAATAGCAGACGCCTTCCAGGATACTTTCATCCGTAAACTGATACCGTACCGGCGTTTGTGCAGATCCAGTGCCTGCGACAGTGCCCAGTTCGGTCCATTGCCTGGCGTCGGGACTCCTTTCGATACCGAAATGGCTGAAGTCTTTTTCGAAGCTTGTCTGCCATTCGAGCACGGCATGAGCTTCGATCTGGACTACCCGGAAGGAAATGAGCGTGACGGGTAACACCTCTTCCATTCTACGGGCAATACGGTTGCCGGCATCGTCGTACGTATACCGGACAGTCTGTGCGTGGGTTAGTACACCCAGCAGGCATAGCGTTTTCGTCAGGATCAGAGAGCGCATATTTCATTAAAGTTTAGTATGTATTAAAGTAAGTCCGAATGTTTCCGACTGTATTTAGACAGCAATCCCCTGATGAATCAGGGGAAAGTGGTATCGAAATCCATCACCGGAGTAATGGCATAGCATGTATAGATGAGGCAAGTATGAACCTTGAATTTCACCTCTTAATCTATTCTGAACAGTCAAAGGTAACAGGGCTCCCGGAAATGTTAAATTAGAAAATATCCGAGTGGTGGCGGGGTCTATAGCATGACGCCTGCATTTTCCGGGATATTACCAGAGTAATAAATTGGAGCATTGGCGGAATAATCCAAAATGAAATGCGGCGGATATAACCCCCGTCTGATGTCGACGTACAGGCAAAACCGGAAGGAGTTGAAGGAATTCCCGGGGGTTTTAATCCAAAGAGACTAAATATATTTTAACTTTGCGACAAATTTTGCTGAAGACAGATGTTTCAAACCTTACAAGATAAACTAAACGGGGCTTTTCGAACCCTGAAGGGTAAAGACAGGATTACCGATATTAACGTAGCGGCAACGACCAAGGAAGTTAGACGTGCTTTGGTGGATGCGGACGTTAACTTCAAGATTGCCAAGGAAATTACCGACCGCATTAGGGAAACAGCCCTGGACCGCAAGATTTTGATCTCGGTAGAGCCCGGACAGATGTTTGTGAAGATCGTTCAGGAGGAGCTTACCCAATTGATGGGAGGTAATACCGAGAGTATTAATATCAAAGGTGACCCGGCCGTGATTCTGATAGCAGGTCTTCAGGGTTCGGGTAAGACCACCTTCTCCGGCAAGCTGGCCAACATGCTGAAAAAGCAGGGCCGTCAGGTACTGCTGGTGGCCTGTGACATCTACCGGCCCGCTGCGATCGACCAGCTGAAAGTACTCGGAGAGTCGATCGGTGTGGAAGTGTATTCCGAACCGGAGAATAAAAATGCCGTACAGATTGCCCAGAAAGCGATCGAACACGCCAAAAAGTCGGGCAAGAAGATCGTCATTGTCGATACAGCAGGTCGTCTGGCAGTAGATGAGGTGATGATGAAGGAGGTGGAAGACATCAAGAAGGCGGTCAATCCATCGGAAACCCTCTTCGTGGTCGATTCCATGACCGGACAGGATGCGGTTAACACCGCCAAGACCTTTAACGAACGGCTGAATTTCGATGGGGTGGTGCTTACCAAGCTCGATGGTGACTCCCGCGGTGGAGCGGCTCTCTCCATTCGCCATGTGGTGGAAAA
>Ga0182792_1000987_pt1 | contig 24611 bp, 24 predicted proteins | sample Passage237B_FD_130497 | JGI IMG/M metagenome (GOLD analysis project Ga0182792, IMG submission 130497) | Cellulose adapted compost microbial communities from Newby Island Compost Facility, Milpitas, CA, USA - Passage2 37B (version 2) (version 2) ...
GTGAGCGAGAGACGAAATAAAAAAGATTTTCTAATCTTAGTTTATATTATTAAAGCCATCACATTTAGAGATAGCTTCAATAGTAGTATAAGACTATGGATTTTCCGATTGATTGGACAGTATCTTGAACTTTTATTTCTTCAAAAACTTTACTGCTTTCAGATCTTAAAATGCTATGGTTTATTTTCTTCAGGTTAACATTTAAAACCTTCTCGGTGGGAGTATTTTTTAAAATAGAAAAAAGTCAAGGACTTCTGACAGAAACATCAGCTAATCTTCACTTGCATAACTCGGACAAAATAAAGATTTTTTAACTTTTACCCTGGGTTTCCGATTGATCCGTTAAATTGGAAATTCCTAGAAATAAAAAACCTCAGTTTGGAGAAACTGAGGTTTGAAGCAGAGAGAGAGGGATTCGAACCCCCGGACCTGTTAGGGTCAACGGTTTTCAAGACCGCCGCATTAGACCGCTCTGCCATCTCTCTGTGATTTTGGACTGCAAATATAGGTAAAATGATTTTTAGTCCAAATATTTTTTAAACTTTTTTAAACTTTTTTTTCAGTTACAAAGTAACTGCTTGTGTTTCTTTCGAATTCTTCCGGAGCAATGCAGGGTTTTCCGGTTTCGGAGTTTACAAAGACCAAAGTGGTTTCTCCAATATTGAGTAATACGTTTTGTTCATTGTAGGTCTCATATTCAAATTTAACCCGGACCTTAGGGCGTTCTTTAATAAAGACCTTAATCGTTAATAAATCATCGTAAAGAGCAGGTTTAATGAATTTGGTTTTGTATTCCAGTACAGGCATCATTATACCACTTTCCTCAAGTTTTTTATAGCTTAATCCTAAATGACGCATCATTTCGACTCTGGCTACCTCATAATATGCTGCGTAATTGCCATAATAGACATACCCCATTTTGTCTGTTTCAGCATATCTTACCCTAACCTGTACCTCAAATTCAATCATTATTTAATATTTAGTTTATTTAATGCTCTTCTATATTTTTCTGCATTGATCTTATGTTGTTCGTACGTTTCTGCAAAATTATGATAACCCGTCAGGTCATCGCTGGCGCAGAAATAGACATACTTATGGTTGGCCGTATTCAACACGGCGTCTATGCATTTTGTAGAGGGTAAATTTATCGGGCCGGGAGGAAGACCGGTGTATTTATAGGTATTGTAAGGTGAATCAACTGCAAGGTGACCATCATAAATTCTTTTTATCGAAAAATCTCCTACGGCAAACTTAACAGTTGGATCCGCCTGTAAAGGCATTCCCAGTCTTAACCTGTTAATATATACTCCGGATATTATTGACCTTTCTTCCTGTTTGTTCGTTTCTGCTTCAACAATAGAGGCGAGAATCGTAATTTCTACAGGAGTAAAACCAAGGCTTTGGGCTTTTGCTTTTCGTTCCTCATTCCAGAATACGTCATATTCTTTTTTCATCCTGTCAAACAAATCCTTTCCTTTTATATTCCAATATACTTCATAAGTATTCGGAATAAACATGCTGATTATAGTAGTAGTGTCAAAACCGTACTGAGAGACAAACTCAGGGTCTCTTAACAATTTTAAGATTTCCTCTTTGGACAGGTATAATTGATTGTCAAGTTTCTCCGCTAAGTCTTCTTTCAGTCTGATCGTATTAAAAATCAATTTGGCAGGTTCCTGTCTGCCTCTTTTTAACATTCTTACAGCATGTAAATTTGACATGTTGGCAGAAATACGATACATCCCTGGTTTCACAGCGTCCTGATATCCCAGAAGCTTGGAGATAAACGCAAAGGATAAATAATCCGTAACAATATCGTTCTTCCTTAAACTATCTGAGACGGTTTGAAAAGTAGCTCCTTCCGGAATAAACAAGTATGTATCCGCTTTTTTAAACTGAAGATTTGGAGTGAAAAAGATCTGGTATGCGTAAAATGAAAAGCATACAAAGGAAATTGCAAAAACAACAGCAAAGACTTTAATTTTGTACTTTCTATCTTTCATAAGTCTTCAAAAATAATGAATTCCTTTTGAAACAGGAAAAGGGTGGTAAGAGGTTCTTTTTAAAAAGCGAATTTTTCGTGAAATAAAAGCGGTTTATATAAAAACGGTAGTGATGAAAGCTAAATTGATAAAAATTAATCCTGTTAACCCTCAAATGAATAAAATTGCAGAAGTGGTAGAGGTGCTTCAAAGGGGAGGGATTATTATTTACCCTACAGACACGGTGTATGGAATTGGCTGTGACATTCATAATCAAAAAGCTGTAGAACGATTGTGTAAAATTAAAGGTATTAATCCTCAGAAAATTAACCTTTCCTTTATATGCTATGATCTCAGTCATATTTCTGAATATACCAGAAATCTTCCTACAAACATTTTTAAACTTATGAAAAAGGCTTTGCCAGGGCCCTTCACATTTATTTTAAATGCAAGTGGAAAAGTTCCCAAAATTCTTCACACCAAAAAGAATACTGTGGGAATAAGGGTGCCGGATAATGCCATTCCCAGGCTGATTGTAAAAGAACTGGGCAATCCGATCATTACTTCTTCCATTAAAGACGAGGATGAAATTATTGAATATTCCACAGACCCGGAACTGATTTATGAGCGGTTTAAAGGACTCGTAGACATTGTTATCGACGGAGGAATGGGGAATATCGAAGCGTCTACTGTTATTGACTGTACAGGAGATGAACCTGAACTTATACGGGAAGGATTAGGAAAGCTTGAGGATGTCTGGTAAGCTGATAGATTAAGCCAGATCTTTATTCTTTAACCAGACGTTCTTCCATCGTTTATGCGACCAGAGCCAATCGGAGGGCGCATCAATGATGGTTTTTTCCAATGCTTTGACATACCTTTCTACAACCGAAAACTTTTCTTCCGGAAAAGGAGCTTCGGCCAGAAGTTCAAACCGGGTTTCGTAATACCCTCTTCTGATCCGTTTCATACTCAGGTAGAGTACAGGAAAGGATGTGGTACGCGCTATTTTGTCAGCTCCTACAAAAAAAGGAGTATCCTGATTGAGAAATTTTGTCCAGTATTGAATTTCTCCTCCAGGAGGGGTTTGGTCGGCCACCATGGCAATGGTGCGAGTAATATCTTTTCTCCTGATGATGCTTCTTAAGGTATCTTTCATTGGAATAAGATTGGCACCGAATCGGGACCTAAGTTTTAGGAAAAAGCTATCCGACTGTTTACTTTTTAAAGGACGGTAGATGGCATCGATCGTATAATCCGATATCATACAGGAGCTCAACAGAAGCCATTCCCAGTTGCACTGATGGCCGGTTAGGACAATAATGGACTGCCCTTTTGTTAAGTAATAAAGAGGAAGTTCCGGATTTTTCTGAATAACTTTTTGGGTAAATTGTTTTTTGGTTAAAGAAGGAATTAATAATGTTTCCAGAATCGTGTCTGTAAGGTTGGAATAAAATTGTCTGGAAATTTTGTTCAGCTCCTGAACTGATTTATCCGGAAATGAGTTTTGAAGATTCTCAAATACAACTTTCCTTCTGTATTTGATTACATGATAAAGTATAAAGCTTAAGAAATCAGAGAATAAGTAAATTAATGGGGTTGGAATGAAGAAAAAAACAAGTTTAAGTATCAAATACATTTAGGAAGCTATTTTTTTAGGAAGGATAAATTTATTAAAATGAATTTTAAATTGTAGTTATTTTTGAATGTTAATGCAACAAGAATTTCAAAGAATAGTAATAGATATACAATACCTCCCTTGCATAGAATATTTTTTACATATCTTGCAGGCGAAGGAAGTTGTTTTTGAAAATTCTGAAAATTATCTTAGGCATACTTACCGGAATCGTTGTAAAATACTAACGGCAGATAAGGTTTTGGAATTGTCTGTTCCGGTAAAGCACGATGGTAAAAAGCTGTATACAGAAGTAGAAATTGATTATACCCAAAAGTGGCTTCAGGTTCATCAAAGGGCAATTGTTTCGTCTTACAGAAAGGCTCCTTTTTTTGAGTTCTATTGGCCATATTTTGAGGAAATTTATTCCAAAAAGCATAGAACACTGTTTGAAATGAATTATGATTTTCTGACACTTTGTCTGAAATTCTTTCAAATAGAAAAGAAGATTTCTTTTACGAATAGTTATATAAAAGAATATGAGGGAGTTTTTGATCTGAGAAATCGAATTATTCCTAAAAAAAATTGTTTAGAGAGTGCCAAACTTGACAGAATAACGTATAAACAGGTGTTTGGCAGGAATTTTGTAACTAATATGAGCATAATTGATTTACTCTTTTGTGAAGGAAATAATGCTGTAAATGTTATGAAACTACAAAGGGAGGCTCAAGGAATTTGAGGGGAGGATCGAACAAAGGGAAAAATCAATTTGTTCTCTAGACAAGAGAAACTGAATTAAAATAATATATAAAATAGTTGGTTATTTATAGTAAAAAAAAATTAGATTTACGCTATTACCAAATAGCTCCTTTATAATATGGAAGCAAAATTTTCAAACCGAGTTAAAGAAGTAATTTCCCTCAGCAGGGAAGAGGCACTTCGTTTAGGCCATGATTATATTGGAGCAGAACATCTTTTGCTTGGAATGATCAGGGAAGGGGAAGGGGTTGCAATCAGCTTGTTAAAAAAACTGGGTGTTTCTCTTGAAGAGTTGAGACTTGCGGTGGAGCAAGCTACAAAAGGTACTGCTACGGGCAATGTTAAAAACCTGGCCAACATACCCCTCACTAGGCAATCAGAAAAAGTATTAAAAATTACTTATCTGGAAGCCAAAATTTTTAAAAGTGAGTTAATAGGGACAGAACATTTATTACTGTCTATTCTAAGAGATGAGGATAATATCGCTACTCAGATTCTTGAAAAATTTGAGGTGAGCTATGATGTTATCAAAGAACTTTTGGAATACCATCAGCAAAATCCTATGGCATCCGGAGATACCGACGACTCTGATGAAGATAGCTCAAGAATCTTCGGAGGTAGCGGTTCTGGTGCCGGTAAAGAGCCTTCTAAAGGAACAACGGAAAAATCCAGAACTCCGGTGTTGGATAACTTTGGAAGAGACCTTACCAAGCTGGCGGAAGAAAACAAACTTGACCCAATAGTGGGAAGAGAAAAAGAGATTGAAAGGGTCGCTCAGGTACTAAGCCGGAGAAAAAAGAACAATCCGATTCTTATTGGTGAGCCTGGCGTAGGTAAAACTGCTATTGCAGAAGGTCTGGCGCTTAGGATTATTCAAAAGAAAGTATCAAGAGTACTCTTTGGTAAAAGGGTTGTTACACTGGATCTTGCCTCCTTGGTTGCAGGTACCAAATACAGAGGACAATTCGAAGAGAGAATGAAAGCCGTGATGAACGAGCTTGAAAAATCTCCCGAAGTAATTCTCTTCATCGATGAAATTCACACCATTGTAGGAGCTGGTGGAGCCTCCGGATCACTGGATGCTTCCAATATGTTCAAACCTGCTTTAGCCAGGGGAGATATACAATGTATAGGTGCTACTACACTGGATGAATACAGACAATACATTGAAAAAGATGGTGCCCTTGCAAGAAGGTTCCAGATTGTAATGGTGGATGCTACTACTCCTGAAGAAACAATAGAAATATTGACAAACATTAAGGATAAGTACGAGGATCACCACCATGTAAACTACTCTGACGAAGCTATTGCAGCCTGTGTAAAACTATCCGACAGATACATCAGTGATAGATTTTTACCAGACAAAGCTATAGATGTTCTTGATGAGGCAGGTGCCAGAGTGCATATCAATAACATTCATGTCCCTGCAGATATTGTGAAGCTTGAAGAGCAGATTGAAAACATCAAGAAGGAGAAAAACAGGGTAGTAAAAAGTCAGAAATACGAAGAAGCAGCTCAACTGAGAGATAAGGAGAAAAAACTTCTTGAGCAGTTAGATGCGGCGAAAATAAGATGGGAAGAAGAAACCCGCAAGAAGAGGTATTCGGTTACTGAAGAAAATGTTGCTGAAGTGATTGCTATGATGACAGGAATCCCTGTAAACAGAGTAGCACAAAACGAAGGTAACAAATTGCTTGGCATGGGCAGTGAGCTTAAAGGCAAAGTAATTGGTCAGGACCAGGCAATAGAAAAGCTTGTAAAAGCTATTCAGAGAACCAGAGTAGGATTGAAAGATCCGAAAAAGCCAATAGGGTCATTTATATTCCTTGGACCTACAGGGGTGGGAAAAACAGAGCTTGCCAAAGTACTTGCCACCTATCTGTTCGACAAAGAGGATGCTCTTGTCAGAATAGATATGAGTGAGTACATGGAGAAATTCTCCGTAAGCAGACTAGTGGGAGCGCCTCCGGGATATGTTGGATACGAAGAAGGTGGTCAGCTTACTGAAAAAATCAGAAGAAAGCCTTACAGTGTTGTTCTACTCGATGAAATTGAGAAAGCACACCCGGATGTATTCAACCTGTTACTACAGGTGTTGGATGACGGTATCCTGACAGACGGTTTGGGAAGAAGAGTGGACTTCAGAAACACCATCATCATTATGACATCGAATATCGGAGCCAGAGACTTAAAAGATTTTGGAGCCGGAATCGGTTTTGCTACCAAAGCTAGACAGGATAATATCGATGAATTGATGAAGGGAACTATTCAAAATGCTTTAAGAAAGGCATTTTCTCCAGAGTTCCTGAACAGACTTGATGATGTTATTGTGTTTAACTCTCTTGGCAGAGAAGATCTCCACAGAATTATTGATATCACTTTGAGTAACGTATTCAAGAGAATCAATACTCTGGGCTATTCTGTTGAGTTGACTGAAAAAGCTAAAGATTTCCTTGCTGAAAAAGGATACGATCCTCAATATGGAGCCCGTCCTTTAAACAGAGCTATCCAGAAATATCTGGAAGATCCTGTAGCGGAAGAAATCCTTAAAGGAGATGTTCAGGAAGGGGATACACTTACCGCAGACCATGATGGTAAGAGTGAAACCTTAACCTTCAAAGTAAAAAAGAAGAAAGTCGAGAAAACCGATGAATAAATAAAAAAGGCCCGTTAAGGGCCTTTTTTATTATAACTGTATCTTGAAGTTGCTTATAATTCCAAAAGATGATCGACGTATATTCCTGAATTTTTCATATGATTTAGCAGGGTTATTTTCCATTCCCCTTTAGGTTTAAACTCTTCATATGAAATGCCCTGAAAGTTAATCCCTGTTTCAATGAATTTACCACTGGGATAAAAAGCAATCAGATTTTTTAGTAGTGTCTTCCCTAAAAAATACCCAAGTTCAAGTACTACGTTGGGATTGGTGCGAAATTTACCCGTTGAATCTATTTCCTGGTCCGCGGAGAATAGGAAAATTCCGTAATCACAATCTTTGGCATATTTCACAAATGTTTCTGCAGGATAAGGAATTTCCTCTTCGTCAATAACTACGAAGTCCATTTTGCTTTTACCGAGGAAGGTACAAACTTTATCCTTCATTCTTGATTCACGACCAAAACTCACAAAGATCTTCTTGTTTTCTTCTTTGATTTGATACAGTAAATCAATGATATGTTTCTGGTTCCTTCTGAATGTTAGTTTTTCTTCATGCCCAAGACTGTGCGGAAGGTCCATCATTATTCCGTTAAATTCATCCAGGGTTTTTATATAGATGTTCCTTTTGGGATAAGTAGAATTGTTTAACAGTTCGTAGGCTTTTGCATATAAATGGTAATATTGTTCCTTCCACTCACCTTTATATCCAAAATCCTGGAATCGTTTTATTAAAAAATTGACCTCTTGCATCTGTATGAAATTTAAAAGAAAAGAATAGACTTAATGAACTATAGCGAAATACACGCTAAAATGTTATAGCCTAGCGAAAGATTAATAAACTTTTAATAATCTCCTTTAAATTTTCGTACAAACCACTCCAGAGTTATCAGACTTAGTAACAAGAAGAAAACCCATTTTAAGTTAATAATTTCGGATAATTCTTCATTGGTATGTATAATACTTTGGGGAGAGCTTTTTTTCAACAGTTCAGGTAAAGAAGAAATTTGTTCAAAAGGCAGAAATACCCCCTTGTTTTTCTCTGCAATTGTTCTAAGCAGGTTAAAATCGGCCGTTCCATTTACCAGTTCTATATTTAATTCTCTGATAATGAACTCGCCTTCAGAGGTTTCTTTTTTGCCGTTAAGGACGGTGCTGGCGATGTATTTATATATTCCCTGACTAAGACCTTTGATCTCAAATCTTGAATTTTCAGTGTTTACATATGCGAAATGTTTTTTCTCATTGTTTTCTGAAACAATTGTCAAATCTACGTTTTGACCATAAATCTTTTCGTAAATATCATTGTAGACTTCGGTTTCAAAAAGAACAGGATCACTTGAGTAAAATTCTGAGTTGACAGGATATACTTTGAATTTTCTTTTTTCTTCCCGGGAAGATAAAAGCTGTATCAGATTCCCTATTAATTTATCGAAAACTTTGGTAGAACCCGACTCCTTAAATTCAAGTAATCTCCATTCCCAAAGGCCTTCACCGCAAAACACAGCCACTTTTTTATCATTGGCACTTGAATAAAGCAGAAGGGGTTTTACAGTTTGAATATTTCCCAGTCTTTGATAAAGGATCACTTCAGTATTATTCATTAGCTTATACTCACCAAATGGAACGACTACCGGTGGAAATTTGGAAAGTACAGAGGCTTCTTCCGTGCTAAGTGAGAATTTAGTAAAATCAGTATTGTATACCGCGGTGACCTGATCAAGCTGCTGTCCTCTTGGTGTTATCTTCAATACATTGTTGATCTGATTGAAGCTGGAATAATTGACCTTGTTCCCCGTGATATACCAGACAGAACTATTGTCTTTTCCATACTTATTTAAAAGGTCAATTGCAGTATTGTGCCAGTCGGGGATCTGATGAAAGATAATCAGGTCGTACTTTTCATTCTTAAATTCGGTAATTCCGGGAATGTATACATTCAGACTATAATTTTCCCTCTGATCGATTACACTTTTAATTGCTTTTATATCAGGATGAGGAGAAGAGGCAACCAGAAGTATTTTTTCTTTCCCTTCTATGACATCGATGTATGCATGTCCGGTGTTGTTTTTCTCTGTAAATTCGCCCTGTAGCGGAAGTATCTCGATCTCATAATGCTGCAGCCCTTTGTCATCGGAGTTTAAGCGAAATTCAACTTCCTTTAAATCATAGTTTCTGGTAAACTTAATGGTTTTCTTATCCAGTGCTTTCCCTTTATTTTTTACGACAACAGAGATGTCCTTACCTTCAAATCCCTGATTTTGTATTTCGGCAACGATTGGAAACGAGTTGCCCTGATAGGTAAGTTTGTTGTAAAGAATATTTTTAAGTATTAAATCTTTTTTAGCAGTTGTATCGCCAACTCCTACCGTGTACAGTGGAAATCCTAACTCCTTGTATGCAGGGGATAAGCCCTGGTTATAGATACCATCGGAGAACAGAATGGCTCCGGCGAGATTTCTGTTTTCGTAGTTGGATTCCACCTGACTCAAAAGCTTGTCAAGATTGGTGGTAGGATTCTTAAAGTCGATTTCATTAATAGATTGCTTTCCTGACAGGCTTATAACATCAACAGTATAATCTTCATCCTGAAGTTTTTTCTTTACCTGTTCCAGTTCGTTTTTTACAGCATTTAATTTTGATGGTCCGGATGAAATGGTGTTCGATTCTGAATCGTCAATTGCCAATACAAAAATAGGTTTTTCGTATTCGTTTTTAAGGTATTGGAGTAATGGGCCAATAAGTAAAAAACATAGAATAAAAATCAGAATAAACCTGCATGCAAAAAGAAGCTTGTTTAGCAGCGGAGACCAGGGTCCTTTTTTAGAATAAAGAAGCCAGGAATAAATTCCTGCAATGCACAATGCCGGAATAATAAACCAAAGCGAGTATTCTGTTATGAGTTTAAAGCTTGACATTTGGGGTTATAAATGAAACAGCCTTTCAAGAACGTGAAAGGCTGAATTTTTATTTTTATGATTTTCAAAAACTAGGTAAGCATGCCACCATCAACCTGAAGTACCTGCCCACTTATATATTTTGATAAGTCAGATCCCAGGAATACAGCACAGTCCGCTACTTCTTCAGGTAACCCTGCTCTTTTCATTGGGATGGAATCTTTCCATCCCTGCACTACTTTTTCATCCAGTTCTCCGGTCATTTCTGTTTCAATGAATCCGGGAGCGATGGCGTTGCTGCGAATGTTTCTGGAGCCTAATTCAAGCGCTACAGATTTAGTGAAACCGATAATACCAGCTTTGGAAGCAGCATAGTTTGCCTGACCTGCGTTACCTCTGATACCAACTACAGATGTTATATTAATGATCGAACCGTATTTTTGTTTCATAAGCTGTTTGGTTGCAGCTTTGGTAACGTTGAATACGGACTTAAGATTGATATTTATAACGTCATCCCAGTGTTGCTCCGTCATTCTCATCAATAGGGTGTCGCGAGTAATACCAGCGTTATTGATTAACACATCGATTGTTCCGAATTCTGCAAGGAAGTTGTTGACAAGTTCTTCTGCAGCACCAAAATTGGAAGCATCAGATCTGAATCCTTTTGCTTTAATACCTAAAGATTGCAATTCTGCTTCTAAGGCCTGGCCTTTTTCTACGCTGGAAAGATACGTAAAGCCTACATTAGCGCCTTCCTGAGCATATCTGAGAGCGATAGCTCGGCCTATTCCTTTTGAAGCACCTGTTACTAGTACATTTTTTCCGGATAATAGTCCCATTTAAAATTCTATAATTTTGAGCCCAAAAATAACCATATAATCGGAAAAACCTAAAGCAAGGCTTCAATTTCAGGCTCATTTGCCTGAAATCTTACAGGATTCAGAATATTTATTGCACTAAATTTCCCTGAATTTTTTTATAATCCTAAATAATTTAAATTTGCCCTCTGTAAAACAAAAAGTACTTTATGTCTGCAAAATATGATTTAATTGTGATAGGAAGCGGTCCTGGTGGATATGTTGCTGCTATCAGAGCTTCTCAACTTGGAATGAAAGTAGGAGTGGTGGAAAAAGCAGAGTTGGGCGGTATTTGCCTCAACTGGGGTTGTATTCCTACAAAAGCTTTGTTGAAAAGCGCACAGGTATTTGAGTATGTAAAGCATGCTAAGGAATATGGAATCAATGTCGGAGAAAGTCAGGCTGATTTTGCGGCTGTTATAAAAAGAAGCCGTGACGTCGCAAGTGGCATGAGTAAAGGTATCCAGTTCCTTTTCCGTAAGAATAAGATTGATCATATTTCAGGATTTGGTAAAATTCTTCCTGGAAAAAAGGTTGAAGTTACCGATGCTGCGGGTAAAAAAGAGACTTATGATGCTGATCACATCATTCTTGCGACAGGCGGAAGGTCCAGAGAGTTGCCAAATGTAAAAATTGACAACGAAAAGATCATTGGATACAGAAAGGCCATGGTTTTGGAAAAAAAGCCTGAATCAATGGTTATCATGGGATCTGGTGCCATAGGGGTTGAGTTTGCTTACTTCTACAACACGATGGGAACAAAAGTTACTATTGTGGAGTACATGCCTAACATCGTTCCAGTGGAAGACGAGGATGTGTCCAAGCAGCTTGAAAAGGAATTTAAGAAAGCCGGAATAACAGTAATGACTAATTCCGCTGTTGAATCGGTAGATACAAGTGGTGAAAAGTGCAAGGTGAAAGTGAAGACTGCTTCAGGAGTGGAGACTATTGAAGCTGATATTGTTCTTTCTGCAGTAGGTATTGCTACCAACATTGAAGGTATAGGCCTTGAGGAAGTTGGGGTTGCTACAGACAAGGGAAAAGTAGTGGTAGACGATTATTACAGAACCAACATCCCAGGTATCTATGCTATCGGTGACATTGTGAAGGGACAAGCGCTTGCTCACGTTGCATCTGCTGAAGGAATTATCTGTGTGGAGAAAATTGCAGGATTGAATCCTCATCCGTTAAATTATAACAACATCCCTGGCTGTACTTACTGTACTCCGGAAATTGCTTCTGTTGGTTTAACAGAGAAGCAGGCCAAAGAAAAAGGCTACGAAATCAAAGTTGGTAAATTCCCCTTCACTGCATCAGGAAAAGCAAAAGCTGCCGGAGCAAGCGAAGGATTTATCAAAGTTATATTTGATGCGAAATACGGAGAGTGGCTTGGAGCTCATTTCATAGGAGCGAATGTAACTGAAATGATTGCAGAAGTTGTTGTGGCAAGAAATCTTGAAACGACAGGACATGAAATCATTAAGTCGGTTCACCCGCATCCCACCATGTCAGAAGCTATAATGGAAGCTACTGCTGCGGCATACAATGAAGTAATACATCTGTAATGGATATACATAAAAAAGGAGGCTTTTACCGCCTCCTTTTGCTTTTATCTTTTAGCTTTTTTTAAATATTTCTAAAGCTTCTCGTAAGAGTTCTGCACTTTCCTCTGCAGGTTTGGAATTTATCGTTGCCCATGCACCGATCTCTGACCCTCCGGGAAATTTAACATTTAAAGCGTCCTTTAGTACCGGACTAAATTCTATATGAAAGTTGTAGTAATTTTTATTGTCGGCATATTCTTTAGACTTGTGTGGGGCCTGATGAATAGACATGGTATAGGGTAAAGGCTTTTTATATACCGCGTCCAGAGCGCCTGTTACATCTTTTAAGATCATTGCCAGATCTGTAATCTCTTCATTTGAAAAGTCTGTCAAAAAGCTTCTTTGTCTTCTGGAGGAAATAAATACTCCCAGGGGATGTTCAGCAAAAAATGGAACATAGGCCAGAAAGCTTTTGTTGGCAGTGACCATTCTTTTTTGTTCCTCTTCTTCCTGTTTATTTAATTCCAGTAAAAGATTTTTATTTTTTTGTAAAAAGTATTCCTTACAGGAATCGAGTTCTGTTTTAAGTTTTAAGGGAATAAAGGGGTACGCATAAATCTGTCCATGCGGATGATGTATGGAAGAACCCACTTCCTGTCCTCTGTTTTCAAATATATGAATGTATTCAACAGAAGGACTTTCACTCATTTCTTTTGAACGGTCTCTCCAAAGTTTTATAATTTTTTCAACATGTATAGAATCCAAATCATAAAGCGTGGCAAAATGGTCTGGAGAGTATAGTATGACGTCGCACAAACCATTGCTGGCTTCGGTTCTAAAAAACGATTCTGTTTGCTGGTCAGGCCTTTTAAACTCCTGGGATAATACAGGATATTCGTTAGGCAGAGCAAGAACATCGTAAGTGTCTTTTATTTTTCCATTCCCCGGACAAAAAGGGCATTCGTCAGGAAAAATGGGCCTCTCCGTCCTGTTTGTTGCAATTAAAGTATACGTTTTAAGTAAAGGATTCCACCTTAAATGATTCATGCAGTAAAAATTTTGTCAAAATGAACGTTCAGAAATCACGTCATCAGGAATTGTAATTTTTAACTGATTATAGATTTAAAAGGTTACCAGTTGCAAGATTTTCTTTAAAAAATAATATTCTTAATGGAATAAGTTCTTTTTGACTATATTTTTACAAAATTTCCGTATTATGAGAACTTTATACTGGCAAATTAATTAACTTTAATAGAAAGGATTTTTATTTATAAAATGGAAGTTAAAACAATTTTAGTAACAGGCGGGGCCGGATATATCGGTTCGCATACCGTAAGACTGCTGGCGAAAAAAAACTATAAGGTAATTGTTGTCGACAATCTTGTGTATGGCCATGAAGAAGCCATTGTAGATGAAAGTGTAAAATTGGTAAAAGCCAACATTGCAGATGGTGAAGCAATGACAGCATTGTTTTCCGAGAATAAAATCGATGCAGTATTGCATTTTGCAGCCTATGCGTATGTGGGAGAGTCTGTCAAAGATCCGGCAAAATACTATTTGAATAATATTGTGGCTCCTCTTAGTCTGATAGAAGTAATGAGGGCACATAATTGTGATAAGTTTATTTTTTCTTCCACCTGTGCTTCATATGGTAATCCTGTACGATTACCCATCGATGAAAATCATCCGCAGGATCCTATAAATCCTTATGGCCAAAGCAAACTGATGCTAGAGAAAATCCTTAAAGACTATGGGACTGCTTATAATTTAAATTACTTTTTCCTTCGGTATTTTAATGCTTCCGGTGCTTCCAGAGATGGTCTTATAGGAGAAGATCATGATCCGGAAACACACCTGATACCATTGGTGATAGAAGCTGCAAAAGGTACCCGTGGACCTGTGACCGTGTTTGGAACAGATTATGATACACCTGATGGAACTTGTATTAGAGATTATATTCACGTGGAAGATCTTGGAAGAGCACATATACTTGCCCTGGAACATCTTTTGAATAACAAAGGCTCTGCAATCTGCAATCTGGGTACAGGAAAAGGATATTCTGTGAAAGAGGTTATAGAAACAGTGGAGAAAGTGACAGGTCTGAAAGTGCCGGTTGTGTATGGGGATAGAAGAGAAGGAGATCCTGCTGTTTTGGTTTCAGATCCTTCAGCGGCCAAAAAGATTCTGGGATGGGTTGCGGAGTATCAGGATTTATCTGAGGTTGTTGAAACAGCCTGGAAGTGGCACAACGGAAAGAACAACGGTAAATATTCATCGAAAAGCAAAGGTGTTCAGGTGGCTTAAGTTGGTCTTCTAAATAATAATAAATAATAGGTTAAAGAGATCAGTTTAAACAGAGCTGATCTCTTTATGTTTTTTAGGAGGTTTATTTATTAAATAAACTCCAGTTAAAATTATAATGCTGTAAACAACTTTTAAGGGCGTAAGATTGTCCATTCCCAAGGCCAAAGCTATGACGGCGGCAAAAAGCGGTTGAAAATAAATGTAACTTCCCGCTACAGAGGGATTAACTTTTTTAAGTACCCCAACATTCAGGATATATGCCAGGTAAGTTGCAAAAAGTATTATAAAGCCAATCGACCAATAGGCCGTGCTATTAAAGTTACTCCACTTGGTTTCCCAAAATGATTCTAAACTAAACGGAAGGACCAGCAGGAGACCGACATTAAACATCCATCTCGTGATGGTAATAAAATGGTACCTGGCTAGCAGGGGCTTGGCAATGACAAGAAATAATGCCCAGCTGACTGCATTCAGTAAGACCAGGATATCTCCTACAAAAAGTTCGTTAAACTGCTCTTCTTTCCCGGATAGCAACAAGGCTCCCGTTCCTATGCTGCCCAGAACTAATCCAATGATTCGGATTAAGGTGATTTTTTCAAATCCGTATATGGCAGAGATTACAAGTACAATAATCGGAGTTACAGTCATCATCAACGAGGCATTAATGGGAGAAGTCAGACTGAGACCTTTATAAAAAAGCAGCTGGTTGCAGGCTACACCAAAAAGGGCACACAGAACAACCCGTTTGCGGTCTGTAGGTTCAACAGTTTCGCGGACGAACAATCCCAGAACATTAAAGAGTAAAACAGTAGCAATGACTCTTAACAGGATAATGGCAGAAGGGGCAATATATTCCGGGGTTGCAAGTTTTGAAATCGTATAATTTGCTGCTGCTATAAGGGTTGATAACAGTAGTAATCCGTGCGATTTTAAATCCTTCTTCACAATTCTGTTTCGTTCGTAAACCGGAATTTTTTTAATTTGTTAAACATAATAAAAATTTCAAATTTTGAATCCTAAATCCTATAAATCATAGAAAATAAATATACATCCGGACAACCTTTAGCTGAGCGGCTAAGACCCACCAGCCTAGATGATTTTATTGGTCAGAAGCACCTTGTCGGTAAAGGGGCGGTATTGCGGAAAATTATAGAAACAGGATCTATACCTTCCATGATTTTCTGGGGCCCTCCTGGGGTGGGAAAGACTACGCTTGCCAATATTATTGCGGCCCAGCTCAAAACGCCTTTTGTCACGCTTAGTGCCATCAGTGCAGGAGTAAAAGACGTGCGGGAGGTAATCGAAAGGGCAAAAGGGAGCCGTAAAACAATTCTTTTCATAGATGAGATCCACAGGTTTAATAAATCTCAGCAGGATGCTCTATTAAATGCTGTGGAAAAAGGTATTATTACCCTCATTGGAGCTACCACTGAAAATCCTTCCTTTGAAGTGAACAGTGCGCTCTTATCAAGATCTCAGGTGTATACCCTCAAAGCACTGGAAGAGGAAGAGTTAAAAGATATGTTAACTCAGGCTATGGAAAAGGATTTTCTGCTGAAACAAAAGAAAATCGAAATTAAGGAATATGCAGCATTGCTTAATTTGTCAGGAGGTGATGGTAGAAAATTACTAAATCTGTTCGAGCTGGTTGTTGAAAACCTGGGTGATCAGGAAACAGTCGAAATTACAGATGAAGCAGTCTTAAAAATAGCGCAGCGCAAAATCGCATTGTACGATAAGCAGGGGGAAATGCATTACGATATCATTTCCGCTTTTATAAAGTCAATAAGAGGTAGTGATCCCAATGCGGCAGTGTACTGGCTGGCCAGAATGATAGAAGGGGGAGAGGATGTAAAATTTATTGCGAGACGACTGGTAATACTGGCTTCTGAGGACATCGGAAATGCCAATCCTACGGCACTTGTAATGGCTACCGCCTGTTTTCAGGCTGTGCAGGTGATAGGGTATCCTGAAGCAGATATTATACTTTCTCAATGTGTTACTTATCTGGCGTCCTCGCCTAAAAGTAACGCCTCTTATGTGGCGATTAAAGCAGCCAACGAGCTTGTTAGGCAAACCGGAAGTCTGCCTGTACCCCTTCATTTGAGAAATGCTCCAACCCGGTTGATGAAGGAGCAGGGATATGGTAAGGATTATAAATATGCCCATGATTATGAGAATAATTTTGTGGAGCAGGAATTTTTTCCGGATCAAATCAAAGGAAAAAAATTGTATGATCCAGGGAATAACGCCAGGGAAAATGAGTTGCGTACAAGGTTGAAAAAACTTTGGAAAAATAAGTATGGGTATTAAGTTCCTCTAAATTCATACCATAAAAGGTCATAACGGAGCACTAAAGATTCTGCAATATTTGTTGATTTATAAAGGAATAAATAGCAGAATTATGAGGGTAAAAAGTTTTGATGATCTGTTTTTGGATCTTTTTCAGGATCTGTATAGTGCAGAAAGCCAGCTGGCAGAAGCATTGCCAGAGATCATACAATACTGTTCCAATCCGGATTTAAAGGTGGCATTTGAAAAGAGTTTAAAGGCCGTAATAAAAGACCGGAAAAAGCTGGAGAGTATTGGCAAGGAAATGAAGGTAAATCCTAATGGGGAATCTTGTCCGGTAATGAAGGGATTGTTGAGTGAAGTCAGGTCTTATATTGAAAAAATAGAAGATAAGGACGTCCTGGATGCTGCTCTAATTGTCGGGCTTCAAAAAATAAGGCATTACGAAATTGCAAGTTATGGCACAGCAGCAGCATTTGCCCATCTGTTAGATTATGGCAATGTGGGTAATATCTTTCATGAAAGGAAAGTGGAAAAACAGGAAGATGATCTACATCTGACCACACTTGCCAAGGGGATGATTAACGAAAAAGCCATATATCATTATTAATTTTGAAAATAAGAAGGTTGAAACCATATGAAGATTTCAACCTTTTTTTGTTTTATCTTACTTTTACGGTAAATCGTGTTTACTTATAGCTCAATTTCTATATTAAGAGAAGATAGGGGCATGAAAAACGTATAGTTTCAATTAATTCGTGAGAGCTTTTTCATACATTTTTTTGTTGTGTAGTTTACTTACTTGCCACTTGGTAAGCGCACAGTCGTATAATTACAGATGCAAATACCAGTCGCTTGTATTAGGAGTTGCTGGGACCTATTCCAATGGAGATATTAAATCTTCCTTAAATACCGTCAGACCAGGCGTTTCTATCGGTTTTAATAACAGAATTTATCCCAGACTTTCCTATGAAGTTGATTTGCTGTGGTACAGGCTGTTGGGAGACGATTTTCTTGCATCAGATAAAAAACTTGCATCGAATAATTATCTGAGAAACCTTCATTTCAGAAATGATATCAAAGAGTTTGCTTTGACATTCAGATATGATTTGATTCCCAATACCGATCATTACCGGAAACGGCCTATCTACAATGCCTATGTATTATTGGGAGGGAGTGTTTTTTATCACAATCCTGTAGCAAAGAACAACTCAGGTGTCTGGACAGATTTGCGGCCTCTTAAGACAGAAGGAAAATCCTATTCAAATCTACAGTTTTCTGTTCCGGCAGGTTTGGGCTTACGCTATAAGCTTGCCATTCAGTGGGATCTTGAATTAGAGGTCACTTACCGGTACACTACGACCGATTACCTGGATGATGTTAGTGGAAATTATAGTAATCCTGATCAGCTAGGCAGTGATCTTGCCAGGCAAATGTCCAACCGGTCAGCTTCATTAACAGGTTCTTTTAACAGGGGGGGGAGAGATCTTAATTTTATCAGGAATACGCTTGAGGAACAGTTTGTTGATTTAGGTTCCGGTTATTCGTATTCCACCTCTCACGCTCCTGGCAATAAACGGGGAAGTGCTATTGGGCCCGATAGTTATTTTTTGATTTCTTTAAGAGTGATTTACATCATTCCGGGGAAAATCTATTGTCCCAAATTCCGATAGTTAGTCCTAAGACAAGGAGGAAAATTTCATTTTTTAAAGATTTAAGCATTTTGTGCTTACTATTTTTTTATAAGAAGCAAAAAGGTTTATTTTTGTGGGGTATAATCTAACAAAAGATTCATGAGCGTACTAGTCAATAAACAGTCCAAAGTGATAGTGCAGGGTTTTACAGGCTCTGAAGGAACATTCCACGCCGGTCAGATGATCGAATACGGAACAAATGTTGTTGGAGGAGTTACTCCTGGTAAAGGTGGCACTAAACATCTTGACAAACCTGTATTCAATACAGTGGAAGATGCAGTTAAGGAAACAGGTGCTAATGTTTCTATCATTTTTGTACCTCCGGCTTTCGCAGCTGATGCAATCATGGAAGCTGCCGATGCAGGTATTAAAGTAATCATATGTATTACAGAAGGAATTCCTGTAAAAGATATGATTAAAGCGAAAGAATATATCAAAGGGAAAGATGTTACATTGATCGGACCGAACTGCCCTGGAGTTATGACTCCCGGAGAGGCTAAGGTTGGTATCATGCCCGGATTTATACACAAGCCTGGAAAGATTGGTATTGTTTCCCGTTCAGGAACATTAACCTACGAAGCTGTAGATCAATTATCTAAAGTTGGTTTAGGTCAGTCTACCTGTATTGGTATCGGTGGTGACCCTGTAATCGGAACTACTACCAAAGAAGCTGTTAAGCTTTTGATGGACGATCCGGATACTGAAGGTATTATCATGATTGGTGAGATTGGTGGTAGCATGGAGTCTGAAGCTGCTCAGTGGATTAAAGAAAACGGTACCAAACCGGTTGTAGGATTTATTGCTGGTCAGACTGCTCCTGCAGGAAGAAGAATGGGACACGCCGGTGCTATCGTTGGTGGTGCAGACGATACTGCTGCTGCTAAAATGAAAATAATGAGAGATTGCGGACTGTTTGTGGTAGAGTCTCCTGCCGATATCGGAGAGACTATGTTAAAAGCTCTTCAAAAAAGCAAAGCAACTGCTTAAAACATAAAAAGGCTGCTTCCATGAAGCAGCCTTACTTTTTTATTTACCCAGCATGCTGGCTTTTAAATCTCCATCTGCCGGTTCATCACCGAGCCATATAGTGAATAGTAATTTTTTGAATTCCAAGCCTTCTACCTGAGTTTTTAACTTTCCATTTTTATAAAGCTTAACCCCCGAACCAGGAATGTAGGTGATGTCAATCACGTCTTTATTATGAATTTCTTCCTTAAATGCCTGAAGTAACTGATCAATTTTAACTTTATATGGGGCAGTATTGCCTTTGGTTGCTTTTTCAAATCCCTCTTTAATGGTTTCTTCCATTCTTTTGTTCGTAATCTTATCAGATATGATATACATTCTGATTACTTGTGGAGCGTCCTGATTGATGATGGCTTTGGGATCTTTATTTTTTTCTTTTAAATAAAGTGCTCCGACATACAGGTCAAATATATATTTGGTTCTTACCCCTGCTCCGTTTAGCAGAAGTTTTCCCTTTTCTGTATCTATAATTGCAGGAACTTCTACACCTTTAATTTTCACCTGAGAATGGCTTTGAAAGGAGAGAGCCATCAGTAAGCCAAGAAAGAGGCTAATCGGAAGTTTTTTCATAACATAGCAGTTTTAATTGTATATAAATTTTTCTAATTCTATTTTGTTTGAGGTCAGGGTTTTAATCAAAATCTGATTTAATTTGAGTTATGAAAGCAGAAGAATTAATTCGTCAGCTTAACCTGACAAAACATCCTGAAGGAGGATATTTCAGGGAAACTTATCGGAGTGTTTCTGAGATTCCGGCAACTGCATTGTCCGGTACTTATTCAGGGAACAGAAATTATGCCACAAGCATCTACTTTTTACTTACAGATAAAGAGTTTTCTGCCTTTCATAAGATCAAGTCGGATGAACTGTGGTATTTTCATCAGGGGAATACCGTGGAAATCTACCTGTTATCCGAAAATGGGGTGGAAACAAGAAAACTGGGAGCTAAACCCGGAACGGAATTTTATGTTCTGATTCCTCAGAATACCTGGTTTGCGGCCAGAGTCGTAGGAAAAGGGTATACACTGGTTAGCTGTGTGGTGGCACCAGGATTTTCGTTTGACGATTTTGAACTTGCCAGAAGAGAAGAATTATTGAAATTATATCCCGGGCAGGCAGAACTTATAAGCGAACTTTCACGGTAAGTTACAGGCAAAGCTTTTCTGGATTTCTTCAAAACCCTGCTTGTTTTTCTCCTCATCTTCCTGAGCGGTTTGAAAAATAAGACCAAGTGTTCTGCCTTTACAGTTGAAACATATAATTTTCCCGGAATGCTTTAATCCGGATAAATGGGTTACAAATCCGGTACTTGAGACCTGAAAATGATCCATATTTTTAATTGGTTGAATTTCATTAAATAAAATCCCCGTGTTTTTGTAAAAGGAGTTTTGTGATAGCTGTTCTTTAAGAATTAAAAGAAACTCTTCTTTATTAACTTCCTGATTGATCCAGCTTAAGGTAAACATGCCGCTTTCATTCATGCCTTTCTTTTCGCAGGTTAAAAAATAACCTAATGTGTCATGAATACTCTCGGATTGTGTAATGACCCACCCTTCTGGTATAGTGAAGGAAACGCCTTCTTTGGTGAAAATTTCCTTATGAGCCTGTTTGCACCCTAAAAGCGCCATAAATAAAAAAGCCCACACAATTGAATTTTTGAGTTTATGAATCTGTTGGTTAACTGACATAATTGTTTGATATAAAGTCCTAAAAATGAAACTTCTGAAACTTCTTTTAGTTTTTACCCTCTTTTTCGGAGTCAATTATATCTCAAAAAGCACAAAGGGTACATTCAAAGAAAGAAGGTCAACTACCAGAACTGCCTCTGAGTATACCTTTCTGAAACAAATCACCAGAATTACCAAACAGGTCTTTTAATAGTGCATTTCAGGTAATACATTTGAAGGTAATTTTTATATATCTGGAAAATGATAACACTAAGATTAGGCGGGGTGCCTGAGCATTTTAATTTGCCCATTCATTTGGCTAAACAAAGCGGTAAATTTGAAGAAGCAGGAATTGATCTTCACTGGACGGATTATCCGGGAGGGACGGGAGCAATGTGTACAGCACTTAAAGAAGGGCAGATCGACTGCGCAATACTTCTAACAGAAGGCATTACTGCCGACATCGTAAAGGGAAGCCCTCTAAAGATTCTGAAGGTATATGTGGAAAGCCCGCTAATCTGGGGGATTCACGTTTCAGCCCAATCCCCTTATCAACAAATTGATGAGCTAGAGGGAGAAAAGTATGCAATAAGCCGGTATGGATCAGGATCTCATCTGATGTCATACGTCGATGCAGACCAGAGAGGTTGGAGAATTTCAGAGGCACAAATGGTTGTTGTGGGAAATCTGGAAGGTGCCCGAACTGCATTGGCAGAAAAGAGTGCAGCGATTTTTTTGTGGGAAAAATTTATGACCAAACCCCTTGTCGATTCAGGAGAATTTAGAAGACTTGGAGAGCGCCTGACTCCCTGGCCATGTTTTGTATTCGCTGCATCAGAAGCTTTTATTCAAGAGCAGGGTGCTGTTTTGGCCAGATTTTTTGAAATTGTTAATGCATCGGCTAGATCTTTTATGCAAAATCCGGAAGCTCCGACGCTGGTTGCTGAGCGATATTCCTTAAAAATAGAAGATACAAAGACCTGGTACGAGAGTACAAGGTGGAATACTGAAAATGGGATAGCTCCTGAAATTCTTGATAATATACAGGATTGGCTTTTCCGACTACAAATTATTCCATTTAAAAAACACTCATCCGAATTAATTTATAAGTATTGAAACAGATAAGGCTGTCCGAATGGAAATAGATGGATTGAATCATCATAATTTGTTAATTTGCAGTCAACTTTTGAGTTTAACTAGTTCAAATTTTTCATAAAACAAACTGATTTTTAAATCATGAAACAAAATTTTAGAAAGCTGCTTATTGGCGGGGCAATGGCCCTTTTTCTGGGAATGACATTAACAGGATGTAAGGATGATGATGACGCTCCTGCTGTGTCAAATGGAAGAGCTACTATTATTGGACACTTGAGAGCAGAATTAAACACCAATAATGCCGACTATGAACCCGCAGCAAATGTTAAGGTTCAGGCAATCATAAATTCTGCCGATCTTGTAGCCAATCCCGATCCAGATAAAAGCTACCCTAATATTATTTACAACACCACAACAGATGTGAACGGAAAATACACCTTCAATGTGGATGCTAATTCTAAGCCTGTTAAGGTGAGAATCATACCTCAGGATTTTGAAGCCAAACAAAACAATAATGGGGATGAAAGAGTGATGATTTACAAATTCAATGGATTCATAAATGTAAGTAAGGACGTTTATGCAGGATCTATTGTCTATCAGGCTTCTGCAGCCTATGATGCTTATGTGAAAGCTAATTTTTAATCAGATTTTTTAAGTAAAGGATGAAAAAAATAATCGTAGGTGCTTTGCTGGTTCTATCAGCGGGCAGATTTGCACAGGCACAGGAAACCGGAGGCAATCAGGAACCTGTTGAGTTAAGATCTAAACGTGGTGTATTGATTCTTCCACAAAAAGGAGAATATGCTATAGGTTTTTCGGCTGATCCGGTGTTGTTTTATCTTGGAAACTTCTTTCATGGACGTAACCAGACCAATGCTCCGGCAGTGGACTATCCAAACGGGTTTGCCAACACCGTTTTAGGAGGTCGAATAGGTAATGCTGTTACTGGGAAGTATCTGCTGGATAACCATACAGCTTTGAGGGCAAGGTTTCAGCTAAACTTTACCAGAACGTCCAATAAATATATTGTCGCTGCAAACAACGACGGAACAGGGAGCAATCTCACACCTCAGTTCGTGGAAGATAAAGTGACCATTAGAAATAATGCTGTTTTGCTGGCTTTGGGTATTGAAAAGAGGAGAGGAAGCAGCAGGGTTCAGGGAGTGTACGGGGGAGAACTTTTGCTTGGGTATAATAAAGTGAAAGAAAAAGCAGCATATGGAAATGGAATGGGGGTAAGTTTCCCTACTCCGGTTTCTTATGAATATGCTTATAACAGAATTCCCGGAGCGGATTCAACTACCTCCAGATGGACGGAGTACAATCATGGACGTACTTTATTTGCAGGAATCAGAGGTTTTGCAGGAATAGAATACTTCTTTGCTCCAAAGCTTTCCATTGGGGCTGAGTTTGGTTATACCTTGGGGATAGCCAGTAAAAAAAGTGATTCTGTAAAGCTTCAGGCAATGAATGATGCTACAGGAAATGCCATAGAATACGAAGCAAAACCAACTCCGGGTAATGCAACAGGATTTTCCAACTTTGGAATAGGGCTGGACAATCTGAATGCAAACCTGAATTTGCATTTTTACTTTTAAGTAAGAGCCAAATCAAATAGAAAAAGCTGTCTTTACGGGCAGCTTTTTTGTTTTTAACCGCAAATGATAGAAGCTGCGGCCGGAAGAGCTATAGAGGATCCCTCTAACCGGTATTTTACCCTGCACTTAGTGCCGTTGTCAAAAAGTTGTACGCTGTCGGTATAAAATACGGCATCCCCCACATGAGGATTATTGGGTGATGACCATTCCATCATCCAAACGGAGATACATTTAGTCCCTAAAGGCAGGCTGTGGATGATTACTTCATTTTCCCCCGGTTGAGCATCGTGCGATATTTTTGCAAAAAATCCGGAAAAAGCACCGGCCATTCTTGTTTCGAATGCTGCAATGTCCATTGTAGTTGTTGAAGATAGTGTTGGTTCCATAGCTGTATTTTTACAAAAAACAGGATGGGACTTAAAAGGTTAAGTCGCTCAGGTTTATAAAGTTAAGGAAGGAGAGGGCAATAGTTACTTTTCTATTCTTAAGATCAGGGTAGGGAAGATGTTTGCTTATAGGAGTTATCACGGGAACTGACCACTTATTCCTAAAAATAAAAAAGGCTGACCTGTTGCAGGTCAGCCTTTTGGGGGCGTTTCTAAAATCTTTATTTTGCGTAGCTGACA
>Ga0182792_1000992_pt1 | contig 24552 bp, 23 predicted proteins | sample Passage237B_FD_130497 | JGI IMG/M metagenome (GOLD analysis project Ga0182792, IMG submission 130497) | Cellulose adapted compost microbial communities from Newby Island Compost Facility, Milpitas, CA, USA - Passage2 37B (version 2) (version 2) ...
GCTCGTGGCCGGCCTCGCCGCGCCCACCCTCGTGGACGGCGACGGCCTGCGGGCGCTGGTCGACACCGCCACCGCCGGCCGCCTGGTGGCCGCCCGGCCCGAGGGGAGCGGGCCCGTCGTCCTCACCCCGCACGACGGCGAGGCGACCGCGCTCCTCGGCGCCGAGCCCGGCGCGGATCGGTTCGCGACCGTGCGCCACCTCGCCGCCGCCACCGGCGCCGTGGTGCTCCTGAAGGGCCCCACCACCCTCGTCGCCGCCCCCGACGGCCGGGTCCGGGCCGTCACCGCGGGCGACGACCGGCTCGCCACCGCCGGCACCGGCGACGTCCTCAGCGGGATCGTCACGGCGCTGCTCGCCCGCGACCTCGACGGGCTCGACGCCGCCTCGGCCGCTGCGGTGCTGCACGCCCGGGCCGGAGCCCTAGCCTTCCCCCGGGGCCTGGTGGCCGGCGACCTCGTCGCCCACCTGCCCGCCGCACTCACCGAAGCGTTCGGAGCCTAGATGCCACGCAACACGCCCCTGTCGGAGGTCATGACCACCGAGGTGCTCACCTTCTCGCCCGACGACAACGTCGGCGACGCCATGCGCACCCTCGTGGACCGCCGCATCGACGGCGCGCCCGTGGTCGACGGCGACGGCACGGTGGTCGGCGTCCTCTCCACCGGCGACCTGATCGTCTCGGAGAGCCGCCTGCACTTCCCGACGATCATCGAGCTGTTCGGCGCCACCCTGGAGCTGCCCAGCAGCAAGCGGAAGTTCGAGGAGGACCTGCGCCGCACGCTCGGCAGCACCGTCGCCGAGGTGATGAGCACCGATCCGATCACCGTCGACGTGGACGACACCGTCGAGGCGGCCGCCACGCTCCTGCACCGCCACGACATCGCTCGCCTGCCGGTCATCGGCCCGTCGGGCCTCGTGGGCATCGTGTCCCGCGTCGACATCCTCCGCGAGATCCTCCAGGACGAGGCGTCCGCGGCGACCGAAGCCGCGGGCGACACCACCGGGGACTGACCCGTGCGCCCCGTCTGGGCGGACATCGACCTGGCCGCGGTGTCGGCCAACGTCCGCACCCTCGCCGAGATCGCCGGCACCCCCGTCTGCGCGGTGGTGAAGGCCGACGGCTACGGCCACGGCGCCGTCCCCGTGGCCCGCGCCGCGCTCGACGGCGGCGCGCAGATGCTCGCGGTGGCGCTCGTGGCCGAGGGGACCGAGCTGCGCGACGCCCACATCGCCTGCCCGGTGCTCGTGCTCTCCCAGGCGTCGCCCGGCGAGTTCGCCGACCTGGTGCGCCACGACCTCGACGCCACCGTCTACACCGCGTCGGGCGTCGACGCGCTGCGGGCCGCGGCCCGCAGCGCCGAGCGGGGGAGCGACCGGCCGGTGGGCGTCCACCTCAAGGTCGACACCGGCATGCACCGCGTGGGCGCCCGGCCCGACGAGGCGCTCGACCTGGCCCGGTGCATCGACGAGGCCCCCGAGCTGGCGCTGCGCTCGGTGTTCACCCACTGCGCGGTGGCCGACGAGCCCGAGGACCCCTACACCGCCGCCCAGCTCGCCCGCTTCCACGAGGTGGTCGAGCGCATCGAGGCCGACGGGATCGAGGTGCCCGTCCGCCACGCCGCCAACACCGCGGCCGCCCTCGCCTTCCCCGAGGCTCGCCTCGACCTCGTCCGCTGCGGCATCGGCGTCTACGGGATCGCCCCCGGCGACGCGCTCGCGGGCGCCGCGCCCCTCCGGCCGGCGCTGTCGCTGCGGGCCGAGGTCTCCCACGTGAAGCGCCTCCGGGCCGGTGAGCGGGTGTCCTACGGCCTGCGCTACACCGCCCCGGCCGACACCACCCTCGCGACGGTGCCCCTCGGCTACGCCGACGGCGTCACCCGCTCACTCGGCGCTCGTGGCGGCGAGGTGCTCGTCGGCGGCCGGCGCCGCCCCATCGCCGGCACCGTCACGATGGACCAGTTCCTCGTGGACTGCGGCGACCTCGACGTGGCCGTGGGCGACGAGGTCGTCCTCATCGGCAGCCAGGGCGACGAGACCCTCGCCGTGGACGAGTGGGCCCGCCGCGTCGGCACCATCAGCTACGAGATCGTCTGCGGCATCAGCACCCGGGTCCGCCGCCGCTACCGCTGACCGCCACGGCTGACCGCCACCGCCCCTCCGCCGCCTCCCACCCCACCAGAACGGAGCCCCCCCATGAACCGCAAGCTGCTCACCGCCGGGGTCGTGGTCGCCGGTGCCGCCGCCCTGCACCGCGCCACCCACCCCGCCGACGCCCGGCGCCTCCCCGGCGAGCGTGGCCGCCACGGCCCCGTGCCCGACGAGCTGTTCGACCTCCCCGACGGCGTGGCGGCGCACGAGATCCCGACGAACGACGGCGGCACCATCCGCTACCTGGAGAAGGGGAGCGGCCGGCCGCTCGTGCTGCTCCACGGCGTCACGCTCCGCTCCGACGTCTGGGCGCCCCAGTTCCACCAGCTCGCGGAGCGGTTCCGGGTGATCGCCGTGGACCTGCGGGGCCACGGGGGCTCGGTCGCCGGCAGCGGCGGCTTCGGCCTGCCCCGCCTCGCGGAGGACCTGGCCGTCCTCCTGCGCACGCTCGACCTGCGCGACGCCGTCGTCGTCGGCCACTCGATGGGCGGCATGACGGTGATGACCTTCTGCGCCGAGCACGTCGACGTGCTGGACGAGCGGGTCGCCGGCGTGGCCTTCGTCGCCACCCGGGCCAGCCACGTCTACCCGGCGCCCGTCGCCGGCCCGCTCCGCCGCCTCGTGGGCCGCGGCATCGAGATCGTGGACGGCGGCGGCAGCCTGCCCGGTGGTGACCGGCCGATGGATCGCCGGGTCGTGCGCCTCGCGTTCGGCGACGCCCCCAACCCGCGGGCGGTCGACGCCGTCGCCGAGATGGGCAGCTCGATGGCGCCCGCCGCCATGCTCGCGTCGGTCGACCAGATGTTCGACCACGACACCCGCGACGCCCTCCGCGCCACCCGCACCCCCTCGCTCGTGGTGGTCGGCACCCGCGACCTGCTCACCCCGGTGCCCTCGGCCCGGGCGCTCGCCCGCCTCCTCCCCGACTGCGACTTCGTGCTGCTCCCGCGCTGCGGCCACCAGATCATGCAGGAGCGGCCCGACGAGCTGGCCGAGCTGCTCACCGGCTTCGCGGCCCGCGCCGCCGGCCGCGTCGACACCCTGGCCGAGGCCGTGGCCGCGGACGACCGCCCGGTCGAGCCTGGCGACGTCGAGCACCACCCCTGAGCCCGCACGCGCCGAGCCGCCCGACCCCGGCGGCCCGACCCGGCGACCCGAACGACCCCGGTGACCCGACCGCGTGCACCGGCCGACCGCGACGACGGGCGTCGCTGGGGGTGCGTCGGGGGTGCTCACTACCATCGGAGCGTGCTCCCGCCCGTCCGCCCCAGCAGCCCGGCCCGGCCCCGACGGTCCCGCCGGCGCCTCGTCGGGTCATGAGCCCGACGAGCCTGCGGGCGGCCACCTCGGCCCCCGGCGAGACCCAGCGGCTCGCCGCCGCGCTCAGCGAGCTGTGCGCCGCCGGCGACGTGGTCGTCCTGGCCGGCGAGATGGGCGCGGGCAAGACCGCCTTCTCGCAGGGCTTCGCCCGGGGCCTCGGCATCACCGAGGCCGTCACCAGCCCCACCTTCACCATCGTCCGGGAGTACGAGGGCGGCCGGCTCGCCCTCCACCACCTCGACGTCTACCGGCTCGACCAGCTCCGCGAGGTGGCCGAGCTGGGCGTCGGCGAGATGCTGGACGAGGACGCGGTGATGCTCGTGGAGTGGGGCGACGCCGTGCTCCCCGCGCTCGGCGACCAGTACCTGGAGATCCGCATCACCTTCGGCGACGGCGACGACGACCGCATCCTCGACCTCGCGCCCCGGGGCCGGTCCTGGTCCGCCCGCGGCGACCGGCTCGCCGCGACCGTCGCCCCCTGGGCGCAGGAGGAGCCACCGTGCTGATCCTCGGCCTCGAATCGGCCACCGCCCAGGTCGGCTGCGCCATCGGCGGCCACGAGGGCGTGCTCGCCTCCGCGCACTCCGCCCGGGGCAAGCGCCACGCCGAGAACCTCACCCCCGCCATCCGCTTCGTCTGCGAGCAGGCCCGGGTCGAGCTCACCGAGATCTCCTGCGTGGCGGTCGACTGCGGCCCCGGCCTCTTCACCGGCCTGCGGGTCGGCGTCGCCTCCGGCAAGGCGATCGCGCAGGCGCTGCGGGTGCCCATGATCGCCGTGTCCAGCCTCGACCTGCTGGCCTTCCCGCTGCGCTTCGCGGACCGCCGCATCGCCGCGGTGGTCGACGCCCGGCGCGGCGAGGTGTTCTGGGCCTTCTACCGGCCCGTGCCCGGCGGGGTGCAGCGCGAGTCCGAGCCCACCGTGGGCACGCCCGACGAGCTGGCCGCCGAGCTGCTGGCGCAGCGGGGCGAGACGCTGCTCGTGGGCGACGGCGCCCGCCGGTACGCGGACCGCTTCACCGACCGGGCCGACGTGGAGGTGGCGGGCGGCGACCACGCCCACCCCTCGGCCCGCTCGCTCGTGGAGCTGGCCCACGCCCGGGCCCTGCGCGAGGAGTGGGTGCGGCCGCAGGAGGTCGAGCTGCTGTACCTGCGCAAGCCCGACGCCGAGATCAACTGGTCCACCCGAGCGGGCGCCTGACGGTGAGCCCGGCCCGCCCCGTCGTCCTCTCCCCGATGCGCCGCCGCCACCTCGGCGACGTGCTGGCCATCGAGCGCCGGGTCTACCCCACGCCGTGGGCCCGCAAGCTGTTCGAGGACGAGCTGGACCGCGACGACCGCCACTACGTGGTCGCCCGCGTCGGCGCGGAGCTGGTCGGCTACGCCGGGCTCCTCCTCGTCCTGGACGAGGGCCACGTCGCCACCGTGGCCGTCGACCCGCCCCGCCAGGGCGCCGGCATCGCCACCCGGCTGCTGCTGGAGCTGGTGACCGAGGGCGTCGCGCTCGGCGCCCGCCACCTGACCCTGGAGGTCCGGGCGTCGAACACCCGGGCCCAGGCCCTGTACCGCCGGTTCGGGTTCGTGCCCGCCGGGGCCCGCAAGGGCTACTACGGCGACAACGGCGAGGACGCCATCGTCATGTGGGCCCACGACGTGGCCGAGGCCGAGCACCGGCGGCGCCTCGACGCCCTCGCGGCATCGCTCGTGCCGCCCGCGGTCCGCCGCGGCTTCGCCCCGCGGCCCGGTGCCCGCGCACCGGCCCTCGCCTCCGACCCGGTGCCGGTCGGTGCCGAGGCCGGCGGGCTCGACGCCGTCGCCGGCTCGCCGGTGGCGGCCCACCCGGCTGCGCGATCGGCGGGGCGAGCCGCCAGGATGGACCCGTGATGCCGCTGCCCACCACCCACGCCGCCGGGGCGCCGGCACCCGTCGACGCGCACACGAAGATCCTCGGCATCGAGACCTCGTGCGACGAGACGGCCGCGTCGGTGGTGGTCGGCGGGTCGGTGGTCCGCTCCTCGGTCGTGTCCAGCCAGGTCGACATCCACGCCCGCTTCGGCGGCGTGGTCCCCGAGATCGCCAGCCGCGCCCACGTCGACCTCCTCACCCCGGTGATCGCCGAGGCGCTCGTGGAGGCGGGCCTCGAGGGCCCGGACCTCGACGCGGTCGCCGCCACCTACGGCCCCGGCCTCGTGGGCTCGTTGCTCGTGGGCGTCAGCACCGCGAAGGCCCTCGCCCTCGTCTGGGACGTGCCCTTCGTGGCCGTCAACCACCTGGAGGCGCACCTCTACGCCGCGCTCCTGGAGGACCCGTCGCTGGAGCTGCCGCTCGTCGTCCTCCTGGTGTCGGGCGGCCACACGATGCTGATCGCGATGGAGCACCACGGCCGCTACCGCCTGCTCGGCCAGACCCTGGACGACGCGGCCGGCGAGGCGTTCGACAAGGTGGCCCGCTACCTGGGCCTCGGCTACCCGGGCGGCCCGGCGATCGACCGCATCGCGATGGAGGGCGACCCCCACGCGATCGACTTCCCCCGGGCCCTGCGCCACGACGGCCTCGACTTCTCCTTCTCCGGCCTGAAGACGGCGGTCGTCAACCACGTCCGCAAGCACCCCGACGTGGCGACCGCGGACGTGGCCGCGAGCTTCCAGGAGGCGGTGGTCGACGTGCTCGTCACCAAGGCCCGCCGGGCCGCGCAGCAGATCGGTGCCAGGGGCCTGGTGCTCGGCGGGGGCGTGGCCGCCAACTCCCAGCTCCGCGAGCGGTTCCTCTCCGCGTGCGTGGACGACGGCGTCCACGGCTTCCTGCCCAGCCGGGAGATGTGCACCGACAACGCGGCGATGGTCGCCTCGGCCGCCTGGTACCGCTTGGGCTCCGACGGCCCCACCGGCCTCGACTGCGGTGCGGACCCCAACCTCCGCCTCCCCCTCCTGGACGACTGAACCCGCCCCGCCCCGGTGGGAGCGGATTAGCACTCTCGGGGGGCGAGTGCTTGCGCTTCTCGGGTGGGGCCCCTATCGTTAGCACTCGCAATGGAGGAGTGCTAACGCCCGGTCCCGGGCGCGGCACCTAGGAATCGACCGCCCCAGGAGGCGCCAGATGGCTCTCAAGCCGCTCGAAGATCGCATCGTCGTCAAGCCCGGCGACGCCGAGGAGACCACCGCCAGCGGCCTGGTCATCCCCGACACCGCCAAGGAGAAGCCCCAGCAGGGCGAGGTCGTCGCCGTCGGCGACGGCCGGTGGGACGAGGACGGGGAGAACCGCATCCCCATGGACATCAAGGTGGGCGACACCGTCGTCTACTCCAAGTACGGCGGCACCGAGATCACCGTCGACGGCCAGGACGTCCTGATCCTGAACGCCCGCGACGTGCTCGCCATCGTCGAGAAGTGAGCTGAGGAACCATGCCGAAGATCCTGAAGTTCGATGACGAGGCCCGCCGTGGCCTCGAGGCGGGCGTCAACAAGCTCGCCGACGCCGTCAAGGTGACCCTCGGCCCGAAGGGCCGCAACGTGGTGCTGGAGAAGAAGTTCGGCGCCCCGACCATCACCAACGACGGCGTGTCCATCGCCCGTGAGATCGAGCTGGAGGACCCCTACGAGAACATGGGGGCCCAGCTCGTCAAGGAGGTGGCCACCAAGACCAACGACGTCGCCGGCGACGGCACCACCACCGCCACCGTGCTGGCCCAGGCGCTCGTGCGCGAGGGCCTCCGCAACGTGGCCGCCGGTGCCAACCCGATGGCGCTCAAGCGGGGCATCGACAAGGCGGTCGCCGCCGCCGTCGACTCCGTGCGCGACCAGGCCAAGGAGATCGACGACCGCAACGAGATCGCGCAGGTCGCCACCATCTCCGCCAACAACGACAACGCCATCGGCGAGGTGCTCGCCGACGCGATCGACAAGGTCGGCAAGGACGGCGTCGTCACCGTCGAGGAGTCGAACACGTTCGGCATCGAGCTCGACTTCACCGAGGGCATGCAGTTCGACAAGGGCTACCTGTCGCCGTACTTCGTGTCGGACCCCGAGCGCCAGGAGGCCGTCCTCGAAGACGCGTACATCCTCCTCACCGAGTCCAAGATCACCTCGGTCCAGGACCTCGTCCCGGTGCTGGAGAAGGTCATGCAGACCGGCAAGCCGCTCCTCATCATCGCCGAGGACATCGAAGGCGAGGCCCTCGCGACCCTCGTGGTGAACAAGATCCGCGGCACCTTCAACTCGGCGGCCGTCAAGGCCCCCGGCTTCGGTGAGCGCCGCAAGGCCATGCTCGGCGACATCGCCACCCTCACCGGCGGCCAGGTCATCTCCGAGACCGTCGGCCTCAAGCTGGAGAACACCACCCTCGAGCTGCTCGGCCAGGCCCGCAAGGTCGTCATCACCAAGGACGACACCACGATCGTCGAGGGCGCCGGTGCGTCCGAGGACGTGAACGGCCGCGTCGCCCAGATCAAGCGCGAGATCGAGGAGACCGACTCCGACTGGGACCGCGAGAAGCTCCAGGAGCGCCTGGCCAAGCTGGCCGGCGGCGTCGCCGTCGTCCAGGTGGGCGCCGCCACCGAGGTGGAGCTCAAGGAGAAGAAGCACCGCATCGAGGACGCCCTCTCCGCCACCCGTGCGGCCATCGAGGAGGGCATCGTGCCCGGCGGCGGCACCGCCCTCGTGCGGGCCCGCGCCGCGGTCGCCTCGGCCGTCGAGGGCCTGGAGGGCGACGAGGCCACCGGTGCCCGCTCGGTCCACAAGGCGCTCGACGCCCCGGCCCGCCTCATCGCCGGCAACGCCGGCCTCGAAGGCGCCGTCGTGGTCCAGCAGGTGGAGGGCGAGTCCGGCGCCTACGGCTTCAACGCCGCCACCGGCGAGTTCGAGGACCTGCTCAAGGCCGGCGTCCTCGACCCCGCCAAGGTGACCCGCGCCGCGCTCCAGAACGCGGCGTCCATCGCCGGCCTCCTGCTCACCACCGAGGCCATCGTGGCCGACAAGCCCGAGGAGGACGGCGGCGCCGCCGCTGCCGCCGCGGGCATGGGTGGCATGGGTGGCATGCCCGGCATGATGTGATCCTCGCCCCACGGCGAACGATCTGATCGACGTCGGTGCCCGGGCCTCGGCCCGGGCACCAGCGCGTCCGGGGTGAGGCGGGTGGCGGCGCGTGCCGCGTCGTCGGGCGGGGTCAGCCGATCGTGGGCGGGGCGGCCTCGCCGGCGGCCGCGAGGCGGGCGTCGCGGTCCGGGGCGGGGAAGCGGGGCTTGATCGGCGGGTTCGGCTGGGCCCACACCGGGCTGTCGGCGGTGGGGAACTTCGCCTCCAGGTAGGCCAGCAGCACGTCGATGTACTCGTGGACCATCACCTCGCGCCGCTCGTCGTCGTCGTCCGCCGCGGCGGCGATGACGAGGTGGGTGAGGGTCACGCACACCTCGGCCGACTCGTCGCGGATCTTGGCCGGCACGCCCGGGATGCGGAGGTCGATCAGCGAGCGGACCTCGTTGAGCAGGCCCTCGCGCAGCCGCTCCCCGGCGCTGGAGCGCCGCCCCGGCACCATCGCGGAGACGAGCAGCGCCGGCAGCGCCCGCTGGGTGCGGAGCTGCATCGCGTAGTCGTAGACGAAGCCCCGCAGGAACTCGCCGATGTGGTCGGCGGGGGTGATGTCGTTCACCAGCCGGGCGTAGAGGCGGCGCATCTCCTCCAGGTACCGGTCGGTGAGCGCCTCCGCGAGCGCCGCCTTGTCCGGGAACCAGCGGTAGAGCGTGCCGACCGGCACGTCGGCCCGGGCGGCCACCAGGTTGGTGGTCGCGGTGTCGAAGCCGACCTCCTCGAACACCTCCTCCGCCGCGTCGAGGAGCGCCACGACCCGTGCGGCCGAGCGTGCCTGTCGCGGGCTGTTGCGAAGGTGGCTCGACGGGGTGGTGGTCGACACGGAGGCTCCTGACGGTCGGGAGTGGCAGGCGAAGCGTAGTGCCGGGGCCGCTCGGTAGGCTCCGGTCCATGGAGCTGCCGCCCGCCGATCCCCGCAAGCTACTCGCCTCCTGGATGGAGTGGGAGGATGGCGAGATCACGCCCGGCCGGGTGATGGCCGACCTCAAGACCGGCGGCCTCCGCCAGGTGCTGGAGCACCTCGCGGCCGAGGCCGATCGGGAGGCGTCGGCCTGAGCGAGCGGTCCGCCGTGACCGACCCGCTCGACCCCGGCCCCCGCCGCGTCGGCCGCCAGGTGATCCCGCGGCCCGACCGGGTGCGGCCCGGTGCCCCGCCGCCGTGGGCGGAGCTGTCGCCGGCCGAGCGCCGCTTCGGCCTCGCGGAGCTGCGCGACGCCTTCGGGCGGCTCGGCCCGCCGGTGCGCTCGCCGCGCGAGGGCAGCGTCGACCGGGCCGCCGCGGTGCTCGCCGCGCTCTACGAGCACCACGACGAGCTGCACGTGGTGCTCACCCGCCGCGCCGCCGACCTGCGGGTCCACCGCGGCGAGGTGGCGTTCCCCGGCGGCCGCCAGGACCCGGGCGAGGACCTCTGGGGCACCGCGCTGCGCGAGGCCGCCGAGGAGGTGGCGCTCGACGGCTCCGGCGTGGAGCTGCTGGGTGAGCTGGACCACCTCTCCACCGTCTCCAGCGACTCGTTCATCGCCCCCTACGTGGCCGCCCTGCCGGGCCGGCCCGAGCTTCGGCCCAACCCCGGCGAGGTCGACGCCGTCCTGCACGTGCCGGTGCGGGAGCTGCTCGACCACGAGCGCGAGGAGCGCTGGTGGTTCGGCGACCGCTACCACCCGATCGTGTTCTTCGACCTCGTGGGCGACACCGTCTGGGGCGCCACCGCCGCCATGCTCCGCCAGCTCCTCGGCATCGGCACCGGCACCCTCGGCCGAGGCGACCTCGGGCACGACTGACCCCCTCGCTGCCCGTCTCAGCAGGTCGGCGTCCAGCCGGCTGTTCGGCCGGTAGCGGGGAGGTGGGTCGACCCGAGGGTGAGGCCGAACGCCGCATCGGAGCGGTCGGTGGCCTGCGATGAGGCCGCGGGCACCCCCTCGCTGCCCCGGCCCAGCAGGTCGGCGTCCAGCCGGCAGTTCGGCCGGCAGCGCGGAGGTGGGTCGACCCGAGGGTGAGGCCGAACGTCGTACCGGAGCGGTCGGTGGCCTGCGATGAGGCCGCGGGCACCCCCTCGCTGCCCGTCTCAGCGGTTCGGCGTTCGGAAGGCCGTCCTCCATATGCTAGGAATGAGAATCGTTCCTAGGAGGTTGGATGCGCCCAGGTCGGCCGCGCCGCATCGTCAGCAGCACCCGCGCCCCCGGCCCGGCGGCCCGCCCGGCGGCGCGGCTCGCGCTCGTCGTCGCCCTGGTGGTGGCCGGGCTCGCGGCCTGCACGGTCCCGCCCACCCTCAGCGCCGAGGACGAGCGGGTCCAGGTGGTCACCACCACCGCGCTGCTCCAGGATCTGGTGGAGCACGTGGGCGGGGAGCGGGTGGCGGTGGCCTCGCTCGTGCCCGCCGGCGCCGACCCCCACAGCTACGAGCCGTCGCTGCGGGCCATCCGCAACGTGGTCTACGCGGACGTGGCCTTCAGCAACTACCTGATGCTGGAGGAGCAGGCGATCATCCGAGCGCTCGACGCCAACCTCGACCCCGACGCCCCCAACATCTCCCTGGCCGAGGGCGCGGTCCGCTACGCGGCCGAGATCATCCCGCTGGTGGAGAACGTCTCCCTCGACACCATCTGGCTCGGCCTGCGCGTCCGCGGCACCGGCGAGGCCCACGGCGCCACCCGCGTGTCCGACGTGCTCGTGCGCGGCACCGGCCTGGAGGGGCCCGGCGACGTGCGCGCCTACCTCACCGAGTCGTTCGGCAACCCGGTCGTCTACCTCGACTCCGCCGACGGCTTCGACGCCTCCGACGGCTACGCGGCGGACACCGCCACCCTCCCGCCCGCCGCCCACACCCACATGAGCTGGGCGTTCTCCGAGCCCGGCATCTACCGGCTGGACCTCGACGCCCGCCTCGCCGTGCGCCGCGGGGACCGGCCCGTCCCGATGAGCGCCACCACCGTGACCTTCGCGGTGGGCGTCGACCCGAACCGGGTGCCGGGCATGGACGTGCGGCGGGTGCTCGACGGCGGCCACACCGACGTCGCCGTCGACCTCGACCGGGGCGAGCTGTACCTCTGGAGCGACGCCGAGGGCGACGGGGTGGACCAGGAGGAGCTGGACCCCGCCACCACCGTGATCGAGGTGCCCAACACCGCCCGCCACGAGGTGCCCGGCGACCCCGCGTTCCGCTTCCTCGGCCGCGCCGGCGACCCCGTGTACCAGCTCCCGCAGGCGGTGCTCGGCCGCCACGTGCACGGCGAGATCGACCCCCACCTGTGGCAGGACGTGGGCAACGCCATCGCCTACGTGGAGCTGATCCGCGACACGCTCGTGGGCGTCGACCCCGCCGGCGCCACGACCTACCACGCCAACGCCGAGCGCTACATCGCCGAGCTGGAGGCGCTCGACCGCGAGGTCCGGGACACGATCGCCGGGATCCCCCGCTCCCGGCGCCACCTCATCACCGTCCACGACGCGTTCGCCTACCTCGGCGCGGCCTACGACGTGAGCATCTCCGGCTTCGTCACCCCGAACCCGGCCACCGAGGCGTCCCTCGCGGACCGCCGCCGGCTCACCGAGACCGTGCGCAACCTCGACGTGCCCGCCGTGTTCGTGGAGCCCAACCTCGCCGCCCGCTCCTCGACGCTGCGCGAGGTGGCGGCCGAGCAGGGCATCCGGGTGTGCCGGCTCTACGGCGACACCTTCGACGACGAGGTCGGGGACTACGTGGCGATGATGCGCGCCAACGCCGCGTCGCTGCGGGACTGCCTCGGCCCACCCCCACCAGGAGCACCATGAGCCCCACGCCCCCGTCCCCCCAGCCGTCCACGGCCCCGGCCCGCCGCTCGTCCACGGCCCCCGACCCCGACCTGCGCCCGGCCCGCCGCCGCGCCGCGGTCGCCACGGCCCTCGCCCTCGCCCTCGCCGTCGGCGTCGCGGCCCTCGCCGTCCCGCCGACGCCCGCCGGGGCCGCACCGGGGCGCCCCGCGCCCGGCGGGCAGGTGCCCGACACCGAGGACCCGGCGCTGGAGCAGACGATCGACGCGGACCAGGCCGTCGCCTCGGGCCGGGTGGAGCTGGCCGAGGGCCACGTGGACATCGGCCCTCGCCTCGACGGCGACGACCTGACCCTCCTGCTGCACGACGACGCCACCATCCCCTCGGTGTGGCGCGACCTGGACGACGTGGTCCTGCGGGTGCGCGACGAGGCGATCCGCCCGGTGCCCGACGACCCGGCCTACGACTTCCTCGGGGTGCCCGCCGGCACCGACGTGCACGTGGTCCCCCAGACCGAGCAGCCCGGCGTGATCTGGATCGGCTGGAACACCCAGGACCCGGCGCTGCTCGATCGGGCCGACCGCGGCGTCACCCTCTCGCTGCTCGGGGTCCAGGGCCCCGGCGAGGTGACCGTCTTCCTCCAGTCGGGCACGCTCGGGGACCCCGAGGTGCTCTGGCGCTCCACCGCCACCGAGCGCCAGCCGCTGTGGGTCGAGACCAACACCCACACCCACGCCAACTGGGTCTTCACCGAACCGGGCGTGTACCTCGTGCGGCTCGGGGTGGAGGTACCGCTGCTCGACGGCACCACGCGCACCGCGGACGCCACGATCCGCCTGGCCGTGGGCGACGCGACCGACGCCCACGATGCCCACGAGGCCCCCTTCACCGCGACGACCGCGCCCCCGCCCGACCCGGCCGACGACGCCTCGCGCGCCGAGGCGGACGACGGCGGCGGGGGAGCGGGGCCGCTGGTGGCGGTCGGCATCGGCGCCGCGGCGCTGGTGGTGCTGGCGGCGGTACTCGTGGTGCGCGCCGGCGCCGCCCGCCGCCGGGCCGAGGCCGCCCGCGCCGCCCGCACCGGCGGCGGCCACGACGGCCCGGCGGAGCCCCGATGAGCGGCGCCTCGGCGGGTGGCCTCTCGGTCCGGGGCGTGCGGGTGGACCTGGCCGGCCGGACCGTCCTGCACGACGTCGACCTCGCGGTCGCCCCCGGCGAGCTGGTCGGGCTCCTCGGCCCCAACGGCGCGGGCAAGACCACGCTGCTGCGGGCGATCCTCGGCCTCGTCCGCCCCCGGGCCGGGCGCATCGAGCTGGCCGGTCGTCGCCCCGGCCGGCGCCGCCACGGGGCCGGCTACGTGCCCCAGGGCCACGAGTTCGCCTGGGACTTCCCGATCTCGGTCGAGCGGGCGGTGCTCACCGGCCGCATCGGTCGCCTCGGCCCGGTCCACCGCCCCGGGGTGGCGGACTGGCTGGCCGCGGGCGACGCGCTGGAGCGGGTGGGCCTGGCCGAGCTGCGGCGGCGGCCGGTGGGGGAGCTGTCGGGCGGCCAGCGGCAGCGGGTGCTCGTGGCGCGTGCGCTCGCGGTGCAGCCGCAGGTGCTGCTGCTCGACGAGCCCTACACGGGCCTGGACCTGCCGACCCAGGAGCTGCTGGCCCGCCTGTTCTCGGAGCTGGCGGCCGAGGGGCGGGCCGTGCTCATGACCACCCACGACCTGCTCGGCGCGGTCGACGGGTGCAGCCGGCTCGTGCTGCTCAACCGCACCGTGGTGGCGGACGGCCCGCCGGCGGCGCTGCGCGACGCCGAGCCTTGGGCGGCGACGTTCGGGGTGAGCGATCGCCACCCCCTCCTCAAGCTCCTGGAGGTGCTGTGATGCCGCTGTCGGAGTTCCTGGCCGACCTCGCGAACCCGGACCTCGCGTTCCTGCCGAAGGCCCTGGCGGTCGCGGTCATGTCGTCCATCGTCTGCGGGGTGGTGGGCTGCCACGTGGTGCTGCGGGGCATGGCGTTCATCGGCGACGCCGTGGCCCACGCCGTGTTCCCCGGCCTCGCCATCGCGTTCGTGCTCCAGACCAGCCTGGTGCTGGGCGGGGCGACGGCCGGGGTGGTCACCGCGGTGCTGGTGGCGCTGTTCTCCCAGAACCGCCGCATCGGGGAGGACTCGATCATCGGCGTGCTGTTCGTGGCCGCGTTCGCCCTCGGCATCGTCGTCATCTCGCAGGCGCCGGGCTACGCCGGATCGCTCCAGCAGTTCCTGTTCGGCTCCATCACCGGCATCCCCGACCGGGACCTCTACACGGTGGGCCTCACCGGGCTCGGGGTGCTGGGCGTGCTGCTCGTGCTCCACCAGGCGCTCGTGACCGTCTCGCTCGACCGGGAGAGCGCCCGGGCGCTGGGCCTGCGGGTGCTGGTGCTCGACGTGGTGCTCTACGTGTGCGTCACCCTCGCGGTGGTCATCTCGCTCCAGACGATCGGCAACATCCTGGTCCTGGCGCTGCTCGTGACGCCCGCCGCCACGGCCCGGCTGCTCACCGACCGGCTCGGGGTGATGATGCTGGTGTCGCCGCTCGTCGGCGGGCTCGGGTCCTTCGTGGGCGTGTACCTCTCGTGGAGCTACGACCTGCCCGTGGGCGGGACGATCGTGCTGGTGCTCACCGGCGCGTTCCTGGCCGCGTGGCTGTTCGGGCCCCGCCACGGCCTGGTGGCCAAGGTGCTCCCGGCCGTGCGGGTCCACCTCGCACAAGATTAGGAATGATTCTCATTCTGAGCTAAGGTGCCGGGCATGAGACGAGCACGAGCCCCGCACCCCCGCCTCGCCGTGGTCGCGCTGACGGCGATCCTCCTCGGCCTCCTCACGGGCATCCGACCGGCCAGCGCCGACGCGCCGCACGTGACCGTGCGCCTCACCGCCGAGGCCGCCGGCGACCCGAGCGGCGGCGAACCGGGCGGTGGGGCCCCGGCCCTCGCCTGGGACGGCATCGTGGACGGCGTGGTGGAGCTGGCGGACGGCGCCGAGGCCACCACGGTGACCTGGGACCTCGGCGACCTCGGCGGCGACCGGTTCGCCGGCGACCTGGTGGAGGTGGAGGTGGTGGCCGTCGACGGTCCCGGCCGCCTCACCGTCACCACCCGGGCCGGCCACGACCGCCGGGCCGTGCTGCTCCAGCGCGCCGCCCCCGGCGACGCCGAGCAGCCGCCCCGCTTCGTCGTCCAGCTCGGCCGCACCACCGACCAGACCTGGACCACCGACCGCCCCGGGCCCCACCGCATCGCCGTGCGCGCCCGCGCCGCCCTGGCCGACGGCACCACCGTGGCCACGCCCGAACCGGTGGCGCTCACCGCCCCCGAGGCCCCCGCCGCGCCGGCCGGGGACCGCGCACCGGCCGGCAGCGGCGGCCCGAGCGCCCGCACCGGCGACGGGCCCGAGGGCCGCGCCGGCCGGCCGGTCGTGATCGCGGACGGCCACGTCGACATCGGGCCCCGGATCGTGGACGGCCGCTGGACGCTCCAGCTCCGCGACGACACGGCGAGCCCGCCCGTCTGGCGGGACCTGTCCGACGTGGTCCTGCACCTGGGCGACAACGCCCGCATCGAGATCCCCGACCGGCCCGCCTACGCCTTCCTCGGCGCCCCCGGCACCCCGTACCACCTGGCCCCGCAGACCCAGAAGGCCGGCATCGTCTGGCCCGGCTGGAACTCGATGGACCGCTCGGTGGTCGACGCGGTGCCCGGCTCGATCACCTGGCGCCTCCACGGCGTCGACGGGCCCGGGCGCTTCGCGCTGTTCTCCACCGACTCCTTCGGCGACACCGAGGTCCTCTTCGACGGCGCCGAACCGCTCCCGCAGACGCTAGACATACCTCGCAACTCCCACGTGCACGGGAGCTGGGCCTTCGGCGCCCCCGGCGTCTACCGCCTCCGCATCGAGATGCGCGCCGCCCTGGCGAGCGGCCAGGCGGTGAGCGACACCCGCGACCTCGTCGTCGCGGTGGGCGACGACACCGACCCCGGCTCCGTCGACCCCGGCGGTGGCGGCGGATCGGGTGACCCCGTGGACGACGACCCCGACGGGCCCGGCGTCTCCATCTCCACCCAGCTCGACCCCGACGGCGGCGACGACGGCCCCGGCGGCTCCGGCCCCGGCGGTTCCACGCCCGGCACGGGCGGGTCGAGCTCCGGCTCCGGGACCCTCGCCACCACCGGCACCACCGTCCTGCGGCTGCTGCCCGTCGCCGCCGTGCTGCTCGCTGTCGGGCTCGCGCTGCGCGCGGCCGCGGCCCGGCGCCGCGCCGCCGGCACCACCTGACCCGGCGGGCCGGAGCGGCCCGGTCCGCGCCGCCCCTCCCTCCCTCCCTCCCTCCCAACCAACAAACCGGCCGGAGCCCCCGGCCACCGATCCCACGAGGAGCGCATGACCATGCAACGACTTCGACGCCGCCGGCTGATGCCGGCCGCGCTGGCCCTGGCGATCGCCGCCGCCGGCGCGCCGTTCGCCTCCGGGGCCGCCGCGGCTGCCGGACCCTACGACGGCAGGACCGTCATCGACCAGGGCCACGTGGACGTCTTCTACGTGACCCTGGAAGGTGGCGAGGCCGTGCTCCAGGTCCACGACGACACCAAGCCGACCGGTGCCGTCTCCCGCCCGGCCGAGGACGTCGTGTTCCACGTCCGGCCCTCCGTCGACGGGCGCACCGCCTCCGCCACCATCGCCAACGGCATCCCCGGCTTCACGAACGTCGGCGACACCATCTACGTGCTGCCGCAGAACAACACGCTCGGGCGCATCTTCCCCGGCTTCGGCTACGACATCCCCGAGGCCCGCACCACCTCGGTCATCACCTACGACCTCGTGTCGATGGACGGTCCCGGCAACTTCGCCACCTGGCAGGCCGGCGAGGAGGGCCTGATCCCGTTCCTCAACTCGACCGAGGCGGGCACGAGCTTCACCAGCCAGGCCAACCACGAGCACACCGCCTGGGGCTTCACCGCCGAGGGCGAGTACCGGCTCACCATGACCGCGACGGTGCAGCTCCCCGACGGCTCGCCGCCCATCACCTCCGCGCCCGCCGTCTACACGTTCTACGTGGGCGAGGAGCTGCCCGGCGACGGCCCCGCCCCCGAGGTCGACCTCGCCGTCACCGGCGCTGCCGCGCACTACCACACCGGTGAGGTGGCCACGCTGACCGCGGTGCAGACCCCGCCGAGCGGCGAGGACCACTACCACTGGTTCACCCGGGCCCCGGGTGAGACGGACTGGACGGTGGTGCCCGACGCCGCCGCCGAGACCTACGGGTTCGTGGTCCGCGGCGCGGACGACGGCACCGAGGTCATCGCCCGGCTCTACGACCACGACCACGGCCTGCTGGCCGAGTCGGCCCCGGTGACGATCCACGTGGACGACCACGGCAACCCGCCCGTGGAGGGACCGGTCGTGAGCGCCACCCTGGAGGAGGACACCGGCTCGCTCGTCATCAGCGTCGACGAGGCGAACCGGGACGTCCAGCTCAGCGACCTCGCGCTGAACGGCGACGCCGACCGCTACGTGGCGACCGGCGAGGCCGGCGGCATCCGGGTGACCGACACCCGTTCCGCGGACCCGGGCTGGACCGCCAACGGTCGGCTCCGGACCTTCACCACCGTCGCGGGCGACGAGATCGCCGGCAACAACCTCGGCTGGACCCCCAAGGTCCTGGAGACCTCGACCGGCCAGACCGTCTCGCCCGGCCCCGCCGTGCAGCCCGCCCTCAGCGGCGGCTCCGGCATCGGCAACTGGAGCGCCCTCGGCAGCGCCCAGGCCGGCAGCGGCCGCGGCACCGCGGTCCTCGGCGCCGACCTCCGCCTGGAGGCGCCGCCCACCCTGAACCCGGGCACCTACCAGGGCCTGCTGATCCTCACGGTCATCTGACCCGAGCCCCGCACCGCCCCGGCGCCCGACCGCGCCGGGGTGGTGCGGACCCATCCCCCGCCCGTCCGGCCGGGCCCGCCTGCCGCGGGCCCGGCCGGTGGCACGACCGGAGCCCGCATGATCCCCGACCTCACGACGCCGCACCGCCCGCGCCGCTCTCCCGTTCGCCTGGCCGCCGCGCTCGCTGCCGTCGCCGTCCTCGCGGTCGTCACCGGGGCGGCGCCGGCCGGCACCGGGGCGCCCGCGGCCGCCCGGAGCGCCCAGGCGCCCGCCGGATCGGGCGCGCCCGCCGGGCCCGGCGGCGCGGACGGGGCCGAGGCGCCGCCGCGCACCACGTGGGGCATCTCGCCCGCCGGGGCCGACGGCCGCGACCGCCGCTCGACCATCGAGCACGTGGTGGCGCCGGGCGAGGTGGTCGAGGACCACGTGGTCATCGACAACTACGGCGACGAACCGCTCACGGTCGTCCTCTACGCCGCGGACGCCCGGCCCGCCGACGGTGCCTTCGACGTGACCGCGATGGACGAGCGGGACCGCGAGGTCGGCGCCTGGACCGCGCTCGGCCGGGAGCTGGTCGAGATCCCCGCCCGGGGCGAGGTCGTGGTCCCCGTCACCATCCGCGTGCCCGACGACGCCACCCCCGGCGACCACGCGGGCGGCATCCTCGCCGCTCGCCGCAGCAGCGCCGAGGGTGGCGGCGTGGGCTTCGAGACCGAGCGGCGGGTCGGCACCCGGGTCCACCTCCGGGTGGCCGGCGCCGTCCGCAGCGAGCTGACCGTCACCGACCTCCACGCGGCGGCCGGCGGCTGGTGGCAGCCGGCCCGGGACCTCACCGTGCGCTACACGGTCCGCAACACCGGCAACCTCCGGTTGAGCGGGGCGGTGGCGGTGACGGTCACCGGGCCCTTCGGCCTGGCCGAGCGGACCGTGCGCGGCGAGCCGATCGAGGACCTGCTGCCCGGCCACGCCACGACCGGCGAGGTCCGCCTCCCCGGCGTGGTCGCCCTCGGCCGGCACCGGGTGACGGTGACGGTGACGCCGACCGCCTCGGCCGACCAGGCGGTGACCGGCTCGGTGCCGGTGGCCACCCGCTCGACCACGCTCTGGCTGGTGCCGGTCCTGATCCCGGTGGTGGCGGCGATCCTCGTGGGAGTCACCTTCCGCCGGTACCGCCGCCGGCGCCGCAGCCGGAGGAGCCGGGGCGAGCCGGGTCCGGCCGAGCCGGCTGCCCCGACCGGACCGGATGGACCGGCGGCCTCGACCGGACCCGACGGACCGGGCGCCGAGCCGGCGGAGGAGCCGGCAGCCGATGACCCCGGCGACGCCGCCCCGGGGTGAGAAGATCGTCGGCGACATGGACTCCCCGACGGGCCGCGACGCCCGCCACGCCCACGACGACGACCACGAGGACGACCCGCTCGGTGACGACCCGCTCGACGGGGAGGAGCCGGTCGAGGGGCCGGGCCTGCCGTCGCCGATCACCCTCGTCCACCTCGCCATCGCGATCGTCGCGGTCGCGACGGTCATCGGCGCCGTCCTCCTCTGGCCCCGGGGCGCCGCCCCCGAGCTGGGCGCCAACGAGGCCGACCTCGCGCACCTGCGCGCGACGGTCACCGACCGGCGCGAGGGCACCTGCCTCGACGCCGGCGAGGGCATCGACCTGCCCTGCCAGTTCGTCGAGGCCCGCCTCCTCGGCGGCGACCGGGACGGCGAGGCGATCAGCTTCCGCTCCTCGGTGGCGGACCGCCGCGTGCCGACGCTCGATCCCGGCGACCGGGTGATCGTCACCGAGGCCCCCTTCGCCCCCGAGGAGTACCGGTACAGCTTCTTCGACTTCGAGCGGCGCACCCCGATGCTGGCCCTCGCCGTCGTCTTCGTGATCGCGGTGGTGGCGTTCGGCCGCTGGAAGGGCGTGCGGGCCCTCGCCGGCCTCGTCGCGAGCCTCGCCATCATCGTGGTGTTCCTCCTGCCCGCGCTGATCCGGGGGAACCAGGCCATCGCCGTCGCGCTCGTGGCCACCAGCGCGATCGCGTTCGTCGCGCTCTACCTGGCCCACGGCGTCAACGCGTCCACGAGCGTGGCGCTCGCGGGGACCCTCGTGTCGGTCGCGGTCATCACCGCGCTGGCCGGGTTCGTGTCGGTCGCCGCCCGGCTCACCGGCCTGTCCGACGAGAGCCTCCAGACCCTGTCGGTCACCGCGTCGGCGATCGACCCGCGTGCCATCCTCCTGGCCGGCATCGTGATCGGCGCGCTCGGCGTGCTGGACGACGTCACCGTCACCCAGGTGTCGGCCGTGGCGGAGCTGCGCCGGGCCAACCCGGACCTCGACGGCCGGGCCCTCTACGGCGCCGCGGTGCGCATCGGCCGGGACCACATCGCCTCCACGGTCAACACGCTCGTGCTCGCCTACGTGGGCGCCTCGCTCTCGCTCGTCCTGTTCTTCTTCCAGCAGGGCCAGCCGGTGGAGCGCATCCTGACCGGCGAGGTCGTGGCCATCGAGGTCGTGCGGACCCTCGTCGGCAGCATCGGCCTGGTGCTGGCGGTGCCGGTCACCACCGCGCTCGCCGTGGTCGTCTCCACCTCGACCGACCTGGAGGCCGACCACGGCCACAGCCACGGCGGTGGTCACGGCCACGTCGTGGACCGCGGCGTCGGCGGCGGCGACCACCGGGCCGCCGAGCCGGCGGACGACGACCTGTTCGTCGGCGGGGCCGCCGAGCCGAGCCGGCCGCCGAGGTGGGAGGACTTCGCCCCCGAGGAGGGCGACCGGCTCTGAGCCCCGGCGGGTGGGGACGGCCGGACCGGTCCGCCGAGGTCAGTTGTCGGTCATCTGCTCGGGCCAGTGCGCGTACCAGCAGATCGGGGCCGGCTGGCGGCGCACCAGCCGCGTCCACAGCCCCTCGGGGTCCGCGCTCACCACGTCGCCCGGCTCGCGCTCCACGACCCACCAGGCGCCCTCCGCGATCTCGTCTTCGAGCTGGCCGGTCGTCCACCCCGAGGCGCCGACGAACAGGCGGCACCCCGTCCACACCCGGTTCGGCGCCGGCGGCTCCTCGAGGTTGAGCGTGCCGAAGCCCGGGGCCACGAGCACGTCGTAGCCGGCGTCGCCGGTCCCGCCGACCGCCACCCCGATCATCGAGTCGGTGGCCACCGGGCCGCCGAAGAACATGAGCGTCGGCGGGGTGGCCACCTGCGCCCACCCGACGATCTGCTCGTCCACCCGGGTGGTGAACGGGCGGTTGAGGATGACGCCGACGGCCCCGGTGTCGTTGTGCTGGAGCACCGCCACGACCGTGCGCCGGAAGTGCGGGTCCTCGATCAGGGGGGTGGCGACGAGCAGCCGGCCCTCGTGGCCCCTCACCCCGCTCCTCCTCTCGATCGACAGCCTGCTCCGCGCACGTCCCCAAGCGTAGGGCGAGGGCGAGGCCGCGCGGCTCCCGAGGCGGGTTCGGGCGCCCCGGGGACCGCCGCGGCGCGGCCGGGCCGGCACCGCCGACGCCCCGGCTCTGGAGCGGTGGGGGATCGGGCCGCTAGCCTGCGGCCACGACGAGCCGCTAGGAGCCTCCCATGGCAGACGCCCTCCCTGACCGCTTCGGAGTCGAAGGGCTGACCTTCGACGACGTCCTCCTGGTCCCGGCGGCCAGCGACGTCCTGCCGAACGAGGTCTCGACGGCCTCGGAGGTCGTCCCCGGGGTGGAGCTCCAGCTCCCGATCCTCTCCGCGGCGATGGACACCGTCACCGAGGCGTCGCTCGCCATCGCGATGGCCCGCGCCGGCGGCCTCGGCATCGTGCACCGCAACCTCTCGATCGCCGACCAGGCGGCCGAGGTCGACAAGGTGAAGCGGTCCGAGTCCGGGATGATCGTCGACCCCGTGACCCTCGGCCCCGACGCCCTCGTCGCCGACGCCCTCGACCTGATGGCGAAGTTCAAGATCTCCGGCGTGCCGATCACCGACGGCGACCGCAAGCTCGTCGGCATCCTCACCAACCGCGACCTGCGCTTCCACGACGACGTCAACGAGCGCATCGGTGCCGTCATGACCGCCGAGGGCCTCGTCACCGCCCCCATCGGCACCACGCTGGAGCAGGCGCAGCAGATCCTCGGCAAGCACCGCATCGAGAAGCTGCCCGTGGTCGATGCCGACGGCCGCCTCTCCGGGCTCATCACCGTCAAGGACATCCAGAAGCGCATCCAGTACCCCGACTCCACCAAGGACGCGAAGGGCCGCCTCCGGGTCGGCGCCGCGGTCGGCACCGGCCCCGATGCCTTCGAGCGGGCCGCCGCCCTCGTGGAGGTCGGCGTCGACGTGCTCGTCGTGGACACCGCGCACGGCCACTCCGGCGGCGTCATCGACACCGTCGGCAAGATCGTCGCCGAGTTCCCGGTGCCGATCGTCGCCGGCAACGTCGCCACCTACGACGGCACGAAGGCGCTCCTCGACGCCGGCGCCGCGGCGGTCAAGGTCGGCGTCGGCCCCGGCTCCATCTGCACCACCCGGGTGGTCGCCGGCGTCGGCGTCCCCCAGCTCACCGCCATCGCCGACGCGGCCCGGGCCGCCGAGGGCTACGACGCCCGCATCGTGGGCGACGGCGGCATCCAGTTCTCCGGCGACGTCGCCAAGGCCCTCGCCGCGGGTGCCGACACCGTCATGCTCGGCAGCCTGCTCGCCGGCGTGGACGAGAGCCCGGGCGACGTGGTGCTCTACCAGGGCGAGCGGTTCAAGGAGTATCGGGGCATGGGCTCGATGGGCGCCATGAAGACCCGCTCCTACTCCAAGGACCGCTACTTCCAGGGCGACGTGATCGACGCCGAGAAGCTCGTGCCCGAGGGCATCGAGGGGCGCGTCGCCTACAAGGGCCCGGTGCGGCGCATCCTGTTCCAGCTCGTCGGCGGGCTCCGCCAGGCCATGGGCTACTGCGGCGCCGCCACCATCGCGGACCTCCAGCACGCCCGGTTCGTGCGCATCACCGGCGCCGGCCTGCGCGAGAGCCACCCCCACGACATCACGATCACCGCCGAAGCCCCGAACTACCGCAACCGATGAGCGCCGACCCCGCCGTCTGGGACGCCGAGCGCGTCGCCCGCTGGCTGCGCCTGTCCGAGGGGCTGGAGCGCCAGCTCGCGCCGGTGTCCGACCTGCTGTTCGACGCCGCCGCGCTCGCCCCCGGCGAGGCGGTGCTCGACGTCGGCTGCGGCCACGGCCCCACCACCCGGGTCGCCGCCCGCGCCGTGGGGCCCGGCGGCGCCGTCACCGGCGTGGACCTGGCCCAGGGGATGCTGGATGCCGCCGCCGGCATCGACGCCGGCCCCGACGCCGCCCCCCTCACCTGGATCGCGGCCGACGTGGTCACCTGGGAGCCGCCCGCAGCCCGCTTCGACGTGGTGCTGTCGCGCTTCGGCGTGATGTTCTTCGACGACCCGGCCGCCGCCTTCGCCAACCTGGCCGCCGCGGCCCGGCCCGGCGGCCGCCTCGCCATCGCCACCTGGGGCCGGCGCGACGAGGCCGAGATCTTCGACCTGCCCTACCAGGTGTCGCGCCGGGTGGCGCTCGACGCCGGCGAGACCCCGCCGGAGGTGCCCCTCGACGGCGGCCCCTACTCGCTGAGCGACCCCGACCGGCTGCGGGCGCTGCTGGCCGACGCCGGCTGGTCCGAGGTCGCCGTCGCCCGCCACGACCTGGTGCTGCCCTACGCGGGCGGCGTCGCCCCCGAGGCGGCTGCGGCCGAGGCCCTGGTGCTCGGCCCCGCCCGCTACGTGGTCGACGCGCTCCCGCACCTGCGCGACCAGGTGGTCCACGCCCTCGCGGGCGCCTTCGCCTCGCACCTCGACGCGGACGGCCACGTGGCCCTCGGCGGGCGCGTGCTCGTCACGACCGCGCACCGGAGCGGATGACCGCCGACGCCGGACCCGGGCCCGCCGAGGCGGGGCGCGGCGACCGGCGCACCGGTCGGGCCACCGCCGTCGCCGGCATCGCCTTCGTGGTCGTCGGCGCCGCCATCGTCATCGGCGCGGCGACGATCCTCGCCTTCGGCCTGGGCGGGCCGGCGGCCGGAGTCGCCGTCGCCGCGGTCCTGGCGGTGCTCCTGCTGCTCGGGTCGGTGGTCGCCGTCCGCCGCTGGCGGGCCCGCCGCGAGCTGTCGCTCCGGGAGCTGGACGGCCTGGAGGAGCTGCCGGAGCTGCACGGCTTCGACGACCTGGAGGCCGTCGGCCTCTCCGACGACCTCGCCGACCCGCCCGCCACCTTCGGCGCGGACGGCGTGGCTGCCGAGCCCGAGCCGCTCGACCCGGGGGACGCGTCGGAGCCGGGGACCGCGCCCGGACCGGCGAGCGCGGAGCCGGCCGAGCCGGA
>Ga0182792_1000993_pt1 | contig 24541 bp, 20 predicted proteins | sample Passage237B_FD_130497 | JGI IMG/M metagenome (GOLD analysis project Ga0182792, IMG submission 130497) | Cellulose adapted compost microbial communities from Newby Island Compost Facility, Milpitas, CA, USA - Passage2 37B (version 2) (version 2) ...
AAATGGCCCTTCGCTGCAATCGCGTCGCCTGCATGTTGTACAAACATTTTGGCAGCTTCGTGATTGAGCTGCTCCACGTCACTGAACTTCCTAATCATCTTTTCCCTTTTTTGTATGTTGTTTTCTTGCATTTTTTTGTTTTCGTCTCCATGCAAACGCGGAAACCGGAAAACAAAAAACACACTACATCACGTATGCAGATTCAGGGCCCACACATGGCCTTGCCGAGCAATCAATGCTTCGGCGCTCTCCGGCCCCCAAGTCCCGGCTGCGTAGTTGGGAAAATCCAGTGAATCCCGGCTTTCCCATGCTTCAAGGATAGGCGTAATCACATCCCATGCTTCTTCTACCTGATCGGACCGCATATATAACGTAGCGTCACCCCGCATAGCATCGAGCAACAGCGTTTCGTAAGCCTCCGGCGTTTGCGTGGAGCAGGTATCGTAGTCGAATACCATCTCCGCCGGGTTGAGGCTCATTTCCAGTCCCTGTTTCTTGGCGGTAAAACGCAACCGGATATCCATCGTGGGTTGGATATTGATGGTCAACCGGTTGGGCATCAGGTTGCCTGCTTGGGTTGGCGAAAACGTGGAATGCGGCACGGGCCTGAATTGGATGGTGATGGACGAGGTTTTTTCCTGCATGCGCTTGCCTGTACGCAGGTAGATGGGTACGCCCTGCCACCGCCAGTTGTCGATGTACAGCTGCACGGCCGCATAGGTTTCGGTATTGGACCGGGGATTGACCCCTTCCTCTTCCCGGTACCCCGGCACCTTTTTGCCGCCGATCCAACCGGGACCGTATTGTCCCCGTACGGCATATTTATGTACTTCCTCCGGGCGCAATCGCCGGATAGCCCGCATCACATCCACCTTTCGGTTACGTATTTCCTCGGCTTGGAAGGAAATCGGTGCCTCCATGGCTATCATGCACAGGACCTGAAGCAAATGATTCTGTATCATGTCACGCAGTGCGCCCGAGTGCTCATAGTAGTTGCCGCGGTCTTCGACGCCCACCTGCTCGGCTACGGTAATCTGGATATAGTCGATGTAATTGCGGTTCCACAGCGGTTCAAAAAGGGCGTTGGCAAAGCGGAATGCCAAGATGTTCTGGACGGTTTCCTTACCTAGGTAATGGTCTATGCGATAAATCTGCTCTTCCTGAAACGTTTGGCCAAGCAACTGGTTGAGCGCTATGGCTGTCTGCTTGTCGTAACCAAAGGGCTTCTCGATGACGATGCGGTCGGCTTCCGGAACATCGGCAAGGTTATACTTGTTGATATTTACCGTAGCAGCCTCGATAAATTGCGGAGCAATGGACAGGTAAAACAGCCGATTGGCACGCACTCCCCATGCCTTGTCAAATGCACTCAGCTTGGCTGCCAATCCCTCGTACGCCGCCTCATCGTTGATGTTGGACTCGAAATACGAGATGGCGGTGTTAAACTGTTGCCATTGCTTGGAATCGGGCTTGCCCTTGCGTGAAAATTCGACCAGCCCTTCATACAGGTGATCCCGGTACGTATCATCGCTCAATTTGGTCCGACCCAGACCGATCACGGCAAACTTATTGGGCATCCACCCATCGATATAGAGGTTGTAAAACGCCGGAATCAGTTTCCTTTTGGTAAGATCGCCGGTACCGCCAAAGATGACGATAATGGTAGGGGCTAATTTTCTAGTTGACTTCATTAGTTAAAAAACAGGTCTTTTCAGTTATTCTTCCGTTTCATCTCCCAAACGCATTCGCCGTTCCAGCGCAATCACCTTCTGCAAACGACGCTCGAAGCGCTCGCCGCCATCGTACCTCGCTTGCAGGAACGCAATCACCAACTCCCAGATCAGCATCGGCCCGATAACCCGGCCGCCGAGGCAAATCAGGTTCATGTCATCGTGTTCCACGCCTTGATGCGCCGAATACGTATCGGTAATCAAGGCTGCACGCACGCCCGGTATCTTGTTGGCGGCGATGGACACACCCACGCCGCTGCCACACACCGCTATGCCGCGTTCTACTTTCTTGTGGGCGATGGCGTTTGCCAAAGGGACGACGATATCGGGGTAGTCATCGGTCGGATTAAAGACCTCCGCACCATAGTCAAGCACCTCATATCCGGCGTTGGCAAGCATGGTTTTCAATTGCGCTTTGTGCTCAAAACCAGCATGATCTGCTGCTATACCTATCTTCATTTCCTTTGGGGTAGATCATACAAAAACTGTTTTGCTGGCTTATACCCAGCAAAACAGCCGATGAAGATAGCCAAAAAAACTGTTTCTAAATCAAACTTATTGGCATTTTTTAAATTTGCGCGATAGCAGCACATCCGACAGGCTTAGCCAGGTTGGTTAAATTTGCTGGTGTTTCAGGTTGCCATCCAAATGCAGCACTTCCCCTTTTTTCGTATCGAAGGTGACTCGCTGATTACCGAGCCGCAGTGTAAGCCGTCCCCCTTTTTCCGCAACGATGCGTGCATCGGTCAATTTCCCTCCGCTCCAAGAAAGCGCTATTTCGACACCTCCCCGTGCGCGGAGCCCTTTGACCGAACCACTACCAAACGCCAGAGGCAGCGCGGGCAAAAGCTGTATTTCGAAGCCCTGGTTTTCAACGGGCACATGACTTTGCACGAGCATTTCGGCAATGGCTGCTGTCGCACCGAAGTTACCGTCGATCTGGAAAGGCGGATGGTTATCAAACAAATTGGGCAACGTCTTTTCGCGCAACAATACGGATAGCAATTGATAAGCATGATCGCCGTCATGCAAGCGGTTCCACATGTTGATTTTCCATGCCAATCCCCATCCCGTTCCACCGTCGCCTCTGGCTATCAGGGTCTTTTTGGCAGCTTCCGCAAGCTCAGGGGTTTCCGTCACCGATATCTGGTTGCCCGGATGCAGTGCAAACAAATGGGAAGTATGCCGATGGTGTGGTTCCACTTCCTTGTAGTCCTCCGCCCACTCCATTACTCTACCTGTTGTTTTGCTTATCCGGATAGGTGCCAACCTTGAAAGGGTATTACGGCAGGTATCCCGGAATCCGTTGTCCACCTCCAAAATCTCGCTGGCTGCGATGCAGTTGGTCAATAAGTCGTGAATGATTTCCAGATCCATCGTAGCACCATAGGTAAACACCGACCGTTCTCCATTGGGCAGGAAAAACTCGTTCTCGGGTGAATAGGAAGGATTGGTGACCAACTTACCAGCCACAGGTGTTCCCACCGGCGCTTCCACCAAAAAGTCAAGGATAAACTCAGCAGCTCCTTTCATCAACGGATAAGCCCGTTGCCGCAGAAATGCCGTATCCTGCGTATAGCAATAGTGTTCCCAAGGATGCTGTGCCAGCCAGGCGGCCCCCATGGGCCAGATGCCCTGTGGACCGTCCGCCGGGGCGGTGAATCCCCAAGCATCAGTCAGGTGATGCACTACCCAGCCGTCCGCCCCATAGATTACCTTGGCTGTACGCGCTCCCGGCTTCACCAATGCTTCTGTCAGGTCAAACAACGGCAAATGCATTTCGGGCAAGTTGGTAATCTCTGCCGGCCAATAATTCATCTGTAGGTTGATGTTCGTATGATAGTCCGCGTTCCAGGGTGGATTCATCTGCCAAGCCCATAGTCCCTGCAGGTTGGCCGGCATCGTACCGGGCCTTGAACTGGCAATCAGCAGATAACGTCCGTACTGGAAAAACGTTTCCACCAGGGATGGATGCGGTTGGCCCGCTTGCCTGGCATGCTCCAGCAACTCGGCTGTGGTCAACTGTCGGATTTCTTCGTCCGGCGTACCCAGTTCGAGCTGCACACGGCTGTAATACCGTTGGTGTTCGCGCACATGCGCCGCCTTTGCAATCGCATACGGTTGGTGTAAGGCCGCGGCGATGGCAGCTGCACAGGTTTCTTCGGGTACACCTGGAAATTCTATCATGCCGTCATTGATGTGTTGGAGGCCGGGGTAATTGGTTGCTCCGGCAATATAGAGCGTCAGCGTGTCCGCATCTTCGACCGATAGGATGTTGCCCCGGAACCCGATTTTCCCTCCTGAAGCAACTGCTTTTACCTGGGCTGCAAAGCGAAGGCCCCGAGGGTTGCCGTCCTTGTCCTTAACAGGTAGTCTACCCTTCAACAGCAACGATGTAGCATCCGTGGCGTGCGGCATGGCTTCGGCATCTTGCTGGCGCCGTAGCGCAAACGAGCCACTGATTTTCCCCCGCTGGTCCGCAGTAAATCGGACAATAATTACGTCGCTGCCGACAGATGCAAAAGCCTCCCGGGTATACCACGTGCCACCATGCTTGTAGCGGGTAGTCGCCATGCCCGTCGCAAGGTCCAAGCTCCGCGTGTACGCCTCGGCAACGAGGTGTGGCGTATCGAACCACAATTCGCCGAGCGATTGGTAGGGCTTCACACCTTTGGGACGCCCCATCATCGTTTGCTCGGCTAATTTGACGGCCTCATTATTCTTGTCCTCGAACAATAGGCGACGGACTTCGGGAAGGGCGCCCAGCGCTTCCGGATTGTTGGGGTCCAACGCATACCCATCCCACAGGGTGCTTTCATTGAGCTGAATCCGCTCGTCGGCGACGCCGCCGAATACCATAGCTCCCAGTCGGCCATTGCCGATAGGCAGCGCCTCCTCCCATACGTTAGCCGACTGTTTGTACCACAAGATATTCTGCCCCGCCGGCCGTTGGCCGCCACCGAGAAATTTTGCACGATCCGACCACCCGGCACGGATATCGCCGGTACGGGCGGTTGCGGGAACGGTCAGCGCGGTGTCCAATTGATCGGCATCACGGTGACTTTCTCCTTCTCGGGAAAAAACAACTAGGCTGAAAAGTAAAATCGAAAAAGCTGCGGCACTCCATACCGTGCTTTTGATGAACGTCTTTCTCTTCACTGCAGTTAGTTAATTTAAGTTTATAAACTCAAGCAAAGATAAGCCCATCCATTAAAGAAATCTTAATGAAGGATTAATGTCCCTATGTTTTGGTGCCAACTTTAACCGATATCCGACTTTTCTTTACCGCTGCAAGATGTACCCAACGATGTTATCCGGCTTTTTCAAAATGCACCACCGAGCGCACGCTCACCGGACTCACCCGCTTGCCTTCTTTGAACGTAGCCGCTCTTACCGTAGTGTATTCCGCTACTTCAAACGGCCCATCATAGGTCGGCGAATCCAACGATGGTTCAGTGCCATCCAGGGTATAGCGGATTTCCGGCCGGTAACTGTCTGTTTTTAGGGCGATGGTCGATTTGCCACTCACCACGTCGTCCTCCACCTCGAAATATACCTGGTAGGCACTTTTGGCATAGTTGATCCCCATCTGTTCGTAACGCACATACTGGGCCTCCAGCCGGCGGATGAAGTCGTCCCAGTTTTTATTTCCCAGGCTACTCCAGCCGATCTCGGCAACGGCGGCGCCGCGTGGGTAAGTCATGTAATCCGCTTTATCCGGCGAATGGATATATTCGGCCCAAATGTTCCCTTGCACACCGAGAATGAAATCCCGTTCCTTGCCGACCAATTCTTCCGGTATTGGCTCAAACGAATAAACCTTCCGCAATGGTAGATACCCCCCTATTGCACTGGGTTCTAGGTACGGTTCGCCCTGGAAATAATCCAGATACATATGCGTGGTGGGTGTCATCACTACCGGATGGTGCATACGAGCAGCCTCGATTCCACCCTTTATGCCGCGCCATGACATCACTGCCGCGTTGGGAGCAAGCCCGCCTTCCAAGATCTCGTCCCAGCCGATGATGCGTTTGCCTTTGCTGTTCAGGAATGCTTCGATACGCGTGATGAAATAGCTCTGCAATTCATGCTCATCCTTAAGGCCTTCGTCCTTTATCCGTTTTTGGCAATGCGGACAGGCCTTCCAACGGTCCTTGGGGGCCTCGTCGCCACCGATATGGATGATTTCACTCGGGAAAAGCGCAGCGACCTCCGAAAGGACGCCCTCCAAGAAGGTGAACACTTCTTCCTTACCCGCACAGTAGATGTCTTTCTGGATACCCCATTGTTCGGGGATTTCAAAGGGACCTCCCGTACACGATAATTCGGGATAGGCCACCAATGCAGACAGGACGTGCCCCGGCAGCTCGATTTCGGGTACCACCGTCACATACCTAGCCTGCGCATAAGCCACGACCTCCTTGATGTCTTCCTGCGTATAATATCCCCCATGTGGATTGGGATTGATGTAAGGTCCACGCTGGAAATTGGTACTGGGCCGCCATGCGCTCACGTCGGTCAGCTTGGGATATTTCTTGATTTCGATACGCCAGCCGTGATCCTCCACCAAATGCCAATGGAAGACGTTCATCTTGTGCATTGCTAGGTAATCGATGTATTTCTTGATATAGTCTACCGAATAAAAGTACCGCCCGACGTCAAGCATCAGCCCACGCCAGCTGAATCGGGGTCTGTCGGTGATTTCCACCGCTGGGACAGCTACTCCGGCATCGACAGATTGCTCAACAGGCAGTAGCTGGTAAATGGTCTGCGCCGCGTAAAACAACCCATTCTCCTTTGCAGCCCGCGCCGTAATCCCTTTCTTGCCTACGGATAGCCGATAACCTTCATCGCCCAACGTATCGGAAACCAATTGCAGGGTGATCGCGTTTGACGCATCACCGGATAGCGACGGCGTGAGTTGCGGCCGTATACCCGTGCGCTCAAACAACCCCTGCACCACCAATTCCCCCAAGGCCCGCAGTGCTGCGTTGCTCCCATCAAAACGGATGGCCGTCTCTTTGTTGAACACAAATTCCCCTGCTTGCCGATAGAGTGTCAGCGGGTGGGGAATGATGGAAATTTCATGGTTTTGCGCTTGATCTTGTGCCCGCAGGCCAACCGAACAAAGCAATGATAGAGCAGCGGTCAATGTGGCTAATTTCTTCATAATTCGGTACATCTTCCCGCAAACATAGTAAACCGAACCCAGAAAAATCCGCGCAATCGATTGAGTGTTTTTTCCGAAGTACCCCTTTTCTTAAAAAGTTTTTGACCAAGCAAATTATTTCCCTTAAAATTGCACGTTATTTAAATTAAGTCCAAATAATCATGAGCTATAAATTATCCCATCTGTTTGCTATACTCCTGTTTACCATACTCCATCAAAACAGTTATAGCCAAAATCTGCCGCTAGCCGGACGAGTGGTCTCCGCATCGGACCAACAGCCTTTACCTGGTGTTACGGTGCGATTATTAGGTACGTCGAACGCCCGTGTAACCGACGAAAGTGGAGCGTTTTCATTCGACAACCTCTCCGCTGGCCAGTACACACTGACGTTTTCCTATCTAGGGTACGAGTCTTCACGGTTGACCATCACGTTGCCGTCATCGAACAGCGGTAACTTATCCGTGGCACTAACCCCGTATGAAAACCAACTACAAGCAGTGGAAATCATCGGGCGGAAAGAGCAAACCTATAAGAATACCTCGTCTTTTGCCGGTACCAAGACCGAAACGCCTATCAAATTTGTCCCTCAAGCCATCAGCTATGTGACCAAAGAAGTCATCGACGACCAACAGGCGTTCAAGACCAGCGATGTGTTGAAGAACATCAGTGGGGTAAACGTCTTTTCGTTTTACAACAACGACTTCACCCTGCGGGGATTCCGCGCGGGAAATGCACTGATCAATGGTTTGCGCGACCAGACGAATAGCTGGGCCCAATCGCTGCTGCCCAATGTGGAGCGTATTGAGGTTATCAAAGGCCCCGCATCGGCGCTATTTGCCAACACCGATCCGGGAGGCACCGTAAATACAGTTACCAAAAAGCCGCTCGATATCGACCGGAAATCGGTTAGCTTCGCCACAGGAAGCTACAACACCTACCGCATCATGAGCGACTTTACTGGTCCCATGAACAAGGAAAAAACCCTGCTTTATCGGCTGAACCTGGCTTACCAAAACGGCCAGTCGTTCCGGGTATTGCAAGGGGGTGAGGACATGGTCATCGCGCCGTCCATTTCGTTTATCCCTACGGACCGCACGCAGGTCAACGTGGATTTCGTGTATTCGAAAACCAAATCGCGGCTAGACCGCGGTCAGCCTATTTTCGGTGCCACCGCCGGAACCGACCTCTACTCCACCCCCATTTCGTTTGCCATCGGCAAGGAAAACGATTACGCCAACGAGCTCAGCCTATATACGACGGCATCCCTGCAGCACAAGTTTTCGGACCGCATCTCGTTCAACGCTTCCTACATGAAATTCCTCTATGACGAGGATTTACTGGAGCACCGAACATCCAATCGCTATGCGGTAGATGCAGACGGCGCACAGATACCCACGCTGATGGAAATGCAAACGATCCGGCGCAAGCGGAAGAATTACAATGACAACATCACGTTGTATCTGGTGAACGACTTCAATACCGGACCCCTGATCCACAAATTGTTGGTGGGCTACGATTATATCCAAAACGTATCGCCCATCGGCGGCTCCAACTACAATGCCGTAGGGTACCGAAATGCGACCAACACCGGTGTCATCAACACCTACAACCCGGCCAACCGCGACAACTACCTAATTCGTGATAACCGTCCTGTACCCAACGTGCCGCACTTCGACCTAACCAACCCCGATTACTCCATTTCTGAAATATCAGGGTATTTCAATGTCTCCAGTCCCCAAGCCGTCACCAAATATTACGTCAACGGCGTATACTTGCAGGACCAAATCACTTGGGGGCCGGTGCAGGCACTGATAGCGTTCAGGCAGGAGTATTACACCGATATCCTGAACTATCAAAAGGATAATGAAGAGGAGGTGCAACAACAGGCGTTTATCCCGCGCTTCGGACTTGTCTATACACCTATCGAACCGATAAGCCTATATGCTACCTATGCCCAAGGTTACCAGCCTCAGGGTGCGGGTACAATCGGCGACCCGGAGCGTTTCGGCGGTCCGTTCGATCCGCTGACCAGTACGATGTATGAAGGCGGTGCAAAGATGGAGTTCCTGAACAAGCTGTTGAGCGTCAACGCGGCGATATACCATATCGAGCAAAACAACATCCTCATCAATGCCAATGACCCCGAAAATCCCGACCGCCTTCGGCAACTTGGGCAACAGCGCTCGCGGGGTGTGGAGTTGGACGTGTACGGCCAGCTGCTGCCGAACCTGAGCGTCACCGCAAATTTTGCCATCAACGAGACGATGATCACGAAAAGCGACAACGAAGATGAGGTAGGAAACATCCTGCCCAATGCGCCCAAGCATCAGGGAGGTATATGGGCCAAGTATACATTCAACATTCCGGCACTGAATGGAATCGGTATCGGAGCTGGGGCGAATTACGTAAGCACAAGGACCACGTTCAGCGAAGCCCTTAACTTACCTTCCTATGTGGTGGCCGATGCCGCGTTGTATTACACCATCGATAAATTCAGGTTGTCGGCAAACTTAAACAATGTATTCAACAAGACCCATTGGGTAGGCGGTTACGATTTCAACCGGTTATTCCCGGGCACGCCCCGCAACTTCCTGATTGGAGTAGGCTATACGTTTTAAAACATCCGCGAATGTCTAATCGTGTCGGTAAGGCTGAAAACAATGGCAAGAAATTATTCTGGCGCCTCCACCACTGGGTGGGTCTATATACCGGTATCCTTATCGGTACGCTCAGCCTTACCGGCGCGATTGCCGTGTTCATCCCTGAAATCGATGCGCTTATATTGAAATACCACTATGATGCGGTTTCTTCCGCCTCACCTACTGGTACACCGATATTCGGCAAGTCCATCGATTCGCTGATCCATAGCCATCCCGACTACCGCTCGCTAGCCATCATCCTGCCAGATAATCCTGTACAAGCAGTGAGGGTCGATTTGATTTTGCAGCCCCGGGATGACGATTTCATGCGTGCCGATTTTTTCATCGATGCGGGCATGGACCGCATCCTTGGCCACCGTGATCACCAGAACTCGTTGGCCAATTACCTGCGCCAGATGCACGTAAGGCTTTATGAAGGGTATTGGGGCCGACAGTTGGTAGGGATTGGAGGTATAGCCCTTGCCGTGGTAGCCATTACCGGCCTGTTAATCTATGGCAATTTCATGAAAAAACAAGCGTGGCCAAACCTCCGCAAAAAGGTAGGCATGCGGATTGTCATGGCCGATTGGCATAAATTGCTTGGCATCAGTGCGCTCGCATTCAATCTGGTCATTGCCCTTACCGGGGCATGGCTGGGATTGCAGCCTTGGCTGATGCGATGGCTGGACATTTCAACCCCCAATCCCTATAAAGCCGCTACCGTGATGGAACCCGAAACAGACAAAGCCCTTGCTGTCGACTGGGGTGCCGTCCTGCAGGCTACAAAACGGGAATTCCCTGAATTGCAGCCCCGGTATCTCGTCCCGTCCACTAACGGATCGGGTACGGTCACTGTCAGGGGCAATGTACCCGGACTCATCTATGAACGGGATATCAACGTACTGGTACTGTCAAAAACAGATTACCGACCTGTTTTCAAATACGATATCCGCAAACAACCCTTTGGCCATAAATTTTACTTCGTGCAGGAAGCGCTGCACTTCGGTGATTTCGGAGGGCTGTTGCTCAAAGCGCTGTATGCCCTGCTCGGGCTTACCAGTGGTTTCCTTTCTATCAGCGGCTTCGTCATCTTTCTTTTCCGTCGGAAAAAGAAACATCCCAGCAAAGCCAATCCTTGGAAGGCCACCGTTATCTACAGCTTGCTGGTCATCCTCTTTTTGGTGGTAATCGCACTTATCAGCCTGTTTGTCGGTTACGCCCAGGCTTCCGTCATCGCCGGCGCAATCATCAATGCCTTACTGGTTTGCCTAATCGGCTATGCGTTGGTACGCTACATCGTAAGGAAATGTCGGAAAGGGCACCAATTTGCTTAGCGACGAAATGAAGAAGACAAAAGCAAAAACACGATACCATACCATTACCGAGCACTACCTCGTGCCAACAGCACTGTTCCTGCTCAATATCTGTGTTGTCCATGTCCTATACGTGTATTCCACGGGCAAATGGGGCAGCGTTTGGTATCTCGTCGCACTTACGGGTGCCTTGGCAGCATTGGGAAGTGCCCTCGTTGTTAAAGGTCGTTATTACCTATGGTGTTCGATTGTGTATTACCTGTTGCTATTGGCCTTTCCGATGCTGGTTTAACGGCTTACCCAGCCCATCAGTTCCCTGCTGCGTGCTGTCAGCCAATCGTATCCCGTTGCCCCCTCTGGCTTCGCAAAAAGTTTGGAGCCTAGCCCCACGGCGCTTACGCCGGCTTCAAACCATCCCGTCACGCTCTCTTTGGTTGGGTTTACGCCCCCTGTAGGCATAAACCGCATCGCTGGGAACAGCGGTTTGATGGCTTTAAGGAATCCTGGTCCCAACGTGTCGCCAGGAAAGAGTTTTACCAACGGCGCGCCCAAATCCTCGGCCAAGCTGATTTCCGTGGGTGTCATGCAGCCCGGTACCCAAAGGATGCCGTGTCGCAGGGTTACGTCGGCTATTTCGGCTTTAACCACGGGGCTGACGATAAATTTAGCCCCCAGCTCGATATAGGCAGTCGCCATGGCGGCTGTTTTGACGGTACCGATGCCCAGCAATAGGTCCGGCCAGTTGGCCTGCTGGAATTTCAGCAGCTGCGAAAAATTTTCAGGCGCCCGTTCGCCGCGGTTTACGAACTCAAAGACGCGAATCCCCCCTGCATAGCAGGCATTCACCACTTCGGTGCATGTTTGGATATCGTCATGGTAGTACACCGGCAATACCGGGTATGTCAAAATATGGTCGAGTGTGGTTTTCATTGTTTATTGCTTTACGCTTTATGCTATAGGCTTTATGCATAAGCTTTACGCTTATAGCATATCTTGATTACTAAGTATCCCCGTTGCCGAAATCCCCCTTGACAAACAACTTCTTGAACCCGGCCGCCGTGGCGGTGTCAATGACCTCTTGCCCGCTCTTTTCGTTCACCAATGCATAGATCAGGCCGGCCATGAATGCGTCGCCGCTGCCGATGCGGTCGACGACCTTGTTAGTCTCGTTGATGGACGAAATAAAGTCATCGGCCCGGGTATGGTAGGTACCGTATAACAGGTTATGCGTAGCCGAGTCCATGAAGCGAAAGGTATAGGCAATGTGCCCGCATCGGGGCAACAACTCAAATACTTCGCGGGCCGATTCCTTCGCATGTTCGAAATAGCTGTCAGGCGCCGTATCCCTCGACAGTGTTTCCAACACTGCTGTACCGAGCATCTTGTTGGCCGCCCAGATATTACCCATCACGACATCGCAGTAGGCAAGCAAGGCAGGCATTACTTCGATGGGTTGCTTTCCATAATTCCACAACTTGTTGCGGTAATTGAGGTCTACGGATACCGTCAGTCCCTTGTGCTGTGCTGCCTCCAACGCCTCATGGCAGATGGTGGCCAGCGCACTGTTCAGTGCCGGAGTGAGTGCACTCCAATGGAACCAGGTGTAGCCTTCCAACACGGCATCCCAATCGATCCTGCCGGGCTGCAATTGACTGAAAGCCGAATACTTCCTGTCGTACACCACTTCTCCTTTGCTGAGCCCATTGGCTGAGAGCAAGAAGTAGAGACCTAGCCTATCTCCCTCCAGCAGTGACGGCGAAACATCCACACCAAGACTTTCCAAGGTCGACAGTGCCTGCGAAGCCAAGTCGTTATCGGGTACGCGGCTCAGGTAGCTGCACGGTATCCCCCACTGTCCCAGCGAGGCCACCACATTGGCCTCCGAGCCGCCCGGAAACACCACTACCTGATTGTCAGTGCCTAGAAACGACTCCCCGGATGAACTCAGTCGCAGTAATAATTCACCGAATGAAAGTATCTTGTGTTTAGTCATGGTCCGGCTAAAATACAACTATTGCGGCTTTGTTTTTGCGTGAATTTGTTTTTTTGCTAACCATCGCATTTAGCAAGGGCTTGCTCGAAGTCTGCGATCAGGTCCTCGATATGCTCGATCCCTACTGAAATGCGCAGCATCCCGTCATTGATACCGGCTTTCAGTTTCTGCTCCGGTGCATGGTGCAGCCCCCACATGCTGGCCGGGTGTACCGCCAGCGATTCGACTCCGCCCAAGCTCGCTGCATTCGCGAAAATCCGGAAGCTGTTCAACACGGTTTGGGCGCGCGTGAACTGCTCCTTTTCGTCTTTCCCGTCTACTTCCACGCATAGCATCCCGGTGAAGCCCTTCATCTGCCGTTTTGCCAACTCGTGTTGGGGATGCGAAGGCAAACCACAATACAGGACACGCCTGATCAGTGGATGGTCTTCCAACCAACCGGCCAATGCCAGTGCATTGTCATTGATCTGTTTCACGCGGAGCGACAAGGTACGCAACCCCCTGAGCAAAAGCCACGCGTCGAATGGCGCCAATGCTCCCCCCAATGAAAGCAATTTTTTCCATGCCCGGTCCACCGCTACCTTGGTCCCACAGATCACGCCGGCGGTCAGGTCACTGTGCCCGCCAAGGTATTTAGTGGCACTGTGCACAACGATATCGATGCCGAAGTCGACCGGTCGCTGATTGATCGGGCTGGCAAACGTATTATCGCAAATGGTGGTTATCCCCTTTTTCCGAGCCAGCAGACCCACATAAGCCAAGTCTGTAACAGCCAAATTGGGGTTTGATGGCGTTTCAAGATAAATCAGTGCCGTATTATCGCGTATAGCGTGGTCAAAGGAGGTATTGTCAGACTGGTCGGCAAAAGAGACCTCCACGCCAAATTGCGGCAGGAGTTCCCGCAGCAGGATATTCGCTGCCGAATAGTGTGATTGCTGCGCAACCACATGGTCACCGGCCTTCACCACCGAAAGTATGGCCGTACTGATGGCGGCCATTCCCGTGGCCGTCAGTAAAGCAGCCTCGGAACTTTCCAACTTGGCTATCAGCTCGGCTGTCTGGCTGCTTACCGGGTTGCCGTGGCGGTGATAGAAAAAAGGATAGCGAGCTTCCGTTGCCGCTTTTACATATTCATCGGCATCATCTGCGGCATAATAAGTAGCTGTTTGGTAAATGGGGGGAACGACTGCCAGCGTTTTATTGAATGATTTACCCGAATGGATTAAATCAGTTTCGACATGACTCATGCTAATTAAAATTTGGTACGGCTAAGGTAAGGAGATGGTCCGGCAAATACAAAAGCGGGAGCCTACAAACTTTTCAAAGGCAGCAAGGGTTTAATCAGCGTATAGACATAGCAACCCGCGCAGAAGGCAAAAGCTGCTTCCAGCAACGCAAAAACAGCCAATATGTCTCCTAGGACGTAGGAGACAGTTGCGATACCCAATCCATGTAATACCGTCATAGCCGAGGTGAACAACAACCCCACCAATGCTGCGAACCGTTTGGGTGCCCGGTCCACCGGCTTATTACCGGCACCGAATACCCTGACCAATGTTTTTCCAAACCGTCCCAGTAAACTGTATTTGCCCCATTTGGATGCTCGCAGGAAAAAGTCGACGGCAAGGAAAGCCGGTATCGCCAAATATCCCGATACCAGATAGCCAATCGTGAGTACTAAAACCAATAACGCCGTCCATCTCGCTTGGTATTCATTGATTGCCACAAAATCAACCGGGCAATCTAGTTTTGTATTTTTCATATGCACCCTCATCGCAATTAACGCTGCAAATATGCAAACAAAAAATTAGTCTACAAAATAAGTAGACTAAAGTATGGGTAAAAGCCATAATTAAGGGGCATTTGCGACAAAATGATTAAAATAAAAGAGTTTTTTATCTTTTATTAAAATTTCATTTATCTTTGCTCCATAACTAGACGTGGATGTTTTCAAAGACCTGCGAATATGCGATACGAGCCGTAATCTTCGTTACGCGCGAATCAAGGGATGGAAAGCGTGTGGGGGTCAAGGAAATAGCCGAAGGCATCGATTCGCCGGTCCATTTCATCGCCAAGATTTTGCAGGAGTTGAGCAAAAAAGGGATTGTGCAGTCACTGAAAGGACCTACTGGCGGTTTCTATATGGACAGCAGCTCACTAAATCACACCTTGGCAGATATTGTGGTCGCCATCGACGGCGACAAACTATTCCATGGGTGTGGCCTCGGGCTGAGCGAATGCTCGGAGAAACGCCCCTGTCCGATGCACTTCGAATTCAAGAAAATCAGGAATGAACTGCATAGGCTGCTGGCACGGACCAAATTGGGTGAATTGCAGGACAAGGTCGACATGCCTGCTTTCTACCTGAGCAGGAAATAAAAAAATTTGCATCAATAAAAGACAAAAAGGTATTAATATCATTTATGGAAATGATCCCCAATATTTACTCGTTGCGATTTAGCTGGCAAGAGGCGATGATGATTGCATTCATCGTCGTACTGATGATACTGCTCGTTGTCCTGCTTTCGCTCTATCAGCGCGTTGCCCATATCCGTGATAGCACGCGCGGCAGTACCGATGAGCGGATAAAACGCCACATCGAGCAACTCAACAGCGAACAACTGAATAGCTTACTGGATAAAAAACGCGGAGCACCGGAGCGGACAGTGCAAACAATCCCGAGGAAGGCGGTCCTCTCGATTGTTGCGCTCTCCGCCGGCTTGCCCGCGCTGGCACAATCCGGAAACCCATCGTCCGGCATCGCCTGGGACAACGCAGGCATTGTCATCACACTGATACTTATCCTCATCCCGGTGCTGTGCGGCCTCGCCTTGATGGTCGTCAAGATTCGCCGGGCATTATCCCGCTACCAGAGACGGCAGGACGACGCGCTAGCCGACGAATTGGCTCAATACCTCGAAGGACTGGAAGAACAGGATACCCTCGACCAATTGGCAGCACGGAAAACCGCGCTGGAATACCGGCTGACGCATACTGAACTTACGGGAAATATCCAAGTAAATGACCGCCGGGGCCTGATTGCAACCAAGGGCGCCGATGTCGCTTTACCCATTGCGGCACCCAAGAAGCGGGCGGTCCAACGCCCCAATATCGATAGTCGCCTGGCCAAGCTGGTACTGTGGTACATCGGTACATCGGCATTCTGGCTGCTATTCGGTACAACAGTAGGCCAATACTTGGGCATCAAGTTCCTCGCTCCGGATGTCGACCAGTTGAGTTGGCTAAGTTTCGGTCGCTTGCGGCCGGTGCATACCAATGCCGTATTCTGGGGTTGGGCCTCACTCGGTATGCTGGGATTGGGGTACTACATTGTGCCACGCGTAAGCAACGTACCCCTGGCCAGCCTCCGGCATGGATGGTACTCCCTCATCCTCATCAACGCCACCGTGCTTGCCGGCACCATTAGCCTGATGGCGGGCATCAACAACGGTGGTGGCGAATACCGGGAATATATCTGGCCGATCATGCTGCCATTCGCCGTAGCCTTGGTGCTCACGCTAGCCAATTTCCTGAAGACCATCGCCCGCCGGAAAACCACGGAAATCTACATCTCCAACTGGTACATGGTCTCCGCGGTCATCTTCACCATCGTCATTGCACTGGTGGCCTACCTCCCGTTCTGGCAGGACGGCCTCGGTGAGATTATCGTACAAGGCTACTACATGCACCAAGGCGTGGGTATGTGGTTCATGCTCTTCACACTAGGTATCGTCTATTACTTCCTCCCTCAGCAACTCAACAAACCAATCTACTCCTACAGTTTGGGGATACTGGCCTTCTGGACACAAATCCTGTTCTATACGCTCATCGGCACACATCACTTCATCTTCAGTGCCATACCATGGTGGTTACAGACCGTGGCCATCGTAGGCAGCGCCGGTATGGCCATCCCGGTGGTCGCCGGAACCACCAACTTCTTGCTTACTTTCCGGGGTGCGTGGTATAAGGTAACCGATAGTTATACACTCCCCTTCTTCCTAGCCGGTATTATCTTCTATTTCACCGGGTCGATGCAGGGTACGGCCGAGGCCTTTCGCTACACCAATCTCATTTGGCATTTCACGGACTTCACGGTGGCGCACTCCCACCTGACCATGTATGGCATCATCTCCTTCTTGCTATGGGGCAGCATGTACGCTGTCATCCCCCGCCTGACCGGCCAAGAGCCGCCGCAGCTGACCGTGGGCGCACATTTCTGGTTCGCGCTTATCGGCCTGTTATTTTATACGGTACCGCTGATGTACGGCAGCACACTGAAAGGCCTGATGTGGCTGGAAGGGAAACCATTTATCGACAGCGTAGTCCTCATGGCCCCATACTGGCTTTGGCGCGCCATCGGCGGAAGCCTGATGTGGCTCTCGCATTTGCTGTTTGCATACAACCTCTATAAGATGTTCCATACGGAAAGACGGTCCGATATCGTGGAAGCAGCATTGACCAAATTAACGGAAAAAGGGGTGCAAGCAGCTGAGACAAGGTAAACATAGACGCATGGACTTTTTCAATAATCATACAAAGCTTTTCACGACTGCATTCTTTTTCTTCGCGGTACTGACCCTGTTCGTGGCCATCATCCCCGCAATCAGCAACCAACAACGCAATGCACCGCTACCAAGCGCGGTACCGCTCAGCGACGACGCCCGCAAGGGAAAAGAACTCTTTATCGCCAACGGTTGCGTAGCCTGCCATACACAGCAGGTGCGCAATGTAGAAATGGACAGCCGCTGGGGTAGACGGCCGGGTATCGCAGCGGACTACGCCAGCATGAAACGGATGGATGTCTGGCGTAATACGGCTACCCTTGCTGGCACCGAACGTACAGGGCCTGACCTGACCGACGTCGGCAACCGGCAACCTAGTCTCGATTGGAACTTGGTGCACCTCTATAACCCACGGATCGTGGTCAAGGAATCGATGATGCCGGCTTACCCATGGCTCTTTGAGCGGAAAGCCATGCCGTCGGAAGAGGACGTGGTGGTAAACGTTCCCGAGGCCTTCCTTAGCGGCAAACCGGGCAAAGTAGTGGCCAAGGAAGAAGCCCTCCAATTGGTAGCCTATCTGCAATCGCTGAAACAGGCGGAATTGCCCGGCGAAGGGCTTGCACCCGAGTTCCTGTATAAAAGGGCAGCCAAACCAACGGACGAATCTGGGGGAACCGAGGCCGGTGCAGACGGCGCGCTACTTTATGCCAATAACTGCCAGGCTTGCCACCAAGCTGATGGGCAGGGATTGCCCGGTGCCTTCCCCTCATTGGTGAACAGCCCGGTAGTATCCGGTGACGACCTGTCGCTGTATGTAGGCATCATCATGGAGGGCTATGATGCCCGACCGGAATATGGCGCCATGCCGGGTATAGGTACCATGATGGGATTCACGGCAGAAGAAGTGGCAGCCATCATCAATCACGAGCGCACCAGTTGGGGCAACAAGGGCAAGGAAGTGACGGCCGAAGAAGTACAGGAAATCCTAGATATGCTGGAGGCCGGCAGCTGATAATTTATTTTTGAATGAAAGCAATTTTTTCCATATTCACGCTGATGCTACCTGCCTTGGGCGGGTTGGCATGCCCGATGTGCGAAAGGCAACAGCCGAAGGTGCTGCAAGGGATATCCCACGGGGCAGGACCCGCGAGCGACTGGGATTACGTCATCATCTGGGCGATGGTGATCATCGTGGCTTGCACATTGTACTTTTCCATCAAGATGCTGGTCAAGCCGGGCGAAAGCACCGGCAACCACATCAAACGGTTTATATTAACTTTGGAAGATGGCACCGAAAAGTAAAATCATCATTTATATCGACCACGAACCGGACCCCATCGCAGCGTTCGATGCGCCGGTCAATTTCGAGCTGGATACACGGAAGCTGGTTGATGGCGAACACCTGCTCACCATCGTGAGCAAAGATCCGTCCGGCAAGGAAGGGATACGCAAAATCCCCTTCGAGGTGCGAAACGGACCAGCCATCAGCATCGAGGGTATCCGTGAAAATGCGGTAGTGGATGGCGTACTCCCGTTGATGATCAATGCCTACGGCAAAGGCGATCAGAAGGACTTTCTCATCGCTGGCAGCGAAACGCCCCAAAGTATACCGGCGTGGGTATGGATGTTGATTATCGGTTTTGTAGGTTGGGCGTTGTTCTACCTGATCCGGTATTTTGCGATGCCGCTATAACATGCTATGGATAAGAAGAAAGATATCGCGACGATAGAAGACATCCGCTTACTGGTGGACACTTTTTACGATAAGGTCAGAAAAAATCCCTTGATTGGGCCTATCTTCGACGGCGTCATCGGTGACCGATGGCCGTTTCATCTCGAGAAAATGTACCGGTTCTGGCAGACCGTCCTGTTCGACGAGCATACCTATTTCGGCAGCCCTTTCCCTCCGCACGCCCAACTGCCGATAAACCGGCAGCATTTCGATACCTGGTTGGGCCTTTGGCACAGCACCATCGACCAATTCTTCGCGGGGGAAAAAGCCGCCGAGGCAAAATGGCGCGGCGATAAAATGGCCAGCATGTTCCTTTCCAAGATCGAATACTACCGCAATCGCCCGTCAACCCCACTGTTATGAACGCATCGACGAACAATCCCAAGCCGCTGAAACGGAGTGCGCACCTGAAACCCATCAGTCGCGACCATCACCATGGGCTGCTGCTGTGCTGGAAAATTCGGGAGGGCTTCAAACGGAACGTATCAACTGAACGCATCAAGCGCTATACCGATTGGTTCTGGCAGACGCAACTGGCCGATCATTTCCATTTGGAGGAAACCTATATCTTTCCCATTTTGGGGAACGACCATGAGCTGGTGAAGCGGGCACTTGCCGAACACCGGCGGCTGAAGCGGCTGTTCGAGCAGGAAGCTGAGGTGTGGCGGTCGCTTAACCTGATAGAAGAAGAGCTGGATAGCCATATCCGCTTCGAAGAGCGGATATTGTTTAACGAAATCCAGCAAGTAGCGACCGAGCCGCAACTGGCGGCGGTAGCAAAGCACCATCAACATGCACCTCATTGCGAGAACTGGAGCGATCCTTTCTGGGAATGATTACGCCGCCATTTCGTTCAGTATGCGTAGGGCCTGTTTAATATCCGGAATCTGCTCGAAGGCGATGCGCAGCGAGCCTTTCACTTCCTTGAGGTTGCAGATGGTGGGGTTTTGCTGTACGAACTGCAGCACCTTGCCGAACCGGTCACTTTCGAAATAACTCGGATTGGTGGCGAAATATCCGCGCAGCACGTTCTTCTTGAAGGAGATTTTCTCAAAGCCGATTTCCTTGCCCAGCCATTGCAGGCGCAGTGTATTGAGCAGTTCTTCGACTTGCCGCGGCACAGGACCGAAACGGTCGCGCAGCGACTGCTTGAAGGCCTCAAGCTGCTGTTCGTTCTCGAGTTTGGCAATATCGTTATAGAGGTTATACCGTTCACCGATGTTGGTGACATATTCATCCGGGATGAGCACCTCGAGGTCGGTATCGATTTGCGTGAAGGACACGAAGTCGCGCGGCTTGACATCCTTGAACAAGTCCGAAAACTCGTCGTCCTTCAACTCCTGAATGGCCTCGTCTAGAATCTTATGGTACATCTCAAAGCCGATTTCGGCGATGAAGCCACTCTGCTCGGCACCCAACAGGTTGCCGCTTCCCCGGATATCCAGGTCGCGCATGGCTACGTTGAACCCGCTGCCCAGCTCCGAAAATTCTTCGATAGCACTGAGCCGTTTGTATGCCTCGGACGTGAGCGTGGAGAGAGGCGGGCTCAGCAGGTAACAGAAGGCCTTCTTGTTGGACCTACCCACACGCCCCCGCATCTGGTGGAGGTCGCTGAGGCCGAACATATGGGCGTGGTTGATGATGATGGTATTGGCATTGGGGATATCGAGTCCTGCCTCGATAATGGTGGTGGCTACCAGCACGTCATATTCATGATTGATAAACTTGAGCATCACGTCCTCAAGGGCATCTCCCTCCAACTGTCCGTGGGCCACCCCCACGCGGGCATGGGGTACCAACTTCCGGACCAAGCTACCCAACTGGGGAAGGTCCGCCACGCGATTGTGGATAAAGAATACCTGCCCCCCTCGATCGATCTCGTAGGAAACGGCTTCCTGTATCAATGTCTCGTTGAAGACGTGGAGCTCTGTCTGCACGGGCTGCCGGTTGGGCGGCGGTGTATTGATGATACTCAGGTCACGTGCACCCATCAGCGAAAAGTGCAGCGTGCGCGGGATAGGCGTGGCCGTGAGCGTGAGCGCATCCACATTGGCGCGGAGCTGCTTCAGCTTTTCCTTGACCCCTACGCCGAATTTCTGTTCCTCATCCACGATCATCAGGCCAAGGTCCTTGAATTTCACATCCTTGCTCACCAAGCGATGCGTGCCGATGATGATGTCGAGTTTTCCTGCCGCGAGCCTTCCAAGCGTGTCTTTGATTTCCCTCGTGGTCTTGAAACGGTTGATGTAGTCGATGCTGCACGGGAAGCCCTTGAGCCGCTCGGTAAACGTGCGGTAGTGCTGCATGGCCAGGATGGTGGTCGGTACCAGTACCGCCACCTGCTTGCTGTCTGCTACGGCCTTGAATGCGGCACGAATGGCCACCTCGGTCTTCCCGAAGCCGACATCGCCGCATACTAACCGATCCATCGGGTGGGGCGACTCCATATCCCGCTTCACATCCTGCGTAGCCTTCTCCTGATCGGGCGTATCCTCGTAGATAAAGGATGCTTCAAGCTCGGTCTGCAGGTACGTGTCGGGGTTGTAGGCATTACCGGTCTGTGCCTTGCGTTTGGCATAGAGCTTGATCAGGTCACGCGCAATGTCTTTAACTTTTTTTTTAGTGGTTTTCTTCAGCTTGTCCCACGTGTCGGTACCGAGCTTGTTCATCTTAGGTACCACCCCTTCCTTGCCGGTATATTTGGAAATGCGGTTGAGCGAGTTGATATTCACGTACAGCAGGTCATTGTCTGCATAGACCAACCGGATCATCTCCTGCATTTTACCGTTCACCTCCACTTTCTCCAATCCGGCGTATTTGCCGATGCCGTGGTCGATGTGGGTGATGTAATCCCCCGGTTTCAGCTCGCGGAGTTCCTTGAGTGTAATCGCCTGCGATCGTTCGTATCCCTTTTTGCGCTTGTATTTATAATAACGATCGAATATCTGGTGGTCGGTGTAACAAGCAATGCCCAACTCCAGATCGGCGAACCCTTCGCGTAGCGCGGTATGGATGGGCGTAAAGGTGACCGATTTGTCCAGGTCGTCGAGGATGGAAATCAGCCGCTCGATCTGTTTGGGAGAATCGCTGAAAATGCAGTTGTGTAGCCTAGCCTGCTCGTTTTCCTTGAAGTTGTGTATCAACAGGCTGAAGTCCTTGTTGAATGAGGGTTGGGGGCGTTGGTCAAAGGTGATGGTCTGCGTGGCCTGGTAGAAAAACTGCTTGCCGAACTCGACGACGGCGAAGTCCTGTAGCATCGCCGCCAGGTTTTTTTCGTCGGTGAAATTGAATCTGGGATCTACCCATTCCGGATTCTGGCGCTTGTCTGCATCGGGCAGTGCTTTCCAAAGCTCGGCAGCCTTTTTATAACCCTTTGCAATGACGTCCAGCGTAAACTGCACATCCTCCAGCCATATCGCCGAATCGGCCGATATGTACTCCAAGAGCGAGATGTTGCCCTCCGTAAGGAACTTGGCCTGTACATTGGGCACGATGGTGACCGTGTGGATTTTGCTCACCGAAAGCTGGCTTTCGACATCGAATGTGCGGATACTTTCGATATTGTTTCCGAAAAACTCGATGCGGTAGGGCAGGTCGTTTGAAAACGAGAAGATATCCACGATGCCTCCCCGTATAGCATACTGCCCGGGCTCGTACACAAAATCCACTCGCTCGAACTCGTATTCCTGCAGGAATTCGTTGATGAAGTCGATATCGAGCCGGCTATTTTGGGTGATTTCGAGCGTGTTCTTTTCCAGGTCGCTGCGGTTAATCACTTTCTCGGCCAGTGCTTCGGGATAGGTGACCACCATCTGGGGCAATTCAGCGGTATGGTTGAGTGTGCTGAGGGTTTCAGCTCGCTGCAACACATGGGCACTGTCGGTTTGGGTAAAATCAAACGCTTTGCGGTAGGACGCTGGGAAAAACAGTACCTGCTTGTCCAGCAGCCCCTCGACATCGCTCAGGAAATAGGAAGCATCTTCGTGGGTGGGTAGCACGAACACCATAGGCCGTTCCTGCAACTGGTAACATGCCACAGCCGCCATCGCATCGGCCGATCCGATCAATCCACGGAGATGGATTTTCGGATTTTTCCCCTGCAATGCCGTCGCCAAGGCCGTTACCTTTTCGCCTTGGCGGTATTTCGCTAAAATGTCACCTATGCCCACGGTCGTAAAACGGGGGCAAAGGTACGGAAAAAATAAGCTACGCTCAACTAAAACTGATATCCGATTGAAATGGAAAACGCACCGTTGCGCTGGTCATAGGAGCCCCTGCCGGGCGAAATGTCGCGGATACCCGCAAGGTAGTTGAACGACACCATATATCCCTGCCTGCTTCGGTAGCCCACGCCCGAGCTGAACCCGTAGTCAACAGGTTGCTGGGTACTGCCATCGCCAAAGGTAAAATCCCCGTTCGCCGAGCCATCGTACGAGCCCGACAGGTAATTCTTGCCGAACAATCCGTATCCTACATATCCGCCTACTTTAAGGAAAACATGGCTCGAATCGCTGAATGGCATTTTGGCCACCATCGACAGCGGGACCTGCAGCCAGTACGTATGCTGTGTGACTTCCCGGGTGCCGAACTCGGACTTCTCCAACTTCGCCCCTAGCCCGACAACGGAAAGGCCGGTTTCGAAGCCGACATATGTGGTGGGATATACCGTGACGAATGCGGCCAATTGGCCGTTGACGGTAGGAGCGGATTCGCGGCTGACTCCACTGCTGATGCTGCTTAGGTGATACCTGGGGAACGTAACCCCGGCATGTATGCTGTAGTCCACGGACCATTGCTGCGCATTCGACGCATTGACGGCACAGGCGATAATGAGGTAAATAAGGCAACTTCTTTTCATGTCAAATCGAATTTAGTCCTTCGATGGTCATTCCAGGCTTCAAGGCGGCACGCCTTGATGGACGCCATGCTCACCAAGGAATTGGGTTGAACTGCCACATGTCATCAAACGGCACCGTACCGCTGCGGCCTGTAACCACATAGGCTGCGGCATCATGCACGAAAGCGACAGCTTGTTGGCGGTATGATCCCAAAAATAGCTGGTGCTCTTCCCAATAGTCGCCGGAGGCAACGTAGCGCCAGGTCGTACCGGTAGCTGAGCCGTTGTAACCGGTTATTCCCCCGCTGATAAATGGCGTACCGTTCAATACAAAAGCTGCAGGGCTCAGCCGGGTGAGGTTATAGGTATAGTCGTCATCGCGGCCAGAAAGGGGTTCTTTTTCCGCCCAAGCGGTGCCGTCAAACGTGTAGAATGACGCGACATTCTGGTTGTTGTTGGTGCCGCCACCCAAGTAGGCCAGTCCATCCAGCACAAAAACAAAAGCGAAAGACCGTTTGACCGGCGTGCTGTTCACCTTGGTCCACTGTGACGTCACCGTTGAATAACGATAGAAATCGTTGTAATCCTGCGCATTGATGTCGCGGCCGGTGCCTACATAACCTTG
>Ga0182792_1000994_pt1 | contig 24540 bp, 27 predicted proteins | sample Passage237B_FD_130497 | JGI IMG/M metagenome (GOLD analysis project Ga0182792, IMG submission 130497) | Cellulose adapted compost microbial communities from Newby Island Compost Facility, Milpitas, CA, USA - Passage2 37B (version 2) (version 2) ...
CGATGTGCAGCGCCACTTCCCGCTCCCGCAGCAGCGAACGCAGCGCCCGCCCGATGTAGCGCTCGCCGTTGTATGCCGGCATCACGACGCCGACCTGCGGCAGATTCATGGCATGCCCCTTACGAAACCTTCCAGCGACGCGGCGATCTCCGCCGCATTGTCCGACAGGCTCATCTCATAGCACGGCAGACGACGGCACAGGGCAGCCGCGAAGACAATGCCCTGGCGCTCACCGTCGGGCAGCTGGAACGCTGACGATGGCGCCAGCGCACGCATCGCCCGAGCCGCCTCGAGCGGGCGGAACGCGCTCGTCCGCCCGCCTCCGATGCGCGGCACGACGACCGCCACGATCCGCAGACTGTCGACGAACGGATCCCGCGGCAGCCGGGAGGCGTGGATCTCATGCTTGCCCTGCCAGTTCAGCGGATCGAGGCGATCCGCCAGGGATCCGCCAAACGCCCGGCGTACACCGTCCGGATCCTGCTTCAGGATCCGGAACAGCGGCCGGGCCCATACGGCGTTCTCCGCCTGCCCGACCAGACAGTAATCGTCACCGGCGGTGTCGAGGCCGCCCGCCACCGCCGCCAGCACCGTCCCCGACTTGCCCGAGCCTCCCGCACCGACCAGCAGCACGCCGCGGCCGTCAACGCCGACAGTGCCCGCATGGCAAAGGCTCACCGAATCGCTCGCGTGCATCCAGTGCAGGAAGGCGCGCAGCGGCCCGCCGGACTCCCACGCCGGCCACGTACCAGGGCGCCGCAGCAGCTGGACGCCCACACCTTGCGCGGGATCGAAGAACTGCCAGACCCGCGGATCATGGAGGTAGGTACCACGCAATCCGGCGGCAGCCAGTGCGGCGTTCAGCTGCGCCCGATCGAAACGTTCACCGAACCACGGCGCCGGTCGCGGCCAACCGAGACCCTCCGCGTCGAGCAGATAGAGCCGGACGCGCGCCGGAGACGCCTCCGACCGTGACCGCAGGGCGAGATTGCGAACGCACAGCTCGGCATAGCCGGGATCGCTGAAGAAGGCGTCGAAATGGAGGTCTGCCGAGTTCAACCGCAGACACGTCAGTCGCGTGCGATCCAACACCGCCACTGCGGCCAGCAGACTGCGCCCGTAGGCAACGGCTTCGGCAGCCGGATCGTCAGGACGCATCGCGGCGCACGGGCCAGCCGATGTCCTCCTCCACGTCGTGAATGGGATCGGACAGGATCAGTTCGGCCATGTCGTCGAACGCCTCGAACACCGGAACGACCCGCTCGCGCAGCAGCTCGGCGACCGAAGCCGCCTCCGTAGCGGCGGGCCCGTCCGCAGCCGACGTCCGCGGACGGATCAGTCCGGCCTCGACAAGCCCGGTCAGGAATGCCTCCACGCCGCGGGCCAGGTCGTCACCGGCCGGCCTGGCGGCCGCGACGATGCCATCGACGGCGTATCCGCCGCGCACGTCACGCCACAGCGTCGCAGCCACCCCGCGCAAGCTGAAATATCGCCCGTCCCGCAGATTGAGCACCACGAACTCGCCGCCGAAATCCTCGTCCACCACTTCCGGGGCGGCCACCTCGTACGAACCTTTCAAGTCCACTTGGATCCCTCATCTGGCGAACAATGGAAACGTGCCGCATGCAACCGGGGTACAGATTACCGCAACGCATGCGTGTGGTGGGAACGGCATCCAGCCCGTCGACCGGCCATATCGCGAGAACCGGACGCCACACGAGAAAGCCCCGCTCTCGCGGGGCTTTTCCGGACCTCTCCGCCGGATCCGGCGGGAAGAAATGTCACTGGCCGAGACGGAGTCCCCACCGTAGCGTCTCGCGTCATCTCGTAACGCGGCGAAGTCATCCGTAACCCCTCGTCAACACGCGACTTATTCTGCCTTGAACCTCCCGGACGGTCTCGACTGATCGCGTAAGATCGCCCCATCTTGGGCGGGTGCGCCATATGCCACGAGTCGTGCAGAGCTATCGGCGTTGCAGGTATAACGCCTCTCAGAGCCGGGGATGTACGCTGTTGGGGATATGCCTGGGCTCCATCCTCAAGCCCACCCCGGCGGAGGAAAGACCTCGTTGTCGCGGATCACTATCGGGGCGACCGCGAGCGGGAAGCCGCGCCGCAGCGAGCTCGGTTTGGGCGGGTACCCGGCGGCGACGCTACGGCAGGCCCGGGACAAAGCCCGCGCAGTCCGGGAGAAGATCGCCCAGGGCATCGACCCGACAGGGAAGCGCAAAGCTGCGCGCTTCACGCGGATGGCGAGCCGGGCGAATCAGATCACGTTCGGGGAGGCCGCGCGGCTGTGCGTCGAGACGAAGCGCCCCGAATGGAAGAACCCAACGCCTCGAGGCGGACAGCGAGGGCCGCGGACTGTCGCCACTTGCGCCGGCGCTGGAAGAAGGCCGGACCGAAGGGGCTGGTCAGATTGTCGCCTTCATGAAAGACAAGATGAAGAGCGCGGACGACATCCGGGCCACGGAATGGCTCGCGGATCGCATCCACAGGATCAACACGGGCGAAGGAAACCACGAGGACGCCCCCGTGTCCATCCAGATCAACGTCGCCCTGTCACCGGAGGAGTACAGACGTGTCATCCACATCAACGACCGCGCCCGCCGTCCTCGTCCTGGCCGTCCTGCTGCCCCTCGCCACGCAGGCAGCCCCGGAGGAATCCCGCCCATACTCCGCCCTGGAGACGCTTCGCCGGGCACAGGTCGGCACGCATTCGCCGCGCCTCGCGCCGCCCGCCCGGGTTACCCCGGCGGAGCCCCTGAGCAGAAGGCCGGAGACGTCCCGGTTCGAGCGCATGGACTGCCGCCCGGACCCCAGCCGACCGTTGGAAAGAGCCATCCTCTGCACCCCGACCGAACCCGGGAAAGCAAATTAAGCCACTGATCTACAGGATGAAGCGGCGGCCATCGCCACGGTGACCGACCGCCACCCGCAGGATCACTTGTCCTTGCAGCTCTCGCAGCGCGCCATGACTGGATCACGGAACCATTCCCGAAGGTCGCGCGCAACATACATTCCTGACGCGGGCTTGTCGTCGCCCATAGCAAAAAGCCGCCTCATGGGCGGCTTCTTCATCGTCTCACAGGTTCTTAACCCCATCCCTTCCGGAAAGGCGGGTTTTCAGGCGGGTCAGCAGCCTGATCCCTGCGGAACACCCAGCAGAACTGGCAAATATGGCGGAGACGGAGGGATTCGAACCCTCGATACCGGTTTTGCCGGTATGCTCCCTTAGCAGGGGAGTGCCTTCGACCTCTCGGCCACGTCTCCGTTCGACAGGAGGCGCGATCATAGCGATTACGCGCCTACCGGTCAAACCGGAAAACGGCTCAGGCCTGATCCAGGCCGAAGGCGCTGTGCAGGATGCGCGCCGCCAGCTCCAGATACTTCTCCTCGATCACGACCGTGATCTTGATCTCCGAGGTCGAGATCATCTGGATATTGATGCGCTCGTTGGCGAGCGTCTCGAAGACCTTGGCGGCGACACCCGGGTGCGAGCGCATGCCGACGCCCACGACCGACAGCTTGGCCATCGTGTCATCGATCAGGATGTCCTTGCCGCCGAACTCCGACATGTTCGCCTCGAGCACCTTCCTGGCCTTGGCGAGGTCGCCGCGGGCAACCGTGAACGAGAAGTCAGTCTCGCCGGCGTGGCCCACGTTCTGCACGATCATGTCCACGTCGATGTTCGCGGCGGCGATCGGGCCGAGAATCTTGTAGGCGATGCCCGGCACGTCGGGCGCGCCCAGCACGGTGATCTTGGCTTCGTCGCGGCTGAACGCGATGCCGGTAATGACGGGTTGTTCCATGTTGTTGTCTTCCTCAACGGTGATGAGCGTGCCTTCGCCTTCGTCCTCGAAGCTCGACAGCACGCGCAGCTTGACCTTGTACTTGCCGGCGAACTCGACCGAACGGATCTGCAGCACCTTGGAGCCCTGGCTCGCGAGCTCCAGCATTTCCTCGAAGGTGATCGTGTCAAGCTTGCGCGCCTTCGGCACCACGCGCGGGTCGGTCGTGTAGACGCCGTCCACGTCGGTGTAGATCTGGCACTCGTCGGCGTTCAGCGCCGCGGCCAGCGCGACACCGGTGGTATCCGAACCACCGCGGCCCAGCGTAGTGATGTTGCCGGCCTCGTCCACGCCCTGGAAACCGGCCACGACGACGACCGCACCCTCGTCCAGATCCTTCTGGATGTTCGCGCTGTCGATCTCGAGGATGCGCGCCTTGGTATGCGACGAATCGGTCAGGATGCGCACCTGCCCGCCGGTATAGCTCCGCGCCTTGCAACCCAGATCGTGCAGCGCCATGCACAGCAGGCCGATCGTGACCTGCTCGCCGGTCGACACCACGACGTCCAGTTCACGCGGGCTCGGACTGGGCGAAACCTCCTTTGCCAGGGCGATCAGACGGTTGGTCTCGCCACTCATCGCGGACACCACCACGACCACCTGGTCGCCGCGCTCGCGGAACTTCGCGACGCGGCGGGCGACGTTGCGGATACGGTCCGGCGAACCCACCGAAGTGCCGCCGTATTTCTGAACGATCAGAGCCATTGCGGATTTCAACCTGCAGGGATCAAAAGCTGATGATTTTACCCGTGTTACGGAACAAATTCAGCCCCGTCCCGCTCAGATGCTGCATGCGGGAAACGGCTGAACGCAGATTCCGCCCACCCATATCAGATAGTGCTTGTATGTGAAACGAATGGGCACTATACTGCCATGTCACTATAACCTTAGTTATATGTGTCAGGAGCGCGTAAGTCGCCCTGCATAACATCAGAACGAGACCCTCAGAGGATACGGACATGAAATCCAACGAAAAACTCGACGTGCGTGAGATCCGCCGCAAGCTGGGCATGAACCAGTCGCAGTTCTGGTCCAAGATCGGCGTCACGCAGAGCGGCGGCTCGCGCTACGAGAGCGGTCGCAACATTCCCCGCCCGGTGCAGGCCCTGCTCCGCCTGGTGCACATCGAGCAGATCGACATCAACAAGATCCGCAAGGAAGACGTCGAGGTCGCCGAATACCTGAAGAACACCGACCCCGAGACCTTCAAGGCGCTGAAGAAGGAAGCGCGCGCCGCCCGCAAGGACAAGTCGGCCCGCTGATCCCGCCGTACCCCGCGGTGGCCTGCCCCGTCCCTCGGCGCAGGCCACCGTCGTTTTCGCCGCCGCGCCGGCGCCCGGGCCGGCGGTGCTATACTCGGCGCCCCACCGCCCGGACAGGCGCACCATGCGCATCACCCGCAGACTCGAATTCGACGCCGGCCACCGCATTCCGGACCACGCCAGCCAGTGCAGGCACCTGCACGGCCACCGCTACGTGCTGGAAGTGACGCTGTCGGGCGAGGTCATCCGCGCCGACGGCGAGGCCGTCAACGGCATGGTGATGGACTTCTCCGACGTCAAGCGCATCGCCGCGCAGCATGTCGTCGACGTCTGGGACCACGCCTTCCTCGCCTGGCGCAAGGACTCGGTGGTCACCGACTTCCTGGCCACCATCCCGGGGCACAAGACCGTGCTGCTCGACGTCGTCCCGACGGCCGAGAATCTCGCCGCCGAGGCCTTTCGCATCCTCGATCCGCAGTACCGCGACGTGTTCGGAAACCACCTGCGGCTCGAACGCGTACGGCTGTACGAGACGCCCAACTGCTGGGCCGACGCGCTGCGCGACGAACTGCCCGCGCAGGACTGAACCACCCAACAAAAAAGCCCGCGCGAGCGGGCTTTTTCACATGCGGCCGCAACCGTCAGAGCGCGTAGCGGCGCAGACGGGCAGAGAACTCCTGCAGCTGCGCGATGCCGCTCTGCTCGGCACGGGCGATCCAGTCCTGCAACTGATGTAGCAGTTGTTCGCTGGAGGCCGTCGAACGGCTCCAGATCGAGGCCAGTTCCTCGCGCATCGACTTGATCGTGGCCAGCGCCTGGCTGTTGCGCAGCACCGCCTCGAGCTGCGCGCGTTCCTTCTCGCACAGCCTGCCCGACGCGTCGGACGACAGGATCAGCCGGCGAAGCGCCTTGCGGTTGACGTTCTGGCCCGCGGCCGCCAGGCGCTCGATCTCCTCGGCGCAGGTGCCACGCAGCGAGCGCACGTAGCGCGTCATCACGTCGTAGCGGTGCGTGATCACGGCCTGCAGCGTCTCCAGGTCGACCACGCTCTTGGCCTCGGTGAAACGCGGCGTCGGGATCACGCGGCGCACCTTGGCCAGTCCGGCCAGTTCCATCAGGCGGATGTACATCCAGCCGATGTCGAACTCGTACCACTTGGCCGACAGCTTGGCCGAGGTCGCGAAGCTGTGGTGGTTGTTGTGCAGTTCCTCGCCGCCGATCAGGATGCCCCACGGCACGAGGTTGGTCGAGGCGTCCGCGCAGTCGTAGTTGCGGTAGCCCCAGTAGTGACCCAGACCGTTGACGACGCCGGCCGCCCAGAACGGGATCCAGACCATCTGCACGGCCCAGATCGTGATGCCGATGGCACCGAACAGCAGCACGTCGATGACCAGCATGATGGAGATGCCGAGCAGCGAGTGCCGGTAGACGTTGCGTTCCAGCCAGTCGTCCGGCGTGCCGTGACCGTAGCGCTCCAGCGTCTCCTGGTTACGGGCCTCGGCGCGGTACAGCTCCGCGCCTTCCCACAGCACCTTGCGGATGCCCTTGACCTGCGGACTGTGCGGATCGTCCTCGGTCTCGCACTTGGCGTGGTGCTTGCGGTGGATGGCCGTCCACTCCTTGGTGACCATGCCGGTCGTCAGCCACAGCCAGAAGCGGAAGAAATGACTCGGGATCGGATGCAGTTCAAGCGCGCGGTGGGCTTGATGACGGTGCAGGTAGACCGTGACGGAGACGATGGTGACGTGGGTCAGCGCGAGCGCCACCAGTACGTAGCCCCACCAGGGCAGATCGATCAAACCACTAAACATGCGATGAATACTTCCGGGAATTACGATAAGGTCATTCTACGCCATCCCCCCGAAATTGCCGGGAAAACTGCGCGGAACGCACGGGAGGCCGCGGGGCCGGTCACCGCGGCTCGAAAGGCAGGCCGAGCACCGGCGTGGCCGCGGCGCGGTGGCGCTCCCAGTTGGCCAGATAGGCCCTGGCGAGCGGACAGTTGTCACGCAGTACGATCACGTTTTCGGCGTTTCGGTTCGCCGCCGACCACGTGAAGTTGTAAGAGCCGGTAAGCACCGCGCAGGACGGCCCTTCGGCGTCGGCGACGATGACCTTGTTGTGGGCCGCCGCGTACTCGGTCTCGAAGGCCACGGGCACACCGGCCTCGAGCAGCAGCGGGATGGCGTTGCCAGTCTCGCGCGCGTTCATCTTCGCATCGGCCAGCACCTGCACGCGCACGCCGCGCCGATGCGCCGCCACCAGCGCGCGGGCGACGGGCTTGCTCGTGAACACGTAGGCCTGCACATGCAGGCTGCGGCTCGCCCGGCCGATCACGTCCAGCACCAGCGCCTCGGGCTCGTCCGCCGGCGCGAAGGCCAGTTCCACCGTGCCACGCGCCTCGAAACGCTCCACGGCCAGCGCCGGCACGGCCGACGCCAGCAGCGCCGCGATCAGCGCGAGGCCGGCCTCACGCACCGGCGGCGCGCTCGAACACCGCGGCGAAGAAGCCGTCCGTGTCATGCACGTGCGGCAGCAGCCGCAGCCGCTCGCCCATCTCGATGTCGATGCCCTGCCGGCGCAGCAGCTCGCCGGCGTCGAGCGGACGGAACTCCGGATGGTTCGCGGCAAAGGCGTCGACCACCGCGTCGTTCTCCTCGGCGAGCAGGCTGCACGTCGCATACACCAGCCGCCCGCCCGGGCGCACCATCGACGCCGCGGCCTCCAGGATGCTGGCCTGCCGCACGCGCATCTCCTCGATGGCCTCGGGGCTCTGCCGCCACTTCAGGTCCGGGTTGCGGCGCAGCGTGCCCAGCCCGCTGCACGGCACGTCCACGAGCACGCGGTCGGCCTTGCCCGCCAGCCGCTTGACGCGCGCGTCGCGCTCGTGCGCGATCACGGACGGATGCACGTTCGACAGCCCGGCGCGCGCCGCGCGCGGCCGCAGGTTGGCCAGCCGGCGCTCGGACACGTCGAAGGCGTACAGCCGCCCGGTCGAGCGCATCATCGCGCCCAGATGCAGCGTCTTGCCGCCCGCCCCGGCGCAGAAATCCACGACCAGCTCGCCGCGCCGCGGCTGCACGAGGAAGCCGAGCAGCTGGCTGCCCTCGTCCTGCACCTCGAAGCTGCCGTCGAGGAAGCGCCGGTGCGCCTGCAGCGCCGGCTTGCCCTGCAGGCGCACACCGTGCGGGGACAACGGGCACGGCGCCGCGGGAATACCGTCCGAGCGCAGGTCGGCGATGACCTCGTCGCGCGAGGCGCGCGCCACATTGACGCGCAGGTCCAGCGGCGCCGGCCGGTTCAGCCCTGCAGCGAGCGCCAGCACGCCCTCCTCGCCGTGCGCGGCAAGCAGGCGATCGGCCAGCCAGTCGGGCAGATCCGCCCGTTCAGCCAGGGTCCCGCCCTCCGCATCGGCCGCCTTGATGTCGGCCAGCCACTGCAGCTCGACCGGCGACACCAGTCCCTCGAACTGGCGCGCGGACCAGCCTTCGCCGCGCGCCAGCCACGCCAGCAGCAGCTCGCGCGGCGTGGCATGCTCGCCGCACAGGCGGCGCAGCCAGCGCAGGCGGCGCAGGATGCCGTAGACACTCTCGGCGACGAGGCCGCGGTCGCGGTGACCGAGCTGGCGATGTTCGCGGAAGTAGCGCGACAGCACGGCGTCGGCCGGGTGAGCGAAGCCCAGCACCTCGCCGAGCACGATCGCTGCGTGGGCCAGCGGACCGCGCACCGGCGCGGCGGGAGTCTTGCCGCCGGAACGGCGGTCGGTGGATTTCTTGCGTGGAATGCGGTTCATCTTCTCAGTGCGCGGCACGCGGCCGCGCGGGGAAAATCAGGGATGCGACGGAGCGGCCGCGCCGAGCTCGACGCGCACGGCACGATGGTCGAGCACCTTGCCCTTGCGGTCCTGCAGGCGCACGCGCACCGGCGCCCAGTCATGCTGCTCGGACAGCCACAGGGCGATCTCGAGCTTGCCTGAATGCGCGCGCAGCTTGACGTGCTGCGCCCGCACGCGCCCGATCGGCAGCGTCACCTCCTGCATGCCCAGCACCTCGACGGCGGCCGGATCGACGCCGCGGTTGCTGACCAGCGACAGACGGGCCGGCAGCTCGCGGCCCGGACGCTGCGCGACGAGGTGCCACACGCTCAGCACGTCCAGATCGCCCGCCGTCAGCGACTCGGTGCTGCGGCGACCCTTGCGGCCCTCGACGAGCACGCTGTTCGTGCGCCAGTCGAAGGTCGCGCGCTCGTCCTCGCGGCCCTTCTGCTCGACCAGGAAGCGGCGCGGCCGCAGGCCCTGCGGCGTGACCTCGCCCTCGCTGGTCTGCGTGTAGTCGAAGTCCTTCAGCATCGCGGCAAGCCCGGTGGTCTCCAGATGCGTGGTCATGCGGTAGGCGCGGCCGTCGTGCGACCAGCGGTGCACGCCACGGCCCAGCACCATGCCGCCCTCGCCCTGCGAGACCTCATACACGATCTCGCCGACCCGGGGCCACGCCCCGTCCGCCGACCACGACGGCAACGCCAGCCACAGCGCGCACACGACACCGATCCAACCGATCCGCTTCAACATCATGCCTCCGTACAGGGCGACACCAGCGCCGCCTGCGGCGGCCGCGCGCCGGCGACCGTCACGCGTCCGTCCTCGATCCTCAAACGCCCCTCAACGAACCAGCGCACCGCCTGCGGGTAGATGCGGTGCTCCTCGCGCAGCACACGCGCGGCGAGGGTGTGCTCGTCGTCCCCGTCCAGCACCGGCACCGCGGCCTGGATCACGATCGGGCCGACGTCGAGTTCGGGCGTCACGAAATGCACCGTCGCACCATGCACGCGCACACCGGCCTCGAGCGCGCGGCGGTGCGTGTGCAGCCCCGGGAACGCCGGCAGCAGCGACGGATGCACGTTGAGCATGCGGCCCGCGTAGCGCTCGACGAAGCCGGTCTCCAGCAACCGCATGTAGCCGGCGAGCACGACCAGATCCGGCGCGTGCGCGTCGACGGCACGCGCGAGCGCGGCATCGAACGCCGCCCGGTCCGGATGGTCCACCTGCGCGACGACCTCGGTGTGCAGGCCGTGGGCGCGCGCGATCTCCAGTCCGCCCGCGTCGGCGCGGTTCGAGATCACGGCGCGGAAGCGCGCGCCCGGGATGCGCTCGCGCAGGATCGCCTCCAGGTTGCTGCCGCGACCGGAAATCAGCACCACGATCGATGTCATCCGCGCACCTCAGGGAATCGGCAGGAACGCCGCCGTCGCAATGCCCTGGACAACACGGATCACCATGCGTTCGGTCTTGATCTCGAGCAGGTCCGTGAGCGTCTCGAGGATGCCCACGATGCGCCCGATCTCGCGCTCGAAGCTCAGGTTGTTGATGTCGCCCATCTCGTTCGAGAGCAGCAGCAGCCGGCCACTCTCGTCGCGCGACGTGCCGAGTTTCCAGGCCGCGATCTCGACGTTGCGGGCCGCATTGTAGAACCCCTGCGGCGACAGGTCGTTGAGCACGTAGAAGCCGACGCGGTCGCCAAAGGCCGCCTGCACCATGCTCGCCATGCCCACCATCAGCGCCTGCACGCGGTCGCCGGCGAAGGCCGGATCGAAGGCGAGCTGCATGGCCTCGATGTTGCGCCGTCCCGACAGCGCGTCGAATTTCCAGCCGTGATTGACATCGAAGATCTGCGTCACGGCCTCGTCCAGCGAGGCCGCGGTCTTGCGCCATTCGCGCGGGTTGCGCCGGTACAGCTTCTCGGTCAGCCGCCGCAGGCTCACGAACAGCCGCCGCTGACTGGCCTCGATGTAGTGGTCGATGTCGGTCTTGAACAGCTGCTCGTGGAAGTTCGGCTTGCGCCCCGGAGCCCCCGGCGACGTGCCCGGAACGCTGCACCCCGTCGCCGCCAGGACGGTCAGTGCCGCGAGGAAGACGCGCCGCGAACGGGCTGGCGTGAACGTGGGCTTCATGGGCGAACGGACTCGTCGGGACGTGCGCGATGATACCGGAATGCGCACGCCGCGGGGCCCGCCGCCACGCACGTATAATCGGGGCTTTCGCCGGAGCCCCGATGCCGACCATCCGCCCCCTGCCGGACATCCTGATCAACCAGATCGCCGCCGGCGAGGTGGTCGAACGGCCCGCGTCCGTCGTCAAGGAGCTGCTCGAGAACGCCGTCGACGCCGGCTCGCGCGCCATCGAGATCCAGATCGAACAGGGCGGCGTGCGCCGCATCCGCGTCAGCGACGACGGCTGCGGCATCGCCAAGGAGGAGCTGGCGCTGGCGCTCGACCGCCACGCCACGAGCAAGATCGCCAGCCTCGACGACCTGGAGCGCGTCGGCACCATGGGCTTTCGCGGCGAGGCGCTGGCCGCGATCGCGGCCGTCGCGCGCACCACCATCACCAGCCGCGCTGCCGGCGCGCCGCACGCCTGGCGCATCGACGGCGCCGACCGCAGCCTCGCGCCGGCCGCGCTCAACGCCGGCACCGTGGTGGAGGTGGCCGACCTCTATTACAACACCCCGGCACGGCGCAAGTTCCTGAAGAGCGAGGCCACCGAACACGCCCACTGCGACGAGATGTTCCGCCGGGTCGCGCTGGCCCGGCCGGACATCGCCTTCCAGTTCGCGCACAACGGCCGCGTCTCGCACCGCCTGCCGCCGACCGATCCGGCGCGCCGCATCGCCTCGCTGATGGGCGACGACTTCCTCGAGCACGCCCGCACCGTGGACGCCGACGCCGGCGCGCTGCGCCTGACCGGCTTCGCCTGCGTGCCGGCCTACTCGCGCGCCAACCGCGACGCGCAGTACTTCTTCGTCAACGGCCGCTACGTGCGCGACAAGCTGCTCGCGCACGCCGCGCGCCAGGCCTACGCCGACGTGCTGCACGGCCAGCGCCATCCGGCCTACGTGCTGTTCCTCGAGCTCGATCCTGCCGGCGTCGACGTCAACGTCCATCCCGCCAAGATCGAGGTGCGCTTCCGCGACGCGCGCGCCGTGCACCAGTTCGTGTTCCACGCCATCGCCCGCGCGCTGGCGGAATCCGGGGCCGCCCGCGCCGCCGGAACGCCCGCACCGGCCGCAGACCCCGCACCCCGCGCGCCCGAACCGCGCTGGACACCGCCCGTGCAGACGCGGCTGGCGATGGACTCGGCCACGCGCGGCTACCTCGACTTCGTCGCCGCCGCGCGTCCGGAAGCCACCGAGCAGGACCCGGCGCCGTCCGTACCGCCCGCCCTCGCTTCCACACCGACGCCCGCCACGTCCGCCGCGCCGCATCCGGCCGGCGACGAGGCGCCGCTCGGCTACGCCATCGCGCAGCTGCACGGCATCTACGTGCTGGCGCAGAACGCGCGCGGGCTGGTCATCGTGGACATGCACGCGGCGCACGAGCGCATCCTGTACGAGAAGCTCAAGACCGTGATCGACGGCCGTCCCGCCGTCCAGCGCCTGCTGATGCCGGCCGTGATCTCGGTCGGCGCGCGCGACATGGCGGCGGCCGAGGAACACGTGGAGGTGCTGGCGCGGATGGGCTTCGAGGTCGCGCCGGCCGGGCCGGAGGAACTGGCCATCCGCAGCGTCCCGGCGCTGCTCGCGCAGGCCAACGTCGGCGAGCTCGTGCGCAACCTGCTCGCCGAGCTGCGCGAGTTCCCGGCCAGCGAGGTCATCACGGCCCGGCGCAACGAGCTGCTGGCGACCATGGCCTGCCACGGCGCCGTGCGCGCCAACCGTCAGCTGACGATTCCGGAGATGAACGCGCTGCTGCGCGACATGGAGGCCACGGAGCGCGCCGACCAGTGCAACCACGGCCGCCCGACCTGGACGCAGCTCACGCTCGCGGAGATGGACCGCTTCTTCATGCGCGGCCAGTGAACGGCCTCACCGGCCCTGCATGACCAGCACGACCACCACCAGCGCCGCGACCACCCCCCAGCCCAGCCACTCGACGTAGCGCTGCAGCACGCTCTCCATGCGCGCGCCGCCGAGCTTCATCACCCCGGCGACGAGGAAGAAGCGCGCCCCGCGTCCGATCAGCGAAGCCACCACGAAGGGCAGCAGCGCCATCGACACCACTCCGGCCGCGATCGTGAACACCTTGTATGGAATCGGCGAGAAGCCGGCCACGAACACCGCCCAGAAACCCCAGCGCCCGAACCATGCCTGCGCCTTCAGGTAGGCGGCCCAGTACCGCGTCTCCGCGAGCCACGGCTGGATCAGGTCGAAGGCGAACAGGCCGATCAGGTAGCCGAGCACGCCGCCCGCCACCGAGGCCAGCGTCGCGATCAGCGCGAAGCGCCACGCCCGCGACGGTTCGGCCAGGCTCATCGGCGCCAGCATGACGTCCACGGGAATCGGGAAGAACGAGGATTCGGCGAAGCTCAGGCCGCCCAGATACCACGGCGCGCGCGGATGGCGCGACCACTTCATGACGCGGGCGTACAACGGGGCGAAGAGTTTCACGCGGGTCTCGCAGGGTCATGGACGCTGCCATGATACCAACGGCGGAGGCGCACCGGCCGGCCGCTATAATCCGCCCCTGCCGTCCGCCCCGGAACCGCGATGCCCCCGTCCCCGCCCGCCATCCTCCTCCTCGGCCCCACCGCCAGCGGCAAGACCGCCTGCGCGCTGGCGCTGGCGCGCGCGCTGCCGGTGGAGATCATCAGCGTCGACTCGGCGCTCGTATACCGCGACATGGACATCGGCACCGCCAAGCCCACGCCGGACGAGCGCGCGGTCTGCCCGCACCACCTGATCGACATCCTGACGCCGGAGGATCGCTACTCGGCCGCGCAGTTCCGCGTCGACGCGCTGCGGCTCATGGACGAGATCAGCGCACGCGGGCGCATTCCGCTGCTGGCCGGCGGCACCTCGCTGTACTTCAAGGCGCTGCGCGACGGCATCTCCGACCTGCCGCAGGCCGACCCCGAGCTGCGCGCGACCATCGACCGCGATGCCGAACGCTTGGGCTGGCCGGCGCTGCACGCGCGGCTCGCCGCGCTCGACCCGGACGCCGCCGCCGCGCTGGAGCCGACCGACGCCCAGCGCATCCAACGCGCGCTCGAGATCGTCCAGCTCACGGGCCGGCCGCTGGCCGAGAGCTACGCCCGGCGCGAGGACGGCGCGATCCGGCACCGGCTGCTCACGCTCGCGCTCGTGCCGTCGGACCGTTCGGTGCTGCACCGGCGCATCGAGGAGCGCTTCGACGCCATGCTCGCCGCCGGCCTGCTCGACGAGCTGCGCGCGCTGCGCGCGAAGTACCGGCTCGATCCCGGCCTGCCGTCCATGCGCTGCGTCGGCTACCGGCAGGCCTGGGCGCACCTGGAGGGCGAGGACGACTTCGACGCGATGCGCTTCAAGGGCATCGCGGCGACGCGTCAGCTCGCCAAGCGGCAGCTCACGTGGCAGCGGCAGTTCCGCGAGAACTGGGCCGATCTGGAGGAGCTGGACTGTCTGGACGCCGGACTGGCCGGCACGGTGGTCGAGCGCGCGCGGCGCTTCATCGGCGCCTGAGGACGCTCACTCCCGGCGCTCGCGCGCGGTCGAGCGCAGCAGCACCGCGTCCATCCAGCGCGTCGGCAGCACGCGCTTCAGGAAGCCGAAGAGGTGCGTCGGGAAGGTCACGTAGTAGCGCGCCCTCGGACGGGGCGACTCGAGCGCGTGCACGAGCTTGACGACGACCGCCGAGGCCGGCAGCGTGAACGGCGTCCGCCCCGCCTCGCCACGCAGCCGTCGCACGAGGAAGCGGTAGGTCTGCGCGTGGGCGCTGCGTTCGGCGTCGATGTGGCGCTCGTAGGCCGCGTAGGCGTTGTCGCGGAAGCGCGTCGCGATCGGCCCCGGCTCGATCAGCGCGACGTGGATGCCGGTGCCGGCGAGCTCCAGCCGCAGCGTGTCGGTCAGCCCTTCGAGCGCGAACTTGGAGCAGTTGTAGGCGCCGCGGTACGGCAGCGCCGCGAAGCCGAGGATGGAACTGTTCTGCACGATGCGGCCGTGGCCCTGGCGGCGCATCGCCGGCAGCACGAGACAGGTCAGCTCGTGCGTGCCGAGCAGGTTGGTCTCGAGCTGTTCCCGCAGCACGTCCCGGGTCAGGTCCTCGACCGCGCCGGGCTGGCCGTAGGCGCCGTTGTTGAACAGCGCGTCGAGCCGGCCGCCGGTGCGCTCCAGCACGGTCTCCACCGCGCGGCGGATCGAGGCGCTGTCGGCGAGGTCGAGCGGCAGCGCCTCGAAGCCCTCGGCCGCCAGACGCTCGACGTCCGCCGCCTTGCGCGCGGTCGCGAACACGCGCCAGCCACGCGCGCGCAGCGTGCGCGCGGCGGCCTCGCCGATGCCGCTGGAGCAGCCGGTGATCAGGATGGAGCGCTGCTCACCGGCCGACATCGCTCAGGCGACGAGGGTCTTGGGCTCGCCCGGACGGGCGGTGTCGATGTGGCCGATGACGTACACCGTCTCGCCCTGCCCGCGCAGGAAGGCGGCAGCCTTCTCGGCGTCGGCGGCGGAGACGATGACGACCATGCCGATGCCGCAGTTGAACACGCGGTGCATCTCGGCGTCGGCGATGTTCCCGGCCTGTTGCAGCCACTGGAACAGCGGCGGCAGGGTCCACGCGCGCGTGTCGATGCGCGCGGTCAGGCCGTCGGGAATCACGCGCGGCACGTTCTCGGTCAGGCCGCCGCCGGTGATGTGGGCCATGCCGTGCACGATGCCGGCCTGCGCCTGCATCAGCGCGAGCAGCGGCTTGACGTAGATGCGCGTCGGCGCGAGCACCGCGTCGGCCAGCGTCTGGCCGTGGAAGTCGGCCGACAGGTCGGCGCCGCTGACCTCGATGACCTTGCGGATCAGCGAGTAGCCGTTCGAGTGCGCGCCGCTGGAAGCCAGACCCAGCACCACGTCACCGGAGACGATGCGCGAGCCGTCGATGATGTCGGCCTTCTCGACCGCACCGACGGCGAAGCCGGCCAGGTCGTATTCGCCTTCCGGATACATGCTCGGCATCTCGGCGGTCTCGCCGCCGATCAGCGCGCAGCCGGCCAGCTCGCAGCCCCTGGCAATGCCCTTGACGACGTCGGCCGCGGTGTCGACGTCGAGCTTGCCGCAGGCGAAGTAGTCGAGGAAGAACAGCGGCTCGGCACCCTGCACGAGGATGTCGTTGACGCTCATCGCGACCAGGTCCTGCCCCACGGTGTCGTGGCGGTTGAGCTCGAAGGCCAGGCGCAGCTTGGTGCCGACGCCGTCCGTGCCCGAGACCAGCACCGGCTCGCGGTACTTCTTCGACAGCTCGAACAGCGCGCCGAAACCGCCGATGCCGCCCATGACCTCGGGTCGCATGGTGGCTTTGGCAAAGGGCTTGATGCGATCGACGAGGGCGTCGCCGGCGTCGATGTCCACGCCGGCATCACGGTAGGTCAGGGAGGTCAAGGTCTTTCCTCTTGCTTCGGGGGAAACGCGCCCGGACGACGCCGCGCTTGAGGGCACAACGGTCAGGGGCTACATTACAGGGCCCGACGGCCCCGGACGGGCCGCCGCACGAAGACCGGATTTTACTCCAAATGCCCCCTCCCCGCGCCGACCTCCTGCACACCGCACTGTGGGCCGCGGCCGGCATCGCCCTGCTGATCCTGCTGTGGCTGCTCGGCCCGATCCTGACGCCCTTCGTGGTCGGTGCCGTATTCGCCTACCTGTGCGATCCGGCCGTCAACTGGCTGGTCTCCCGCCGCTGGCCGCGCGTGCTCGCGGTGCTGCTGGTGATCTGTGCCGCCGGCGCGGCGGTGATGCTGTTGCTGCTGATCCTCGTGCCGCTGTTCTGGCGCGAGGTCGCGACCCTGATCGGCCGCCTGCCCGAGTTCCTCGACCTCATCGACGCGCGGGTGCTGCCGGCCATCAACGACGCGCTCGGCACCCAGATCCGGCTCGACCTCGAATCGGTGCGCAAGGTGTTCAGCGAGAACAAGGAACAGGCCGGCGACCTCGTGCCCGCCGTGCTGGGCCACGTCAAGGAAGGCGGCATGGCCGTGATCGGGCTGGCCGCCAACCTGGTCCTGATTCCGGTCGTGATGTTCTACCTGCTGCAGGAATGGCCACGCATCATCCCCGCCGTGCAGGACGCCATCCCGCGCCCGGCGATCGAGCGCACCACGCGCATCGCGCGTGACATCGACAGGGTCATGTCCGAGTTCATGCGCGGCCAGCTGTCGGTGATGCTGATCCTCGCCGCGTTCTACAGCATCGGCCTGTGGATCGCGGGACTGTCCTTCGCGCTGCCGGTGGGCATCATCACCGGCCTGCTGTCCTTCATCCCCTTCGTCGGCTTCGGCGGCGGGCTGCTGCTGGCGCTGCTCACCGCACTGCTGCAGGGCGACGGCCTGCCGCTGCTGATCGGCGTCGGCGTCGTCTACGGACTGGGGCAGCTGCTCGAGAGCTACGCGCTCACGCCCTACCTGGTCGGCGAGCGCATCGGCCTGCATCCGCTGGCCGTGATCTTCGCGCTGATGGCCTTCGGCCAGCTGTTCGGCTTCGTCGGCATGCTCGTGGCACTGCCGGTCAGCGCCGCCATCCTCGTCGGTCTGCGCGAGGTGCGGGCCGCCTGGCTGCAGAGCCCGCTCTATCTCGGCGCCGGGAACGCGGCGCAACCGCCACTGTACGTCGGCGACAAGGACGAGGCGGACCGCAAGGAATGAGGCAGCTCCTGCTGGACCTGCGCGCGGACGCCCCGCCGACGCTGGACAACTTCATCGCGGGCGAGAACGACGCGCTGCTCGACGCGCTGCGCGGCACGGTGCTCGGCGCCGGCCACCTGTACCTGTGGGGCCCGCCCGGCAGCGGGCGCAGCCACCTGCTCGCCGGCACGGTCGAAGCCGCGGCACACGCCGGGCGACCGGCGCTGCACCTGGACGCGGCACAGGTCGGCGACACGCTGCCCGACACGCCGGGGCTGCTGCTGGCCGTCGACGACGTCGAGGCGCTCGGCGGGGACGCGCAGATCGCGCTATTCAACGCCTTCAACCGCGCGGCCACGTACAATCACACCCTGCTGCTGGCCGGCGCGCGCCCGCCGCGCGAGCTGACGCTGCGCGAGGACCTGCGCACGCGCATCGGCCAGACGCTGGTGTTCGAACTGCGCCCGCTCGACGACGCCACGCGCGCCGCCATCCTCGCCACGCTGGCCGACCGCCGCGGCATGCGGCTGCCGGACGAGGTCGTGGCCTTCCTGCTGCGTCACGGCCGCCGCGACCTGCCCAGCCTGGTCGCGGTGATCGAGGCCCTCGACGCCGCTTCGCTCGAACGCAAGCGCCCGGTCACCCTCGCCCTGCTGCGCGAGGGCATGCAGCCGGGCCTGGACAACTGAACAACGCAAAAGGAAACCCCGTGGAACTGGTGCTCTTCGACCTCGACAACACCCTGCTCGCCGGCGATTCGGACTTCGAATGGGCGCAATTCCTGATCGGCAAGGGCGTGCTCGACCCCGAGGTGCACGAGGCGCGCAACAACGTCTTCTACGAGCAGTACAAGGCCGGCACGCTGGACATCTTCGAGTTCCTCGACTTCCAGCTCCAGCCGCTCGCGCGCCACGACCGCGCCCAGCTCGACGCCTGGCATGCGGAGTTCATGCGCACGCGCATCGTCCCGATGATCGGCGAACCTGCCCGCCGCCTCGTCAACAAGCACCTGGAGGACGACGCCATCGTCGCCATCGTCACCGCCACCAACAGCTTCGTCACCGGCCCGATCGCGCGCGAGTTCCGCATCCCGCACCTGATCGCGACCATCCCCGCGATGGAGAACGGCCAGTTCACCGGCAAGCCGCGCGGCCTGCCCTCGTTCAAGGCCGGCAAGATCGCGCGCGTCGAGGAATGGCTCGAGAGCATGGGCCTGTACTGGGGCAGCTTCGAGCGCACCTGGTTCTACAGCGACTCGCACAACGACCTGCCGCTGCTCGAACGGGTCACCCACCCGGTGGCCGTCGACCCCGACCCGACGTTGCGCGCGCACGCCGAACAGGCCGGCTGGCCGGTGCTTTCGCTGCACGGCGCCGCCTGATGCGCGGCGGGCTTCGGTTATGATTCACGGTTTATGAACCGAACCACGACCACACGCCGATGATCCGCAAGCTGCTGCGAAAAGTGTTCCGCCGCCCGGGATCCGGCCAACCCGTCCTGAACGAACCCGCGCTGATTCCGCCCGAGAAGCACGGCATCCGCCGTAGCGACATCTCGCCCGCCGCCGTCAAGGTGTGCTCGGTGCTGCAGGAGAACGGCCACAAAGCCTTCGTGGTCGGCGGTGCCGTGCGCGACGTGCTGGCGGGGCTGCCGCCCAAGGATTTCGACGTCGCCACCAGCGCCACGCCGGAGCAGGTGCGCGCGCTGTTTCGGCGCTCGCGCATCATCGGCCGCCGCTTCCGCATCGTGCACGTCATGAACGGGCGCGAGACCATCGAGGTCTCGACCTTCCGCGCGCTGCACGAGGAAGGCGCGGCCCCCACCGACGAGCACGGCCGCGTGCTCGCCGACAACGTCTTCGGCACGCAGGGCGAGGACGCCACGCGGCGCGACTTCACCGTCAACGCGCTGTACTACGACCCGATCTCCGGCGTCGTCGTCGACTACCACCACGGCGTGGCCGACCTGCAGCAGAAGACGCTGCGCATGATCGGCGATCCGCGCGCCCGCTACCGCGAGGACCCGGTGCGCATGCTGCGTGCCGTGCGCCTGGGCGCCAAGCTCGGCCTGGCCATCGACCCGGCCGCGCGCGCGCCGATCCGCGAGATGGCCCCGCTGCTCGAGAACGTCCCGGCCGCGCGCCTGTTCGACGAGCTGCTCAAGCTGCTGCTGTCGGGTTACGCCGTGCGCTGCGTGCGCCAGCTGCGCGAGGAGGGCCTGCACCACGGCATCCTGCCGCTGCTCGATGTGATCCTGGAGCAGCCGCTCGGCGAGCGCTTCGTGTGGCTCGCGCTGGAGAGCACCGACGAGCGCGTGCGCGAGGGCAAGCCCGTCTCGCCCGGCTTCCTGTTCGCCACGCTGCTGTGGCACCAGGTGCTGGGCGCATGGGAAGCGCGTCGCAAGGACGGTGCGCCCTCGCAGCCGGCGCTGTTCGACGCGATGGACCATGTGCTCGACGTTCAGGCGCGCAAGATCGCCATCACGCGCAAGATCGCCGGCGACATCAAGGAAATCTGGGCGCTTCAGCCTCGCTTCGACAAGCGGACCGGCAATGCCCCCTACCGTCTCATCGAACAGCCGCGCTACCGCGCCGGCTGGGACTTCCTGCGCCTGCGCGCGCAGGCCGGCGAGATCGACATGGAGATCGTCGACTGGTGGGACGCCTTCGCCCACGGCAGCCCGGACAGGCGCGAGGCGCTGATCCGCGAGGCCCCCGCCGGCGGAGCGTCCGCGCCGCGCAAGCGCCGTCGCCGCCGCAAGTCCAACGCCAAGCCCGCCGAGCAGCCGGCCGACGCCACATGAGCGCACACGCAGCCCCCGCGCGCGCCTTCATCGCGTTCGGGGCCAACCTGGGCGACCCGCGCTCCAGCTACGAGCACGCCTGCGCGGCGCTGGCCGCGCTGCCGGACACCACGCTCGAGCGCCGCTCGTCGCTCTACCGCAGCGCGCCGATCGGCGTCGAGGGCCAGCCCGACTACGTCAACGGCGTCATCGAGCTGCGCACGCGCATCGCCCCGGCCGCCCTGCTCGCCCGCCTGCTCGAGATCGAACGCGAGGCCGGCCGCGTGCGCGACGGCCACTGCGCGCCGCGCACGCTCGATCTGGACCTGCTGCTCTATGATCAACGGGTGATCCGGGAACCCGACCTCGAAGTGCCGCATCCACGCATGCACCAGCGCGCCTTCGTGCTACTGCCGCTGGCCGAGATCGCGCCCGACGCCGCCATCCCCGGCCACGGCCCCGTGGCGCTGCTGCTGCCCGGCGTGGCGGACCAGGACATCACCCGGCTGGAGGAATAGCCCATGCTCGACAAGGCCCGCTACATCGTCGTCGAAGGCCCCATCGGCGCCGGCAAGACCTCGCTGGCCCGCCGGCTGGCCGAGCGCCTGCCGGCCCGGACCCTGCTCGAACAGCCCGAGCTCAACCCCTTCCTCGGACGCTTCTACCAGAACATGGAGCGCTGGGCGCTGCAGACGCAGCTGTCCTTCCTGCTGCAGCGCGTCGGCCAGCTGCGCGAGCTGGAGGCCGCCTGCGCCACCGGAGAGCGCATCGTCTCGGACTTCCTGTTCGACAAGGACCCGCTGTTCGCCGAGCTCAACCTGCCCGGCGACCAGTACGAGCTGTACCGCCGCATCCACGACTCGATGGCGCCGGTCTCGCCGCTGAAACCCGACCTCGTCATCTACCTGCAGGCGCGGCCCGAGACCCTCAAGAGCCGCGTCTTCCAGCGCGGCATGGACGCCGAGCGCCGCATCACGGAAAGCTACCTCGAGCGCGTCGCCGAGCGGTACGCCCGCTTCTTCTACCAGTACGACGCCGCGCCGGTGTTCATCGTCGACGCCGAGGTGCTCAACCCGGTCGACCACGACGACGACTTCGACCTGCTGCTCGAACGCCTGCGCGCCATGCGCAGCTTCCGCGAATTCTTCAATTACGCTGGCTGAGCCATCAGGGATTCTCCCTTGTCGGGCGCGCCGAATTGGGAAACACTCGCGCCCTCGTACGGAGTACGCAACGCCATGACCTATCTGCAGAACGACAAGCCCGTCACCCTCCACGACCTCGGCCGGATGCGTGCCGAAGGCCGCAAGATCACGATGCTCACCGCCTACGACGCGAGCTTCGCGGCCATGATGGACCGGGCCGGGGTCGATACCGTGCTCATCGGCGACTCGCTCGGCAACGTCATCCAGGGCCAGCGCACCACGCTGCCGGTGACGCTCGAGCAGATGGCCTACCACACCGAATGCGTCGCGCGCGGCTGCAAGCGCGCCTTCGTGCTCGCCGACCTGCCCTTCGGCAGCTACCAGGAAGGCCCCGAGCAGGCCATGCGCAGCGCCGCCCGCCTGATGGCCGCCGGCGCGCAGATGGTCAAGCTCGAAGGCGGCGAATACATGGCCGAGACCGTGCGCTTCCTCGTCGAGCGCGGCATCCCGGTGTGCGCCCACGTCGGGCTGACGCCGCAGTCGGTCAACCAGCTCGGCGGCTACCGCGTGCAGGGCCGCGACGAGACCGGCGCGGCCCGGATGAAGGCCGACGCGCTGGCACTGGAACAGGCCGGCGCCGCGCTGATCGTGCTCGAACTCGTGCCGTCCGCGCTCGCCGCCCAGATCACCGCCAGCCTGACCTCGATGGCCACCATCGGCATCGGCGCCGGCCCCGACTGCGACGGCCAGGTGCTGGTGCTCTACGACATGCTCGGCATCTACCCCGGCAAGCCCGCGCGCTTCGTCAAGAACTACATGGAAGGCGCCGCCAGCATCGAGGACGCCATCACCCGCTTCGTGCGCGAGGTGCGCGAGGGCGCCTTCCCCACCGCCGCGCACGGTTACTGAGTCCCCCGCGCCGTCCCCTGCCATCCGTCCCGAGCCGACCATGCAGATCCTCGACACCATCGCCGCCTGCCGCGCCGCCCGCCGCGAGGCTGGCCGCGTCGCCTTCGTCCCCACCATGGGCAACCTGCACGAGGGCCACATCGCGCTGATGCGCGAGGCGCGCCGGCATGCCGACACCGTCATCGCCAGCATCTTCGTCAACCGCCTGCAGTTCGGTCCCGGCGAGGACTTCGGCCGCTACCCGCGCACCTTCGAGGCCGACTGCCGCAAACTCGAGGACGCCGGCGTCGACCTGCTCTTCGCGCCCGACGAGTCGGTCATGTACCCCGAGCCGCAGCACTACTTCGTCGAGCCCGCGCCGGCCCACGTCGGCATCCTCGAAGGCGAGTTCCGCCCCGGCCACTTCGCCGGGGTGGCCACCGTCGTGCTCAAGCTGTTCTCTATCGTCCAGCCCGACGTTGCGCTGTTCGGCAAGAAGGACTACCAGCAGCTCATGGTCATCTCGAACATGGTCCGCGAGTTCGCGCTGCCCATCGAGATCGTGCGCGGCGAGACCGTGCGCGCCGCCGACGGGCTGGCCCTGTCCTCGCGCAACGGCTACCTCTCCGAGGCCGAACGCGCCGAGGCCCCGTCGCTGTACCGCGAGCTCACTGCCATCCGCGACGCCGTGCGTGCCGGCAACCACGACTTCCTGCACCTGGAGACGGTCGCCATGCAGCGCCTGCGCGAGCGCGGCTGGCAGCCCGACTACATCACCGTGCGCCGCCAGGCCGACCTGCAGCCGCCGGTCAGCGAATCCGACCCGCTGGTCGTGCTGGCCGCCGCCCGGCTCGGCACCACCCGCCTCATCGACAACCTCGAGATCTGAAGGGGCGGCGCGGCCCGTCTCGCGCCGCGTCCGGAACGATGGCATCCTGACGGCATCGCGACCACCGTGTCGCTCCACGCCGAGCCGGTATGCCGATCATCGACTACACCCACCGACCCGCCCCGTGGCGCGGCGTCCGCCGCTACTGGATCGAAGGCCGCAAGCTGTGCTGGAACCAGGGCGGCGTGCGCGGCGAGGTCCCGCTGGAGGACATCCGCCAGCTCCGCCTGCACCGCTCCCCGTCGCACGGCCGCGACATGGTCCGCTGCACGCTGCGCACCGCCCGCGGCGAGGAACACCGGCTGCTCAACCACCACTGGCAGTACCGCTGCCCCACCGGCGGCGGCTTCTCCCCCGGCTACCGCGACCAGAGCGAGGCCTTCGACACCTTCCTCGCCCACCTGCTGCAGCGTCTCGCCCGCCACGCCGGCCGCGTCACCTACCTCGAAGGTCCCGGCCGCGTCGAGTGGATCGCCTCCACGGCCATGTTCGCCGTCGCCGTCCTGCTGCTCGTCGGCGGTCTCGCCCTGACCGTCCTGAGCGAGCAATCGCCCCTCGCTCCGCTGGCCATCATGGCCGTGATCGCGCTCTACCTGCCGGTGCTGTGGCCCATCGTGCGCTCCGGCGGCCCACGGCCGCTGGACCCGGCGAGCTTGGTGCGGGAGCGGGAAGAGAGTCTTTGATCGGGTTAAGGACTGCGCGGGATTAGTTCAAGCTTGCGTAGGGCGGATAAGCGCAGCGCATCCGCCGTTCGTGCCTACGTTTTGTGAAGCCGGTCGAGGCCTGTTGATCCGACTCCGGTGCGGCAAAGCAAACACGGCGGGCGCGCCGTCCGGCACGCCGCCTCAGGGCTTCTTCGGCGGCGCCTCCTCCACCGTGCGCCAACGGAAGTTGTCGTTGTCGGCCGGAATCCACTGCAGACACCAGGGATTGATGCACTCCTGCCCGTCGGTTCCGGGCGCGATCGCGAGGAAACTTTCCTCGTCGTAATGCTGCACCTCGGACCGCTGCCAGGTCATGCAGAACTTGCAGCGGATTTCCCCGAAGCCCTTCTTCATCGCCCCTCCCCGTCCGAGGCCGCCGTCAGCCCGCCAGC
>Ga0182792_1000998_pt1 | contig 24488 bp, 22 predicted proteins | sample Passage237B_FD_130497 | JGI IMG/M metagenome (GOLD analysis project Ga0182792, IMG submission 130497) | Cellulose adapted compost microbial communities from Newby Island Compost Facility, Milpitas, CA, USA - Passage2 37B (version 2) (version 2) ...
CCACGCCGGCCGGGCGCCGGATCGACACCGACACCGACTTCGTCACCGCGCTGCTGGAAGAGAAGCACGTCGCCACCGTGCAGGGCGCCGCCTACGGCATGAGTCCCTACTTCCGCATCTCGTATGCCACCGACATCGCGAGCCTGCGCGAGGGCTGCCGGCGCATCCAGGAATTCTGCGAAGATCTCAAGTAGCGGCGACGGCGTCGCCGACACGCGTCAGTGCGCGAGCGCCTGGTTCGACATCTGCTTGACCGAGGCGACCTGGCTGCGAAGGCTCATCTTGCGCGCACACAAGGGCCAGTGCCAGGGCTCCTCGAGATCGAAGATCATGAACTTCGCGAGATCGGCCGCGCGATCGTAGTCGTGCGCGAGCTCCGATGCTTCCTTCGGCGAAAGCTGCGTGCCGTCGCGCTTGAGCTGGTAGCTCATCACCGTGCGCACGCTGAACTGCAGGCGACCATGGTAGGCGCCTCGGCCCCCATAGATGCGCCGCTCGGACGGTCCCCATCCGCCGCTCTCGCAAAGCGAGAGCTGACGGATGATCTCGTCCTTTCGTTCATCGATCTCCTGCTGGGCCAGATCGACGGCCGGTGCGAAAGACGCGGTCTCCGGTGGCTTCCCACCGAAGACGTTCTGGCATCCTGATACCAGGAGCGCGGCGGCCACGAAGGCGGCGGCGCTTGAGGCGGAGCGCTTTGCAGTCACGACAATTTCTTGTTTCCACGATTTTTGTCGTGAGTAAACCCTGCAAACGCAAATATCCGCACTACACACAAGGCGATTTGCATGCGAACAGCAGGCGAACTTGCAGAGAAGAATTGTTTTATTCCGGTAAGTTAAGGAGTGCTTCCAAGACGTGCACAGGGGCCGCAGAGAATTCAGAATTTTTCAACGCAGCCGAAATGATCTGCGGTGAACGCTTGGAGATTCCGCCTCTCATGCTTGTCATGAGGAGCCGGTGCATGCCGCTCGCCAAGCTCCTTTCCAATCCAATTGCAATTGAATGACCACTACAACCTTGTGCAACAGATCGCGCACGAAACGCTGAACCGCGCCATCATTCGGCTCTGCGATCAGGCTGCGGATCCGGTAGGTCGGATTGCATTGCAGCTCGTCGACGAGCACGTAGCCGAGCTGCCGGCCGTCCGCGAGCTCGACCGCATTCCGGTCCGGCAGCACGCGCCGGGCGCCGACGGCCTCGAAGCCGATCCTCCTGACGGCGGCCGCCGCCATGATCGGTGCGGCCTTCATCCTCACCGATCCGATCTTCCAGGGCCTCGCGATCTCGATGGTTTTCGGCCTGGCCTCCTCGACCGCGCTCGCCGTGCTGGTGATCCCCGCGATGTCCGGCTGCGCGACGACGGCAGGCCCGCCACGCCGGCCTGACCCGGTTCAGGCCGGCGCGACCACGCGGCCGTCCGGCGCCACGACGCTGACGGTGAACGGGATGCCCGCCTTCACGCTCTGCGAGACGGTGCAGAAGTCCTGGAACTGCGCGAGCGCCCGGTCGAGATGCGTCAGCAATTCGGGCGAGACGCCCAGCTTCATCGTGACCTTGATGCCGGTGACGCGCAGGCGGTTCTTCTCGTTGCGGCCAACCTCGCACACCGCCGTGGCGGAGATCTGGCCGGGGTCCTCCTTGAACTTGCCGATGGCGAACAGGAGGCTCGCGGAGAGGCAGTTGGCGACGGCGGCGGCCAGCAGCTGGGTTGGCGACGGTCCCGCGCTCTCGCCCAGCGGCGGCGGCTCGTCGGCGATTCCCGAAGGCAGCCCCGGCCCGTAGTCGACCAGGAACCGATACCTGTCCTGGCGCGTGATCGTGACGGTGACCGTGTCGCTCATGTCTCTCCTCCTCATGCTCCGGCAGCATGGGAACATTGCCGCAGGAGACCTTGATTCCCGTCAAGGCGGTGCAACCTCTCATGGAGTATCGCCGTCGAACCATTCGCCGGCTTCTGGAAGCGCACGCCCATGACCGACCGCCTGATCATCGCCTGTCCCGCCTGCAACACCCTGAACCGTGCGCCGCGCGAAAGGCTCGCCGCCGGCAGTGGCGGCAAGTGCGGCAGCTGCGGCGCGCCGCTGTTCGAAGGCCATCCGGTGGCCCTCGATGGCCGCACCTTCGAGGCGCATGCCGGCAAGAGCGACATCCCCCTGCTGGTCGACTTCTGGGCGCCGTGGTGCGGCCCCTGCAAGGCGATGGCGCCGCAGTTCGAGCGCGCCGCCCAGCGGCTCGAGCCGTCGGTGCGGCTGGCCAAGGGCAACACTGACCAGGAAACCGATCTCGCGGCGCGCTACCGCATCCAGGGCATCCCGACCGTCGTGCTGATCCAGCACGGCCGCGAGATCGCCCGCCACTCCGGCGTGATGGATGCCGGCCGCATCGAGAGCTGGGTCCGCCAGTCGCTGAACTAGGCACGGCGGCTACGCCGCCGGATGGACCTTCATCCAGTGGCGCGCGATCTCCTCGCGGGTGGCTACCCAGACCTTGGACTTCGACGCCACGTAGTCGAGGAAGCGCGCCAGGGTGGCGGCGCGGCTCGGCCGCCCGACCAGGCGGCAGTGCAGGCCGATCGACATCATCTTCGGCGCCCGCGCGCCCTCGGCGTAGAGCACGTCGAAGCTGTCCTTCATCGCTTGCAGCCAGCCGTCGCCCGCCGTGTAGCCCGGCGCCACGCCGAACTTCATGTCGTTGACCTCGAGCGTGTAGGGGATGATGAGATGCGGCGTGCCGTCGACCCGCACCCAGTAGGGCAGGTCGTCGTTGTAGGAATCGCTCGAATAGAGGAAGCCGCCGTGCCTGATCACGGCGGACAGGGTGTGCATGCCGAACCGGCCGGTGTACCAGCCGACCGGCGGCTTGCCGGCGCTGTCGGTGATGGCCTTCACCGCCTTGGCCATGTGGTCGAGCTCCTGCTCGAGCGTGAAGTCCTTGTAGTTGATCCAGCGGTAGCCGTGGCTCGCCACCTCGTGCCCGGCCTCGGCCATCGCCTTGCCGGCGGCCGGATTCAGCTCCAGCGCGCGGCCGACCGCCCACGACGTGAAGCGCATGTTTCGTTCGGCGAACAGGCGCATGATGCGCCAGAAACCGGCGCGGCTGCCGTACTCGTACATCGATTCGGTCGACAGGTCGCGTGCGCCCACGAAAGGCGTGCCGCCCGGCGTCTCGGTCAGGAACACTTCCGAGGCGGCGTCGCCGTTCAGGATCGTGTTCTCGCCGCCTTCCTCGTAGTTCAGCACGAAGCTCACCGCGATGCGCGCCTCGCCGGGCCACTGCGGATCGGGCGTGTCGGGTCCGTAGCCGACCAGGTTGCGCTCGAGGTGATTGTGCATGCAGGGCCTCCCGATTGAAGCACGACTATGGGGCCGCTATAGCTCGGCCAACAAGTGGGAGAGAATGCATGAGCGGTGCCAACGCCGTTCGCGAGGATCGCCTGTGGCAGCGCCACGCCGACATGGCCCGGCTGGGCGGCACCCCCAAGGGCGGCGTCAATCGCCAGGCGCTGTCGCCCGAGGATGCGGCGGCGCGCAACCTGCTCGCTTCCTGGGCAAGCGCGCGCGGCTTCGAGATCTTCACCGACGCCATCGGCAACCTGTTCGTCCGCCGCGAGGGCAGCGATCCGCAGGCGACGCCGGTGATGAGCGGCTCGCACATGGACAGCCAGCCGACTGGCGGCCGCTTCGACGGCATGTACGGCGTGCTGGCGGCCTTCGAGGCGCTGGAGGCGCTGGAGGATGCCGGCGGCAAGACGAAGCGGCCGGTGATCGCCGTCGCCTGGACCAACGAGGAGGGCTCGCGCTTCCAGCCCGGCGCCATGGGCTCCGCGGTCTTCGCCGGCCGCTATGCGCTGGGCGACATGCTGGCCGCGAAGGACTGGGAGGGCGTATCGCTGAAGGATGCGCTGGCGGCGACCCTGCAGGCCGCGCCGGCGCCGCTGCGGGACGGCGCGCCGGGCTTTCCCATCGCCGCCTATGTCGAGGCCCATATCGAACAGGGCCCGCGGCTGGAGAACGAACGCAAGACGATCGGCGTGGTCACCGGCATCCAGGGCAGCCGGCGCTACATCGTGCAGGTCGCGGGCGAGGAGGCCCACGCCGGCACGACGCCGCGCGCCGCCCGCAAGGACGCCTTCGCCGCCGCGACGCGCATCGCCGCCGCGATGTATGCCGCCACGACCGACGCCGACGACACGCTGCGCTTCACGATCGGCCGCGTCGAGGTCCATCCCGGCTCGCCCAACACCGTGCCGGGCAGAGCGGGCTTCACCATCGACATGCGCCATCCCTCGGACGCCGTGCTGGAGGGGCACGAGAAGAAGCTGCACGACATCGTCGCGCGCGAGGCGGCGCCCTGCACCGCCGCCATCGAGCGCGTCACCCACGTGGCGCCGACCGACTTCGATCCCGCGGTGATCGGCCTGGTGCGCGCCAAGGCCGGCGCGCTCGGCCTGACCAGCATGGACATGCCGTCGGGCGCCGGGCACGACGCCATGCACATCGCCACGCTCTGCCCCGCCGGCATGATCTTCGTGCCCTGCGAACGCGGCATCAGCCACAACGAGATCGAGAACGCCTCCCCCTCCGACCTCGCCGCCGGCACGCGCGTGCTGGTCGCGGTGCTGGAGGAGCTGGCCAATCGATGATGCTTCCTGTCGCCTGCGGCGCTCCGCTCAGGGCGACGGTATCTTTGAGGACACAATGCCCAAGAAAATCGACTCCGACCTCGTCGCCATCCTGTCGGATCTGATCGCGCTGCCGAGCCCCTACCCGCCCGGCACTTCGGTCGAGATCTGCGCCTATGCGGCGAAGCGCCTGAAGAAGGCGGGCTACAAGGTCGAGATCGCCAGCAAGACGAAGGGCGTCGACAACGTCGTCGCCCGCCGCAAGGGAAAAGGCAAAGGACCGGTCGTCGCCTTCAACGCCCATGTCGACACAGTGGGCGTGGGCGAGCGCGCCAACTGGAAGAGCGATCCCTTCGAGGCGCTGGTGAAGGGCGGGCTGGTCTACGGGCTGGGCGCCGGCAACTGCAAGGGCAGCATGGCCGTGCAGCTCTGGCTGGCCGAGGAGATCGCCCGCCGCGGCGGCCCGCAGACGGGCGAGCTGGTCTTCACCTTCGTGGCCGATGAGGAGAATCTCGGCCCCGACGGCATGGCGTTCCTGCGCAAGAGCGGCAAGGTGCGGCCCGATGCGCTGATCCTGGGCGCGCAGACCGAGAACAACCTGATCGTCGCCGAGCGCGGCGTGATGTGGGCCCGCCTCACGACCCGCGGCAAGGCCGCCCATGCCGGCAATCCAGCCGGCGGCGACAACGCCATCCTGCGCATGATGCGCTTGGTCGGCGCGCTGCAGGCGCACTACGACAAGGTGCTGCCCAGGCGCGTCAGCGGCGCCATGAAGTCGACGGTCAATGTCGGCATGTTCCATGGCGGCCACAACACCAACGTCGTGCCCTCGGCCTGCACGGTCGAGATCGACCGCCGCCTGCTGCCCGACGAGAAGGTCAGGGACGCCTTCCGCGAGCTGAAGGCCGTGATCGACAATGTGGGCGAGCCGCGCAGCCAGTACGCGGTCGAGTTCCTGACCGGCACCAACGGCTTCTTCGCGCCGGAGAACGGCGCGGCGGTCGCGGCCTTCGAGGCGGCAGTGAAGGCGCAGACGCGGCGCAAGGTGAAATTCCTGAACGCCACCGGCGTCAGCGACGGCCGCTACTACGCCGACGACGGCATCGAGATCATCAATTTCGGGCCGGGCTCGGGCGCGCAGGGCCATGCCGCCAACGAATCGGTGCCGATCGCGCAGATGGTCGAGGCGGCGAAGATCCAGCTCGACGTCGTGGAGCGGCTGACGGGCATCGCGTCCGCGACGCGATGACGTGCTTTGACTCAGCGGGCGTGAATCGTCGCCGAGAATCCAGTTGGAGCCTGCCTCCGACCGGCGCTAGGCTCCACCGTTCGCAAAGGCGCCACGGGGGAGCAGGTCCATGACGACGGTTGCGCGTTCTGCCGGCGGAGTCCGTCGGGCGTCGGCACTGCGGCTCGCCGCAGCCGCCTTCTGCCTCGCCGCCCTGCCGATCGCGGACGCCGCCGCGCATGTCCGCACGCCGGATTACAGCCGTCTCGATCGCAAGCCCCAGGACAGCGTGCCGAAGCCCGACTCTCTCAGCGGCTTCGCGCACCGGCCGCCGCCGAAGGATGCCCCGGCAGCGTCCGGCGAGTCCTGCACCTTTACCCGCGGCGCGAGCCCGTCCTCCACGGCCGTCCTGCCGGCCGGACCCGTGCTCGGCGCGCCGCCCATCGCCGAGGTGGGGCTGCACGAGGTGGCGGCGACGGATGCGGCCAGCCGGGAGATGCTCTCCCTGCTCGACTCCCTCCCCGACGCTGCGGAGACCGTGCGCGTCGCGCTGGGCACCGCGCCCGACGGGGCGCCCTGTCCGCTCGCCGTCTCCGTCACGGCGGAGGACGGCCTGCCCCGGACCTTCTGGCGCTATGCGCCAGAGGACGAGCCGGCGGGCTGGTTCGACGAGGGCGGCAGACGGCTGGGCGGCCCCGCCCTGGCGCCGCCGCGCCCGGGCGCCCGCCAGTCATCGCCCTTCGGCCCGCGCCGCTACTACGGGCGCCTGTCGGGCGGCGGCTTCCACAACGGCATCGACTACGAATCGCGCATCGGACAGCCCATCCTCGCGGCGGCCGACGGCGTCGTCGAGCTGCGCGGCACGCACTTCGAGTACGGCCTCACCGTGAAGATCCGCCACGCCGCGCAGTTCACGACGCTCTATGCCCACATGTCGCGCTTCGCCACGGACATCGCCGTGGGCAGCCGCGTGCGCCAGGGGCAGGTCATCGGCTATGTCGGCATGACCGGCCGCTCGACCGGCGCGCACCTGCACTTCTCGACCATCGTCAACGGCACCTTCACCGATCCCGCGCCGTACCTGTCCGACCGCGGCAAGCGCGCGCTGAAGCCGCGCGCCCTGGCCGGCTTCCGCCAGTGGCAGGAGGAGGTGCGATCTGCCGTGGAGGAAGTGCGCGGCCGCCAGCGTCCCGCCGGCCCGATCCAGGACGCCGACTGGACGAGCCGGATCTGATCGGCGCCCGGGAGCGCCGAGGGGGGAAGACCAGCATGCCGATCTACGAACGCGGTGACGTCCGCATCCACTACGAGGAGAGCGGCGCCGGCTTCCCGCTGCTGGTCATTCCGGGCGGCGGCCTGAACTCGACGATCGCCGGCCTGGACACCACCCATCCCTTCAACGCGATGAAGGAGCTGTCGCAGGACGGCTTCCGCTGCATCGCCGCCGACCTGCGCAACGCCAAGGACGGCCAGTCGTCGGGGCCGCTCGAGCCCGGCCGGCCGTGGGACGCCTACACCGACGACCATATCGGCCTGATGGACCATCTCGGCATCGACTGCTTCCTGGTGCTGGGCTACTGCATCGGCGGCCCGTTCATCTGGAACCTGATCAAGCGTGCGCCGCAGCGCGTCGTCGCCGGCGTGCTGACGCAGCCCAGCGGCCACCGCGCCGAGCTGCCCGACCAGTTCTACCAGAACAACATGAACGGCTGGGCGCCGGCCCTGGTGCAGCGCCGGCCCGAGATCACGATGGACCAGGCGAGCACCTTCCTGGCCAGCATGTATCGCGCCAACGCCGACTTCGTGTTCACCGTGACGCGCGACTTCGTGCGCGCCTGCCGGACGCCGGTCCTGATCCTGCCCGACGACATCCCGCCCCATCCCTACGCCGTGGCGATGGAGGCCGCGATGCTGGCGCCCGACGCGCAGGTCAGCCTCTATCCGTGGAAGGACGTTCCCGAGCGCATTCCGCTGGCGCTGCGCCACATCAGGATGTTCCTGAAGGCCAACCGGCCGTAGCGAAGGCGAGAAAGATTGGTGTCGGATCGACGATGGATAGAACAGCACCTCATTCACCATATCAGGTATCCGGTTCTGTTCAATAACAAAAGTTCTTTCTTCCGATAACTGGCAAGGGAACGCTCTCTCGCCTGCCGGCGACTTTTTGCGCTCCGTATAGGGGCCAGAAATTGCGCTGCAATCGAGCTCACATACTACATTTATAGTAGCAGATTTTCGGCGAGCTCGCAGCACGCTACTGCGCCCGCGCCCGCCAGAGGCGGATCGTGGCCAGGGAGGCCTGGGTGTAGCCGGGAGGGTCCGACTCGCCGCCGAACGGTGCCCTGGAGGTGATCGTGTTCGTCGTCAGGAGTCCGCCGACGAAGGGCGGCGGCAGATCCTCCAGTACGAGCTGGCAGCGCACGGGGAAGAGGCCGGGCTCGGGGACGTCGATCCGCAATGCCAGGCACTCGCCCCGTCCCCGGAAGGCGATCGAGCCGAGCCGGATCTCGGCGTAGAAGTTCCGCCGGGCCGGCTCGCCGGTCGGCCCGAAGCAGCCGCGAAGCTCGGCCACGCGCGCTGCCTGCGCCTCGACGATCCTGCCGTCCTCGGGGCGCGACCGGACGCTCCAGAGCGAGAAGAAGCGCTCGGCGTCCATCGGGAACGGCGCGAAGCCCGTCGTCGCGGCGGCGCACCCGTCGGCGGTTGGCGCCCGCGGCTCGCGGATGCTGCGCAGGACGTAGATCTCCTCGAGCGGCGAGTCGGCCGCCGGCATGGACAAGGGGCAGATCACGCCGGCCAGCAAGAGCGCGGCGATCAGGACGGCCCTGCCCGTCATCTCGGCAGCCAGCCGATGCCGCGCGCCTGCAGGCTGTGGATGTAGAGGCGGTCGGCCGTCTCGGTCGCGCCGGTCGTATCGGGATAGGCGCCGTTCGGGTCCTGCAGATCGTCGACGACGCCACCGCTCCCATCGAAGGCGAAGACGTGTCCGTAGGGCTCGCCCAGGGGCAGCAGGCGCCGCGGCAGGCGCAGAAGGATCTTCCGCAGGAAAGGCTTCTGCGCCAGCCCGTCCGCGGCGGGGTTGCGCGGCTTGAACAGCCCGACCCAGAACCGGCCGCCGCGCCCGCGCGTCACGTTGTCTGGATAGCCCGGCAGGTTGTCGAGCAGCACGCGCGCCTGCGGCCCGCCGGCCTGCACGTCGAGGTCGCGCGCGCGGCTGTCGATCCGCCAGATCCGGTAGCGGCCGGTCTCACTGACGAACAGTGTCGCGCCGTCGGGCGACAGGGCGATACCGTTGGCAAACGACAGGCCACGCGCCACGACACGGGTCTCTCCCGTGCGCGGATCGTAGGCCAGCACGCGGCCGGTCGCGGACTGCTCCAGGATGTCGAGCACGCTCGCCTCGTAGGTGCCGCCCCATTCAGCCGGCGCGAAGCGCATCGAGGCGTCGGTGAAGTAGATCGTTCCGTCCGGCGCCACGGCCGCCGAGTTGGCATAGCGGACCGGATCGCCGGCGGCGACCCGGTCGACCAGCAGCGTCACCCGCCCGTCCGGCGCAATGGCGAGCAGTCCCTTCATGGGATCGGCGGCGACCATCCGGCCGGCCGCGTCGAAGTCGAAGCCGAGCACGCGGCCGCCGGTACGGGCGAACACGGCCTGCCGCCCGCCATCAGGATCCATGCGCAGCAGGTCGCCGCTTTCCATCGCCGCGTAGAGCCTGCCGTCCGGCCCGATCGCGATGTGCTCCGGACCGACCTCGCCCCCGGTGCCGATCAGGCGCAGGCCGGCCAGCCGCGTGTTGGGCGCGAAGGCGCCGGTGAAGCCGGGCGGCGTCGGCGCCGGCCATGACACGGGATCGATGGGCACCGGCCAGAAGCACAGCCAGGCGGCCAGGCCCACGAACAGAATGCCCGCGACCAGAATGCCCGCGCCGGCCACGGCCCTGCGGACGATAGAAAGGCTCACGCGATCACCGATGCCGCTATTGCGCGAGATAACCGCCGTCGATCACCAGCTCGGCGCCGGTGACGAAGCTCGCCTCGTCGGAGGCGAGGAACAGGCAGCCATAGGCGACCTCGATGGGCTTGCCGCCGCGCTTCATCGGGGTCGACGCGATGACGGTGGCATTGAGATCGGCCGCCTGCGCATCGGTCAGGGCGGTATGGATGAAGCCGGGATGGACCGAGTTGACGCGGATCCCGTCGGCGACATAGGTCATCGCCGCGTTCTTCGACATGTTGCGCACCGCGCCCTTGGCGGCATGGTAGCCGTGCGCGCCGGCCACGGCGGCGCTGCCCCAGATCGACGAGATGTTGACGATCGAACCCGACCTCTGCGCGCGCATGGCCCGGATGGCTTCGCGCATGCCGAGGAAGACGCCGGTCTGGTCGACCGCGATCATCCTCGTCCAGGCCGCCATCGTGAGGTCGTGCAGCGGCTCATAGGCGATGATCCCGGCGTTGTTGACCAGCACGTCGAGACGTCCGTGCCGGTGCACGATCGACCCGACGACCGCCGCCCAGTCCGCCTCGCTGGTGACGTCGTGCCGGACGCCTTCGATGCCGCTGGAATAGGCCTGCTTCGGCGCCGCGACGTCGCTGGCCACGACGATCGCGCCCTCCTTGACGAAGAGTTCCGAGACGGCGCGACCGATGCCGCTCGCCGCGCCGGTCACCAGCGCCACCTTGCCGTGAAGTCTCATGGTCTACCCTCCCGTTCGCACGGGAAGGTTGCGGCCACGGCCGCACGGCCGCGAGTTAATCCTCGTTAAGGGCGGCCCCACCAACTCCGGGCGGCCGCGGTCGGGCCGGCCCCCATCAGGCCAGGGTGCCGAGCAGCGCCTGCGCCGCGAAGACCTCGCTGGCCGGGCCGGCTTCCGTGAACTTGGCGCAGGTGCGCTCCAGCACGCCACGGGCCTGCTTCCGGCGCCCCTCTGCCGCGAGGCTGCGCGCCAAGTCGCGGGCCGCCCGCAGCTCGAAGTTCAACGCGCCGAGCGCGTCGGCATCGGCCAGCGCCTGCGCGAAGCAAGCCTGCGCCGCCGCGCCATCGCCGTTCGCCGCCTCGATCAGCCCGCCGATGCGCACGAGCTCGGGGCCGCACCAGCGTTCGCGATACTGCGCGAGCCGCGCCTCGGCGTCGTCGAGCCGGGCGCGTGCCGCTGGGAGCTGGCCGTCGGCCACGAGCGCCTCGGCCAGCATGCCGAGATACATCGGCGCGCGGGTGACGAAGCCGGTCTCGAGCAGGCCGTCGAGGCTCTCGCCCATCTCCGCGATCGCGGCCCTCTCGCCGCGGGCCTGGCGCAGCGCCGCCGCGAAGAAGCGCGTGATGCCGCGCCACACCGCCGTGTTGCGGATCGCAAGGTTCCGCTGCAGGGCCGCGACCCCCGCCTCGGCGCGATCGAGGTTGCCCGTCCACAGGGCCAGCGGCACGCCGGCGAACACCAGGGCATTGGAATGTGAGACGGCATGGTCGACCGCGCGCGCCGCGTCCACCGCCTGGGCGGCGGCCGCGAGCGCCGACTCGCTGCGGCCGCCCAGCCAGCGCGTGAAGGCAAGCGAGCTTCGGATGATGCAGTAGCGGTCGATCGAGAAGCGCGTGAGGCGCGGACGCTTCTCGATGCGGTTGAAGCGGCGCGCGAGCTGCTCCAGCAAGGCGTTGCCCGCCTGCAGCTCGCCGACATAGGCGCGCGCCAGGCCGAGCAGGCGCTGGCCGTCCGGCAGCACCGACCAGTCCTCCGCCCGCTCGGCCATGGCCTCGAATTCGAGCAGGTGGCCGATCGCGGCCGGGCATCGTCCGGTGAAGGTCTCGTAGATGGCGAGCCCCCACAGGGTGCGGAGCTGGTACTCGGTATCGCCGGCCTCGCGCGCCAGGCGCAGGCAGTCGAGCCAGGGCGTCTCGGTCGCGGGAAGCCGGGATTGCGACCAAGTCAGCGTCCAGCAGTGCCGGTGGGCCAGCCGCGTCCTGAGCGCGGCGTCGCAGCCCGCCAGCCCGTCGGCGACGTGCAGCGCCTCGCGGACACGCGCGCCGCACTCGTCGACCAGGCTGAGGGCCTCCCACAGGGGAATGGCGGCGGCGGCCAGCCGGACACCCAGCAGCCTGTCGCCCCCGTGGCCGAAGGCCCAGGCGAGCGCGCGGCGCAGATCGTCCACCCGCCGGCCGTGATGGGCGATCCAGTCGTCGGCGACGCGCCAGCGCCACTCTTCCTCGGCGCGCTCCAGGACCGCCAGGATGTGCCGGGCATGCAGGGCATGCGCCGCCTCGCGCTCGCCCTCGGCGTCGAGCCGCGCCAGCGCATAACTGCGGCTGCTTTCGAACAGCCGGTAGCGGCGCGAGCCCGGAGACATGTCGGCCAGCACGAACGATCGCGCGACCAGGTTCTCGATGCCGGCGACGACCTCGGCCGGATCGAGACCGACCGGTCCAAGGACGGCGATGATGTCGTCCAGCGCGAAGTCGCGCGCGAAGACCGCGGCGAACCGCAGGATGCGGGCCTCGGCTTCCGGCAGCAGGCGGTAGCTCCAGTCGAGCGTGGCCTGCAGCGTGCGCTGGCGCGCCGGCGTCGCGGGATCGTCGCGCTTAAGCAGCTCGAAGCGGTCGTCGAGCCGGGCGAGCAGCTCGGCCGGGCCGATCGTGTCGAGGCGCGATGCGGCGAGCTCGATCGCCAGCGGCAGCCCGTCGAGCTGCCGGCAGATCCGCGACACGATGGCGGCATTGTCGCCGTCGGCCAGGGAGAAGGCCAACCGTGCCGGGACCCGCGCGACGAACAGGGCCACCGCGGCATGGCGCAACGCCTCGTCGGGCGAGCGTTCCGCCGCGGCGTCGGGGCAGGCCAGCGGCGACAGCCGGCAGACCTGTTCCGGCCGGGCGCGCAGCGGCTCGCGGCTGGTCGCGAGCAGGGTCGACCGGCCGAGTCCCGACACGAGGCCTGGCCCGGGGCCCGACACAAGCGCCTCGGCGGCGGCCGCCACCGCCGCCGACAGATGCTCGCAATTGTCGAGGATCAGCAGCCGCGACGCCGCGCGCAGATGGCCGGCGATGCCGGCCAGCAGGTCGTCGAGATCGAGGCGCACGCCCAGCGCGGCGGCGATCGCCGGCACCACGAGCTGCGGATCGTCGACCGCGGACAGATCGACGAAGCAGGCCGGCGCCGCGTGGTGGCCGGACAGCCGCTCCGCCGCCGCCAGCGCGACCGTGGTCTTGCCGATGCCGCCCGCGCCGACGACGGTGACCAGGGGATGCCGCGACAGCGCCTCGACGACGGCGGCGATCTCCCCGTCGCGGCCGATGACCTCCGCCGGCGGGCCGAAGGCGTTCGCGCCCGCCGCCAGCAGGCGGCGGGCCGCGGCGCCGGCGCGCCCTTCGACCGTCACCGGCAGCGTGAAGCAGTAGCCGCGCCCGGGGATGTTCAGGATGCAGCGCGGATCCTCGGCGGCGGCGCGCAGCACCTTGCGCAGCGCCGTCACATGGACCTTGAGGTTGCTCTCGTGGACGAAGAGGTTGGGCCACACATAGGCGTCGAGCTCGGCCCGGGTGACCAGCTCGCCGGCGCGCTGGACCAGCAGCGACAGGATGTCGAACGCCCGGCTGCCGATCCGCACGGGCCGGCCGGCGCACAGCAGCGCCTTGCGGTCCGGCAGCAGGCAGAAGGCGCCGAAAGCGTAGGACCGCTCGCCCGGACGCGGCCGCCATCCGACCTCCTCCGGCGCCGCGATGCCGGCGGCGGCGAGGTCGCCGGCCGGCGACCGCTTGCGTCCTCGATCCACGGATGGGCTGCGGCGCATCTGTTTCCGCCAATGCTCCTGGAACGCCCGGCGACACGCACTGGCAGGTCCGCTGGCAGGCCCTCGGGCAGGTCCTCGCGCGCCGGGGGCGATTGTGTGGTGGGGCGGCCGGAATCGCAACCAGCGGCGCTCGACCGCAGCGCCGCCCGATCGCAACGAGCGCACGGCCAGAAGATCGCCGGAGGCTCGGCGTGGACCGAGCGCCAGCCGCCTCAGGCAGCTTCCTTGTGGCGTGTCGGCCGGATCAAGACCTCGGCCGAGATGCCAAGCTTCTCGTGGAGTTGCCGGATCATCTCGATCGACAGGCCGCGCTTGCGGTTCAGCACCTCGGCAACACGGTTGCCGGCGCCGATCATGGGTTTGAGATCCTTTCGCGACAGACCCTGCTGCTCCATGCGAAACAGAATCGCCTCGATAGGGTCGGGCGGGTCCATCAGATAGTGCTTCGCCTCATACGCCTCGATCAACGTTGCCAGTATGTCGAGCCGGTCGCCTCTCGGCGTGCCGCTCTTGGCGCCTCACAGGCGTTCGACCTCGGCCAGCGCCGCCTCGTAGTCCTTCCGGGTGCGGATCGGCTTCAGCTCACTCGCCATGCTCAACCTTCGTCACGTCGATCCTGTCGTATGCCTTGTGTGTCCCGATCCATCTTATCCGGACGATGCCTTTCTCGAAGTCCACCGATACGACAAGGCGATAGTCATTGCCCTTGATCTCGAAGACGATCCGCTCGGCGCTGACGATGCTTGCCGTCGCATAGAGCCTCTTCACATCAGCGGAGCTTTTCCAGACCGCCTTGCTGACTTCGTCGTTCCCCTAAGCCGAAAACGAGAAGCATGATGAAATGTATCCCTGCGCTCACAGGAGTCCTCACGGAACCTTCAAGCTTCCATTCCGCCATTCCTGAAGAACCATCTTCGCGTTGAATTCGATCATGCTCCGCGGCCCCGACGCAAGTTTCTCAAGAACGGCATTAGCAAGCTCTTCTCGCAATGGCAGGAGGTGTGTAGCCGCTCCCAGCTTTACCCACTCATTTGGATGATCCAACAACTCGACCAAAACCGATTCGCCTCGATCGACGTGTCGCCGCAATTCCGCGAGGACCGCCAGCATCCGATCAAAGGCCGCATTTCCTTTCCTGAAGTTGCCATTCTCCGTGCAACGACCATGTTCCACGGTTTCAGCGACATATCGGTCCCTTGAGGACATCATGGCTCGCTCCAAATTCCAATCAATAACCAAGAATACGGCGGATCTGGGTCATTCCAAAATCATACTGCTCCTCAAAAGATTTGCCTCTTAACCAACTACGTACAGTATTGGTCCCCGAGAAAAGTTGCTTCGACGAATAGAACCCGCTTATCTTTCTATGCGCATCGATCGGGAGCGCTACGATATTTTCAATGCTTTGTATTCTCTGTTGGCCGAACTGTATCGCCTGCGACTGCTCCACGATGTGATGCCATTGCATGTCCTTCGGGGCCTTTCCGATATGTCCCAACAGCTGAGATTTCGACTCGAATACCCGCCTAAAGAGGTCGGCTCCTTCGCGAGCAGTGGCCCTGGCCGCTGCAGTGGCCCTTGTGCTCAGGCCGAACGTCGCTGTGCCAAGCGCAGCATCCAAGAGTGCTGCGACCTCATAGACTCCAGCGCCTAGATAGTTGCCCGCATCCAGTTGTTGTTGAGCCAGTTTCTGGTAATGCGCGCCTGGAACAATTGTGTCGATGCTGCTCTGCACGAGATTTTGTGCCCAGGATTGTTCAGCGGGAACTGACGCGTCGGGAGAATATCGGTTCGCAGCTAGGGATGACGGTGTCGATGGCGTACGGATCGAAACGAGCCGCCGCCTGGCATCTGCCTCCCTGAGTTGTCGAATGACTTCGCCGAGGCGAGTGGACTCTTGCTGGGCTCCATGCGTTGCCCTCAGGCCATCAGCGAGAGACACCGTCCGTGATGAACCAAGAGGTGCGGACGATGCTGGCTGCTGTGTTGGCGCATGGTGCAAAGGCGAGAACGGCTTCGGTCCGGACCGAGCGCCGGCGTCACCCATCGTTTCGCGGATAGCGGTGGCGACGGCCAACGGCCTCACCGACGGCGTCGATGGCTCACTTGCCGGTTCCCATAAACTCGGGGCAACCAATGACGACGGACCTCGCACAACTTGGGTATGCAGCCCGCCGTACACCGTAGGCCAAGGGCTCAACGGCACTTCTGCAGTTGCCGGTCGAGAATTCATGCCCTGAACGGTGGCAGTGGGACCTCGGCTGCTTATGACGGCCGGCATTGGAGGCAGGCCGGAGGTCTGCCACTGTTGTGAACCGCCTGGAGGGAGGGCAGGCGTGGGGCTGATCGAGAGGCGATGCCCTCCAGCCGGTGCTATCGAGGTCAACGACGGTGGCGGTATAGCTGCCGCCGCGTAGAGCCACTCGGGAAACTGCGGCAGTTCCGGTGCGCGTGGCTCGTCGTGGGCGTCTGACGGTGGATCGAGCGTGTCCAAGGACCACGTTGTATCCTGCTGATCGACGTCATCCTCATCCGGATGGAAACCCGGAACGCTGTCCGGCGGTCGAACATTGAAGCCGGGGACAACATCCTCTGAATCGATCCGGAACCCGGCCAAACCCGGGATCACGGCCGGCCCAATGCTGAATTCGCGCTCAGCTATGGGTAAGCCAGGCTCAGAAGGCTGAGCCGAGGGGCCTTCGGCGGCCGAGTGCGCTGGAACCGCGTCTCTATCGCTATCGATGGAGGAGCCCAGCAGACTGTCTTGGTATCTTGACCAAAAATCAGGCCAATACGATCGGAAGAAGAAGTCGAACACGGTCGGAACTCCGTTGGACGACGCAGGATGCCTGTCCAGACAGAGGGAGTTCCGCGAGGAACACTCGTTGCTTCTCCCACCTGCTGCTCATGGAGCCTGTGTCGATCGGCGGAGAATTCACGACGCAGAAGATGGACGCCTAACGTGGAATTGCCACCTTTCTCCATGCCAGGTTCAAGAGCGCTTCGGCCGGCCACCTTTGCGGTCTCGGGGCGCGCTGTTCCAGATTTCGAGCGCAACTTTCCGCGACAGGCCAAAGTGATCCATGGCCGCTTTCAGCAGCACATCACGCCCCGCCCTCTTTCGTTCCGCCCTCAGCGCTCTGCGATTCTCCTCAATCGACGCCAGCACCTCGGCTGCCGTAGGAGCGCGCGCAGCCGGCGATTTCCTGGGAGTCCGTACGACGGGGCGAACTGGCGCCGGCCAACACCGTCTGCAATCATCTGCTTGCAGCATGAGGCCCGCCCAGAAGGGATGGCTATTGAAGTAGAGAGTCTTGAGACCAAGGCACGCCTCGCCCCGATAGTCACGGAGGTGGCGGTCATTCCGTGGAGGAACCGGTCGAGATGATCCTGTTCCACCCTCGCGACCATGGATCGCCACGCGTCGAGCGCGCCATGCCCGGATCAATTCATGAGTTGCGGCGCTTGGGGAGATAGGCGGCTCGGCATGGCCAGGAGGCGGCACGCCCCAGGTCAACCGCCGAAGGCTGGCCAGTGTCCTTAGACCGTTGGCGCGAATCACCGCCTGGTCGCTGCGAGTCACGATCCAGACGAGTGCCTGCAGCACCGTCCACCACGGCGATGGTGCGCCATCCTCCATGAGCAGAACGCCCCTCTTCGTCGCACGTCACGCCGTCTCTTCCGCCGCGCGGCACGGCGCAGCGCATGCAGACGACAGCCTGGTCCTGACTCCACGCCTCAGCGAGAAAAACCAGCGGAATTCATGCGTGCCGCATTGCGCTTGAGCGACCGCTTAAAGGCGTCGTCGATACGGCCTTGCCATCCCGGACTGGTCATTCGGAAGGATACCAGCACCTCGCGTGACAGGCGGATGCTGATGCGTTCCTTTGGCGGCTATTGGCGGCCACGGCGCGCGATTCGCTTCAGCTTGGCCTTCAGCGGTCCCTGCAACGCATGCAACGGCTTGCCGGCCTTCATATCGGCGATCGTGAGTTCGCGAACCTCTCCCCTCTTGCTGGAGAGCGGCTTTGGCTTTGGCATAGCGTCCTCTTTCTCTGCTGTTTGCCTTTCGGAAGCTGACAACACGAATACCTTCTTCGCGCTCGGTGAAGCACAGGACGTGAAACCTAGCCCCAATTGCCCCGCGCCTCACGCCGTCTTCTGCGCCTTCAGCCCCAGCTTCTCGATCGTCTGCTCGCGCATGACGAACTTCTGGATCTTGCCGGTGATGGTCATCGGGAAGGCGTCGACGAACTCGATGTAGCGCGGGATCTTGTAGTGGGCGATCTCGCCCCGGCAGAAGTCGCGGATCTCTTCGGCCGTCGCGCTGCTGCCGTGATGCAGCTTGATCCAGGCGCAGATCTCCTCGCCGAAGCGCGGGTCGGGCACGCCGATCACCTGCACGTCCTGAATCTTGGGGTGGCGGTAGAGGAACTCCTCGATTTCGCGCGGATAGACGTTCTCGCCGCCGCGGATCACCATGTCCTTCAGCCGGCCGACGATGTTGACGTAGCCCTCGGCGTCCATGGTCGCGAGGTCGCCGGTATGCATCCAGCCGGCCTCGTCGATCGCCTCGGCGGTCTTCTCGGGATCGTTCCAGTAGCCCTTCATCACCGAGTAGCCGCGGGTGCAGAACTCGCCGGTCTCGCCGCGCGGCACGGCGCGGCCCTCGGCGTCGACGATCTTGATCTCGATGTGCGGCAGCACCTGACCCACCGTCGAGACGCGCTTCTCGACCGGATCGTCGGTGGCGCACTGCGTCGACACCGGCGAGGTCTCGGTCATGCCGTAGGCGATCGTGACCTCCCCCATGTTCATCTGGCTCTGCACCTTCTTCATCACCTCGATGGGACAGGGCGAGCCCGCCATGATCCCGGTGCGCAGGCTCTTCAGGTCGAACGTCGCGAACTCCGGATGGTCGAGCTGGGCGATGAACATGGTCGGCACACCGTACAACGCCGTACAGCGCTCCTCGGCCACGGCCTGCAGCGTGGCCAGCGGATCGAAGGTCTCGGCCGGATAGACCATGGTCGAGCCGTGGGTCAGGCAGCCCAGGTTGCCCATCACCATGCCGAAGCAGTGGTAGAGCGGCACGGGGATGCACAGCCGGTCGGCGGGCGTGAGCTTCAGCCCCTCGCCCACGAAGTAGCCGTTGTTCAGGATGTTGTGGTGGCTGAGCGTCGCACCCTTCGGATGCCCCGTGGTGCCCGAGGTGAACTGGATGTTGATGGCGTCGTCGAACTGCAGCGTCGGCGCAATCTCGGCCAGCTTCATCCGCTCGGCGTTGGAGCCGGCGCCTGCGACGTCGTCGAAGTTCAGCATGCCCGGCGTCTTCTCCGTGCCCAACCGCACGATGTGCCGCAGGTGCGGCAGCTTCGCCCCCTGCACGAGGTCGTCGACGATCTCGAGGTAGTTCGAGGTCTTGAGCGCCGGCGCCAGGACCAGCGCCTTGCACTCGACCTTGTTCATCGCGTACTCGAGCTCGGCCCGGCGGTAGGCCGGGTTGACGTTGACCAGCACCAGCCCCGCCTTGGCGGTGGCGAACTGCGTCAAGGTCCATTCGGCGTTGTTGGGCGACCAGATGCCGACGCGGTCGCCGCGCTCCAAGCCCAGCGACAGCAGCCCGGCCGCCAGATCGTCGACGCGCCGGCCCAGCTCGCCCCAGCTCCAGCGGATGCCCTGGTGGCGCACCACCAGCGCCTCGCGGTCGCGATGGGTCTCCACGGTGCGGTCGAAGAAGGCGCCGATGGTCTCGCCGATCAGCTTCCGGGTCGACACGCCGTGGTCGTATGAAATCTGCGTCATGGTTCTTCTGCCTCGATCGTTGCCGGCCTGTGGGTGATCGGCCCGCGTGGTCCAGGCCAAACAATTTCCTCCCGAGGACGAATTAATCTCGTTCCGGCGGCTCCCTGCAAGCGGATAGGGTCCGCGCCATGAAACTGGACTTCACCACCGTCGACGTCTTCACCGACCGCCGCTTCGGCGGCAACCCGCTGGCCGTCATTCCCGACGCCACGGGGCTCGCTTCGGAGCAGATGCAGGCTATCGCCGCCGAGTTCAACCTCGCCGAGACGACCTTCGTCCTGCCGCCCAAGGACCCCGCCCATACCGCCGAGGTGCGCATCTTCACGCCCAAGGCGGAGATGCCCTTCGCCGGGCACCCCAATGCCGGGACGGCCTTCGTGCTGGCGCGGCGGGGCGCCTGCCACGGCCGGCCGATCACGGGCGACCGTCTGGTCTTCGAGGAGAAAGCCGGGCTGGTGCCCATCGACCTGACGCGCGAGGGCGGCACGGTCGTGGCGGCCCGGCTGGCGGCGCCACAGGCGCTGGCGCTGGGCGAGGAGATCGCGCCGGAGCTGGTCGCCGAGATGTGCGGGCTGGCGCCCGGCGACATCGCGACAGGCACGCACCGGCCCGTCATCGCCTCGTGCGGCAACAACTTCGTCTTCGCCGAGGTCGCCTCGCGCGCGGCCCTGGCCCGGGCGGCGGTGCGCACCGACGTGCTGGCCCGGCACCTGCCGATGTCCCGCGCCGTCGGGGTGCACCTCTACACGCACGTTCGCGAAGAGGGCGTCGAGATCCAGTCGCGCATGTTCGCGCCGCTGTTCGGCGTGCCCGAAGATCCCGCGACCGGCAGCGCCAACGTCGTGCTGATCGGCCTGCTGGCGCATTTCCGGCCCGAAGCCGACCTCGTGCTGACGCAGACGATCGGTCAGGGTTTCGACATGGGCCGGCCCAGCCTGCTACAGGCCGCCGCCGAGAAGAAGGCCGGGAAAGTGGTCGCCACCTATATCGGCGGGCGCTGCGTGCCCATGCTCAAAGGGACGATCGACCTCGGGTGAATGCGGGACCTGCGCGTCGCCCATGACCCCTCCGTCGCCGTATGACGGCGACACCTCCCCTTCGCGGCCTCCGCGAAGGGGAGGAAACGTGAAGCCAGGCTCCAGCGGACGGTCCATGACCCCTCCGTCGCCGTGTGACGGCGACACCTCCCCTTCGCGGCCTCCGCGAAGGGGAGGAAACGTGAAGCTCCGGTCAGTTCCTCCCCAAGCGGAGCTTGGGGAGGTGGCCGCGCAGCGGACGGAGGGGTCATGGGCGTAGCGGACCTCACTTCGGCTGGCGCAGGGCGGCGACGGCGTCGGCGATGCCGGTCAGGCGGTCGTTGTCGGCGATGGCACGAATGCGCGCTTCCAGCTCGGCCAAGGCACGGTCCAGCGTGCAGCCGGCATGGACGAGCCACTTCATGTTGCCGAGCTGGTGCTCGATCTCCAGCGCGGGGGTCACATAGGCCTCGCGGGTGCGGTCGATCTTCGCCGCCTGCGCCCCCAAGGCGCCCGCATAGGCCTCGCAGATTGCGGCGGGGTCGAGATCGAGCTGCCACAGCGTCTCCAGCTCGAGCAGGCGGCCCTCGCGCAGCAGGGCTGCGGCATCCCGGTCGCGGCTCGTCACCCGGCGGGCGCCCTGCAGCGCCCGCTCGAAGGACGCGCTACCGGGCACCAGGAAGTCGAGCCAGTCCGCCAGCGGCGAGCCGGGACCGAGCGCGGCGAAGCGGGCTTCCTCGGCCTCGGCGGCCTCGCGGCCGCGCTGCGCCATGTCCTCCTCGTAGCGGCGCTGCTGCTCGGCGTGCAACGCATCGCGCTCGGGGTTGGGCAGGGTCTCGATCCAGCCGATCACCAGCGGCACGACGGTCAGCAGCAGGATCGCGCCGCCCAGCACGGCACTGGTCGGGACCGGCGGCAGGACGCCGTGCGCGGCCGGCAGGCGGGCCCACAGCGCGTAGAGCGCCAGCAGCGGCGGCAGCAGGAACGGGGCCGCCATCAGCCAGCGGCCGCGCTCGTCGGCATAGGCCGTGGCCACGGCGGCGGCGATCCCGGACAGCGGCAGGAGAACGACAACCGCCACCGCCGCCCAGGGCGGCAGACGGCCATTGAACCAGGCCAGCACGAACAGGCCGGTCAGCACCAGCCACAGCAGGGAGCCGATGACGACCGCGAAGCCCAGCGCCATGCCGCGGCCGGCCGCATCGGTGCCGCGCAGCCCCGTCAGGTTGGCGGTCATGCCGACATAGAGAAAGGCCGCGAAAAGCAGCAGGACGATGGTTCCGTATGGCACGCGCACGCGATCTCCCTGTTTGGTCGGCCGGCTGTCGGCGCGGCTCATGTTCCCAGCGGCAGGGCCGCGCCCTGCTTGACCGTGCGCAGCGCGAAGGAGCTGCGGATCTGGGCGATGCCGGGAATCTTGGTGAAGTCCATGACGAAGCGTTCGTAGGCTTCGAGGTCCGGCACGACGATGCGCAGCAGGTAGTCGCTGTCGCCCGTCATCAGGTAGCATTCCATGACCTCGGGCCGCTGCGCCGCGGCGCGCTCGAAGGCCTGCAGCGCTTTCTCCACCTGGGTCGACAGGGAGACGCTCATGAAGACGTTGACCGCGAGGCCCACCGCCTTGGCATCGACCTGGGCGGCGTAGCCCTTGATGACCCCCGCCTCCTCCAGCGCCCGGACGCGCCGCCAGCAGGGCGAGGAGGACAGGCCGACCTGGTCGGCGAGGTCGGCGTTGCTCAGACGTCCGTTCTTCTGCAGCCGGTCCAGAATGCGCCGGTCGATCGCGTCGAGGGAGATCATTGCTCCGGTTTCCTCTTTTCGGCGCAATTCTGCCCTATACAGGCGCTTTCCGGGGGCAAACGCAAGGATATTCCCCGCAGCGAGGCGTATGCCGTGTCCATGACCACCCTCGCCCCCGTCCAGCGGCTGAGGCTGCTGCGCGAACTCGAACGCAAGGTGCTGTGGCTCAGCGCCTGGACCGTCCACCATGCCAACCACGTGCGGCCCAACCGCGACGGACTGAAGGTCGGCGGCCACCAGGCCTCGTGCGCCTCGCTGGCCACGGTGATGACGGCGCTCTACTTCTCGGTGCTACGGCCCGAGGACCGAGTCGCGGTGAAGCCGCACGCCTCGCCGGTCTTCCATGCCATCCAGTACCTGTTCGGCCACCAGACGCGGGAGAAGCTGGAACGCTTCCGCGGGCTGGGCGGAGCGCAGTCGTATCCGTCGCGCACCAAGGACGTCGACGACGTCGACTTCTCGACCGGCTCGGTCGGGCTGGGCGTCGCCATGACCCTGTTCTCGTCGCTGGTGCAGGACTATGTGCGGCTGAAGGCGCTGGGCGACGGCCAGCGGCCGACCGGCCGCATGGTGGCGCTGGTCGGCGACGCCGAGCTCGACGAGGGCAACATCTTCGAGGCGTTGCTCGAAGGCTGGAAGCACGACGTGCGGAACCTCTGGTGGGTGATCGACTACAACCGCCAGAGCCTCGACGGCGTGGTCAACGACCGGCTGTTCGGCCGCATCGGCGAGATGTTCGAGCTGGTCGGCTGGCGGGTCGTCACGCTGAAATACGGCAAGCTGCTGGAGGCGGCCTTCGCCCAGCCCGACGGCGAGCATCTGCGGCAGTGGATCGACGACTGCCCCAACTCGCTCTACTCGGCGCTGGTCTACAAGGGCGGCGCAGGCTGGCGCGAGGCGCTGACGCGCGACCTCAACCAGTATCCCGGCGTCCGCCGCATCCTCGAGCAGCACGACGATGCGGGGCTGCACCGGCTGATGACCAACCTCGCCGGCCACGACATGCAGGCCGTGCTCGACGCGTTCGAAGGCGTCGAGGGCGACCAGCCGACCTGCTTCATCGCCTACACGATCAAGGGCCAGGGCCTGCCCTTCGCCGGCCACAAGGACAACCATTCCGGCCTCATGACGCTCGACCAGATGGCCGGCTTCAAGAAGGGCATGGGCATCGCCGACGGCCAGGAATGGGAGAAGTTCGCGGGCCTCTCCGCTGCACCCGGGGAGCTGCAGGCGTTCCTCGACGCCGCGCCCTTCAACGCCACAGGGCGCCGCCGCACCGACGCGCCCCCGGTCGTCCTCCCGCCGGCGCTGCCGCGGCCTGCCGACCGCAAGTCGAGCACGCAGGAGGGCTTCGGCAAGATCCTGAACGCGATCGCCGCCGAGGACAGCGAGCTCGGCCGCCGCATCGTCACGACCTCGCCCGACGTCACGGTCTCGACCAATCTCGGCCCGTGGGTGAACCGGCGCGGCCTGTGGGCCCATACCGAGGCCGAGGACGTGTTCCGCGAGCTCAAGGTCGTGTCGGCCCAGCTGTGGCGCAAGACGCCGGGCGGCCAGCATGTCGAGCTGGGCATCGCGGAGAACAACCTGTTCATCCAGCTGGCCGCGCTGGGGCTCAGCCACCAGCTGTTCGGCGCGCGGCTGCTGCCGATCGGCACGCTCTACGACCCCTTCATCGCGCGCGGCCTCGATGCGCTGAACTATGCCTGCTACCAGGATGCGCGCTTCATGGTGGTGGCAACGCCGTCGGGCGTCACGCTGGCGCCCGAGGGCGGCGCGCACCAGAGCATCCACACGCCGCTGATCGGCATCGGCCAGCCCGGCCTGCTCTCCTACGAGCCGGCGCATGTCGACGAGCTCGCCGTCATCATGCGGCACGGCTTCGAGTACATGCAGCAGGACAAGGGCGGCTCGGTCTACCTGCGGCTGTCGACCCGCAGCCTGCCGCAGCCCGAGCGCACGCTGTCGCCGCAACAGGAGGCCGACATCGTGTCGGGCGGCTACTGGTATGCGCCGCCCGCGCCGGGCGCCGACATCGCCATCGTGGCAATGGGCGCCGTGACGCCGGAGGCGATCGCCGCGCACGAGAGCGTGGCGCGCGACTTCGCGGGCGCCGGCTTGGCTGTCCTGACCTCGCCCGACCGCCTGCACGCCGACTGGCTGGCCGCCCAGCGCAGCCGCGGCCGCACGGCGGGGCTGGTCGACCGCAGCGCAAGCCCCGTCGAGCGCCTGCTGGC
>Ga0182792_1000999_pt1 | contig 24482 bp, 18 predicted proteins | sample Passage237B_FD_130497 | JGI IMG/M metagenome (GOLD analysis project Ga0182792, IMG submission 130497) | Cellulose adapted compost microbial communities from Newby Island Compost Facility, Milpitas, CA, USA - Passage2 37B (version 2) (version 2) ...
CGGCACCTCGCCGTCACCGGTCACCACGTTGCCGATCGTCACGCCGTGCGCGTCGGCCTTCACCACCACGGTGTAGGTGATGGTCCGCGTCTCGCCGGCGGCGAGCGTGCCCACGTTCCACGTGATCGTCTCGGCGGAGCGGGTGGCCCGGCCGCCGTCGCTGTTGGTGAGGGTCCCGAAGTCGGCGTGGCTGAGCACGTCGGACAGGTCGTCGCTGACGACCACGTCGTCCACCGCCGCACCGGAGGTGTTGGTGGCGGTGACCGTGTAGGTGACCGTGGAGCCGGGCTGCACGAGCGAGCCCGAGGCCGGGTCCGACGTCTTGGCGAGCGTCCAGGTCGCGGGCGTGTGGTGCTCCGTCTCGCACGGCTCGATCGGCGTGCAGTCCGTCGGCGGCACCTCGCCGTCACCGGTCACCACGTTGCCGATCGTCACGCCGTGCGCGTCGGCCTTCACCACCACGGTGTAGGTGATGGTCCGCGTCTCGCCGGCGGCGAGCGTGCCCACGTCCCACGTGATCGTGTCGCCGGAGCGGGTGGCCTTGCCCCCGTCGCTGTTCGTGAGGGTGCCGAAGGTGGCGTGGTCGAGCACGTTCGACAGGTCGTCGGTCACGACCACGTCGTCCACCGGGGCCGCCGAGCCGTTCATCGCCGTGACGGTGTAGGTCACGGTGCTGCCGGGGGCGACCTCGGAGCCGGTCGCGGGGTCCGACGACTTGGCGAGGGTCCAGGTGGCGGGCGTGGAGTGCTCCGTCTCGCACGGCTCGGCCACGGTGCAGGCGGCGGGTGGGACCTCGCCGTCGCCGGTGACCACGTTGCCGATCGTCACGCCGAGGGCGTCGGGGGCGATCGTGACCGTGTAGGTGATGCTGCGGGTCGCCCCGGCGGCGAGCGTGCCGACGTTCCAGGTGATGGCGTTGCCCGACCGGGTCGCCTTGCCGCCGTCGCTGTTCGTGAACGACCCGAAGGTGGCGTGGTTCAGCACGTCGGACAGGTCGTCGTCCACGACCACGCCGTCGACCGCCGCGGCGGAGGTGTTGGTCGCCGTCACCGTGTAGGTGACCGTGGAGCCGGGTTGGACGACCGAGCCCGAGGCCGGGTTCGAGGTCTTGGCGAGGGTCCAGGTGGCCGGCGTGTGGTGCGTGGTCTCACACGGCGCGGCCGTGGTGCAGTCCGACGGCGGGACCTCGCCGTTGCCGGTCACCACGTTGGCGATGGTGACGCCGTGCGCGTCCGGCTTCACCGTGACCGTGTAGGTGATCGAGCGCGTCTCGCCCGCCGCGAGCGTGCCCACGTTCCACGTGAGCGCGTCGCCCGACCGGGTCGCCTTGCCGCCGTCGTCGTTCGTGAACGAGCCGAAGGTGGCGTGGTTCAGCACGTTCGACAGGTCGTCGTCCACCACGACGCCCTGGATCGCGGACTTGGACGGGTTCGTGGCCGTGACCGTGTAGGTGACCGTCGAGCCGGGCTGGACCTGGGTGCCCGTGGCCGGGTTCGAGGTCTTGGCGAGCTTCCAGGTGGCCGGCGTCGAGTGCGTGGTCTTGCACGGCGAGGCGGGGCGGCACGTCTGCGGCGGGACCTCGCCCTCGCCGGACGCGGCGTTCGCCACGACCACGCCGTACGCGTCCGAGTCGATGGTGACCGTGTAGGTCACGGTGCGGGTCTCACCCGCGGCGAGCGTGCCCACGTTCCAGGTGATGGCGTCGCCCGAGCGGGTGGCCCGGCCGCCGTCGTCGGCGGTGAAGGAGCCGAAGGCGGCGTTCGCCAGCACGTTCGAGAGGTCGTCGCTCACCACCACGTCGAGCACCGGCGACGCGGAGGCGTTGGTCGCGGTGAGCGTGTAGCTGATGGTGGCGCCGGGCTGCACCACCGTGCCCGAGGGCGGGTTCGACGACTTGGCCAGCGACCAGGTGCCCGGGAGCTGCTGGTTGTACATCTTGCAGCTGATCTTGCGGTTGGCCGCCACGGGCGCCGCGAAGCCGGGCGCGGCGGCGTTGCCGCGGTCCTGGATCGTGACGGGCGCGCCGGTGTCGCCGTCGACGCAGACCGCGTTCCGGCCGTTCTGGGGCAGGAGCGTCCAGCCGGCCTTCTGGGTCTCGCTCACCCGGACGGTGCCGCTCGTGGACGCGCCCTCGAACTTCAGGCCGAAGCTCGCGGTGCCGTTCGCGCCGGTGGTGGTGGTCGTGGGCGCGGCGATGGACAGGTCGGTGCTCTCCGACGCGGCCCCGAAGGTCCAGGTGGCGTCGGCCGGCACGGCGTCCGCGATGGTGCCGCCGCGGGGCACGAGCATCTTCTGGACCTCGATCGAGCCCTGGCAGTTGGCGGTGGCCATGCCGGCGAGGAGGTCACCCACCTGATCGAAGTTGCTGGTGCGGTAGAAGTCGGTGCCCTCGGTCTGGCCGGAGATGGCCGCGAGGTTGGCGGCGCTGTTGGGCGAGCTGACGCCGTTGCCGACGCCGATGGCGATGATCGCGGTGCCGGCGGCCTTGAGCTGGTTGGCGCTGAAGATGCCGGCGTCGAGGTCGCGGATCGAGTTGTAGCTCGCGTGGGCCGAGACCGGGTTGTCGCCCTCGACGGTGGGGTTGCCGTCGGTGATGACGAGGGTGAGGTCGTAGTGGTGGCCGGACTTGGAGACGGCGGAGATGCCGCGGTCCCAGCTCGTGCCGCCCTCGGAGCGCCAGGTCGAGTAGAGCGACTTGAAGGCGTCCACCTCGCCCTGGGTGGAGACGGGGACCGGCGTGGTCTGGTTGGCGGTGGCGCCGCTGGCCGGGCTGTCGTAGGAGAAGGAGAAGAGCCCGATGCGCGACGGCGTGCCCTTCAGCGCGTCGGCGAAGGTGTTGAGGGCGTTCTTCTCGGCGGCGATGCCGCTGCTGCCGAGCGAGCCCGAGGTGTCCACGACGATCGCCAGGTCGAGGCCGCACCGGTCCGGCAGCGGCGGGTTGACGCGGGACTGGCTCCAGATGCCGAGGGTGCGGTTGTAGTTGCCGGCGGCGTTGCCCTCGCCGCTGCGGTCGGCGCGGTTGCGCATGAAGCCGCGGTCGGCGTCGTTGTAGTAGGTGCTGTTGCCGGGCATCGGCTCGGTGGACCGGTAGATCGTGCCGGCGCGGAGCTGGGTGTCGGTGCGGAACTGGTAGGGCTGGGCGAGGTCGGGGGTGGCGCCGTTGCCGCCGGTGCGGACGACGGGGTTGTCGTACCAACCGGCGGGGCCGCCAACGCGGCGGATCCAGAACCGGCTGTCCTGGGGCGCGCCGGTGGCGGACATCGTCCCGGAGCGGATCGGGACGACGAAGTTGCAGTCGCCGTCGGTGTCGGAGGTGCACTGGGTCCACCCCCACGACGGGTTGAGCGCGGCGCCGGGCGCGGTGCCGGAGCCGTCGTGGAGCTGGAGGGTCACCCCGGCCAGCCCGCCGACGGTGGCGTTGTCGACGCGGTCGCCGCCCACCTTCACCGAGATCACGGCCTGGCCGCCCGTCGGTGTGGGCACGACGGCGCGCGCGGTCAGCTCGAAGCTGAGCGCGAAGAGCGCCAGCGCGGCGACCACGAGGCCGGCGCGGGTGATCTGCGCGGCCGCCTGCTGTCGCAGCGTGCGCGCGGACGCACGAGTGGATCCTCGGTTCATGCCAGCTTCCCCCCGGCACCCCCCGACGGTGACGACCCCGATGTGGGGAACCGCGAGGGAATCGGTTGTCGATGTGGACGGACCGCCCCCGACACGGAGAGCAGATCCAGCAACGAACCATGACGGGATTTCCCGGTCCGATCCAACCGAGAGGGCGTGAAATACGCCACCGTACTAGGAGGTACATGTACACTCCGTAACGCGGAGCCGCAGGTCAACCGCTCTTTTCGCCCATTTAGACCGGCCGTCCGGAGCCGGCGGCGACCTCGGATCGCGGGCCTCGCGGGGGTCCGATCCGGGCGGCATCGCCCGAGCGCGCCACCCCATCTTGGCACCTGCGTGGCGTCAGCCGTACCGTCTAGCGGATGACAAGCATGCCTTCCACGGGCGGCCGGATCGCGCCGGGGACCGCCCGGCGGGCGACGGTCCTCGCGGTGCTCGTCGCGCTCGCGGTCGCCGCCGCGCTGGCGTCGCTCGCGGTCGGTGCGCGGTCCTCGGCCGGCCTGGACGACGTGGTCCGGGCGGTCGTCCGCTACGACCCCGCGGTGGACGACCAGCTCGTGGTCCGCGACCTGCGGGGACCCCGCACCGTGCTGGCGCTCCTGGTCGGCGGCGCGCTCGGCCTCGCCGGCGGCGTGATGCAGGGCCTCACCCGCAACCCGCTCGCCGACCCCGGGCTCCTCGGCGTCAACGCCGGCGCCGCCCTGGCGGTCGTGCTCGGCTTCTCGGTCTTCGGCGTGGTGACCCCCGGCGGCTACCTCTGGTTCGCCCTCGGCGGCGCCGCGGTGGCCGGCGGCGTGGTCTTCACCCTCGGCACCCTGGGGCGGGGCGGCGCCTCCCCGGCCAAGCTCGCCATCGCCGGCGCCGCGGTGTCCGCGCTGCTCGGCTCCGCCACCGCGTCGCTGCTGCTGATCGACGCCGCGACGCTCGACCTCTACCGCTTCTGGGTGGTCGGCTCCGTCGCCACCCGCGACCTCACCTCGGCGGCCGCGGTCGCACCCGTGATCGCCGTCGGCGCGGTGCTCGCCCTGGCCTCGGCCCGCTCGCTGAACGGCCTGGCGCTGGGCGACGACGTGGCCCGCTCGCTCGGCCAGCACGTGGGCCGGGCGCGAGCCACAGCCGCCGCGGCGGTGATCCTGCTGTGCGGGGGCGCCACCGCCGCCGCCGGGCCCATCTGGTTCATCGGCCTCACCGTCCCCCACGTGGCCCGGGCGGTCGCCGGGCCGGACCACCGCTGGCTCCTGCCCTTCTCGGCCCTGCTCGGTGCCGGGCTGCTGGCCGCCGCCGACGTGGTGGGCCGCGTGATCGGGCGCCCGGGCGAGCTGGAGGTCGGCGTGGTCGCCGCGTTCCTCGGCGGGCCGATCTTCATCGCCTTCGTCCGCCGGCGCCGGATCGCCGAGCTGTGAGCCGCGGACCCGCGGCCCGGCCCACCGCGGCCCCCGGCGGCGCGGCCGTGGCCGTCGACCACGGCGACACCGGCCACGACGGCACCAGCGGGGCGGTCGCCGTGGCGCGGGCCGGCCGGGTGGTGGCGCTGCGAGCCGGGCCGCTGTCCACCCGCATCGACACCCGGAGCGTGGCGGTGTCGCTCGTGCTCGCCGCGCTCGTGGTCGCGGGACTGTGCTGGAGCGTGACCGTGGGCGACTCCTCGATCCCGCTGTCCGACGTCCTCGGCGAGCTGTTCGGCTGGGGCGGCAACCCCGACAGCGACTTCGTCATCTGGCACCTCCGCCTCCCCCGCATCCTCACCGGCGTGCTCGTCGGCGCGGCGTTCGGCCTCTCCGGCCAGGTGTTCCAGCGCCTGGTCCACAACCCGCTGGCCAGCCCCGACATCCTCGGCGTGTCGTCCGGCGCGGCGGCGGGGGCCGTGCTCCACCTCGCGTTCATCGGCGGGTCGAGCCGGGCCGTGACCGTCTCCGCGCTCGTCGGCGCCGCGCTCACCGTGGCCCTCGTGAACCTGCTCGCCTTCGGCCGTGGCCGCTCGAGCTACCGGATCGTGCTCGTGGGCATCGGCCTCAGCGCCATGCTCAACGCCGCGGTCGCCCACCTGAGCACCCGCATCACGCTCAACGACGCGCAGCGGGCCACCGTGTGGCTCACCGGCAGCCTCAGCGGCCGCGACTGGTCCTACGTCCGCCCGCTCGCGGTGGTGCTCGCGGTGCTGCTGCCCCTCACGATGATCGCCGCCCGCCAGCTCCGGGCGCTCGAACTGGGCGACGACGCCGCCCAGGGGCTCGGCGTGGAGATCGGCCGGGCGAAGCTGCTGCTGTCGCTCACCGGCGCCGCGCTGGCCGCGGTCGCCACCGCCGCGGCCGGGCCGGTGGGCTTCGTGGCGCTCGTGTCGCCCCAGATCGCCCGGCGGCTCGTGGGCACCCGGGCGGCCGGCCTCGTCCCTGCCGCCCTCGTCGGCTCGGTCGTGGTGGTCTTCGCCGACCTCCTGGCCCGCCGCCTCTTCGCGCCCACCGAGCTGCCGGTCGGCGCGGTTACCGCGATCGTCGGCGCCCCCTACCTGCTGTGGCTGCTCGCCCGAGCGAACCGGATCGGATCGAACCCGTGACCATCACCCCCGACCCGCCCGCCCCCGACTCCTCGGCCGCCCCCACCGCCGTCGACCCCGTCGCCGCCGGCCCCGCGACCGGCGCCTCGGCCACGGCCACCGTCGACCCCGCGCCCCGCCTGGTGGCCGAGCACGTCGACCTGCGCTACGACGAGCGCAGCATCGTCACCGACCTGAGCGTGGCGCTGCCCACCGGCCGGTTCACCGTGATCGTCGGCCCGAACGCCTGCGGCAAGTCCACGCTCCTGCGGGCGCTCGCCCGGCTGCTCACGCCCCGCCACGGCACCGTGCTCCTCGACGGCCAGGAGATCCGCCGGCTGCCGAGCCGCACCGTCGCCCAGCGGCTCGGCCTGCTCCCCCAGCAGCCGCTGTCGCCCGACGGCATCACCGTGTCCGACCTGGTGTCGCGGGGCCGCCACCCCCACCAGCGCTGGTTCCGGCAGTGGTCCGCGGCCGACGAGGCGGCGGTGGCCGAGGCGCTGCGGGGCACCGGCACCGCCGCGCTGGCCGACGAGTCGGTGGACGAGCTGTCGGGCGGCCAGCGCCAGCGGGTGTGGATCGCCCTCGCCATCGCGCAGGCCACCGACATCATGCTGCTGGACGAGCCCACGACCTTCCTCGACCTCGCCCACCAGATCGACGTCCTCGACCTGCTCACGGACCTCAACCGCGACGCGGGCCGCACGATCGTCTGCGTGCTGCACGACCTCAACCTGGCCTGCCGCTACGCCCACCACCTGATCGCCATGCGGGACGGCCGCATCGTGGCCGAGGGCCCGCCCACCGAGATCGTGGACGCCGCGCTCGTGGGCGACGTCTTCGACCTCGACGCCCGCGTCATCCCCGACCCCGTCTCCGCCACCCCGCTCATCGTCCCCATCGGCCGCCACGACAAGGAGCACCGATCCCATGCAGAACCCCACCCCCACCCGGCCTGACCGGCCCGGCCGGCCCCCGGGCCGAGCGCCCCGCCGGGCCCGGCGCCTCGGCGCGCTCGCGCTCGTGGCCGCGCTCGTCGCCGTCGCCGCCGCGTGCGGGAGCGACAACAGCGGCGACCGCTCGTCGGCCCCCACCACCGCCGCCGGCGACCCCACGGCCACGCCCGACGCGCCGGCGACCGAGCAGCGGGTGCTGGCGCTCGGGGAGGAGCGGGTGCTCGCCGACCTGCTCGCCCTCGGCATCACGCCCATCGCCTCGTCGGCCAACATCGTGCTCGACCAGGGGTTCGTGGGCATCGACGCCGACACCACCGGCATCGAGTCGTTCTCCTCCACGGTCGAGAACCGCGAGGCGCTCGCCGACCTGCACCCCGACGTCGTCGTGGTGAACGAGTTCACCCTCGAACAGCTCGGCCGGGACTACCTCGACCGGCTGGCCGCCGAGGAGGTGGTGGTCGTCCCCGAGACCGACGCCGCCGAGCAGGTCACCGTGCTGGGCGAGGCGTTCGGCCGCGAGGACCGGGCCGCGGAGCTCGTCGCGGACCTGGAGGAGGCCCGCGACGCGGGGCGCGAGGCCCTCGCGGACCTGCCCGAGGCGCAGCGGCGCGTCTCGGTGCTCACCGTGTACAGCGGGCCGTCGCTCGCCGCCTGGGTCGACGGCCCCGTGGAGGTGCCGGCCACGCTCCAGGACCTCGGCTTCACGCTGAGCCCGGGCCCCGACGACGTGAAGGGCGCCACCGGCGGCGCGACCCGGGGCCGGGCCTACCTGTCCGAGGAGATGATCGGGCTCTTCGACGCGCCGACGATCGTCGCCCTCCAGAGCGACCAGGTGGACGGCGAGGACGAGGCGTGGGACGCCATCACCGCCGGCCCGCTGTGGGAGCGCCTGCCCGCCGTGGCGGCCGACCGGGTGTTCACCGTCGACCGACTCGGCTATCCGGGCGTCGTCGGCCACACTCGGTTGGTGAACGACCTCGTCGACCTGATGGGAGCCTGACATGACCGTGTACGGAGAGGTGGTCGAGGTCCAGCGCCTCACCCCCCGGCTGATCCGCGTGGTGCTGGGCGGCGACGGCCTGGCCGACTTCACCCCCACCGAGTGGACCGACCAGTACGTCAACGCCCTGTTCCTGCCGGACGGCGCGCCCTACGCGGTGCCCTTCGACGTCGAGGAGGCCCGCCAGCTCCCGCCCGAGCAGCGGCCCGCCGGCCGGCGCTACACCATCCGGTGGTGGGACGAGGCGACCCGGCGCGTCGCCATCGACTTCGTGGTCCACGGCGACGTGGGCGTCGCCGGCCGCTGGGCCGACCGGGCCGCGCCCGGCGACCGCCTCCAGATCGTGGGCCCCTCCGGCGGCTACGCGCCGGACCCCGCCGCGGACGCGCACCTGCTCGTCGGCGACGAGAGCGCGCTGCCCGCCATCGGCGCGTCGCTGGAGCGCATCCCCGCCGGGGTCCCGGCCGTGGCGGTGCTCGTGGTGGACGACGCCGACCACGAGCTGGAGCTCGCGTGCCCCGGCGACCTGCGGCTCGTGTGGGTGCACCGCGCCGACCAGGCCACCTCGCTGACCGAGGCGGACGCCCCCGCGGAGCCGACCGGCGACGACGACGTCGACCTCAGCGACGCCGCGGTCCTCTCCCCCGGCGCCACGCAGCTCCTGGCCGCGGTCGAGGCCGTCGAGCTGCCGCCGGGCCGGGTGCAGGTCTTCGTGCACGGCGAGGCCGCCGAGGTGCGGGCGGTGCGCCGCCACCTCCTCGCGGAGCGGGGCATCCCGAAGGCCGGCTCCTCGATCTCGCCCTACTGGCGCCGCGGCCGCACCGACGAGGAGTGGCGCCGGATCAAGGCCGCCTGGCTCGCCGCGTCGGAGGCCGACGTCCCCGACACCTGAGCACCGGCCCGCACCGGCGCCCCGGCTCGGCCACCCGGCCGGGCCGGGCGCCGGCGCGTCAGGGCTCCTGGACGAGCTGGAGGAGGGTGCCGGGCTGGTCGGGCGGGTGGACGTAGGCCGTCCGCCGGCCGCCCAGGCCGTCCTGGGGCTCGGCGTCGATGCGCTCCCAGCCCCGCTCGGCCAGCGCCGCCAGCGTGGCGGCCACGTCGTCCACCGCCAGGCCCACGTGGCTGAGGGCGGAGCGCTGGTCGTCCAGCAGCTCCGCGACCCAGGAGTCGTCGGTGGTGGCGGCGAGGAGCTGGAACCGGGAGCCGCCGGCGTCGACCAGCGCGACCTCGACCTCCTCGTCCGCGACCACGCCGCGATCCAGCACCGTCGCCCCGAAGAGCGTCCGGTACTCCGCGAGCGCGTCGTCCAGGTCCGCGACGGCGATGCCGACGTGGTGGACCGCCCGGAGGTCGATCACCTCGCCGTCGTCCTCGTCGTCGCCCTCCACCGTGGCGGTGACCGGCTCGACGGGCTCGTCGTCCAGGGTGACCGCGATGAGGTCCTCCAGCTCGGCGTTCTCGAACGGGTTCCTGCGTTGCAGTGCCATCGGGGCTCCTCGGGTCGGGGCGACCGGATCGGGGTGGGTGGGGTGACCGGGCCCGGCGCGACGACGGCGCAGACCCGGCCGGTCACCGACCAGGGTCTACGCCATCGAGGGGCGCCGGGGCGCGCGGGCCCCGGCCGGGCGGTCGGTGCGGCCTACAGCTCGCCGCGGTCGTGGCGCTGGAACAGGGTGATGCGGTCCTCGCCCACCCACTCGCGCAGCTCGGGGTCGTCGATGCCGAGGCCGGCCTCGGGGGCCAGGCAGAGCACGCCGGCCTTGCCCTCGATCTCGTTGCGGTGCACCGCGAGCGCCGCCTCGCCGGTCTCTTCGAGCTGGTAGGTGCGGCTCAGCAGCGGCTGGACCTTGCCCTCGCAGATGAGCTGGTTGGCGTTCCACGCCTCCTGGTAGTTGGCGAAGTGCGAGGAGACGATGCGCTTCAGCTTCATCCAGAGGTGGCGGTTGTCGTACTCGATCATGTAGCCGGAGGTGGCGGCGCAGGTGACGATCTTGCCGCCGCGGGCCGCGGCGAACACCGAGGCGCCGAAGGTGGAGCGGCCCGGGTGCTCGAAGACGGTGTCCACGTCCCGGCCGATGAGGCCGCGGATGTCCTTGCCGAGGCGGCGCCACTCGGCCTCGTCCTGGGTGTGCTCGTCCTTCCAGAACCGGTAGCCGGCGGCCTTGCGGTCGATCACGTGCTCGCAGCCCATCGCGTTGAGGAGCTTGGCGCGCTCGGGCGAGGAGACGACGCCGACGGGGGTGCCGCCGCCGTTGAGGACGTACTGCACCGCGTAGCCGCCGATGCCGCCGGTGGCGCCCCAGATGAGGACGGCCTCGCCCTGGCGGAGGTCGCCGGCGTGCTTGGAGACGATCATGCGGTAGGAGGTCGAGTTGCACAGCGCGTTGGCGGCCGCCTCCTCCCAGGTGAGGTGGGCCGGCTTGGGCATGAGCTGGTTGGCCTTCACGAGCGCCAGGTCGGCCAGGCCGCCGAAGTTGGTCTCGAAGCCCCAGATGCGCTGGTTGGCGGCGAGCATCGAGTCGTCGTGCGCGGAGGGGTCCTGGTCGTCGGTGTGGTTGCAGTGCACCGTGACACGGTCGCCCGGCTTCCAGTTGCGCACCGCGGAGCCGACCCGCACGACGACGCCCGAGGCGTCGGAGCCCACCACGTGGTACGGCAGCGCGTGGCGGGCGCCCCACACGCTCTCGCGGCCGAGCCGGTCGAGGAACCCGAAGGTGGGCAGCGGCTCGAAGATGGAGGTCCAGACCGTGTTGAAGTTGATGGCCGAGGCCATGACGGCCACGTACACCTCGTCGGGGGCCAGCTCGGGCGTGGCGACGTCATCGACGTGGAGGGATCGCCGGGGATCCTTGTCCTCCGACGCGACCCCCTCCCACATGGTCTGCTCGTCTCGCTTGACGAACGCGGCCCGGTAGGACTCCGGGATCTCGACGTTCGCGAGGTCGTCACCGGACGCACCGGCCTGGATGGCTTCGAGGATCGCCTGCATGGCGGCGCATCGTAGCGGTGCCCCGCAGCCCGGCCGAAGGCGGGACGGCGGCCGGTTCGGGCCGGGCGACCGCCCACCCGGGCCGGGGCCGATTGGGGAACGGTCGCGGAGGCACCGGTACGCTGGACGGACCGCCAATCCACGTAACAAGGGGACAACCATGGCTGGATCCGTGATCGTCGCCGGCGCCCGCACGCCGGTCGGAAAGCTGTCGGGAGCGCTGTCGAGCTTCAGCGCCGCCGAGCTGGGCGGCTTCGCCATCAAGGCCGCGCTGGAGCGCGCCGGCGTGAGCCCCGAGCAGGTCGAGTACGTCTTCATGGGCCACGTGCTCCAGGCCGGTGCCGGCCAGATCACCGCCCGCCAGGCCGCCGTGAAGGCCGGCATCGGCATGGACGTGCCCGCCACCACCGTCAACAAGGTGTGCCCGTCGGGCATGCACGCGCTGTACCTGGCCGACCTGATGATCGCCGCCGGCGATGCCGACATCGTGGTGGCCGGCGGCATGGAGTCCATGTCGAACGCCCCCTACCTCCTGCCCGGCGCCCGCACCGGCTACCGCCTGGGCGACAACAAGGTGGTCGACTCGATGATGTACGACGGCCTGTGGGACCAGTTCGACCAGGTGGCGATGGGGGCGAGCACCGAGGCGTACTGCGCCAAGGAGCCCACCGGCATCACCCGCGAGGAGCAGGACGAGGTGGCCGCCAAGTCGCACCAGCGTGCGGCCGCCGCCCAGAAGGACGGCCTGTTCGACGGCGAGATCATCCCGGTCGAGGTCCCCCAGCGCAAGGGCGACCCGGTCGTGGTGACCGTTGACGAGGGCGTGCGCGGCGACACCACCGCGGAGGGCCTGGCCAAGCTGCGCCCGGCCTTCAGCAAGGAGGCGTCGGCCACCATCACCGCCGGCAACGCCTCGCAGATCTCCGACGGCGGCGCCGCGCTGATCGTCATGTCGAAGCGCAAGGCCGAGGAGCTGGGCGTGACCCCGCTCGCCGAGATCGTGGGCTACGGCCAGGTCGCCGGCCCCGACGCGTCGCTCCTGCACCAGCCGTCCAACGCCATCAAGGCGGCGCTGGAGCGGGCCGGCAAGGCCGTCTCCGACGTGTCGCTGTTCGAGCTGAACGAGGCGTTCGCCGCGGTCGGCATCGCCTCGATGCGCGACCTGGGGATCACCGACGAGATCACCAACGTGAACGGCGGCGCGATCTCGATCGGCCACCCGCTCGGCATGTCCGGCGCCCGCGTCACCCTCACCCTCGCGCTGGAGCTGGCCCGCCGGGGCGGCGGCCTCGGTGCGGCCGCCCTCTGCGGCGGCGGCGGCCAGGGCGACGCCATCCTCATCCAGGCCGCGGGCTGACGACCCGGCGCCGCCGGCGCCTCGGCCGGAACTTTTTCGGCCGAGGGTCTTGTCAGCATGGGCCGTTTGGCCTACTGTCACCGGTATCGCAGCGGCGCCGAACGCTGGATCGCACGTCTCCCAGGAGCATTCCGGACCACGGATCTCCGAAAACCCTTGTTGCGGAACCGAGTCAGCGGTAACGTGACCCACACAGTCTTTCGTTGAGGTTCCCTCCCCCCGACACTCAACGGAAGCCACGGGGCACCGACCTACGGGTCGGTGCCCCGGCTGTTTTGGCCGAGGTGAGACGCCGGCGGGGCGCTCGGGCTCGGCTGGTCGGGCGCCCGACCTCGGTTCGGCCGACGGGCGCTCGGGCTCAGACGGCCCGGCGGCCTTCGAGGGCCCGGCCGAGGGTCAGCTCGTCCGCGTACTCCAGGTCGCCGCCCACGGGCAGGCCGCTGGCGATCCGGGTGACCGACAGGCCGAGCGGGCCGAGCAGCCGGCTCAGGTACATGGCGGTGGCCTCGCCCTCGATGTTCGGGTTCGTGCAGAGGATGACCTCGGCCACCCCCTCGGGCTCCAGGCGGGCCAGCAGCTCCTTGACCCGGAGCTGGTCGGGGCCGATCCCCTCGATCGGGCTGATCGCGCCCTGGAGAACGTGGTAGCGGCCCTTGAACTCGCCGGTCTTCTCGACCGCCACGAGGTCCTTCGGCTCCTCGACCACGCAGAGGAGGCCGGCATCGCGCCGATCGTCGCGGCAGATGCCGCACAGCTCGCCGTCCGCGAGGTTGAAGCACCGGCTGCACCAGGCGACCTTCTCCTTCGCCTCGGCGATGGAGCGGGCGAGGCGGAGCGCGTCGTCCTTCGGCACCTTCAGGAGGTGGAAGGCGATCCGCTGCGCCGACTTCGGGCCGACGCCGGGCAGGCGCCCCAGCTCGTCGATCAGGTCCTGGACCGGACCGGCGTAGGCGCCGCTCACGCGCCGAACAGGTCGCCGAGGCCGAGCCCCGGCCCCGCCGCCTCGCCCTGGAGCTCCTCGATGCGGCCCACCGCGTCGTTGAGCGCGGCGAGGACGAGGTCCTGGAGCAGGTCCACGTCGTCGGGGTCGACCGCGGACGCCTCGATGGCCACGGCCCGGAACTCGAAGCCGCCGGTCACCGTGATGCGCACCGCCCCGCCCCCGGCGGTGCCCTCCACCTCGGTGCTGCGCAGCTCGTCCTGGGCGGCCAGCATCCGGGCCTGGAGGTCCGACGCCTGCTCCATCAGGGCCCCGAAGTCGAGCCCGCCGTCGGTGCCGAGCAGGGCGCTCAGGCCGTCGCCGCCCCCCGCACCCGGGCCGCCGAGGCCGAGCGCGGCGAACGGGTCGTCGGGCAGGCCACCGCCCTGGACCACCGCATCGGGGCTGATCGGCTCGTCACGGTCGCTGCTCATGGCACCTCCAAGGTCGGGTCGGGTCAGTCTTCCAGGAGCTCGGCGCCGGGGAAGGCGTCGGTGAGCACGTCGATCCCGGCCGCCGGGGCGTCGGGGGCGTCTTCGAGGTCGTGCACGTCGGCCCCGCCGAGGTCGTAGTCGTCGCCGGGCGCGGGGTCCGGGCCTCGCCCGCCCCGGCCGCCGCCGGAGCCGGGGCCACCCGGGCCGTCGCCGCCGGTCTCGTCCACCACGAGCACGAGCTGCACCTGGGCGCCGACGCGGTCGCGCAGCGCGGCCTCCACCTCGGGGCGCTTCTGCTCGCACTTCTGGCGGTGCACCTCGTTGGGGAGGGCGAGCGTGGCGGTCGTGCCGTCGAAGTCCGCGAACCGGCCGACGCTGTACATCGCCTTGGTCACGCCCCGCAGGCCCGGCACCACCGAGTCGTGCCAGAGCCCGTTGAGCTGGTCGAGGTCGAGCCCGCCCCCGCCGGGCGCGGCCGGGGCGGTACCGGGCGACGCGGCGCCGGCGGGATCGGCGGCGGCGGGCGCGGACGCCGCCGCCGCATCGGTGCCGGGGGCCGGGGCGGTCGGGCTCGGGGCTCCCCCGTCGGCGGCCGGGTCCGCGGCGGGCCGGGGGGCCGGGGGGCGCGGTGGCCCACCCCGGGCCGGGGCCGACGGGGCGGCGCCGGACGGCGCGGGATCGGGCGACGCGGCGGACGACGACGGCGCCGCCGGGCGCTCGCCGCGGCTGGCGGCCAGGGCCTCGCGGGCCCGGGCGGCACCACCTCGGCGGGCACCGCCGCTCGGGGCGCCCGCCGGGGCCGACGGTGCCGGGTTGCCCGGCGGGACGGGGGGTGCGGGCCGGGTGCCGGGGGCCGGCGGGGCGGGGGCACCACCGGGTGCGGGGGCGGCGGGGGCAGCACCGGATGCCGCAGCCGGAGCGGGCGGGGCCGGTGCCCCACCGGAGGCGGCCGCCCGGGCGGCGGGTGACGGAGCGGGCGCCGAGGGGGCGGCGCCGCCGGCGAGGGCGGCCTCCAGGCGGGCGACGCGCTCGGTGAGCGCGTCGAGGTCGGGGGCCGCGTCGAGGCGGGTCATCTTGACGAGCGCCACCTCCAGCGGGATGCGGGGGTCGGGCGCCTGGCGCATCTCCAGGAGGGCGTCGCCCACGGCCTCCAGCGCCCGGGTGGTGGCCCGGTCGCCGAGCTGGTCGGCCCAGGCCTGCACCTGGGCGACCTCGCCCGAGGGCAGGTGGTCGGTGGCGGCGCCCATGCGCACGAGGAACACGTCGCGGAGCCGGGCGAGGAGCGATTCCCCGAGCACGCGGGGATCGCGGCCCGCGGCCACGGCGTCCGCCACGGCCACGAGCGCCCGGGGGGCGTCGGCCGCGGCGACGGCGTCGAGGAGGTCACCGAGGGCGTCGCCGTCGTCCACCACCCCGCCGGCCGCGGCCACCTGGTCGAGGGCGGAGAGGGTGTCGCGGGCCGAGCCGGCACCGGCGCGCACCACGTGGTCGATGACCTCGGGGTCGAGCCCGAGGCCGGCGTCGTGGATGATCCAGGCGACGTGCTCGGCCAGCTCGTCGGCCGCCAGCAGGTGGAAGTCGTACTGCTGGGTGCGGCTCTTGATGGTGGGCAGCACCTTCTGGGGGTCGGTGGTGGCCAGCACGAAGACGACGTGGGCGGGCGGCTCCTCCAGGGTCTTGAGCAGCGCCGCGGAGGCCGCCGCGGTGAGCATGTGGACCTCGTCCAGGATGTAGACCTTGGTGCGGCCGGGCGAGCCGAGGTTGACCCGGGCGATGAGGTCGCGCACGTCGCCGACGCCGTTGTTGGAGGCGGCGTCCAGCTCCTGCACGTCGTAGGAGGTGCCGGCGTCGATGGCCCGGCAGCTCTCGCAGGTGCCGTCGGGTTCGCCGTCCTGGAGGTGCTCGCAGTTGAGGGCCTTGGCGAGGATGCGGGCGGTGGAGGTCTTGCCGGTGCCGCGGGGCCCGGTGAAGAGGTAGGCGTGGCCGACCTTGTCGTCCCGCACCGCGTTGCGCAGCGCCCGGACCACGTGCTCCTGGCCGCGGACGTCGCTGAACCGGCGGGGTCGGTAGCGGCGGTAGAGGGACTGGTAGGCCACGGCCCGAGCCTACCGATCCCGCGGGACCGCCGAGCCCGAGCGACCGTCGCTGACGTCGTCGCAGGCCACCGCACGCTGCGGTGCGGCGCTCCGCCGCAAGATCGCGATCAACGGGTCGAGCACGACCGGCGAAGCAGCCGGCTGGGACGATGACCAGCACGAACCGGAGCGACGAGTGCGGAGGTGCAGGGCCCGCTCGGGGGCGGCTATCCTGGCCGGGTCCTCACCCGCAGGTGGCGGCCGGGTCCTGTGCATCCACAGCCCGTGAACCGAGTCAGGGCCGGGAGGCAGCAGCTCTCAGCGGAACCTGAGGAGTGCCGCAGATCGCCCGGTCGCCTCCTGCGGGTGCAGGGCACACATAACCCGGAGGGGTGCGAGAGCGGCCGAATCGGCACGCTTGGAAAGCGTGTGTGGGGAAACTCACCGTGGGTTCGAATCCCACCCCCTCTGCCAGCGACGACCCGGCCCCCCGGTGCCGGGTCGTCGCCGTTCACGGCTCGGGGTCCTCCGGCCCGACGTCGTCGGGGTCGGGGTCGTCGGGCTCGGGGGCATCGGGTGGGAGGACGAGGGGCGGCGGGGGCTCGCGCTCGGCGAGGTGGGCGCCCACCGCGAGCGGGATCGACCAGGCCACGAGCACGTTGGTCACGAGGAGCCGGCGGGTCAGCTCCACCTGGCCGGCGACGAAGATCGTGACCACGAAGGTGGCGGCCGCGGCGGCGGCGACGCCGACGGCCACCGCGGCGAGGGCCCGGCCGTCGCGGGTGCGGGCCCGGCGCAGGGAGCGCAGGCCGAGCCAGGCGGCGAAGCCGACGGTCCCCACCAGCAGGGCGGGCACGGCGTCCGCGATCTCGAAGAACACGCCGACGAGCCAGATCCGGTTCTCGGTCTGGTAGGGCTCGGCGCCGTCGCCGGCCCGGTAGCTGCCGAGGTAGGTCTCGCCGCCGAAGCGGGCCGCGGCGTCCACCCCGCGGCGCACGAGCAGCCAGCTCTCCCGGGGGTGGGTGGCGAGGTGGCGGGCGACGTCCAGGTCGGTGAGCGCCTCGACGGCCCGGTAGTCGTCGCCGGCCACGATCTCGCGGGCCTCGTCGCGGTCGAGGCCGCGGGCGGCCACCAGGGCGGGGTCGAGGCCGAGGTCGGCGAGGTCGCGCTCGGGGTCGTTCCCGAGCAGGAGGATGCCGTTGAAGACCTGGTCGTGCCGGTCGAGCTGCGCGAGCCGCTCGGGTTGGGCGCCGACGTGGCGGACCGCCACGGCGAGCACCACGAGCGCCAGGCCGGCGGCGAGGAGGCGGCTCGCCCGCTCGCCCCGGCCCCGGGGCCCGCCGGGGCCGTCCGCCCAGCGGCCCTCGGCCGCCGGTGGGCGGCGGCTGCCGGCACCGACCGGAACGTCGGCGTCATCGGCGTCGGGTGCGGGATCGGCGGGACGCCAGAGGAGCGCGGCGAGCACCTGGGGGAGGACCGCGACCATCTGGCGGTTGGCGGTGACGGTGAACAGCCCGGAGCCGGCGAGGGCCACGAGCGCGGCGGGCGACGGGCGACGGGCGCGCAGCACCACGAGCGAGGCGGCGAGGGTGGCGAGCAGCCCGAGGAGGGCGGCCGGTTCGGTGTAGCCGGAGGCGAACACCCCGGCGGCGCCGCGGTCGAGCAGGGTGAGGGCGAGGCAGGCGACGATCACCACCCGCACCGGCCGGGGCCCGGGCAGGACCGAGACGAGCACGCCCGAGAGCAACCCGAGGAGCAGGGAGCAGACGACCGCGAGCGCCCGGAGGTCGAGGTCGCCGTCGAAGCCGCCGAGCGCGGTCAGGGCCTTGGCGGCGCGCAGCAGGGTGACCTGGCTCGACCGGTAGGTCTCGTCGGTCCCGCCGGCGCCGCAGCCCTCGCCGTACCAGGTGTGGTCCTCCCAGACGAAGGGCACGTAGGCGTCGCTGGAGCGGCCCCACCCGGTGCGGTCCTCGATCGGCGTGGCGTCGCGGACCCCGACCTGGCAGAGCAGGCGGTGGGCGTCGCCCTGGTCCGCGAGGCCCACCGGGCTGGGCACGAGCAGGCGGGCGAGCGCGAGGAGCGTGACGGCGAGGCCGACCACGACCGGGACCCGCCGGAGGAGCCTCACCCGCCCGCTCCCCCGCCCCCGTCGCCGTCGCCGGCCCGGGCTCGGGCCGACGCGGTGCCGGTGACCCGGCTGCCGGCGGGCAGCGCGAGGACGACGCAGTGGAGGTCCGCGTCGTCGGCGCCCTGGAGCGTGGCCAGGAGGTCGAGGTCCCCGGGCGCGGCGCCGAGGAAGCGGCGGGCCTCGGGCTCGCAGGTCTCGGCCAGGAACCGGGCGCGGGCCGCCGGGTTGTTGTCGGCGGCGTCGAGGGTGGGGCCGAGGACCTCGGCGTCGTGGGGCCGGTCGCAGGGCACGGCCTCGGTGCCGGCGAGGCAGCGGCGGACCGCCGCGCTCTCGGGGCGGCCCATGATCCCGGCGAGGCTGCCGAGCGTGGTGGCCCGGCCGATGACGGTGAGGTCGCAGCGGAAGCGGCGCTCGCCGGCGGCCCACTCGTCCCGGGTCGGGAAGCGGACGCGGGTGCCGACGTACCAGTGGCGGTCGGTGTCGTCGCTGCCGAGGTGGCGGCGGACGTCGTCCTCCCCGCAGGGCAGGTCGGCCGCCAGCTCGGCCAGCTCCTCGGGGCCGGGCCGCTCGGGGCGGGCGACGACCTCGGCGGGCAGGCGGCGGACGGCGACGGTCTCGCTGTCGTGGGGCTGATCGCACGGGACCGGCGGGCGGCGGTCGCTGACCAGGTACACCTCCTCGGGCGTGTCGGCCCGGTGGCAGGTGCCCACGCGCTGCTGCGCGAACGGGGTACCGGCGGCGACCTCCGGCGGCCGGAGCACGGGTTGCAGCGCGAGGAGGGCGGCCGTGGCGGCGAGCGCGGTCGCGGCGACCGAGCGCAGGGGCGCGGCGCCGCGCCGGGCCCGCCCGCCGGTCACCGGTCGGCGGCCCTGGCCTCGGGCGGCTCCCACGGCACCGGTGCGGGACCGTGGCCGAGGAGGTGGGTGATGGCGTCGACGGTGCGGGCCGCGGCCTTGCCGTCGCCGAACGGGTTGGCGACCCGGGCCATCGCCTGGCGGGCGCCCTCGTCGGTGAGGAGGCGGTGGGCGGCGGCGTGGATGCGCTCGCCGTCGGTGCCGACCAGGAGCGAGCACCCGGCGTCGACGGCCTCGGTCCGCTCGGTGACCTCGCGCAGCACGAGGGTGGGGACGCCGAAGGTGGGCGCCTCCTCCTGGATGCCGCCGGAGTCGGTGAGGACGAGCGTGGAGGTGGCGAGGAGGCCGACCAGCTCCCCGTAGGGGACGGGGTCGAGGAGGGTGATGCGGGGGTGATCGCCGAGGAGGCGGTGGACCACGTCGTGGACGATCGGGTTGGGGTGCACGGGGATCACCACGTCGAGGTCGGTGACGTCGTCGGCCAGGCGGCGCACCGCGTCGAGGATGCCGGCCAGCGGCTCGCCCCAGTTCTCGCGGCGGTGGGTGGTGACCAGGAGCCGGCGGGCGCCGGGCGGCACCGCCAGGTGGGGCGGGAGCGCGCCCCGGCCGATCGCCTGGGCGGCGTCGATCACCGTGTTGCCGATGCACACCACCGTGGCGGGGTCGACGCCCTCCGCGAGCAGGTTGGCGACCGCGGCGCGGGTGGGGGCGAGGTGGAGGGCGGCGAGCACGGCGATCTGGCGCCGGTACGCCTCCTCGGGGAAGGGCTGGTGGAGGTCGCCGCTGCGCAGGCCCGCTTCGAGGTGCACGACGGGGGTCTTGGTCCACAGCCCGGCGAGGGCGCCGGCGAAGGCGCTGACCGTGTCGCCCTGCACGAGGATGGCCGCGGCGCGCTGCTCGGCGACGACCCGGGTGAGCGCGTCCACCACCGCGGCGAGGAGCCGGTGCTGCGAGGCCCGATCGGCCTCGCCCACGGTGTGCTCCTCGTCCGCGGCGACGCCCAGCTCCGCGAGGGCGACGGGCGCCAGGTCCGCGTGCTGGCCGGTGGTGACGAGGTGGGGTCGGAGGTGGGCGGAGGCGGTCATGGCGGTGGCGACGGGCGCGACCTTGATGGCCTCCGGCCGGGTTCCGGCCACCAGGATGACGGTGTTCATGCGGTCCTCGACAGCTCGACGTCGGCGGTGCCGACGGGGACGTCGGCGTCGGGCACCAGCGTGGCATCGACGCTGGTGACGCGCCGGGACTTCTTCCAGTCGTCCCGATCGTCCACCAGGCGGAAGAAGGCCCACCACGACGCGACGTAGTGGAGGTTGCTGTAGAGCCAGCTCGACAGGCCGAGCACCGCGGCGCGGCGGCGGGTGGTGGTCGGCTCGACGCGGCGCCGGTAGATGGGGCCCCAGATGAAGAAGGGCCCGATGCCGCCGACGAGCACGAGCGGGAGGACGCCCCACTGGCCCGAGGCGATCCAGGCGCCCGGGTCGAGGCCGACGGCGAGGAGGTACCAGGTAAGGATGGCGTAGGCGAGGGCGTAGACCACGGTGCCGGCGAGCTGCATCCACGGCATGAGCAGGAAGTAGCCGATCTCGAAGGCGCCGAGGTTGCCGATGCGGCGGCTGGCGAGCACCGCCTTCAGGTAGCGGGCGCACTGCATGGAGCCCTGGGCCCAGCGGCTCCGCTGGCGGACGAGGAGCCGGATGGACTCCAGGCCCTCCTGGGCCACGTAGCTGTGGTGGCAGTAGGCGGTGCGGTGGCCCGAGAGCAGGACGAAGAGGCCCAGCTCGAAGTCCTCCAGCAGCGCGCCGTGCCAGGGGGTGCCGGCCCAACCGGCGATCTCGTCCAGGACGGTGAGCCGGGTGAACTGGCCGTTGCCGCCCATCGAGACGCTGGCGGTGTGGCGGCGGAGGAGCTGCATGGCGCCGATGGGGCCGACGAACTCCACGTCCTGGAGGTCCACGAGCAGCCGCCGGAGGCGGGACGTGGGCGGACGGCGGTCGCCGGTGGTGCGGTTCGCGATGCGCACCGCGAGCTGGACCGCGCCGACCTCGGGGGTGCCGAAGTAGGGCTCGGCGGCGAGGGCGCCGAGGCAGTCGGGGTCGAGGTTGCCGTCGGCGTCGACCACCCCGACGATGACCGTCGACCGGTCGATGCCGTGGGCGTCCACCCAGGCACCGACCGATCGCCAGCCGCTGTTCAGCGCGTCCCCCTTGCCCTTGCGGGCGGCGGGGAGGCGTCGGCTCACCACGTGCACGCGCTCGTGCGCCGCGGCGAGGGTGTGGAGGATCTCGGCCGTTCCGTCCTCGGAGGCATCGTCGATGCACCAGATGTGCACGTCGGGAAGGTCGTGCAGCATGCGGCGCACGCTGCCGGCCACCACGTCGGCCTCGTCGAGGCACGGCATGAGGATGCACCAGACCGCAGCCGACGGGTCACCCGGGGGCGAGGGCCGGTCACGGAGGTACGTGATGACGATCAGCGTCACGTAGGTGAGGAAGACGATGCACAGGAGGAACGCGGCCGTGTTGACGGCCGGGAAGAGACCGAGACCCTCCACGGTTCAGCCCGGGCTCGGGGCCGTCGGCTCCGGGGTGCTGCTGCGGCCGCGCAGCGAGGCGCGGAGCAGCAGGAAGCCGATGACGAGGAGGACCAGGCCGAACAGGAGCCAGAGGATCAACGGTGCCCCGGTGGCCGGAAGCGCTGTGGCTCCCGTGACACCGGTGCCGATGACCACGGCCGAGCCCCCCTTCGATGATCCGTACATGGCGCGCTCCCTACGCGGCGATCCGCCGGCGGAGGCCGACGTAGCCGAGCCCGAGCAGGCCGATCGCGGTCGCCGCCGCGATGGGCAGCCCCCGGCTCGGCACGACCGGGATCTCGTCCAGCGGGGTCGCGTGCTGCTTGAAGCAGGTGGTCTCACCGACGCTCAGGCCGGTGCTCTCGCCGAGCAGCGATACGTCGAGCGCCTTGACGTTGATGCCGACCGCATCGGCCGGCAGCGGCGCGCTGTTGCTGCTGATCGGCTGGCCGTCCAGGGAACCGCCGACGATGCGGACCTGGTTCAGCATGACGTTGGCGAGCAGCGGCACGGTGAGGCCGGTGTTGGGGGCCGGGTTCGCGGTCAGGTCGAGCACCTTGACGTCGGGGAGCCCGAGGGCGCCCGGCGTGTAGATGCCGGCGTTGGCCAGCGACGAGGTCCCGGTCCAGTAGCCCTGGTCGTCCACGGTGCACGACGAGTAGATGGCCCCGGCCTTGACCTTCAGCGCGGCGAGGTCCACGACGACGCCGTCGTTGGTGTTGTCGGTCGAGGTGCAGTTGCCGTCGGCGCCGATCTGCACCAGGCCGTTCTGGGACACGAGGCCGCCGCACGCGGCGGACACGAGCCAGTTGGACGGGTGCGCGGCGGGGTGGGCGTCGCTGGGGTTGGGGTACGCCTGGGTGCGGGCCCCGATCACGCCGGCGGTGAGCTGCACGGGCATGGGCGGCAACGTCGGGTTGGTGGTGTTGGCGGCGTAGGGTACGACGGAGCCGTCGTTGACCGCCTCGACGTTCGGCATCAGCACGTCGCCGCCGAGGAGGCGGATGCCGAAGCCGTTGGCCATGGCCTTGGAGCTGCCGGCGGGCGGGTAGTCGCCCGGTCCGGGGGCGGCGCCGGCGGCCGAGCCGACGAGCGCCGTGGTGGCGATGGCCGCGGCGAGCGACGCGCCGATGCGCCGCAGTCGGGGCCTGGGTTGGTGGTTCATGGTGTGCTCTCTCCTGGTTCTGGGGGTTCGTGGTCCACAGCCGTCTCATCCGCCACGGCTCCGAGCGCGGGCGTCGGCTTCTTCCGGCTCACGAACCAGAGGAAGCCGGCGAGCCCGAGGACGAAGCCGACCGTCGACACCACGGAGCCGACGAGTACGTGCCCCAGGGAGAAGCCCCGGTCCTGGCCGTACCGGTCGATGAGGAGACCGGTGACGACCAGGCGGGCCTGGGAGACGAGGACGATCAGGGGTAGGGCGACCACGAGCCCGCCGAGGGCCCGGCGGACCGGGACCCGGCCGGTGGCCACGACCACGGCCGCGGCGGCGAGCACCGGCGCGGCGATCACGGCCACGCTGCAGCTCGTGACGATGCGGAACCCGCCGGCGACGAAGCCGCCCTCGGGGACCCCGGGGGCGGGGCCGCGGTCGAGGACCAGGCGCACGCCGTTCTCGATCGAGTCGGCGTCGACGCCCACGAGCCGGAGCAGCCCGGCGGTGAGCGCCGCCTCGAGGGAGCGCACGCCGCTCCAGGCGACGAGCGCGACCCCGGCGAGCAGTGCGCCGACGATGAACGCGTTGCGGTCCCGCGCCGTCGAGGTGCGAGACGGGTGCTGGTGGACGGTGACGTCCATTGGCCCTCTTTCCCGTCCGCCCGGGGGTCGTGTGGCCCCTGGGGTTCGTGTTGTACGACGGATCGGGCGAAATGCCCGAAAGCTCCTTCTGAACGTGACGGTAGACACTCTGATCTGCGAGCGCAACTGCTCTACCCGTGCCGATGCCACCCAACCTTGGTCGATGCGGGGGAACAGCGACTCACCCCGGACTTCGACGGCGACCGCCGTCACCCCTTCCCGGACGACGCGAAATCCTGGCCCGGCGGCCGCCACGGCATCCGGTGGCACCGTCCGGTCCCGGAACACCGAAGGGCCCCGCCGACGTCGGCGGGGCCCTTCGATGGGGTGGGTTTGGGGGTCCGGTGCGCCCGCCGGGGCGCACCGGGTCAGGCCGTGCGGCGGCGGCGGCGCAGCGTGAGGAAGGCCCCACCGAGCGCCACCAGCACCGTGGCGGCGGCGAGCGCCTTCACGACGTCGGCACCGGTCCGGGAGAGGGCGCCGCGGGACGGCTGGCGCCCCTGACCCTGCGGGGTCGTCCCGCCGCCCGGGGGCTGCGGGAAGCTGACGTCGGCGATCGGGATCTCGACGGCGTCGTCGTCGTCCTCACCCTGCTCGCCGTTGTCGGGCACCGAGTCCACGTCGGTCACCTTCTCGTCCTCGGTCGAGTAGTCGTCGGCCGAGTCCTCGGTGATCTGGACCCAGTTGCGGTAGGGGCCGGTCAGCCGCTCGGTGATGCGGGCGACCACCTCGACGGTGGCGTGCTCACCGGGGTCGAGGGAGGGCCGGCTGACCCAGGTGACGACCTGGCCGTTGGCGGTGCCGCCGTGGCTGGCCGACACGAAGGTCATGCCCTTCGGGAGGGTGTCGGTGAAGGAGTAGGCGCCGGAGGGCACGTTGCCCTCGTTGGTGACGGTGACCCGGTACCGGACGTCGCCGTCCAGCGCGTAGGTCTGGCCCGGTACGAGCTCCTTGTCGATGGCGAGGTCGTAGGTGATCGGCACGCCGACCACGGCGACGTCCTCGTCGTCGAAGCCCTCGTCCTCGCCCTCACCGGCCTCGGACATCTCGGTGTTGTCCACCTCGGAGGTCTCCTCGTCACCCGGCACCGAATCCACGTCGGTCACCTCCTCGGTCGGCCTCGAGTAGTCGCCGGCCGAGTCCTCGGTGATCTCCGCGACGTTCAGGAACGGGCGCTTGGTGATGTC